>Ga0181529_10002948_pt1 | contig 19864 bp, 17 predicted proteins | sample PEATcosm2014_Bin_36_FD_119763 | JGI IMG/M metagenome (GOLD analysis project Ga0181529, IMG submission 119763) | Peatland microbial communities from MTU Mesocosm Facility, Houghton, MI, USA - PEATcosm2014_Bin10_30_metaG | ecosystem: Environmental > Terrestrial > Soil > Wetlands > Peat | place... | reverse complement strand
TCGTCGCTGGCGTCGTCCCAGAATTCCACGCCGTTCCCGAAGCGTATTTGGTCCCTCAGCTTGCCCCCTCCCACCCAGGAGATCTCGCAGTCCTCGACCGTGATGCCGCGCGTCTCGCCCCCGCCTATGCCGTGGGCCCCCCCATAGCGCAGGTCCAGGCCCGAGTAGGTGATCCACGACTTGCCCGTCTCGTCGAGGATAATGGCGTCGATCGCGAGCTCGATATCGTCGCAGCCTTGCGAGCCAGGATCGCTCGCCGACCTGAGGTAGAGAGTGCCGCTCCCCTCGTCGTAGTAGAAGTCCTTCTCGCCCGAAAGAGCCGACATGCTCCATCGCTTGACCCCGCATACGATCGAGGAGTCTTTGACGAAGAGGACGTTGCCTATGTCGAGGCCGTAGCCGGGACTGCAGGTCCAATCGCCCGAGCCGTCCGAGGTCCAGTCCGAGGCCAGGGGCCTCGAGACGGCGGCCGAGATGCGGGGCCTGGGCCCCGAACCGTAGGCTCCGTAGGCAACGGGCTTCCCCTGCGCCCCGCTTGAGGGGACGAGCTGCTCGCGCCACCAGCCGCCCCGCTTGAGCAGGACGCTCGAGCCCGCGGCGAGGGCGTCCCTCCCAGCCCTGGCCAGTGTCTTCCAGGCCGCGGAGGCCGAGAGCCCGTCGTTGGCGTCGCTGCCGGCCGAAGAGTCTACGAAGTAGGTCCGGCCCGCCGCGGCGTTGTCCCCGCCTGCGCCGCGGCACCCGCATAGCGCGAGACAGAGGATGAGGGCCGCGAGGCCGAGGCGCGGGCGAACCCTTGTCCGCTCGATCGTCATCGCCGAAAGGATAGCATAACGGAACGGCGGACGCACGGCTCTCTATTCCGTCGTGACGCTCTTGGCGAGGTTGCGGGGCCTGTCCACGTCCCGTCCGAGCAGGAGCGCCAGCTCCCTGCCCAGGAGCTGGAAGGGCAGCACCGCAAGGATCGGCGCGAGCTCGCCCTCGGCCCCGGACGCGGGCAGGAGGAGGCGCTCGTCAAAAGGCGCGGCCGGATCCTCGACGTCGGTGACGAGTATGATGAGGGCGCCCCTCGAGCGCGCCTCCGAAGCGGACACCAGTGTCTTCTCGTAGGCCTCGCCCGCGAAGGCGAGCACATAGACCGGCGTGCCCTCGCCTACCAGGGCGAGGGGGCCATGCTTGAGGGAGCCGGCCGCAAGGCCCTCGGCGTGGATGTACGAGAGCTCCTTCAGCTTGAGGGCGCCCTCGAGGGCCGCCGGCAGCAAGGGGCCACGGCCGACCACGAAGGCGCTCGCCTCGCTCTTAACGCGTTGGGCGATCCTGGAAATATGCGGCATGAGGGCGAGGGTCTGCGAGGCCTTGGCGGGGAAGGCCTCGAGGTCCTGCACGATCTGCCGGCCCTTCGAGAGCGAGAGCGAGCGCATCCTGCCGAGAAGCAGGGCCAGGAGCGAGAGCACGAGGGCCTGGTTGACGAAGGCCTTCGTCGTCGCGACCGAGACCTCGGCCCCCGCGTGGACATAGACGCCGGAGCCGCAGAGCCTGGCCAGCGAGGAGCCCACGGCGTTGATGACGCCGACGACGCGGGCCCCGCGGTTGATCAGCTCGCGCGCAGCCCCGATCGTGTCCGCGGTCTCGCCCGACTGGCTCACCGCCACGTAGAGCGTGCGAGCGTCCACAACCGGATTCGAGGAGCGCAGCTCGGAGGCGTCGACGGCGACCGCCGGCATGCGGGCCCAGTCCTCGAGGAGGCGGGCGCCGATCATGGCCGCGTGGAGGCCGGAGCCCATGCCGAAGAGCAGGGCTCTCTCGAAACCCAGGAGGTCCCGCGGCTCGAGCCCGAGGCCCCCGAGCTTGGCGGTGCCGAGGTCCGCGAGCAGACGTCCGCCGTTGCCCAGGGCCCGTGCCGCGGCCTCGGGCTCCTCCAGGATCTCCTTGAGAAGCCAGTCGGGGCTGCCGCCGAGCTCGCCTGGTCGGGCCGAGGGGTCGAGGGGCTCGGCCTCCTGCTCCACCGGGCGCCCCCTGAAGTCGCGGGCCTCCCAGCTCCCCGGCCTGAGCACGGCGATCTCCCCGTCGCGGAGGAAGACCGCCTCCCTCGCCGAGCCGCCGAAGGCAGCCGGGTCGCTGGCGAGGAAGCACTCGCCCTCGCCGATGCCGACGACCAAGGGCGAGCCGCTGCGTGCCCCCACGACCAGGCCCGGATAGTCCGCGAAGAGGACGGCGACGCCGAAGGTGCCCTGGAGCCGGCCGACCGCGGAGACTACCGCGGCCTCGGGGCCGGCCGTCGGAGCCTGGGCCAAGGCCGCCTCGACGAGCTGAGCTATCACCTCGGTGTCGGTCTCGCTCGCGAAGGCGACGCCCCCGGCCTCGAGCTCGGCGCGCAGGGCCGCGTGGTTGTCGATGATTCCGTTGTGCGCTACAGCCACGCGCCCCCTCGAGCCCAGGTGGGGATGGGCGTTGGCGTCGGTCGGCCTACCATGCGTCGCCCAACGCGTGTGTCCGATTCCGGCGGTCTCTTTTGCTGCCGTAGGGAGGACCGGTTCGAGCTCGGAGAGCTTTCCCGCCTTCTTGAAGGTGCGGATCCTGCCCTGAGAGCCTAGGCTAAGGCCCGAGGAGTCGTAGCCCCGGTACTCCAGGAGCTTGAGCCCCCGGAGGAGGACCGGCAAAGCCTTCTCTCTTCCCGTATATCCGATGATCCCGCACATAGTACGCTCCTAGCCGTAGACGATCCTCAGGATCGCTCATCCGTAGACGATCCTCAGGATCGCTCATCCGTAGACGATCCTCAGGATCGCTCATCCGTAGACGATCCTCAGGATCGTTCATCCGTAGATGATCCTCCGCACCTGGCGGAGGGAAAGGGAAGGACAGCGGAAGCGGCCCGCGGCTGCCTCCGCGCCAAGGCGCCGATAGCTGAGCTCGTTGCGCAGCCCCTCGCGCTGGAGTTCCCCGTGGCGGCGGCGCACGAACTCCTCGGCGGTCTCCTCGGTGAAGGCCCAGAGATCCTCGAGCAGGAGCGCTAGCTTCTCCGGCTCGAGATCGTACTTGTCCTCCAGATAGCGGCGCCGTTCGGCGCTCAGTCCTGATACCTGCACGCTTTCGCCTTTCGAGGAGGACAGTATCGTGCCTGGGGTCATTTATCAAATCTTTTGCCCTTTTCCGGGCAGAGAATCGCAGTATTATACATTTTATTACTATTATACTCATATTTTACCGAAAACAAGCTTCGTGACACTATACGAGCCTCAATAGCGCTTGAACCACGCCTGGGGCTATACTGCGACCGTGCGCAAGCTCGACGGGGCGGTCCTGGATTACGCGCCCTTCTATTGCGAGGAAAACGTCTGGCGTCTTCTGGCCCGACCCGAGTTCCTTGCGGAACCGGCATGGGCCGTCCTCGTGTCCAACGCGCGGCGCGAGGTCGTCCTGCTGCGGCAGAAGGCGGGCAGGCTCGGCGATGGCCTGATCCATTGGGATTACCATGTCTTCGCCGTCGCCGCCGATCCCGCGCTGGGCCGCATCGCCCTAGATCTCGAAAGCGAGCTGCCCCTTCCCTGCCCGCTCGCGCGCTATCTCGAGGAGACCTTCCCCTCGGGAGTCCAGAAGGAATACGCGCCGCGCTTCCGGGTCCTGGAGGCGGGCGACTATCTGGCCCTCCTCGTCTCGGACCGCTCGCATATGAGGAGGCCCGACGGGAGCTGGCTCGCCCCGCCTCCGCGCTGGCCCGCGCCGGGCGAGGGCACGGGGAGGGCGAGCGTCCTCATGGAGTGGGTCGACGTGGGCAAGCGCGGCCCGGGCACGATACTCGACAGCTCTAGGATGAAATCGTTCGCGTCCGAGACGGGCCGAGCGCGGAAGGGGACAGCATGAGTCAGGCGATCTCGGTTCGAGAGCGCGTCGAGGGCGCGCTCCTCGGCCTCGCGGCGGGCGACGCCTTGGGCGTGCCCGTGGAGTTCGAGGACCGCGCCGCGCGCGCGGCCGACCCGGTGCGCGGCATGCGCTCGGGCGGGACCTGGCGGGTCAGTCCGGGCACCTGGTCCGACGACACATCCCTGGCCCTCTGCCTCGCCGAGAGCATCGTCGAGCGGGGCTTCGATCCGGAGGACTCAGGCAGGCGCTTCCTCGCCTGGCTGGACGAGGGCCTCTGGACGGCTCGGGGCGAGGCCTTCGACGTCGGCGGCGCGACGCGGAGGGCGTTGGGACGGATCCGCGCGGGCATGCCCGCGACGAGGGCAGGCGGCCGCGGCGAGAACGACAACGGCAACGGCTCCCTGATGAGGATCCTGCCCGCCTCGATCTGGCTCTCGAGCCTGCCTGGAAGCGCGAAGCTGGCCGGGATAGCCGCCTACTCCTCGGTCACGCACGGTCATCCGAGGAGCGTTCTCGGCTGCTGGCTCCACTGCCTGGTAGCGGCCCATCTGCTCGAGGGCGCCACCCCGCGCGAGGCCTATTCCTCGGCGGTCGAGGAGGCGAGGGACGCGTTGCCGAACTTGCCGCCCTCGCTCCGCGCGGAGGCGGGGAGCTATGTCAGGGTCCTGGACGGCGACCTCGATTCCCTCGGCCCAAGCGCGATCAGGGGCTCTGGCTATGTCGTGCACTGCCTCGAAGCCTCGCTCTGGTGTCTTTTGCGGACGAGCTCTTTCTCGGATTGCGTTCTCGCGGCCGTCAACCTGGGCGAGGACTCCGATACGACGGGGGCCGTGGCCGGCGGCCTCGCCGGCCTCGCCTACGGCCGCTCAGGCATCGACGAGGCCTGGATCGGCGAGCTCGCCCGCTCCGACGAGATAGCCGCCCTAGCTGGATCTCTCGCCTCCCTCGTCGCCACCAGGCCCCCCCTGCCCCGCTCCTACTGGGTGCTGCCCGGCAAGCTCCTAGCCGGCGGCTACCCGGGACGGCCGACGAGAGGCGCCGGGATCGGGACGCGGGCCGAGCTCGAGCTCCTAGCGGCTGCGGGCGTGGACGCCTTCCTCGACCTCACGGAGGGGGCCGAGTACCCCGAGGATTACGCTCCCGTACTCGCCGGCCTGACCTCGGCGAAGGGACTTCCCATGGTTCGCAAGTCGGTCCCCATGCGGGACATGTCGGCCGACGAGACCTCGCTCGAACTTGCCCTGGCCGAGATCGACGCCTTCCTGGCCGCTGGACGGACGGTCTACGTTCATTGCCTCGGAGGCATGGGCCGGACCGGCATGGTCGCCGCCTCCTTTCTCGCAACGAGGGGCCTCGCCGCGTCCTCGGCCGCCGCGGCCGTCTTGCGCGAACTTCGCAGCCGTACCGACCGTCCGGAGGCCGAGTCGCCGCAGACCGAGGCTCAGCGGCGCCTCGTCGCGACTCGCAAGCCTGGAAGCTCGGCCTATATTTGAGGGCGGCGGCTTGAAACTGGCCCTCGTCTCCATGCGCGCCTCGGACTCGCCCGAGGCCCTGCCTCTGGGCTCGGCCTGCGTGGCCGCCGCGGTCAAGTCGGCCGTTGGCCTCGAGACGATCGAGAGCTTCATCGTCGAGGCCTTGCCCGGCGAGGATGCGGCCGCGCTGGCCGCCAGACTCGCGGACTCAGAGGCCGAGCTCGTCGGCTTCTCGGTCTACTCCTGGAGCCGGACCTTCCTGGCGCAGACGGCGCGCGCCCTGAGGCCGATGAGGAGCGGCATCATCGTCTTCGCTGGCGGGCCCGAGGCGACCGCCGATCCCGAGTCCATGATCGCCGAGGCCGGACTCGACTTCGCCGTGGCCGGCGAGGGCGAACTCAGCCTGCCGGCGGCCCTGCGCGCCCTCCTCGCCGGAAGGCTCGAGGCCGAGGCGATCGCAGGGATCGCCCTGCCGGGCAGGCCCTGGCGCGCCGCCCCTCCCGCGGATAGCGCCGAGCTCCCCTCGCCCTGGCTTTCGCGAGTCATCGACCCGGCCGCCTTCGGCGGCGACCTCGTCTGGGAGCTCGCCCGCGGTTGTCCCTTCCATTGCGCATACTGCTACGAGTCCAAGGGACAAGGCGGCTCGCGGCCCTTCCCGATGGAGAGGATAGAGGCCGAGCTCGATCTCCTCGTCGCCCGCGGAGCCAGGTATATTTTCATCCTCGACCCGACCTTCGACTCGGATCCGGCCAGGGCGGCCTCGCTCCTCGACCTGCTCGGAACCAAGCCGGGAGTGCGCTGGAAATTCGAGCTCCGCGCCGAGCTCCTCGACAAGGGCATCGCGAGGCGGCTTGGAGCCCTGGACTGCAGCGTCCAGATCGGCTTGCAGAGCGTGAACCGGCGAACTCTCGAGACCGTGGGCCGGCCCGGCTTCGACCGCAAGTCCTTTGCCCGGAAAATCGCGATGCTCGGCGCCCAGGGCGTGAGCTTCGGCCTCGACCTCATCTACGGACTTCCCGGCGACAGCTTGAGCGACTTCGAGGAGGGCATCGACTTCGCCCTCGCCCTCGAGCCCAACCACCTCGACCTATTCCCCCTCGCCCTCCTGCCTGGAACGGAGCTCGAGGAGCGGGCCGCGGAGCTGGGGATCGAGGCCGAGGCGCGGCCGCCTTACGAGGTCGTCTCGACCCGCGAGATGGGGCGCGACGACCTGGCCGAGGCGGCCTCACTGGCCCGTGCCTGCGACCGCTTCTACTCGGCCGGGCGCGCCGTGGGATGGTTCCGCGCGGCCCTCGCTCCCCTGCGCGAGCGCCCCTCGGCCTTCCTGCGCGGCTTTGCGGCCAGCCTGGGGAGAAGCCACGCGGAAGGAGGCGGCGCGGAACTCGATCGGAGGGCGATCGAGGCCGAGCAGCTGGGCTATCTCGAGCGGCGCTACGAGGAGGCCCACGCGATTTCGCTCCTCCCCGCCTTGCGCGACCTCGTACGGCTCCACGGAGCCTGGGGGCGGGCCCTGGCCGAGGGCGAGGAAACTGTCCTTGAGCTTCGCTACGATCCGGAAGCGGCCCTGGGCGCCGCCGCCTCTCTCGCCGCCTTCGCCCGCTCGACTCGGCCGCGCCCCGGCTCCTGGCGGGTCATCCCCGATCCGGACGAGGGCGCGAGGATCGAGCGCGGATAGCGCCGGCGATGCCCCAAGGCAGCCAGGCTATCACGAAGACGCCGACGCAGAGCGCGACGAAGGCGAAATAGTAGCCCCAGCCGTGCCCGAAGTTGTCCAGGGGAGTGCTGACGTCCGGCGGGCTGATGAGGAACATGAAGTTGAACTTGAGCGGCGCGGCCGCGAAGGCCGTGTCGAAGAGCCTCATCGCTACGGTGATCGGAAAGAGGACGGCCGTCGCCTTGACGAGGGTCTTGAAGTTCACCTTGTAGCCATGCACGGCGCCGAACCAGACCATCGTCAGAAGGATGTATCCATGGACGATGAAGTACTGGTAGAAGTGGAAGGTGTTGTAGTTCGCGCCATCGGTGTTGGCGAAGAGGTACGAGGCGCCGGCCCCCAGGCCCCAGAAGTAGAGCAGGTCCCAGACGCCGCGGCTCTTGGACGCGTTGAGCGCCACCGCGAGCCAAAGCGAGACCGCGCAGAGCTCGAACGGGATGAGGCCCCTCAGAAAGTCATAATAATCCTGCGTGAAATATTGCAGGACATGGAGCGCAGCCTCGAATGAGACGGCGACTATCGTCGCGACGAGCCGCAGCCGCGGCTCGCCCTTCCAGGCGGCGAGGCGCTTCCGGTTGGCCACGATGAGCGCGACGAGGGCGGCGAAGATGACGAGCACGACGAGGTGAGGCAGGCTGAAGGGCTCCAGATAGCGGGGATCGCTTTCGGGAATTGGCTGGTATGAGAAGAATGACATGGCTCTTCCTTATAGTGGATATTCCACGGAATAGACCGAGTCCGCTCCCGGCGGAGGGTCGTCGAGCTGCGCGAAGGAGAAGCCATCAGTAATAAGCCTGTCGAGGCGGTCTTCCGAGGCACCCGACCCGACTGCGCGCTCATTGCACATGAGTTCCCTCCGAGGAGTCCAGTCTAGGGCAGGAGCCGCCGAAGCGCAAGTTGGAAATCGCCGCGCAGGAGCGCGGGCTGGGGCGGGAGGCGGGAGAGAAAGGTACGCGGATCTCTCAAATCCTCATTTTATAGAGAAAGTCCAGCGATTCGAAGTTGCGGACGGCCATGCATTCCTATACAATCCACCCGAATGGCAGCGCTGCTCCAACGCGAGTCCGATACGGTGGCGAAGGTCATCCTCGGTCTCTCCAAGACCCTCGCCTCCACCCTCGAGCTCGACGAGGTGCTGGTGCGCATCCTCGACTCGATCGGCCTAGTCATACCCGTCGACTCCTGCACGATCCTTCTCCTCAACGGCGAGGGCCTCGAAGTCAAGGCCGCCATCGGCTTCGCGGATCCGGCCCCCGTGGTCGGAATGCGCATGGACCTGGACCAGTACCCACTCAACAGCTTCGTCGTGCGCAGCGGGACTCCCATGGTCATCGAGGACGTGACCCAGGACCCGCGCTGGAACCCCCGGCCCCACGCCGAGGCGATCCGCTCGTGGATGGGCATCCCCCTGCGCGCCTTCGGCGAGGTCATCGGCATGCTCGCCATCGACTCGCGCACCGTCGGCTCCTATACCGAGGAGGAGCGCGAGGTGGCGGACGCCTTCGCGGACCTGGCGGCGGCTGCGGTCCGCAACGCGAGGACCTTCGCGACGGCCCGCCGCAAGATCGAGGAGCTCGACGCAGTCAAGCGAATCGGCTCCGCCGTGGCTTCGCGCCTCGAGGTGGGCAAGCTCTGCGAGGTCGTGGGGCAGAACCTGGTCGATATGTTCAAGGCGGGCGTCGTCTATGTGGCGGTCTGGGAGGAGGAGGAAGGCGTCGTCCGCATGCCGTTCTACTCCCACGACGGCCAGCGGGTCGAAGTTTCCCCATTCCCATACGGTGAGGGCCTGACTTCCTATGTGCTCAGAAGCCGGGAGCCGCTCTGCATAGGCTCGGACCTGGCTCGCAGGTCCGAGGAGCTCGGCGGGCACAGACTCCCCGGGCGCGAGCCCTTGAGCTGGCTCGGCGTGCCCATCTTCTCGGGCAATCGCGCCCTCGGCGTGCTCTGCGTGCAGTCCAACGATCGGGAGTACGCTTTTTCCGATGAGGATCTGCGTCTCCTGACCACGATCGCCTCGACGGTAGGGGCCGGGATCCGCAACGCCCGGCTCTACGAGGAGGCCCGGCGGAGGGCCGACGAGGCCTCGGCCCTCGCGGACGCCGGCCGGGAGATCACGGAGAGCCTCGACCCCGACGTCGTGCTCAGGCGGATCGCGATGCGGGCCAACGCCCTGCTCTCGCGAGACAGCGCGGCGGTCTTTCTCCTCGAGGAAGACCGCTCCCTGCGCGCGGTCGTCGCCGTGGGGCGCCAGGCCGCCCAGCTCCAGGACTTCTGCCTGCCCCCGGGCTCCGGCATCATCGGCAGGGTAGTCGCCGCGGGAACAGGCATTATCGTCAACGAGACCGGGGGCGTGAGCGAGGCCGTCGAGGTCCCCGATACGCCGAACGATCCCAACGAGAAGCTGATGGCCGCCCCCCTCGCGGCCGCGGGCCGCGTCATCGGGGTCATGGCCGTGTGGCGGGGCCGCGACGAGGCCGTCTTCGCGCCCGACGATCTGAGAGTCCTCTCGGCCCTGGCTCTCCAGGCTGCCATCGCCATCGAGAACGCCCGCCTCCACCGCCGCGCCAAGGACGAGGCCCAGCGCGCCGAGGCCCTCTACGAATCGGCGAGCGCTGCCCGAGCCGAGGCCGAGGAGGCCAACCGCCTCAAGTCCCGCTTCCTCGCCAACATGACCCACGAGCTGCGCACTCCCCTCAACTCGATCATCAACCTCGCCTATATCATCCAGGAGGGGGGCGAGATAGCCGCCCCTCCCGACGTCCGCGACGCGGCCTCCCGGATCGAGACCGCCGGCCGCCACCTTCTGGGGCTCATCAACGACGTCATCGACATGGCCAAGATCGAGGCCGGCCGCATGGAAGTCAGGCTCGAGGTGGAGGACTTCTCCTCGATAGCCCGCGCCGTGCTCTCCGCGGCTTCCGGACTGCCGCGGGCCGACGGCGTGGAACTCCTCGACGAGATCCCCGAAGGACTGCCGCCGGTCCTCGTCGACCGCACGCGGCTCCGGCAGGTCCTATTCAACCTCCTCGCGAACGCCGTCAAGTTCACTTCGCGGGGGCACGTCGTCCTGCGCGCCTCGGCGCGCGAGGGCGAGGTCCTCGTCGAGGTCGAGGATACGGGCATCGGCATGGACAGCGCCGACCTGCCCAAGGCCTTCGAGGAATTCGTGCAGCTCGACGACGACCTCGACCGGATGGCCGGCGGCTCCGGCCTTGGCCTTCCCCTGGCGAGGAACCTCGTCGAGCTGCAGGGCGGCAGGCTTTGGGCCGAGTCGAGGAAGGGCGAGGGATCGGTATTCCGATTCACGCTCGTCCGCGCCGCGAGCGCCGGGAAGGAGCTCAGCGCGTGAGCGGCCTCGAGCCTGGCGAGGCCCGAATCCTCGTCGTAGAGGACGACCCGGACAACCGCATCGTGATCTCGCGGCTCCTGCGAATGGCCGGAGTTGGGCCGGACTCCTTCGCCGCCATAGGGGGAGATGCCTGCGAGTACCTTAAGCGCGACGGCGAGCGCTTCGACCTCGTCTTCCTCGACCTTCAGATGCCCAGAAAGGACGGGTACGCCGTCCTCGCGGACATACGAGCGCTCGGCATCCCGGTGCGCGTTGTCGCCCTTACCGCCAGCGTGACCCGCCGCGAGATCGAGCTCTGCCGCGAGGCGGGCTTCGACGGGTTCATCGGCAAGCCGATCGACGGACGCCGGTTTTCCGAGCTTCTTCGAAAGATCCTCTTGGGCGAGGCGGTATGGACCGAGGACTGAAGGCGCTCGCGCCGGAGCTCGGGCTGGAATTCGCCGCCGCTCCCACAAGCCTGGAGGGAGCCCTCGATTCTCTCGCGGACGCGCTCGGGCTAAGCTATTCGGCCTTGTGCCGAGAAGGCCTGGGAGCCCTAGCGGATACCCAGAGAGAAGCTCAGGGGGCGAACCAGAAGGTGGACCCGCGGCGCCTTGCCGAGCTTCTCGGCATATTCGAGCGCAGGGCGAGGGCGCTGTCGACGGGCGAGCGGCGTTCTCGGCAGGCGGCGGCCTCGTTCCGCGCCGCCAGCATGGCGCTAAGCCGGAGCCAGGACTCGGAGGCCCTGCTCGAGGAGCTTCTGGACTACCTTAATTGGATAGTCGCCTACGACGCCGCGCAGGTCTTCCTCTGGGGACGCACCGAGGCTCCGCGGAGCCTCCAACCGCGGGCCGAGCGCGACTGGCGTTCGGGCGAGCGCCGGCCCCTCGAGGCCGAGGCTCGCGCCCTGTCCGGCAGGGCCGGAGGCCGCGCCCTCGTCGACGATCGGGGCTCGAGCCGCTTCCTCTACCTCCCCCTACGCGGCCCGGACGGACTTCTCGGCGAGGCGGTGATCATGCGGGAGGAAGGCCGGGCCTTCGACGAGGAGGAGGTGCGCGAAGCCGAGGCCTTCGCGGGCCAGGCCGCGGCCGCCCTGCGCAACGCCGCCCTCTTCGAGGACCTGAGGAGGGCCGACGAGGAGCTCCTCACCTCCTACGAGTCGAGCATCGAGATCCTCTCCAAGGCGCTCGACCTGCGCGACCACGAGACCGAGGGGCACTCGCTGCGCGTGGCCGACATGTCGACCGCCCTTGCGAGGGTCTTCGGCATGGCCGAGAGCGATATCGCCCTGATGAGGCGCGGCGCGCTGCTCCACGACATCGGCAAGATCGGCATCCCCGACGCGATACTCCTCAAGCCGGGCCCGCTGGACGACGAGGAGCGCGAGGTCATGCGACGCCACCCGACCATAGCTCGCGAGCTCTTCGAGGGCGTTCCCTTCCTGCGCGAGGCGATCGACGTGCCCTGGTGCCACCATGAGCGATGGGACGGCAAGGGCTACCCGCAGGGAATTTCAGGCAACGACATCCCCCTGCCGGCCAGGGTCTTCGCCATCGTCGACGTCTGGGACGCGCTCACGCACGACCGCCCCTACAGGAAAGCCCTGTCGGAGACCGATTCGCTGAGCCTGATCGCCGCCGGCGCCGGGAGCCAGTTCGACCCCCTGATGGTCCAGTTTTTCCTGGGATCTTTCGACCTCTTCTAGCGGGCAGCTACAGCGCCATTCGCATGCCGTCGGCCTCGACTTTCTCACAGAACGAGAGGAACTCCTCGGGGGGCAGGGGTTTCGCGACGAGATAGCCTTGGAACCCCTTGCAGCCCATGTCCCAGAGCATCCGCAGCGCCTGGGCGTCCTCGATCCCCTCAGCGACGAGATTCAAACCCATCCCCTTCGCGATCGAGACGAGAGAGCCGACGATAATCTTGTCCTGGACGTTGGTCGCGAGCCCCTCGATGAAGAGCCGGTCTATCTTGATCTCGTCGAGCGGGAAGCGGTGCAGGTGGCTCAGGGACGAGTAGCCGGTGCCGAAGTCGTCCACCGAGATCCTCACCCCCATGGACGAGAAGCGTTCGAGAATCTCCTTGGTCGCCACGGGGTCCTCGAAGAGGCTCGTCTCGGTGAGCTCGACCGTGAGCCTGTCGCCGGCCAAGCCGGTCGACTCCAGGGCCGAGGCGATGATGTCGGCGGCCTCCCGTGACCTGAACTGCCTCGCCGAGAGATTTATCGAGAGGTTGAGCGGAACGTCCATGCGGGCCCGGCCCTCGGCGTCCCATGTCGCCAGCTTGCGCGCGCACTGGTAGATGAGCCACTTCCCCATGGGAAGGATGAGGCCGGTCTCCTCGGCTAGCGGTATGAACTCCCCGGGGCCGATGAATCCCTTCTGCGGGTGGCGCCACCTGATCAGCGCCTCGGCCTCGATGCGCTCGACCTCGATCTCGTGCTCCAAGACCGAGGAGGCGAAGACCTTGGGCTGGAAGAATAGGGTGAACTGCTCGCCGAGGTCGTCCAGGCCGGCGGACTCGAGAGCCCTCACGATCGAGTTCTGGAGCTCCACCTTCTCGACAGCCTTCCTGAGAAGCTCCGGACGGAAGAGCACGAAGCTCTTGCGCTCCTCGACCGCGGCCCCGGCGGCCACGTCGGCCCGGTGGAGGATGGCCGACCTCTCCTCGCCGTGCTCAGGCCAGTACGAGGCCCCGATCGCGGCCTTGATCGTGACGTTGAAGCCCGAGAATATATGGGGCTCGTCCAGACTGTCGACGAGACGGCGCAGGAAGGACTCCAGGACCTTGCCCTTGCGTCCGGGCAGGATGAGGACGAACTCGCTCAGGTGGGTGTGGAAGAGCCGATCGCCCGGCTCGAGAAGACCCTGGATCCGACAGCCGGTCTCGTAGAGGATCCACTCGGAGACGCTGGACTTGAGGGTCTTGCGGATGGATGAGAAGCCGTCGCCGAGCTGGACGATGAGGAGGCTGAAGCCCTGGCGGTCGCCCCTGGCGCGGAAGTCCTCGATGATCTCGCCGAGATCGAGGTCGAGGCGATAGCGCGTGGGCAGGCCAGTCTGGGGCTGGAGGGAAAGCATGCGCTCGAGCTTGGCCACCCTCTGGGAAAGCGCCGCGTTGTCTCGGCGGAGCAGGGCCAACTCGTCTAGCGCGGCGCTCTCGGGCTCTTCGATGTTTCTCACGATGCTTCGCTCCCATGCGGGCGGTTCAACCAAGCCCGAGCCGGCGATATTCTACAATAACTTTCGGCGTTTTCGGCGGGAAAAACCCGCTTTAGCGAGAAAAACGACGGGCCGATTGACCCGCTCGGCCAGTCCGGACCATCATCTGCCATGGCGCGGCGCAATTTCCTGCTCACGTTGGCATACGACGGCACCGATTTCCGGGGCTGGCAGCGGCTCGGAACTTCGAGCGGTTATGCGAAAGCAAGCAGCCGCAGCGTTCAGTCCGAGGTCGAGGCCTGCCTCACCAAGGCGCTCGGCCGCGCGGCGGGCGATCCCCCGATCGAGGTGGCCGGGGCGGGGCGGACCGACGCCGGCGTCCACGCCGAGGGCCAGACGGCCAGCTTCCATGCGTTCACCGACCGCTCCCCCGAGGAGATCTGCGACGCGCTCAACGCGTCCTTTCCACCTGACCTCGCCTGCCGCTCCTGCGTCGAGGCTGACTCGCGCTTTCACGCCCGGCTCCACGCCTCTTCCAAGGTCTACCGCTATCGCTTCCTCGCCTCCCGGGTTCCCGACCCCTTCCTGCGCCGCTACTCGTTGCGCGTCGCGGAGAGCTTGGACCTGGCCGCCATGGGGGCGGCCGCCGCGGCCCTCGTCGGCGAGCGGGACTTCAAGGCCCTCTCCAACGCCAAGGGCGAGGACACGAGGCGCCGCCTGGACTCGGCGCGGATCGAGGCAAGTGGCCGCCTGGTCGACCTCGTTTTCGAGGGTCCGGGCTTTATCTACAACCAGGCGCGCGTCATGGCCGCCCTCGTGCTCGAGGCGGGCTTGGGTCGGATCGAAATCGCGAGCGTTCGCGCGATCATCGAGGGCCGAGACCGCTCGGCTGCGCCCGGAGCCCTCGGCCCCTATGGGCTCTGCCTGGTCGAGGTCCGGTACGACCGGTACTAGAAAGAGATCAGGTCCGTACGCGTCAAGACGACATTGCCCCTGACCCCAGGGGCGTTCGCGAGGTGCCATGCCACGTACTGTTCGGCGTACATCTCGGAGGAGGCGGTTCCGTCGACCGGCACGATAACCTTGAAGCCGCGAATCGAGGCTCCGATGCTGGTGCCGAGTACCGCGCCTTCCGCCACTATCCCGGCGATGATCACCTGCCCGATGCCCTTGCCCTTGAGGTAGGCCTCGAGATCAGTCCCGAAGAACTTGTCGACCCCCGACTTCACGACATGTTCCTCAGGCAGGCTCTTGAGCTCGGGGAGGATCGTCTCGGGGCTGCCTGCCGCCGTCGTGCTGTACACGACGAGCACCTTGGCTGCACGGGCCCGTTCGAGGAGGGCTTTGACCCGCGGCAAAGTAGCGAGAGCCCGAGGCCTCGACCCGACGGTTCTGGCCTCGAAGTCGAGCAGCAGAAGGGCTGTGGCGGCGGGATCGGCGCGAACTGGAGAAAGGACCGGGGCGGGCGGCGCCTGAACTCCCGCCCAGTCGTCGACTATAGTAGTCCCCTCCGCGAAGGCGGAAAGGCCTAAGACGGAAGCGAAGAAGACGAGGAGCGCTCGTTTCATGTGGGCCTCCTACCCAGAAGATACTGAATCGGCGGATGGTTTGGAGGAGCCGCCGCGATCCTCGAGACCCTGGCCTCGTTGCCCTGGCCCGCGAAATCGCCTAGAATCGGCCCATGCGCATCGTGAAGTCCGAACCGCGGGATCTAGGCAGGATCCTCGAGATCCAAAAGCTTTGCTACGCGCGGGAAGCGGAGCGGAGCGGGGATCCCGACATTCCGCCGATGCGGCAGAGCCTCCAGGAGCTGGAGGCCGAATTCGCCGGGGCCGTGATCCTGAAGGCGGAAGCGGGCGGCGCCATCGTCGGCTCCGTCCGAGCGCGCATGGAGGCGGGAACCTGCAAGATCGGCCGTCTCGTCGTCCTGCCTGAGCATCGGGGCAAGGGCATCGGCACGGCCCTGGTTAGGGCTATCGAAGCGGCCTTCCCGGCCGCGGAACGCTACGAACTCTTCACGGGCTCCTCGAGCCCCGACAACATCAGGCTCTACGAGCGCCTCGGGTACCGGCAATTCGCCGCGAAGCCGGCGGGACTCGCCTACTGTCTCGTCTTTCTCCAGAAACCCGGACCAGAGTTCGTGAAGGAGCTGTCGCTCGGGATCGACCCAGCCTCGATTCCCGACTACGCGGCCTACAAGGAGCTGTGGAAGCGCCTGCCCCGCCTCGAGGCGGTCATGGTCGAGAAGAACGAGGAGTGCAGGCACTCCCTGGGCGAGGTCATGGTCTTCGAGAACCCCTACGACAGGCCCCAGGGCACGTGCCACGCCCTCTGGCAGGTCTTTCAGCTCTACCTTTGGAGGGCGGCCCTCGGCTTCCCCTCCTGGAACTCGGCGGATCATTCCGCGTACATGCTCCACTGCCCCGACGCGAAGGGTACCGTGTGGGAGCTCAGGGCTCGGCCGCGCTGACAAGGCATCCACGTTGCGAGTATCCTTATCCACATGGCGAGAAAAACGATAGTCGAGGCCCTCAGCGAAGGCAGGATCCTGGTTTCCGACGGAGCCTGGGGCACGTTCCTGTATCGCAAGGGCCTGGACAAGGGCGACTGCCCGGAGCTCTGGTGCGTCGACCATCCGGGCGAGGTCCGCGATATCGCGGCGAGCTATCTCGCCGCCGGCGCCGACATGGTCGAGACCAACAGCTTCGGCGGGAATCGCTTCAGGCTCGAGCGACACGGCCTCGCGGCACGGGCGGCCGAGCTCGACGAGGCCGCGGCGAGGCTGTCTCGGGAGGCGGCCGGCGAGGAGCGGTGGGTCATCGGATCGATGGGGCCCACTGGCAAGATTCTCATGATGGGGGAGGTAGATCCCGACGAAGTGCGCGAAGCCTTTGCCGAGCAGGCCGCGGCCCTCGCCAGGGGAGGGGCCGACGCCCTCTGCGTCGAGACGATGATGGACGCCGAAGAGGCGGCGATCGCGGTGCGCGCGGCCAAGGAGGCCACTGGCCTCGAGGTGATCTGCACGTTCACCTTCGACCGGACGGCGCAGGGCGACTACAGGACGATGATGGGGCTCGCGCCCGAGGCGGCGGCCGCGGCCGCGATAGATGCCGGCGCGGACATCATAGGAACCAACTGCGGGAACGGCTTCGCGCGCATGATCGAGGTCGCGCTGGCGATGCGTCCGGCGGCGCGCGGCCGACCCATCATGGTGCAGGCCAACGCGGGGCTGCCACGGAGCGTCGACGGCCAGGACCTCTACCCTGACAGCCCCGCGGACATGGCCGCGCTAGCGCCTCGGCTTCTGGACGCGGGCGCGGCCGTCATAGGCGGCTGCTGCGGCACGACGCCGGAGCACATCGCCGCCATCAGGCTCGCGGTCGACGAATACGTCGCGAAGCCGGAACGCTAGGCCCTGAGAGCCTCGCGCCGGAGAAAGATGAAGAGCGCGAGCGCGGCGGCCTCGGCGCCCGCGGCCAAGGCGATGACGAGAGCCAGGGAAGAGTCGTAGGCCAGGCCCATCGCCGCGCTCCCGAGGAAGATGCCCAAGCCGTAGGCGGTATTGAAGATGCCGTAGCCGGTGCCGCGCTTCTTCATCGGCGTGATGTCGGCTATCGCGCTCTTCATTATGGTCTCGTGGATGCCCATCACGATGCCCCAGATGGCGGCGGCGGCGATGGCCAGACCCTTCGACGACGAGAAGCCTAGCAGGGGAATGACGACGGTGAGCAGGGGAATGGCGACGAGAAGGCCGAGGCCGCCGCTTTCGCGTCGGGTGCGCTTCTTGATCCTGTCGTAGAGCAGGCCTATCGCGAGAGAGGTGGCCCCGTCGACGCCCATAGCGATGGCGTAGAATAGCGGGATCTCGGCGTCGCTAAGGATGCCCTTGGCCTTGAAGTGGAAGCCCAGGAGGGCCCAGCTCGCGAAGCCGAGCGTAGTCACGAAGGTGAACGCGACATAGAGCCAGAAGGTGCGGGTTAGCTTGTCCTGCTCCCTGGCTTTCGGGACGATGGGCTCGAAGGAGGCCTCGGGATCGGGGACGCGGAAGAAGGCGAAGAGCAGGACCACCATCAGCAGGCCGAAGGGGATCCAGAGCCAGCGGTAGGCGCTCTGGTATTCGGCGACGCTCGCCCGCGCCGACCCGCCTAGGGCGAAAACGAGAGTGAAGATGAGCGGGCCGAGGATCGCGCCGATCTGGTCCATGGCCTGGTGGAGGCCGAAGCCGAATCCCGTTCCGACCTGCTTGGTGGCGGTAGACAGGATGGTGTCCTTCGCGGGGGAACGGATCGCCTTGCCGACCCGCTCGAGCACGATGAAGAGCGCGGCCGCCTGCCAGGTCCCCGCGAGGGCCAGGAAGGGCACCGTGGCCAGGGCCGCGTAGCCGGCGATCGTGAAGGCCCAGTAGGCCTTGCTCCGGTCCGCCCACGCGCCGGTGGCGAGCCTCACGAGGTAGCCGAGCATCTCGGCGAGCCCGGCGATCAGCCCCACCAGGGCCGCGTCGGCGCCGAGGGTCTCCAGGTAGGGGCCGTTGACGCTGCGGGCTCCCTCGAAGATCGAGTCGCTGAAGAGCGAAATCACTCCGAAGATCACGATGAGCTGGATGGCGCGCTTGCGGGCGGCCGCCTTGTTGTTCGCGTCCACGCCCATAAGGTACGACGCGCGGACGGCATGCGCAAGCCGCGCGCGGCGGGCGGTTCGCCGCGGACCTTGACCTGCCGAGAGAGCGGCGCCTATGATGACTCACCTCGATGACGGCAGCGATAGCCCGAAACGAGCTCCTGGCCCTGCTCAAGAAGGCCGAGCTCTTCTCGCGCCTACTCGACGACGACTTGTCATACGTGGCCGACAACTCCGAACTCCTCTGTCTCCCGCGCGGGGAGCTTCTATTCTCCCGAGGCGACAAGCCCAGTCGCTTCTTCATCGTGCGATCGGGCGTTATCGGGATATATCGCTCGGTCGAGGGCGGACGCGAGCGGGAGCTGGCCCGCTACGTGGCGGGCGACGTCGTCGGGGACTTCGATTTCGCCGTGGGCTCGCCCCTCGACGCGACCGCGCGGGCCGAATCGGAGTGCGAGCTCGTCGTCTTCCCGGGCGGCGGCAGGTGCATGCAGGACCTGGCCAACGAGAAGCCCGACGCCTCGGCCCGCGTCCTCCTGCGGTCTCTCTCCATGATCTCCTCGCGCCTGCGGTCCACGCAGCGCCTCATCTCGGAGAACTCGCCCTGGGTGCGGGAGCTGCGCCGGCAGATCTACACCGATCCTGGCACCGGCCTCTGGTCACGGGCCTTTCTCGACGAGGAGCTGCCTAAAAGACTCGAGAGGCCGACCGTCGTCCTCATGGTCAAGCCCGACAAGTTCAAGGAGCTCAACGACGCGCACGGGCACTCGGCTGGCGACGAGGCGATGGCCCTCCTCGCGGGACTCCTCGCCGGCGAGGCGGAGCGCCTCGCCAAAGGCTGGGCCATTCGCCTTCGGAGCAACGAGACGGCGATCGTCGCTCCGGGGCTCGGCGCCGAGGCCGCGGTGGGCGCCGCGCGCAGGCTCTCGGGCTCGATCGGCAGGATGGACGTGAGCGCCGCCCGCGGGACCGGCTTCTCGTTCACGGCGAGCATGTCGCTCGCCGTTTGGCCCGATGACGGCGGGGATTGGAAGCTCCTCGTCGAGGAGGCCTACGGACTCCTCACCAAGGCCTGGCGCGACGGCGGGGACCGCCTGTACAGGCTCTCGCGCAGACAGTCCGAGGCCGGCTCATGAGGGAGCTCGCGCGCGGGGAGAGGATCCCCGACTTCCTTTCCGGACTTCCCCTCTTCCGCGACATGAGCGGCCTCGAGGTGACCGCCGTCTCGGCCTTCCTGGAGCCGCGGCGCTATTCCAAGGGCAGCGTCGTCTTCCGCGAGGGCGAGTCCGGCAAGGAACTGTTCATCGTGCGCTGCGGCCTCGTAGGGTCCTTCGTGTCGCAGCCGGACGGGAGCCGCCGCGATCTATACGAATTCGCGCCGGGAACGCTCTTCGGCGAGATGGCCATCATCGAGGACGAGCCGAGGTCGGCGACCTGCTACGCGAAACAGGACACCGAGCTTCTCGTGCTCGACGGCATCGACTTCTACCGCCTCGTGTGGGAGCACCCCATGATCGGCCACAAACTTCTGTCGGCGATGGCCCGCGTGATGACGGCTTGGCTGGACGAGGCCTCGGGCTTCCTCGGCGGCATGGTGCGCTGGGGCGAGACCGCGCGGCGGCGCGCCGTCACCGACGAACTCTCGGGCCTCTTCAACCGGCGCTTTCTCGAGGAGACCATGGCCACGCGGTTCGCCCTCGGAGCCGGCTCG
>Ga0181529_10002946_pt1 | contig 19868 bp, 10 predicted proteins | sample PEATcosm2014_Bin_36_FD_119763 | JGI IMG/M metagenome (GOLD analysis project Ga0181529, IMG submission 119763) | Peatland microbial communities from MTU Mesocosm Facility, Houghton, MI, USA - PEATcosm2014_Bin10_30_metaG | ecosystem: Environmental > Terrestrial > Soil > Wetlands > Peat | place... | reverse complement strand
CCCTGCCGACTGCGCCGCTCCCGCCTCAGCCCTTCACCATCGAACTGCTCGACCTGAAGCGCGGCGACTGGCATTTCGAGGACGCCTTCGGGCAGCGGCTGAGCCTTCCCGGCAGCGTCGACGCCTGGGCATACCCCGGCGCCGATACCGACAACCTCGAGCTGAAATATCTCTGCTGCGACCCCGAGTACCCGGAGGATCGAAGCGTCCGCCTATCGGAATCTCGCGCATCGGTTCGCGGAACGCCGACGGGCCGGCCGCCGAGCCGCCGGAACCAGTCCCGCAGGGACTTCGCACGCATAGCCGCCGACTTCAGTCGGCCGGCTGCTCGGTTCGCACGTATAGCCGCCGACTTCAGTCGGCCGGCTGCGCTCAGCCATGCCGAGCTCCGCTCCGCAAAGCCGCTCGATTCAGCAGATGGACGCAGGCGGTTCCGCATCGACGAGCCCTTCTTCTCCGCCACGGTCGAAGTTGCGCCGCCGGTCGACGGCGCAGCCCGATGCACTCTCAGCGACATCCGGTTCGGGCCCGCTGCGCCCGGCGATCGGTACGTTTCCGCGGTCTATCTTGCCGGCGCGAATCGCTGCTACCCGCTCTGGCTCGCGTCCCACGCCGGATCGACGACCCGCCTCCTCACGAGCCGCATCGGCAACGTCTTCGCCGGAGCGGAGCCGGTCGTCGTGATCGTCGCCAGACTCGGTCCGCCCTCACCGGCCGCACGGGTCTCAATAACGGTGCGCGACTGTGCGCGAGGCGACGTCGTCTGGCGCGACCGGTGGATCGTTCCCATCGGAGCGCCCGGGCGCATTCCGGTCACGCTCCCGCTCTCGCGCTTCGGCATCTTCGAGGTGACCGCGACGGTCCCGGACGGCGGAGCGCCCGCCGTGCTGCGCATCTGCCGGATCCCGCAGGCGCGGAGGGTCGATCCGGACGCGTCGCGCTTCGGCATAAACCTGTTTCAGATGCAAGTCTGGTGGTATGCGCACCAGGCGCCGCTCATGGCGAAGGCCGGCGTGCACTGGATCCGCCCGTGGCTCGCCTGGGAGAACACCTGGGCGAGCCAGATGCCTGCCCCCAATCGATGGGAGACGCGTCCGCTCGACGCGGCCCTGAGGCGTATGGACAGGCTGGGTCTGCGCTACCAGACCATCCTCTACGGAGCGCCCGGCTGGGTACTCGGCGGATCGCCGGGCCCCGCTCCGCCGCCCGAGAGGACCGCCGTCTGGGCTGCCTACGTCGCGGCGCTCGCGCGGCGCTACAGAGGCCGCATCCCGGCCTACGAGATCTGGAACGAACCGGATGGGATGTGGCCGGAAGCCACCCGCAACTCCGGCCGCCACTACATGGACCTCCTCAGAACGGGGTACGCCGCCATCAAGCGCGCCGATCCCAACGCGAAGGTGCTCGGCCTCTCGCACGCCGGCTACATGCAGTGGCTCGAGAACGTAGGTCGGCTGGGCGCGGCCGCCTATATGGACATCGCGACCCTGCACAACTACGCCATGCCGGACAGCTTCCTCAATGAGGTAGAGACGCGTAAACAGATCATGCGCCGGACCGGGATGGGCCGCGTCCCGATCTGGTTCAACGAGTTCGGCGTCACCGCGAACGACTTCAGCCCGGCCTACTCCCACGAGTTCGCGTGCTCGGAGCAGCGCCAGGCCGAGGTGCTCGTGGAGAACTACGCCCAGGCCCTCTCCGTCAGCCCCGGCGCGAAGGCGTTCTGGTTCTGCACCCTCGATCCGCGCGACCCGTTCCACAAGGACCAGTGGACCGGCGACGCCGGCATCGGCGTGCTCTACCTCGGGCTGCTGCCGAAGCTCGCGTACGCCTCTCTCGCCGGCGCCGCGAGCGAGTTGGACTGCCGCTCATGCCTGGGCGCAGGCCGACTCGATCCGGGACTCCGCGTGGTCGCCTACGCCGGCCAGGTCGCGGTGATCTGGGCGGAGAAAGAGCTCCGGCAGCGCTCCGTCTCCGCGACTCAGGCGGGCTGCGCGCCGGACGAGCGCATCGTCGTGCGGGACCTGCTCGCCAACCGCATCGCCGCAGGGCCTGCCTCTCGCATCCGCCTCGATCTGACGCGAGGGCCTCTCTACGTCGAGGGCAGCCGCGAGCTGGCGACGGCTCTGCGCGTCCAGACGGCGGCGCAGCCGGATCGATCCGAGGCCGACCTGATGCCGGGCAGACCGCAGATCGTGCTCCTGCGCGCGCCGGCCTCGGCGAGCGTAACGGTCCGGTGCGATCCGCGCACCGGCATCGTCGCAAAAGCCGTAAGGCGCAAGGCGCGCTGGGCGGTCGCCGTCAGCGCCCGGGGCGTCGCCGAACGCGAGCACGGCTCTGTGCGGGTCACGGTGAAGTTCCCTGCCGGCGCGCTCGGGCTGAGGAGTCCGCGGACGGTGTCGAGCGAGATCTGGGCCGGCGCAGGCGCGCCGAGCCTGCTGCCGATCGAGTTCCGGCACGGCGGCACGGATGCGTGGAGCCCGGAGCGCGCCGGTCCCTACGCGCGCGATCCCGCCGTCGGTCATTACGAGCCGGGCTGCCTGCGCCTCGACGGGCCGTTCGACCGCCGGCTGGTCTATTGGGGCGCGCTGCCCCGCGCGGGCCGGCCTCTCAATATGCGGGTCTGGGTGCGCACGAGGTCTCTCACCGGGGCGAAGGTGACGGTTAGTCTGGCGCTGTTCGGCGACAAAGGCTGGCTGCGAACCTGGTGCCTGGCCTCCACCGACCCGGCCAGGGGCAACGACCCTTCGTGGCGGGCTGTTCCAAACTGCGGCGCGATCCCGACCGGCACGTCGGAGTGGACCTCTGTGGAGGCAACGCTGCCGGCCGCGCTGCTCACCCCGGAGGTGACCAAAACCGCCTTCCTCATCGACGCATCGGGCGGCGGCTCCGGCAGCATCTGGTTCGACGACTTCGACCTCTGGCAGTAGCCGCGCGGTTCGCGTGGACGGCGTCATCGTTCTTTGTGAGATCGGTCACACGCAGCCGCAGAGCATGTCGCCAGGTTGGCGGCCAGCGCGGCTCCTTCTCAAGGCTACAATAGCTGGACTGTGACCGAGGGGGCTTGTTTGGCTGCCTGCTTCGGCAACTCCCTGTCAAACGTAAGTAGGACGGTCGGCCGAGTCCGCGCTAACTCCTCGGCGAGCGCGATATAGATGCCGTCCGCTGACCGGCTGCATCCATACCCGCTGCTAATCTGTTCCGCGCGCTGTATCAACGCGTTGTCTCCGTTGGGCGGCGGCAGGACGGGCGCCATCGTTCGTTGGAGCACCGCGACGGCGGTAGCATAATCGCTTGGGCTGAGCGACCCACTGTTGAGCTTTCCGCACAGGACGTACAGACCTTCGGCAGCCAGGACACCGGGCGCGAAGAGCTCATAACCCATGTTGCCGTATCGGGCGATCTCGGCAGTGACCGCGCCGTCACGTCCAGCCTCGCCTGAAGCAAGGGCAACGACTACGTTGGCGTCAAGGACGACCGCGCCGCATTCAGGATGTGGGTCCGTCACCGAACATTGCTCCCGCTCTCGCCTCTCGAAGCAGGCGATCCGTTTCCGCACCCTCGGTGGATTTCATTCCGGCCTTCATAACCGCGATATCGCGCAACATGGCAAGCACGGCGTCATTCGGCGCTGGGCCTGGCTCCATGCCCTCTGGAGGTAACTCTATTAGCCGAAAGCGCCGCCGAGGGTGCTTCGCCATATACGACGCAAGCTCGGATGGCGTGCCTTCATGGATGCGTGTTGATGTCATTCCGCGTAATCCTCGGGCGGCCGGCTCTCGTGCCGAATCGATGCGCGGCACAGGAGCCTGACCGGCAATACTCGCCGCAAACGCGTACAAGAAGCGTTTCGCTGCCTCTCTGTCCAGTATACACCGTTACCGCCGAACGCGAATGCCGGCGTCGGCCCGGCGTCCTCCGAAATCTATGGCAGCTTCCGCAGCGAGATGTGCGAGAACAGTCCCGTCTCGCCGCCTCCCACGCGGAAGCCGGGCGCGCCGTCGCGGTATCCGGCGTCGTCCTGCTCGCATACGCGCCGGCCGTCCAGATAGACGGCTATGCGGCTGCCCACGCACTCGACGGCGACGTGGTGCGTTTCGCCGCGCCGGACCTGCACCGGCAGAGGCACGGGGTCCATGATCGTCCAGGCGCCGTCGCGCCGGACGTGCGGCCGCAGCGTATTCGGGCGCGTCTTGTACTCCGGCGCGCTGTACGTCGTGTCGGCGGACTGGATCTGGAACATGACGCAGTTGCCGGTGTCCTGCGAGCGCACGACCCAGCCCGTGATGCCGGTGCCCTGCTCGGGCAGCCGCACGTCGAACTCGAACCGGTAGTCCTTATAGCCCGTCCCCTCGATCAGTCCGACGTCGCCGCTATCGATCAGCAGGCCGTCGTGCGTGAAGCGCCACCCTCCCGGCGCCTCCCAGACATCGGGATCGTTCTCCAGGTCGGCTCCATACACGGGAGCGGTGCGCGCGAGCGGCGCGAAATATGCGGCCATACGTCTCCGCGCCGCGACAGGAATCGTCCGGGCGGGAACCACCAGGACGTCCAGCGCGAACACCTGGCGCCGCCGATCCTTTCCATCCGACGGGCGAAGGACGACGGGCTGCGCGCCCCCGAGGCCAACCGCCTCCTCGGAAGAGCCCGCACGATCTCCATCCACCAGCAGGCTCCTCCACTCGCGTCCCGGCCCTCTCGGCAGATCCAGCCGCCCGGAGGGATCGACGGTCGCAACGATGGTCGGACGGATCCCGCCTCTGGCCGGAACGACCGACAGCACCTTCGGCCCGACCGTCAGCGTCACGTCGTGGAGGAGCGTTCCGGCGGTGGGCGCCGGAACGGACCGGAAGCGCCGGGCCTCGATCCGCACGCGCGCTCGGAACCGGACGGCCAACACGGTTCGCCGCCGGATACCGCGCGCGAGGAGCAGGTAGCCGTCCTTAGCGGCAGGCCGCACGCACCGCGAGCCGGATCGCGCGACAATGGGATCTTCAGCCCAGGAGGGCATGCGCATCCGCAGAGCGACGGGCGCGGCATGGTCCACCGCGGGCGAGACCGTCACCGTGCACTCGCACGCGCCGCCCGGCCAGTCCCGATAGGCCCGGGCGGAGACTCGCCACTCGGAGCCGCCCGCCCGGACCGGCGCCGAAAACGTGCAGGGAAAGTTGACGTCGATGCCGTCCGCGGATCCCGTCGCAAGGTAGGACTTCAGGAAGAAGAGGCCCAACGGGCCGTGGAAGCTGCAGCAGAAATTCCACTCCTGCACGACGCCGCTCGTCGCGCACGGGCCCGAACCGCCGGATTCGAAGCTGCGGTATCCGAAGCCGCCGTTGGCGCACTGGTTCTCGATATACTGGTTCTCCACGAGCCGCTCGGCCATGTCCAGATAGCGCGTGTCGCGCGTGTGCCGCCACAGCTCCAGGTTGAACCGCAGCCAGTCCGACTCGCTGCAGCCCTCGTCCCCGTTGTACGAGACGTACCAGTGCTCGCCGATTCCGCCGATCGGCCAGACGAACCCTCCCTGGACCGCTGCCCGCCACTTGGCCTTTGCGCCGGCCAGATATTCCGGCTTGCGCGTAACGTCGTACAGGTCGAGAATGCCGCGCCAGGCGCAGAGGTTGCCGTGGCTGTGATCGATCGGCAGGGCGTCGAAGCTGCGGAAAAGGCCGGCCATCCGCTCCGCCTGACTCAGGTAGCGGGCGTCATGCGTGGCGCGATACAGCATGACGAGGCCCTCGATGGCCGGGAAGTAGCAGCAGGTGTAGCTGTCGCCGTAGGTGCCGCTGGAGCGGTAGTCGGCCATCCGATCGGGCGAGCAGAGCTGCGGCGCCGAGTTGACGTAGAAGTCGCCGAGGCGGCGCGCCGCCGCGAGCAGGGCCGGCCTGTGCAGCTCCCGCGCGGCCGTGACCAGCCCGACCAGCAGCCGCGCGTTGCCCCAAAGCAGCGTGATGACCGGGCCGCCCTGCGTAAGAGGCTTCCTCAGATCCACCTCGGCGCCGAAGTGGCCGTCTGCCTTCTGAAGTCCGGGCAGCGCGGAGACGACCGGATCCAGCGTGGAGGGCCGGCGGACTCCTTTCGGACTCGTCAGGGACGCCAGCTCGATGAAGCGCCCGGATGCGTCGCCGCTGTAGTTTGTGAATATGCGCTGCATCTCGAACGAGACGTCCGCGCGCAGCCACGCCGCGGTATATGGAGGCAATCCCAGGCGCGCAACGCCGCGGCTCAGGGCCTCGCCCGGCTCTCCGCCCATCACCACGCGGCTCGCCGCCGGAAGCACAGGCGTCTGTCGCGCCGATGTCTGTCCGGCAGCCCCGCCGCAAGCGACGATTGTCGCTGCGAGGATTGCTGAGCCCATGCGTGCGAGACGTATCATAGATCGATCTCCTTCGTCGGAACCGGATCCGTTCCCGGGCGGTTCGGCCGGTGTCAGGCTGATCGGGCCTTCCATCCGTACGGCACGTAACTCCAACGGAACGCGTCTCCGTCGCAATCGACGACGCCGAAGCCTTCTCGAAACACGCCGAGGAATGGCCCGCGCCACCACGCGCCGCAGATCGCCCCGCCGGAGATGTAATCTATTCCAAGGTACTCGCATCGCTCCACCGTATGCGAATGGCCCTGCAGAACGAGTTTCACGTTCCGGCCACGGAACAACGCGTTCACCTCTCTCGCGTTCCGCACGATCATATCGTCACCCGCGCCGGCCGTCGATCCGCGCTGGAACTGCGCACAGAGGCTGACGAGCGGGATGTGCGTGCAGAAGGCTACCGGCTGTTCCGGCGGCGTCCGGCCCAGCTCGTCCTTTATCCACTGAAGCTGGTCGTCGTCGATCTGGCCGCGATAGCCCGACGGTTCGGTGTGGTGGATAGAATCGAGGAGGAGGAACTTCCACCCGCCTGCCTCGAACGCGCGGCGGCACGACCCTCTGGCCACGCGCTCTTCGAACATGCGCTTGCCGTATTCGGGATCGCTCCGATCGGCGTCCTTTCGTCCCCAGCCGAATACGTCGTGGTTGCCAACCGTGTAATGAACAGGCATTTCAAGCGGCGCGAGGGCCTCGTTGAAGAGCCGGAACTGGAGCTCCACGCGTTCGCGCTTCGCCACAAGCGCATCCATCACGGTGTCGCCGCCCATAAGGACAAACTGCGGCCTGGGCCGGAGCTTGAGGATCTCGCGAACCGCGAGCGCCGTGCCGTCGACCGCCCCGAGCTCCGGCTGGATATGAACATCGGTCATGAAGACGAATCGCATTCTGGGCCCGCGCGGCCGAGATTCGGCGACGTCCCCGAGAGAGATCGACAGGCCGGCGGCGATTCCGCCGGTGAGGAGGGTTCGGCGCGAGAAGACGGACATGTGATAATTTCTCCCATTCCAGCATTGGCAAACAGAGTATCGCTCACCCGATCATTGCTTCGAGCTGCCCTGGTCCTCCCACCACTGCGGACGCCGCCTGCGGATTCGCGAAGAGTCGCCGTCGGAGCGTTCCGAGGTCCGGACAAGGAGCCTACCTCATGAGCGTCACCTCCACGCGCGGGTCGCGGTGACGCACCAGCAGCACGCCGCTGCGCGGATTGTACGTGCAGCAGTCGGGCCGGGACATGTCTGCAGACGCGCGAAGGTCCTTACCGCCGGCCCGCACTCGCCGGGGCGCGGAGGCCAGTTTCAGCAGCTCGATGCTGCCTGGGAGCGACTCGTACGAGACGCCGCGCTTCCGATATGCGATCCGGCGGATCTGCGTGGAGGAGCGCAGCAAGTGCGTCTCGCCGGCCGGCGCCAGCTCCGGCAGACAGCCCATGTCCTGATAGATGTAGCGGACGACCGGAGACGTCAGGCTATACCAGCTTCCCCAGTCGCCGTACATCCAGCCGCCCATCACCGTGTTGTGGGAGCGGCCGTTCGGCTTGAGGCCGTACCGCGTCACCATCCGCACTCCCTCCAGCACGGCGGAGCGGTATCGCTCCTCTCCGGTTGTGAGGAAGAACTCGGCAGACATCATGGTCCAGTTCAACGTCGAACTTGGCGTCGCGGCGAGATATCCCGTCTGCTCGCGCAGGATCAGGCCCAGGTCCGGGTCGTGGAAGGCGAGCCCATCCATAGTTGTGTCGTAGAGCGCGCGGGCTTTCGCCAGGTAGGAGGCGCCGTTGATGGGCGTTCGGTAGCGCAGCAGCAGCCGGATCGTCTGCAGCGGAGAGTAGTGGACCTGCGAACCGCTTCCCTTTGGAATGTCTTCGTACAGCCCCGACCAGTTGTTGGTCCGCACGGGATTGCGGAGCATCCACAACCATGCGGAAATCTGGGCGTTCTTATCGTCAAGATCCCCGGTGAGAGCGTACATCTTCTCCAGGAACGCCACGTTCATGAAGAGCGCAGCCGTGTACTGCTGGTACACCTCGCCCGTCAAGGGGTCCACACGGAACGGCCAGCTCCCGTCCCAGTTCTGACGCATTACGAGCGTCTTTGCCGCGGCCTTAGCCGCCGACAGGTACCGCGGCTCGCCGGTGACTTCGTAGAGCCGCGTGTAGGCGAGACCCATGTAGCCCACTTTGTCCGGCTGCAGCGTATTGTGGTCTTCGCCGCCTCCAGGCTTGCCCTCGGTGAACGTGCTCCACGGGAGGTCGGGCCACTTGCAGCCCGCCGGCGAGCTGTGGGCGATGGTCCAGTCTGCCAGCTCCCGAGCCCGCGCAACGCCCCGGGCGTCCCCGGTGTAGTTGAAGTAGTCGAGGAACGCCTCGATCAGGTACGCGTGATGGTATGCGGGGAAGGAGGCGCGGTAGCCGAAGTGGTCGTCGCCGTCGATCACCGCGTGGTAGATATAGGGTGGAACCTTGTGCCCTGCCTCGTCGCGGATGGCGTTGTTGTCGATACCGGTGTCGCTCAGCAGGAAGCGGGCGGCCCGCAGGAGGGTTTTCCCCGCGGCCCTGCCGAGATCGGGCGGACAGGCCCTGCTCTCGGCCGCCTTGACGAAGAACGCCGTCGGCGACGGATCCGCTGCAGGCGGGTCCGCTCTCCGGTCAGCGGCAGCCGTCACCGTCAGAGCAAGCGCGCAAGCCGCAGCGACAAACTCCCACATCCGCATCTCCCCTCTCGGATAACCTATCCAGTATTAAGACGGCGGCGCGTCACCACCAACACTCGTCCGTCCGGCTGTGCGCACCGTCGCGTACGTCTGTCTCTATAGTAGCCAACATACTACGGCATAGCCCGCGTTATAGGGAGCGGTTGCGAGTAGGGAGGCTCGCCAACCACTCCTCACGCAAAGGCCGCAAAGCTCGCAAAGGTCCAATGCGGCTCGTCGGGCATAACCAACGTGTGCCGCGGGCCGGGCCCGCGCAAAGGCGTTGAAGCCCGCAAAGGAAAGCCGCGCGCGAAGCCGCTATCCATCCTGTTCCATCCTGTCCATCCTGTCCATCCTGTCCAAAAAATACCATCCTGTCCATCCTGTCCAAAATCGGGCCTTCGACGGGCGGACAGTGAGATCCTGTCGGCCGCTCAGCGTTCGACGAAGCGGATCAGCGAGACGACTGCGTTGCCCGGCGTGAGATTGACTGCCTCCACCGGGATTCGGCCCTGCGCCGTATCCGCGGACGAGATCGGGACCTCGAGCCATCGTCCCTTCTGGAAGTGATCGTACGTGCCGATCTCGCGGCCCGCCACCCGGATCGTCTCCCTGCGGCCGCCCACGAAGTTGTCGCCGTCGAGGAGATAGAGCCGCAGCGTTCCCTCCGCACCCTTCGGACAGGTCAGATCGAAACGGAGCGCCTTCGCGTCCGCCCAGCAATGGTCGACCTCCGTCGTCCAGCCCGAATAGAGATATCCGCTCTTGAGCTGGAAGTCCCAGCCATCCTTCAGATACTCGATGTCGCCGCCCCTCTTCCCGCAATTGAGGACGACGGTCTCATGCGTCGCGGCGTACTTCGCATGATCGCCCGGTGGGATCGCGCCGGCGAACACGGGCGCACGCTGCCCCGAAGGCGGGAGCGGAGGGAACGGCGTATGCGGCTCCGTCTGATACCAGTAGGCGACGCTCGATATCTGCAGCCGATTCTCCGGTTTCGAGTAGATTTCGAAGAACGACGGATCGTCGTGCTTCCCGAAACCGACCGTCATCTTAAGCGTCTTCTTGAACGAGATCCGATCGTTCAGGCAGTACCGGTAGGCGGCCGCCCCGCTGCCGTAATAGGGTTGATAGCCGGTAAATGGGAAACCGTTCGCGACCTCCGGAAACCCGTAGCTGAATCCGAACGAATCCTCGAGCCCCTGCCACTCGATGCTCGGCTCCGGCTCGCCGTCGACGTAAAACTTCTCGTTCTCGTCCACCGGATAGCCGGCGGCCGGACTGGCCGCGCCGCGGATCGACATGTTCCATCCAATGAACTGACCGCGCCCCTTCGCCTCGAACACCGTGTAATCGCGCTTGCCCAGCAGCAGCGTCTCCTGCCTCCACGTCGCGTGGAAATAGCCCGTCTCCCTCGGAAACCTCCTGAGTGTCCGGTACATCACGTAGCTGTAGCAGGGCGCCATGCTCCACGTTGCGCAATACCGCGGATTCTCGCTGACGATCTCGATGCGGGCCGACCGCGCGAACGGCATCACGAAATAGGCGTTCCAGCCGCGCTTCTTGTTCACCAGCGCCGAATCCACTCGTTCGAGCGCGCCGTTCGGGTCCGCGAAGAAGTCCACCAGCGGGACCGCCACGCTCGGCTCCTTTTCGCCGTCCCACCACATTCGCAGCGATACGCTCCGGTCCAGCTTCATCTGGTCCGGCATCGCGAAATGGATCATAGTGATCACACCCGGCCCCTTCAGGTCCGCGATGACCACCCGGTCGCGCCCGTCGCCAATCCGCAGCTCCGCCGGATTTTCGATCCACAGCGCGTTGACCATCTTCGTCTCGCCGTCCCACAGACTGCTCATCGACTCGGCGCCGAGCCCCAGCGGCGGCTCTTCCGCCCGCGCAACACACGCGATGACGCAGGCGCACAGCACAGGTCCGATCCATCCGAATGTCCGTTTCATGGCCCCATCTCCCGCAATCGGCTTGAACACGATCCTCAATAGATTGCGATGCGCGGCCGCCCGGTTCCTGTAAGCCTCCGAAAGCGGCAAGAGATCGAGATGGCAGCCGGCAGGTCCCGGTCTATTCCCGAGCAGAGCCGTCCCGCGCAATCTCGATATCGCGATGCATGGAGGATGGCGCGGTCGCCGCGATTAAACTGGCTGAAGTTCGTCCGTTTCCATCAATCGAGGGGATTGCGTCGTCGCCGCATGCGCCTCGCACCCTCCGGACGACAATATAGGATCCCAGGAGCGACTGCAAGCCTTTCCCGACGACGCGGAGGCAACGAGTGGATTTGCTGGAAATACGATGGCGTCCGTTTAGCCATATTGCGCCGGCAACGCTGCGGGCCGTCGCGGCTGTTCCGGCTCTGCTGGCAGCGTTCGGCCTCTCCGCTGCCTCGCAGGTGGCTCCATCAGGCTATCCGGACGGCCGTCCCGCCGCGTCCTACAGGCTCGATGCAAAGGACCAGGGAATCGTCCTCCGCCACGGGGACGGCCCCGGCCAATGCGATATGCTGGGCGCTCGCGAAGCCCTGATCTTCAAGGACAGAGGCGTCTACCACCTCTTCTACGACGGCGCCGGGCCGAAGGGATGGCTTGCCTGCCTGGCCACGAGCACCGACCTGAAGTCCTGGAAAAAACAGGGCCCTGTCCTCGATTTCGGCAAACCCGGCGAGAACGATTCCGCCGCCGCCTGCTCGCCCTGGGTGATTCGCGAGAAGGGGACCTGGCACATGTTCTATCTCGGAACGCCCAACGCCAGTTCGCCGCCGGATCGCGTCCCGTCGTTTCCTTACCTTACCATGAAGGCGAAGAGCGCATCGCTCAGCGGGCCGTGGATCAAACAGAGGGACGTGGTCCCGTTCCGCACCAGGCGCGGTACATACTATCAGGACACCGCGAGCCCCGGGCACGTCGTGCAGCGCGGAGAGCGTTATCTCATGTTCTTCAGCGCCTCGATGAAGCGTACGATCGGCATAGCGCGCACGAAGAACCTGGACGGCGCCTGGGCCGTGGACCCCGCGCCGATCGTCCCGCCTGACGAACAGATCGAGAATAGCTCGCTCTATTTCGAGCCGGCGAACAGGACCTGGTTCCTCTTCACCAACCACATCGGACTGGACGGCGGGGAGTACACCGACGCGGTGTGGGTCTACTGGAGCAAGGATCTCGAACGCTGGGACCCGCGGCATAAGGCGGTGGTCCTCGATGGCAGGAACTGCACCTGGTCCAGCCGCTGCATCGGAATGCCGTCCGTGATCCGGGTCGGCAAGCGGCTGGCGATCTTCTACGACGCGCCCGGCGGCGCCGGTACGAGCCATATGGGACGCGACATCGGCCTGGCCTGGCTAAACCTGCCGTTGACGCCTCCCGGCTCCGCTCTTTCAAACAAGGCGCGCGCCGGGCGAACGGCGCTCCATCGCGACTGATCGCGGCTGTGCCGTGCCACCTGTGGCCAGCCCGGAAGGAAGCTGTTATGATTCTTAGAATCGCTGGGTTATCTCGCCTATCCGCTCTCTTCTGTCTGACCATCCTCGCCCTCGCCGCCTCAATCGCTCCGGCGAGCGCTGGAACGCTGAAACTGCTCGACATCCACGCGACGCCGCTCACCGTCCGGCCCAATCTCGTTTCGGATGGCGGCTTCGAGGCGGATGCGGATCCCGGGGCCGGCGGGGCGCCGGCCGGCTGGGCATTCGGGCTCTCTAACGCCGTCGCGCGCTGCGAGATCTCCAGAACGCGGCCGCATTCCGGCCGCCAGTGCCTGATGATGAGCGACGAGACAATATTCGGCCCCAACCTCTACGGCACGCTCTCGCGCCGCGAGGCGGTTCCCCTGCAGGTCGGACGGCCCTATACCCTCAGCGTCTGGGCCAGATCGACCGATCCGGGCGAGGCCTGGATCGGAGGCGGCCACGACTGGCAATGGCGGCTCCCGATCACACCCACCGGCGACACCTGGCGCCGCTTCAAAATGACCTTCACGCCCGGAAAGGACGATCGACTCTTCACGGTGAGGTTCAACACCGACAGTCCGACGCGCGGCGTCTATTTCGACGACGTCAAACTGGAGGAGGGAGAGACCGCGACACCGATCGCCGCGGAGGGCCTCTGCACGATCGAGGCCGAAAAAGAGCCGCTGGTCATCGAGGGCGACGGCAGGTTCCGGCTCGCGTTCGACCTCTGGATGGATCGAGCCTGGTCCGGCGACGTCGCAGTCCGGCTCCTCGATCGCGTCGTCCGCCGTCACATCAGCCTCGGACGCGGCGGCTGGAGACTGGAGATCGTCGGAACGGCAACCGGCGTTACCGATAGGCCCGTGCCGCTCCGCTGTTCTCTCGATCCGAATCCCTTCGCCACCGGCTTCGGGACGCGTACCGTCCAGTTCTACTCCGCCGGTAACGCTCGCACGCGGCTCGCCCTCCTGAATCGAAGACTGCCGGAGTTCCGGCGCCGCATCGCCGCCCTGCGCGCCTCCGGACAGGACCCGGCCTATCCGCTCGTCACCCTCACCGTCATCGAGAACTTCGTCCGCTACGCGCTGGAGGACGCGAGCCGAGGCGAGGTCCGCCGATCGCTCCGCCAGACCGACGACATGGAGGAGATGGCGGCGCGCCTCGATTCTCAGTTGACGCGCGCCGCACGGCCCGGCCACCATCTGCCCTCCGTTCCGCGCTGGGCCCCGCGTCCCGCTAGCGTCCCCAACGACCCGCACCACGTTATGCCCGGTCCCCCCTCCCCTGTTCTTGGGGGCGGGGGAATTCGCGGAGCGAAGGGGGCCGGACCCCGGGTTGGGGGAGGGGGCGTCTCCGGACCCTCCTTCCTGGCTCCGACGAAGACCGCGACCGCCAGGGTCTCGCATCTCCGGCCGGTCTTCTTCACCGGCTACGGCGCCTTCGGCCAGGTGCGAGCCGATATCGAGAAGTTCCCAAACTACGGCGTCAATATCGTCCAGATCGAGACCGGGCCGAACTCGACCTTCCCAAAGGAGGGCGTCGTCAACGACGCGCCGGCTCGCGATCTGCTCTCCGTCCTCAACCGCGCGCAGAAGGCCGGCGTCGCCGTTAACCTGCTCATCAGCCCCCACTACTTCCCGGACTGGATGCTCGACAAGTACCCGGAGCTTCGCAAGAAGCGGGAGGGCTTCATCGGCTACTGCATCCATGCTCCGGAGGCGCGCGAGCTGCTGCAACGGTTCGTGCGGACGCTCCTGCCGTCGATCAAGGATCACCCCGCCCTCCACAGCATCTGCCTGTCGAACGAGCCGGTCAATCTGGAGGAGCCCTGCGCCTACGCCGCCGACGAGTGGCACGGCTGGCTCGCGCACAGGCATGGCGATCTGGCCACGCTCAACAGCCGCTGGGGTACGGCCTACGCCTCGTTCGGAGATATCCCGCTGCCGGATCCGTTCAATTCGATCGCGCCCGAGGCGCGCCGTCTCGACTTCCTCAGGTTCAATCAGGAGGAGTTTGCCGGCTTCCACAAGATGCTCGCGGACGCGGTCCACTCCGTCGCGCCGGATCTCCCCGTGCACGCCAAGCCGATGACGTTCACGTTGACCAACGCCGGCGCCGCACGACTGGGATGCGACGTGACGCTCTTCGGCCGCCTGAGACAGATCAACGGCAACGACAGCTCCAACATATATCAACAGGGCATGGGCGAGTTCGCGCAGGGCTGGCAGGACAACGCCCTCAGCCACGATCTCCAGCGCTCCGTGCTGGACGCGCCCGTCTTCAACAGCGAGAATCACATTATCCCGGACCGCAACACGGATATCATCCCGCCCGAGCACATCCGGTCGGCGCTCTGGCAGGCCGCAATCCATGGTCAGGGCGCAACCACGATCTGGGTCTGGGAGCGAGCCTACGACCCGAAAGCCGACGCCTATGGGAGCATCATGCACCGGCCGGCCTGCGCCGAGGCGGTCGGCATCGTCGGACACGACCTGAACCGGGCGGCGCTCGAAGTGACCGCGCTGCAGGCGGCAAAGCCCGACGTCGCCATCCTGACCGGCATCTCGCCAGCCGCGTGGGAGCCGGATCGGATCGACCGCTGCACCTGGCCTCTCTACACGGCCCTCGATTTCACCGGCCTGAAGATCGGCTTCCTGACCGAGCGCCAGCTCGAATCGGGCGTCGTCACCCCGGCTCGCGTGCTCTTTGTGCCGGATTTCGTTCACCTGTCGGAACAGGCGATGGAGACGCTCCGGAACTCCTACCACGGCAAGATCGTCTTTGTCGGCGCGGAGGATCTGCTCTCCCGCGACGATTACGACCATCCGCGCGCGCCGCTGCCGCACTCCGGACATGTGCCGTTCGACAACAAGAAGGATGGATGGCGCGAGCTCTGGAAGGCGCTGCTGCCGGGACTCGCCGAGTGGGATCTCCGACCCGCGGTCGAGCTGACCGCCTCCGGCGCTCCGGTCTCCGGCGTCGAGTGGCGCTCGGCTGCTCTTGGAGCAGGCCGGGTCGTGAACGTCTGCAACTATCTGACGCGGCGCGTCACGTGCGGGCTGGCGGTCCATGGCCGAAGCGTCGCCGCGACCGACGTTCTTACCGGCGAACGGCTCACCGGCCCATTCGTCCTGAAGCCGCTAGAAACGCGCCTGCTCTTTATCTCTCAGGCAGTGGTCAAAAAGAGGTGATCCGAGGAGCACCATGCCGCAGACTCTAGCGCCGCTGCTGGCGCCGCTGATCCTGGCTACACTGATCGGGCCGGCGTCGACCGCAACTGTCGACCAGCCGAACCCGGCGTGCAGGGCCGCGACCGGATCGAAGGAAGACCCGAGGGGCGCGACCGGGCCGAGTCAGTGCCCTGCGGTCGCCGTCGGCGGTCGGCAGCCGCAGCTCACTTCGCGCGGGCTTGCCGGCTACATCAGCATGGAGGTTCCGGCGCCTCCGGAGGGATATGGGTACGGCGTCAGCCTCTACGCGACGGCCTGGCCGCTGCTGGAACAGCCGCTGCGCGATTTTCAGATCGGGCTGGCCTCCATATGGATCGTGCCGGATAACCGCGCGATCAATTATCCCCTCCTTCCGACGGGCACCGTCGCGCGGGACAACTGGCCGGAACGCGGTCCCAGCTTCCGGGACGTTTTCCAGACGATCGAAGGCGGCCTCGGATTCTGGGCCAGCACTAGGTTCGGGACGACGACGGCCAGGTTCCGTATGAACGGCACGGCCAACGGATACAACACGGAGGTGTCGTCGCCGGGATGGGGATTCGGAAACACCTCGCCGCTCGCCCCGGATCAGATGGGCATCGCGCAGCTAAGCGCCCATATCCTGGTCCCTCCGGACGGCCTCACCTTCCGCAGTCGCACCTGCGGCGAGCTCCTCGGCTATGCCTGGATGGCGCTGCCGCTCGTCGAAGCGAAGGCCGTAACCGCCGGGCTGCCCGTTCCGACCGGCAATCAGTGCTGGACGCTCTTCCTGAACGCCGCGAACTTCAAAGGACCGGTGGCATTCTACACTCCCGCTACCTGGAGCCGCATCTCGCGCCGTTACCCTCCCGCCGTTGGGCGTGGCCTCGACGCCCGGCCCGGCCTGGTTACCGGCGGCGCTATCGAGATCAACACCGTGCCTCTGCTCGTCGGCCGGGATGCTCGCGGCGTCCCCTACACCCGCATTCCGCGCCTGCAGTTCCCTGCGGACCGCGCCGGCCGGACGATCCTGATCCACAACCTGACGCAATACTCGAAGGACGCGCTCTACAAACAGGTGGAGAGCTGGCTCGCCGGAGGCCCGGCGCCATCCGGCCGCTTCGATGAAAAGGGCGCAATCGTGCCTCCCTGCACGGCCAACCCGCTGGGCGTCAGTCAGGGCGACGATAACCGGACCATCCACGGCTGCGACAAATGGGTGAAGACGGCCGTCTTCGACAGAAGCACGTTCGGTCTACAGTGGAATCCGTCCCTCCTGGAGGCCAGGACCGGCGAGCTCCGCCGCGCCAACCGTGGGCCCGGAAATATGGCTTCCTTCCCGGAGTATTTCCGGCGGCAGGGCAACCTGCTGGAGGCGGTCGCCGCCGACGCCGTACCCGACGAGACGGGGCTGAAGACGGCGCAGTTCCCGCCGGCTACGGCGGAGCAGTCCTATACCTCGCCTGGACCGGGGGATAACGTCTGGCACAGGCCCGGTCCAAAAGCCGGCCCGTTCACTGCCGGACTTGCGGATGGAAGCGTGGTGACCTACTACTGGTACCGCTTTATCGACCAGCCCTCGCTCCAGGATGCCGACCTGACTCCGTCCGAAAAGCTCCGTCTGCAGTCGATTGTGGAAAAGATCCAAACTCACTGGACGCTCAACAAGGCCTACATGCCTCCGCCCGGCCAGGGCGCTCTGGCCGGCCTCGACCCCGCGCTCATCGTCAAGCCGCCCCGTGGCCTCGAGATCGGCTACGTTCCCATCGTCACGAACCAATCCCCCCGGTGACGCGCTTATTGATATTCGCGTTTCAGCTCGACGGCCGCACAATTAATTCAGATCGCACCAGGGGGCCTCGGCCCCCTTGCCGTCCGCAGTCAGGTCCTGGAGGGCCTGATTGCTACGGTCGGTCGTCATCGGAATGCGCGGAGGTCAATAGACCCGTGACCCGGTCGTCGGATCGTAAGGACGCCTGACGCGACCGCAACCGAACGAGCGCCCTCCGCAGTGGAACTGGTTCGCCATTCACCGCGGGATCTAACCGCCAACGGCGCCCGCCAATCGCCGTGCCGCCTCCAAACGCATCTCCTCACCGGTTAACCGACGCATGAATGGCGGCCGGCTTCGGCTGGACGGTCGGCGTCAACGGATGGATGAGGTTCACGGCAGCGATAGCGGCCAGGCAGAGCACCACGCTGTCGAAAGCGTGCTGCGAGATTCGCGGCAGCATCCACTTGCCCAGAAACACGCCGAGCAGGATCATCGGCACCATCATCAGGTCGAACGTCAGACTGGATCCCGACATGATCGGGTTGCTCGGGTTGGCGATGCTGAGGCCGACCAGGATCGGGAACTTCAGCATGTTCATAATGAAGAAGTACCAGGCAGTGGTACCCATGAACTGCTGTTTTGGCATCTCCAGGCTGGTCATGTAAACGCCCATGACCGGACCCGCTGCGTTCGACACCGTGGTCGAGAAGCCCGCAAGAGAGCCGACGCCCGCCATCGCCGCCCATGAGCGCAGCGATATGCGGTCGCCAAACTTCTGCCGGAGCAGGTGCACGGCCACCATCAACAGCACCAGCGCGCCGATCAGGATGTTCAGGAAGTCCTTCTGAGCCGGCTGCTTGCCCAGGAACTGCAGCAGCGCCGCGCCCGCGATCATGCCCACTATCACCGACGGGAACAGCCCCCACAGCTTATCCCACTGCGCGTGCCGCCGGTAATATGCCACCGCAAAGCAGTCCGCGAAGATCAGCATCGGCAGCATCGTGCCGACCGACAGCCGCCCGCCAAAGATCCGGGCGAGCAGGGGAACTACCAGGATCCCCGCGCCCGGCACGCCCGTCTTCGATACGCCGACCAACACGGCAGCGGCAATGCCGACTGCCCAGAGATAGGGCGTGAGATCGGGTATCGCCATGTCTATTCAGTTGCCTCCAGTTCATAATGCCGCTCCGGATAAGCGGAATCCAGTTAGCCATAGAATCCTGATGAAAAACTCGCCGTTCCCGTCCGAACATGTTCGCACGGACCCGCTCCGGAATCGCGAATCGGCTCCAACACGCCGCACCAATCGATTCCGTCCTCCGGACGGTTGGCCGCAGGCCGATTAGCGCAGGACTTCAGTCCGGCGACTCGCTCCGCCGGGGAGCAACGGCTGACGGCCGCACCAATCGATTCCGTCCGCAGGACGGCTGGCCGCAGGCCGATTAGCGCAGGAGTTTACTCCGGCGCCGGCCGCCGGCCTCTCCTCGACACGCGGCTCTACTCGAAATCGATCATCGCCTTGACCACGCCGTCCCGATAATCCGCCACGAGGTCGAACGCCTCTTTCGTCTGAGGGAGCCCGAAGTGGTGCGTGATCATCACGCCGACGTCGACCTGCTTCGCGGCCACCATGTCTATCGCCGCCTGGACGCACTCGTTCTGACGGCGCACGTTCTGGATGCAGATCTCCTTGTGGCGCAGCATGTTGATGTCGAACGAGACCCGGTTGCTCGCGCCCGGGATCCCGATCAGCATCATCTTGCCGCCCGGCTTCAGGAACAAAAGCGACTGATCGGTCGCCTGCTGTGTTCCGGCGCATTCGAAAACGATGTCCAGGCCCTCCGGCTCGCTCCGCTTCACCGCCGCGACCACGTCCTCTGTCAGCGGATTACCGGCCCAATCGGCGCCGGCATGGCGCGCCACGTCGAGCCGTGCGTCGATCTCGTCCGTCATGTACACGCTCGCCGCTCCCTGCGCCTTCGCACCCAGCAGGACGCTGAGGCCGATCGGACCCGAGCCGAGAATGCCGAGCGCCTTGCCGCGGACGTCGCCCGCGAGCTTCGCCGCATAGACGCCGATCGACAGCGGTTCCACGGCCGCAGCCTCGTCGAACGCGATCGAATCCGGTATCGGGAAGCAGCTACCCTCAGGAATCGCAATATAGTCCGAGAGGCATCCCTCCGCCTGCCCCGGGCAGCCCATGAACTTCAACGCGAGGCACGTGTGGAAACGCCCGGCCCTGCACTGCGTGCACTTACCGCACGGCATCGCAGGGTCGAACGCGATCCTATCTCCGGGCTTCACCCGGGTCACTCCGGCTCCCACCTCCTGCACGACGCCTGCGCCCTCGTGTCCCACGACGAACGGGTACTTGACGACCTGCGTCCCGAT
>Ga0181529_10002945_pt1 | contig 19872 bp, 22 predicted proteins | sample PEATcosm2014_Bin_36_FD_119763 | JGI IMG/M metagenome (GOLD analysis project Ga0181529, IMG submission 119763) | Peatland microbial communities from MTU Mesocosm Facility, Houghton, MI, USA - PEATcosm2014_Bin10_30_metaG | ecosystem: Environmental > Terrestrial > Soil > Wetlands > Peat | place... | reverse complement strand
CTTTGTCGGTGTCGTAGCCCAGGACCTCCGTCTTGCCTACCTCATCGAGAATGGCGATCCATTGCGCATCGGTGGCGGCCTCGCCCGATCCGGCCCAGGCCTTGCGCGCATCGGCGCGCTGCTTGGCCATCGCGGCATTGAAGCCGTCCGTATCGACCGCGATACCGCGCGGCTTCAAAGCGTCCTGCGTCAGATCGAGCGGAAAGCCGAAGGTGTCGTAGAGCTTGAAGGCGACGTCGCCGGCCAGGCTGTCGCCCGCTTTCATGTTGCCCGTCGCTTCGTCTAGCAGCTTGATCCCCCGCGCCAGGGTTTCGCGGAAGCGGGTCTCTTCCAGCTTCAGGGTTTCGGCGATCAGCGCTTCGGCGCGCTTCAGTTCCGGATAAGCGGTGCCCATCTCGGCGACCAGCGCCGGCACCAGGCGGTACATCAGCGGGTCCTTCGATCCGATCAGATGGGCATGGCGCATGCCGCGGCGCATGATGCGGCGAAGCACATAGCCGCGCCCGTCATTGGAGGGCAGCACGCCGTCGGCGATCAGGAACGAGGTCGAACGCAGATGGTCGGCGATGACGCGATGGCTGAACTTTGCTTCGCCTTCGCTCTTGGCGCCGGAAAATTCCACCGAGGCCGCGATCAGGTGGCGGAACAGATCGGTGTCGTAATTGTTCTGCACGCCCTGCAGGATGGCGGTGAGCCGCTCCAGCCCCAGGCCGGTGTCGATGGAAGGTTTGGGCAGATCGATGCGGGTGTCCGCGTCCACCTGCTCGAACTGCATGAAGACGAGGTTCCAGAATTCCAAGTATCGGTCGCCGTCTTCGTCGGCCGAGCCGGGCGGCCCGCCGGCCACCGCGTCGCCCTGGTCGTAGAAAATTTCCGAGCAAAAGCCGCAAGGGCCCACCGGTCCCATCGCCCACAGATTGCTCTCGTGGCCGATGATGCGCGCGTCGGAAATGCCGGCGATCTTCCTCCACAGCGCGCGGGCCTGTTCGTCGCTGGGATAGACCGTCACCAACAGCTTGTCCCTGGGCAACGCCGCCGTCTTGGTGGCGAAATCCCAGGCGAATAGGATCGCTTCTTCCTTGAAGTAATCGCCGAAGGAGAAATTCCCCAGCATCTCGAAGAAGGTGTGGTGGCGCGCGGTGTAGCCGACATTGTCGAGATCGTTGTGCTTGCCCCCGGCGCGCACGCATTTCTGCACGCTGGTAGCGCGGCTGTAGGGCCGCTTCTCGGCGCCGGTGAAGACGTTCTTGAACTGCACCATGCCGGCGTTGGTGAACAGCAGCGTGGGATCGTTGCGCGGCACCAGCGGCGAGGAGGGCACGATGGCGTGGCCGCGTTCGCGGAAGAATTCCAGGAAGCCGGCGCGGATATCGGAGAGACTCTTCATGGAGACGTTGTAGCGGCGGTTAAAAAGCTTGTCATCTGGAGGAGGACGGTTTGGCGCGGGCCATGACATCGGTTTTTTGAGCGTTCTTTCGATGCCAACCCCTCCAAAACGAAGGGGCGCGCCGGTCTCCCGACACGCCCCTTCTGGAGTCGCTCCCTCATGCCAACAAGGGAACGGACAGGGTCAGTCCGCGGCGGCCTCCGTCGCCTCGTCGCTGCCCAGCGCGAGGCTTTGGCCGATCAGACCGGCATTCTGGCGGATCGCGGCCTCGATCTTGGCCGCCACGTCCTTGTTGGCGTCGAAGTACGCCTTGGCCTGCTCACGGCCCTGGCCGATTCGCGTGCCGTCATAGGAGAACCAGGAGCCGGATTTCTCCACGATCCCGGCCTTGACGCCCAGATCCAGAAGCTCGCCGACCTTGGAAATGCCCTGGCCGTACATGATGTCGAACTCGACCTGCTTGAAGGGCGGGGCGACCTTGTTCTTGACCACTTTCACGCGGGTCTGGTTGCCCACCACTTCGTCGTGGTCCTTGATGGCGCCGATGCGGCGGATGTCCAGGCGCACCGAGGAATAGAATTTCAGCGCATTGCCGCCCGTGGTGGTTTCGGGATTGCCGAACATGATGCCGATCTTCATGCGGATCTGGTTGATGAAAATGACGATCGTGTTCGACTTCGAGATCGATCCGGTGAGCTTGCGCAGCGCCTGGCTCATCAGGCGGGCTTGCAGGCCGGGCAATTGATCGCCCATCTCGCCTTCGAGTTCGGCCTTGGGGGTGAGGGCCGCCACCGAGTCGATGACGACGACATCCACGCCGCCGGAACGCACCAGCGTATCGGTGATTTCCAGCGCCTGCTCGCCGGTGTCGGGCTGGGAGATCAGCAACTCGTCGATATCGACGCCCAGCTTCTTGGCATAGCCCGGATCGAGCGCATGCTCGGCGTCCACGTAAGCGGCGATGCCGCCTTTCTTCTGGACTTCGGCGACGGCGTGCAGCGCCAGCGTCGTCTTGCCCGAAGATTCTGGGCCGTAAATCTCGATCACCCGGCCGCGCGGCAGCCCGCCGATGCCCAGCGCGATGTCCAGCCCCAGCGATCCGGTGGAAACCGTGTCGGCCTCCGTCACGGGATCGCGCTGGCCGAGCTTCATCACCGAACCCTTGCCGAAGGCCCGGTCGATCTGGGAAAGCGCGGCTTCCAGCGCGCGCTTTTTGTCGTTTCCGTCTTCCTTGCCCACGACGCGCAAAGCCGCCTGACTCATGGTCTCCGCCTCCTTATTCCACGGCGCGCGCCGCATTCCCAATGAATTCAGCGCCGCAGGGACGGGGAACTAAGTACATGGTTTGTTCTGTTTGGCAAGATGGCGGTTAATAGATTGAAATATATACGTTATTCGTGGAATGGTTCCGTTATCGTTCACATAGCCTGGAATCGGGCGATGAGGGCGATTTCGGTGCGGATCGTGTCGTCGATCTCCAATGCCGCGCGGTTTGAAATAGCGGGAATCAAATTCAGCCATGTAACGCGTCAAATGCGCTTCGCTGACATGCTGGGACTTCGGCCCCTGCCTATCTCGGCTTTGCCATCCGCACTTTGACGACCGGCGCGGGAGGCGGCTCTTTCGCCCTCTCCGCTTGCATGGTCTTGGTAATGATTTTCCGCTTCAGAATGGCGGCAGGCGACATACTCGGAAGTTTGGGCATAAACGGGCGCTCTGGATGTTTCGCTATGTTCATAAGCCCCGATTGTGCCCAGACAAAGGCCCGCGGATTTCAAACCGGGACAATACAATTAGGAGGCGAGCGATTATCCCCTTGAGTCTTGCGAATTGAGGCCGCTTGCGACTTATTCCCCCATCCCAGCGCGCTTGGACGCCCCTTCACCTTAACGGCCGATCGCGCGGTGCGGACTGGCGCTACGCCCGCCACAGAACAGGCGTAGCGCCGGTCGCGCCCGAGGAACGCAAAAAAGGATTTAGGCGACCGTAATCGTAGGATCCCAGTAGAGATATCCCAGAACCTTCACGTTGCTGCCGCTGACTTGCTGGGCGATGTAGAACCAAACCTGGTAGCCTTCCGTGCCGCTATCGGTCACGTCGCACCCCAGATAATAGTTGGCCAGTTGCTGCGCCGTATAGTGCAGCGGGTCGACGGTCTTATCCGGGGCCTGGTTCGGGACGGGGACCCAAGGGTGGGCTTCGCTCGGAACCGGAATGGTGGTGACCTGCGTTCCGGAGAATTTCTGGATCTTGTAGGGAATGACGCTCTGGCTGATGTTGTCGGACAGCGACAGACCGCGCCAACGAATGACGTCGTCGACTTCCGCGTTGATGTTCAGATCCGCCGTCGCCTGTGTTTTCGGGTCGGCGACATATTTGGCTTCCGTGACCATATAGACATCGGTGTGATTAATCCCGGTGGGAGCCGCCGAGTTTTGGCTCAGACTTGGATATTTATTCAGGATGGTCTGCGTATCGAAGACCATTTCGATATTGATAATATTGCTCATTACGTCTTCTCCGTTTGCCTTGGGTGCAAAGTTCGCCGCGTCAAGCAGTTGCGAATCGCCCGTTCCTCATCGCGGCGGGCGCAAAGATATGAGTGCAAAAGTTAAAAAACAACTTCAAATTGCATTAATTTACCATCACAACCAAACTGAATGCCTACGGCGACAAACGGGACATAGGGCAGGGGATGGTTCATGCGCGCGCGAAGTATTCCAGGGATGGAAATACTCCAGCGACGAAATTCTAAATGAAGACTCTTACCCGGCCCGCTTCACGGGCGGCGCTCCGGAAAGAACCTCTTTCACCTTCGCGGCCAATTGCTTCAGCCCGAAGGGCTTGGGCAGGAAGTGCAGGTCCTCGGCCTTCTCGTCGTTGCGCCGGAAGGCCTCTTCGGCATAGCCCGACATGAAGATCACGGGCATCTCGGGGCGGATTCGGCGCACCGCGCGCACCAAAGTCGGGCCGTCCATGCTGGGCATCACCACGTCGGTAATGAGAAGGTGGATGGGGGCGGCGGCCTTGCGCACGATCTCAAGCGCTTCCTCGCCGCCCGAGGCCTCAAGCACATTGTAGCCGCGCATGCGCAGCGCCCTTGCGGCGAAACTGCGCACCGCCTCTTCGTCTTCGACCAGCAGGATGGTGTCCTGGCCGGTGACGTCGCGCGGCTGGGCGCGTTCGGGTTCCTGCGGAACCGCGCTCTGGTCGGCGTGGAAGCGCGGCAGGAAGATGCGGAACACCGTGCCCTTGCCGACTTCGGAGTCCACGGTGATGAAGCCGCCGGTCTGCTTGACGATGCCGTAGACCGTGGCGAGTCCGAGTCCGGTTCCCTGGCCCACCGGCTTGGTGGTGAAGAAGGGATCGAAGATCTTGCCCAGATGCTCCTTGGCGATGCCGATGCCGGTGTCGGCGACTTCGATGCGCACATAATCGCCGGCCGGCATGATCGCGGTGCCCAGCGCCACCGGCGTCGTCGCGGTTTCGTTGGCGGTGCGGATGGTGACGGTGCCGCCCTTGGGCATGGCGTCGCGCGCATTGACGACCAGATTGATGATGGCGTTGGAGAGCTGCGCCTCGTCGGCATGCACCGGCCAAAGCTCTGCGCCGTGCTCGAGTTCCAGGCTCACGTTTTCGCGCAGCAGGTGGCGCAGCATCAGCGCCAGTTCGCCCACCACGTCGCGCACCGCCAGCACGCGCGGCTGCAGCGTCTGCTTGCGCGAGAAGGCGAGAAGCTGGCCCACCAGCGTCGCGGCGCGCAGCGCGGTCTGGTGGATCTCGTTGATCTCCTTGAACGACGGATCGCCCGCCTGGTGGCGCATCAGGAGAAATTCGGAATTGCCGATGATGACGGTGAGCAGATTGTTGAAATCGTGCGCCACGCCGCCGGCCAATTGCCCCACCGCCTGCATCTTCTGCGACTGGGCGAATTTGATCTCCAGCTCCTTCTGCTCGGAAACGTCGAGCAGATAGAGAATCACGCGCCCGTCGTTCATCGATCGGGCGAACAGCTCCGCCATGCGCTCGTCTTGGCCCGCCGCGCGCAATTCCGCCGAACCGACGCCGGCGCTTCCTTCCGCCGCCTTGGCGATCAGGGCGCCGACGCGCTCGCGGTCCGCCGCTTCGACCAGATCGGTCAGCGCGTGCCCCGACAACGCGCCGGGAGAACCGAAGAACGCCTTGAAGGCCGCATTGGCGTCGACCAGCCGTCCGTTCGCGTCGGCGAAGGCCACGCCCATCGGGGCATCGCGGAAGAGATCGCTGATACCGAGGTTCAGCGGCGCCGGAGCGGACTTTGCGGGCGCGCGAACGCTGGGCGAAAGGCGCGGCGTGAACCACCAGGTCGTCTGCCCGCCGGCCAAAGGCCGCACCGCCCCCACGATCTCCAGCCCTGGCGCCACGGTGAAGGATTCCTCGCGCGCAACGCCGTCCGCGGCGCAGCGCGTCAGCCGATACAGCACGGACGCCGAAGGCTCTCCCGCCAACGCCAGTTCGGGCGGGGGGGCGGCTTCGCCCTCGGCGGCGCCCGCCATGCGTCGATAGACTTCGTTGCAGTCGAGCACCGCGCCGTCGGCTCCGGTGATCGCCCAGGCGACGTTGGCGCGCGCGGCGGCTTCGGCGATGCGGCGGGCCTCGGCGGCGCTCATCGATTCGCGCGGCCACACGGCATAGAGAAACAGACTGCCGACCGCCCCGATGCCGGCAAGCAGCGCCACACCGGCCCAGCGTGCTACGTCGGGCGTCGCCACCGCCAGCACCGCAGCGCCCAGCGCCAACAAAACAAAACCGAGCGCCGCCCAGCGCCAGCCCCCGGCCGGAACGCCGAGATTGCCCCCGATGATGCTGCGAGTCGTCATCATCGGGAGACATTACCCGTCATTGTCACCCCCGGCGAGAGCCGCGAGCTGCGGCGCGGCGCCGGGTGGGACGGCTCAATTCGGCTTGAGCTTTCCGGTAAGCCGCATGACGTAGCCGATAACTTGCGCCACCGCCTTGTAATGCTCGGGCGGGATCGCCTCGTCGATGTCGACGGCGGCGTGCAGGGCGCGCGCCAAAGGCGGATTTTCGACGACGGGCACGTCATGCTCTTTCGCCACCTCGCGGATGCGCAAGGCCAGGGCGTCCACACCCTTGGCCACGCAGATCGGAGCCGCCATCTTGCCTGATTCGTACTTGAGCGCGACGGCGAAGTGCGTCGGATTGGTGATGACGACGGTGGCCTGGGGCACGGCCGCGATCATGCGCCGCTTGGCCCGCTCCAGGCGAATCTGACGGATCTTGCCCTTGACCAGGGGATCGCCCTCGGTCTGGCGGAATTCCTCTTTGATTTCATGCTTGGACATGCGGTTGCGCTTCATGAACTGGAAGCGCTGCAACAGGTAGTCCGCTCCCGCGATGACCGCCATCGCCGACAACGCCGCGATCAGCACCTTGAACAGCAGATGGGTCATGTCGCCGGCGACCCCGGCTGCGGATTGGTCCAGCACCGCTTCGAGGGCGCCGCGCTCCGGCCACAGCTGGGTCCAAACCGCCGCCCCGACGATGACCATCTTGAGCATGCCCTTGAACAGATTGGCGAAGCCTTCGAGCCCGAACAGCCGCTTGAAGCCCGACGCCGGCGAGAGCTTGGACAGGTCCGGCTTGATCCGCTCGAAGGTGAAGACCGGGCGATGCTGGATAAGGCTGCCGGCCACGCCGGCGACCATCATGACCGCGAAGAACGGTCCCAGGATCAGCGCCAGCTGCCCCAGCAAGGCGCGCATCATGCCCATCAACTCAGCCGGTCCGATGCCGATCTGCTCCGGCTCGGCCAGGAACATGTTGAAGGTGCGGGCCAGTCCCAGCGCGGCGGATCGTCCGAACACGGCGATGGCAAGCGTGCCGCCGAGCAGCAGGATCAGCGTCTGCACCTCGGGACTTTTGACGACGTCGCCGTGTTCGAGCGCTTCGTCGAGCCGTTTTTGTGTTGGCTCTTCGGTTTGTTGGGCTTCGTCGCGATCATCGGCCATCTAGAGAAAAGTCCCCATCTGGCTGGTGTAGAAGTCCAGGAACAGCGTCATCATCGAGCCGAGCAAAAGGGCGAGCAGCAGGAATCCCACCAGGATGTTGACCGGCATGGCGAAGAAAAAGACCTGGAGCTGCGGCATCATGCGCGACAGCAAGCCGAACGCGGCGTTCACCGCGAATCCGAACACCAGGAACGGCGCGGCGAGCTGAAAGCCCAGCGCGAAGGAGCCGCTCACCAGTCTGATCGTCAGTTGGGCCATGTCGCCGGTGGGCAGGCTCGTTCCCGGCGGGATCAAATGATAGGAGCCGGCGATCGCTCCGATCGCCATGTGATGCAGGTTGGTGGCGAAGATCAGCACCACGCCGAGCAGCGAAAAGAAATTGCCGACGACGGCGCCCTGCTGGCCGTTGGAGGTCGGATCGAGGGTCTCCGCGTAAGAAAGCCCCGTCTGACTGGCGATCAGGAACCCGGTGATGGAAAGCGCGCTCATGATGATGCGCGCCATGGTGCCGATCAGGATTCCGGCGGTGATTTCCTGGAAAATCAGGATTCCCAGGCCCAAACTCGAGGCGGGCGCCTGCTGGGGATAGGAACCGGCCACCACGGGAGCGAGCGCGAACGAGATCGCCAGCGCCAGAATCAGGCGTACGCGGGGCGGCACGCTGGCGTCGCCGATTGCGGGCAGCAGCATGACCATCGCGCCGGTCCGCGCGAAAACCAGAAGATAGACGAGGACCGCGCCGGAGAGACCAGGAAGGGTGATCGTCATCGTATGTCTAATACGCGGCGATGCGCTGCGCGATGTCGGTCATCAGTCCGCCCATCGCCTCGCCCGCGAAGGGCAGCGCGATCAACAACACGACGAAGATCGCGATGATCTTCGGCACGAAAACGAGCGTCATTTCCTGGATTTGGGTCAGCGCCTGCAACAGGCCGATCACCAGACCGACCACCAGCGCGGTCACCATCGCCGGGGTGATGACTTCCAGGAGCACGTAGATCGAGGAGCGGGCGAAATCGATGGCGTCGGCTGGGCTCATGGGTCGTTCCGGGTTCCGCTCTCATGCTTCGACAAGCTCAGCATGAGGGCTGCTGCTGTTCCCTCGCCCTGAGCTTGTCGAAGGGCGAGGGTATGTTTCTCAAATCGGCATGTTCATGATGGACTGATAGGCGGCGACGACCTTGTCGCGCACCGCGACCACCGTATCGAGAGTGAGTTCGGCGGCATTCACGGAATTGACCACGTCGACGATGTTGGCTTGGCCGGCGGCTTGCTTGGTCGCCATCGTCTCGCCTTGCTTGATCGTATCGATGCTGCCCTTCACCGCGTCGGTGAGGAAATTGGAGAAGCTTCCCGCTCCCGACACGTCGGCGGAAACGACGCTCGGCATGGACGTCGCGCCGGCGCCCATTTGGGAGATCGCCTGGTAGGCTGCTGCTGCTGCGGCGGCGGGCAAGACGGCCATCGTATGTTCCTCTTACTGGATCCCCGCCTTCGCGGGGATGACGCTTCGCGTCATTTATTGAGCAGGTCCACCGTGTGCGCCAGCATCGTCTTGGTGGAGTCCATCACGGTGAGGTTGGCTTCGTAGGATTGCTGCGCCTCTTGCATGTCCATGATTTCGACGAGGCTGTTGACGTTGGGCAGCTTGACGTAGCCCTGCTTGTCGGCTTGCGGGTTGCCCGGATCGTATTGCATGCGGAACGGACTCATGTCCTGGTTGGGTTTCCCAGCCGTGACGACGGTCGCGTTCAGCGTGCGGTCGAATTCGCTCTTCACCGTCGCAACTTGGCGCCGGTAAGGATCGCCGCCGACATTGGGCGACGTCGAATTGGCGTTGGCGATGTTCTCGGCGATGATCTTCATACGTTCGGACTGCGCGCGCATTCCCGACGCGGCGACCGTCATCGATGTCGAAAAGTCCATGCTTCACTCCTTCTACGAACCCGTATGGCCGATGGCGGTTTTCATCATGGTGATCGCCTTGGCGTAAAGGTTCGTCGCGGCCTGGAATTGCGCCTGGGTATCGGCCACCTTGATCATCTCCTGCTCCAGGGAAACCGTGTTTCCCGACGGAGTGGATTCGACGTCGGGCGTATCGACGCCGGTGAAGCCACCCGCGCTCTGCGGCGTGATCGCGATGTGATGCGGATCGTCGGTCGCCAGCGCTCCCGGAGTCGCGCTCATCGAGGCCGCGTTCCTGAGCGCCTGCTCGAAGTCGACGGGTTTGAGATCGCGCGCCGTATAGCCGGGCGTGTCGGCATTGGCGACGTTCTGCGAAAGGACGTCCTGGCGCTGGCTGAGCCAGGCCATGCGGTCCTTCAACATCGAAAGCAGCGGAATGTTCGATACTTCCATCGCTCTCAGCTCCGTATACGAAAAATTAGCGTTAAGACGGCCCATGTTGTGCGCCAACGATTAAGCCGCGCTTAACGCAAACGGAAAAACCTGCCGGGCAGATTCTTCCCGTGCTTAACCCGCGGTTAAGCTTGACGGCATTTGATGCGCGTCATGTCCTCATGCTTCGACAGGCTCGGCATGAGGGGTCGGGGAAATTCCTTCACCCTGAGCTTGTCGAAGGGTGAGGCCACAAAACAAACATGGACCTTCTCGACATCGCACGTTATCTGGGCGCGCTGCTCTTGGTTCTGGGGCTGATTGGCTTCGCCGGATTGGCCGCACGCCGCTTCGGTTTGCCGGGGCTCGCCAAACCGGCGTCTACGCGGCGGCTCAAAATCGTCGAAACTCTGATGATTTCGCCGCGTCAGCGCTTGGTTCTGCTGCGCCGCGACGACGTCGAGCATCTGGTGATGATCTGTCCCGACGGCGCTTCGCTGATCGAGGCGTCCATTGCCGCGCCGCCGCCCGCGCCGGAGAGCCCGCTATGATGCGGCGCTTTCTGGTTGTCCTCGCGATAGCATCGCTGCTGATCGTTCCGGGCGTGGCCCACGCCGCGACGCCGGCGAGCGCCGCGGCCGCGGGCGGATTGTCGATCGATTTCTCCGGCGGCGGGCTGTTCACCGACCGCATGATGCAGATCATCGCGCTGATCACCATCCTCAGCGTGGCGCCGTCGATTCTGATCATGATGACGAGCTTCGTGCGCATCGTGGTCGTCCTGTCGCTGCTGCGCACCGCGCTCGGTTTGCAGCAAAGTCCGCCCAACAGCGTGATGGTGAGCTTGGCGCTGTTCCTCACCCTGTTCGTGATGACGCCGACGCTGAAGGACGCTTACGCGCAGGGCATCGAGCCGCTGGTGAACAATCAGATCACCACCGAACAGGCGTTCGACCGGGCCGCGGTGCCGATGAAGAAGTTCATGCTCGGCCATGTGCGCGAATCCGATTTGAAGCTGTTCATGGACATGTCCGGCACGAAGACGCCGCCGACGCCCGAGGCGGTCCCCATCACCACCATTGCGCCCGCCTTCATGCTCTCGGAACTGAAGCGCGCCTTCGAGATCGGTTTCCTGATTTTCGTGCCGTTCCTCATCATCGACATGGCGGTGGCGTCGATCCTAATGAGCATGGGCATGATGATGCTGCCGCCGGTGATCATCTCGCTGCCGTTCAAGCTCATCTTCTTCGTGCTGGTGGACGGCTGGCGGCTGATCTCGGGCTCGCTGGTCGAAAGCTACATGCACGGCCCGCCGCCGAGCTGAATTTATCCGACGAAAAACTCCGCCCGAAAAGCCTCAACAGGGCTTGACCTTGTCAATGATTTCATTATTCTGGAAACATGAAATCATCTGAAGCCCTAACGGTCTTGGCCGCGCTGGCCCAGGACACCCGCCTGGCGATCTTTCGCCGGCTGGTGCGCGCCGGGCCGGCCGGCGAGACGGCGGGCGCCATCGCCGACGCACTCGACACGCCATCGCCGACTTTGTCGTTCCACCTGAAGGAACTGGAGCGCGCCGGACTCATCGTCCAGCGCCGCGAAAGCCGCAATCTCATCTACGCCGTGCGCGTCGAACGCATGCGCGAGCTGCTCTCCTTTCTGATGAAGGATTGCTGCGGCGGCCGTCCCGAAATTTGCAACGTCGCGATAAAGGATTGCTGCGATGCCGGCTGAGCGCTCTTACAACGTGCTGTTCCTGTGCACCGGCAATTCGGCGCGCTCGATTTTGGCGGAATCCTTCTTGAACGCCGAAGGCCGGGGCCGCTTTCGCGCTTTCTCGGCGGGAAGCTTTCCCAAGGGCGCGGTCAATCCCGTCGCACTGGCGCTGCTGCGGCAAATCGGCTTGTCCACCGACGGGTTGCGTTCCAAAAGCTGGGACGAATTCGCTGTCCCCGGCGCGCCGCAGATGGATTTCGTCTTCACCGTTTGCGACCAGGCGGCGGGCGAAGTGTGCCCCGTCTGGCCCGGACAGCCGGTGAGCGCGCATTGGGGCATTCCGGACCCTGCCGCGGTGGAAGGAAGCGAAGCCGAAAAGATGCAGGCGTTCCGTGAGGCGCTGCGCATGCTCTCCAACCGCATCCGTATCTTTACCGAACTGCCGTTCGACAAACTCGACCGGATCAGGTTGAAAGCCCGCCTTGACGACATCGGCCGCACGGCCGACTGACGGAGCCCCCATGTCCCTTTTCGAACGCTATCTGACGGTTTGGGTATTTCTCTGCATCGTTGTCGGAATCGCACTCGGGCATTTCTTTGCTGCCGTATTCCACCTCATCGGTGCGGCCGAGATCGCCAAGGTCAATCTGCCGGTAGCGGCGCTGATTTGGCTGATGATCATTCCCATGCTGGTGAAGATCGACTTTAAGGCCTTGTCGCGGGTCAAGGAACATTGGCGCGGCATCGGGGTGACGCTGTTCGTCAATTGGGCGATTAAGCCGTTCTCGATGGCGTTCCTCGGCTGGCTTTTTATCGGCTGGCTGTTCAAGCCATACCTTCCGGCCGGGCAGATCGACAGCTATATCGCCGGCCTCATTCTGCTCGCCGCGGCGCCCTGCACGGCGATGGTGTTCGTGTGGAGCAATCTTTCCGGCGGCGAACCGCATTTCACCCTGAGTCAGGTGGCGCTGAACGACCTCATCATGGTGTTCGCTTTTGCGCCGATCGTGGGACTTCTCCTCGGCCTGTCGGCGATCACCGTGCCGTGGGAGACGCTGCTGCTCTCGGTCGTGCTCTACATCGTCGTGCCGGTGATCGTTGCGCAGATCGTGCGGCGCAGCGTGTTGGCGAACGGCGGAAGCGCGGCGCTGGGGCATCTGTTGTCCGCGCTTCAGCCGGTTTCGCTGATCGCGCTGCTGGCGACGCTGGTGCTTCTGTTCGGCTTCCAGGGCGAGCAGATCCTGGCGCAGCCTTTGATCATCGCCATGCTGGCCGTGCCGATTCTGATCCAGGTTTATTTCAACGCGGGGTTTGCCTACGTGCTGAACCGCGCGGTGGGCGAGGCGCATTGCGTGGCCGCGCCGTCCGCTCTCATCGGCGCCAGCAATTTCTTCGAATTGGCGGTCGCCGCCGCCATCAGCCTGTTCGGCTTCAATTCGGGCGCCGCGCTGGCCACCGTCGTCGGGGTGCTGATCGAGGTTCCCGTGATGCTCTCGGTCGTCAAGATCGTGAATGCAAGCCGCGGCTGGTACGAGGCGGGGGCGCGCATCTCCATTCCGAACAAACGAGATTTCCCGGCATAGGGCTGCTTTCCGACGCAGCGCCAATATGCCTCCTTTTCAAATCCGTACGACGTGCGTAAAATCCTGAACAATGAATTCTGACTGGACGGTTTAGGCGAACGCGATCCGCGTTCTTCTCTTCGCGTCCAAGGCAGACGTGTCCGGAGAAACGGTCGGCGTTTTTCGTCCAGACGGCGAGCCGGCAGGCGTTTCTCGGACGGACGTATATTTGGACTGAGCCGTTGAACTCCCCATCGTTTTAACGGCTGAGCAGGGCCGCGAGATTCCCAGATCCCGCGGCCCGTTTTCTTTTGCGCGCTGCGCGCGTCATCCATAATCTGCCGGGCATGACGAACAAGATGCACGATCACAGGGATTGGACGCATGGCCACATGTTCCTGGGCCATGGCCATGCGCGGGCGGAATCGCGCGCCAGGCTGGTGACGATTCTGACGGCCTTGTTCATGGTCTTCGAGATCGTGGCGGGCCTTGCGTTCGGCTCCATGGCGCTGTTGGCCGACGGCGTGCACATGGCCACCCATGTCGGGGCTCTGGGCCTGGCGGCGGCGGCCTATTGGCTGGCGCGCCGGCATGTTGCCGATGCGCGCTTTTCCTTCGGTTCGGGCAAGTTCGGCGATCTTGCCGCCTTCGCCAGCGCCATCGTCCTGGGTCTGCTCTCTCTCGGAGTGGCGATCGAATCCGTGCGCCGGTTCATCGAGCCTGCCCGAGTGCATTACGCCGAGGCGCTGTTCGTCGCCGTCATCGGGTTGGCCGTGAATGTCGCCAGCGCCGTTCTGTTGCGCGATCCGCACGGGCATGACGGCCACGACCATCATCACGACCACAATCTGCGCGCCGCCTATATGCATGTGCTGGCCGACGCGGCGACCAGCGTGCTGGCGATCCTGGCGCTGGCGTCGGGCCTCGCCTTCGGCATCGGCTGGGCCGACCCGCTGGTGGGCGTCGTCGGCGCGCTGGTAATCGCTTCCTGGGCATACGGGCTGGTGCGCGACAGCGCCCTGGTGCTGCTCGATGCCGAGGACGATCCCGCTCTGGCGCGCGACATCAAGGCGTTGGTGGAACGCGAGGCGCAGGCGCGGGTGTCGGACTTGCACTTGTGGCGGCTGGGGCCGGGCCATCGCGGCTTGATCGTTTCTCTGATCGGCGGCGGCGCGGCGGACAACGAGCGGATCAAGCGGATTTTGGTCGAGCGCTATCCCAGCCTCAGCCACGTCACGGTGGAAGTCTCCGTCTGCGACGATTGTACCCGGCACGCCTGAAGGACGGCTTGACGAAGCCCGCCCGCGCGCCTCTTCTAGCTGAAATTGTTCGAGGAGTTGGGGGACATGCCGCAGCCGGTCGTCGAGCTGAAAGGCGTGACGAAACGCTTTGGCGCTCTCAAGGCCGTCGACAATTTGGACTTGGCGCTGCCGGGCGGCGGGATTTTGGGTTTTCTGGGCCCTAACGGAGCCGGCAAGACCACCACCCTTCGCATCCTGCTGGGCCTATACGCGCCCGATGCCGGCGAGGTCCGCGTGCTGGGGCGGCGTGTCGGCGAAGCGCGGTCGCGCATCGGTTACTTGCCCGAAGAGCGCGGCCTCTACAAACGCATGCGCACCGACGACGCGATCGCCTATGTCGCAACCTTGAAAGGCATAAGCCGGAGCGCGGCGCTGAAACGCGCGCGCGAGCTGCTCGCCCAATTCGGCCTGGGCGCGTTCGCACGGGTGCGCATCGAAGGCCTGTCGAAGGGCATGGCTCAAAAGGCGCAGCTTCTGGCCGCAGTGGCGCACGATCCGGACTTCGTCATTCTCGACGAACCCTTTGTCGGCCTCGACCCGGTCAATCAAGGCGAGCTTGAGGATTTCATCCGCGCGCTGGCGCACGCCGGCAAGACGATCCTGTTCTCCACCCATACGATGGAACATGCCGAGCGGCTCTGCGACCGCTTGGTGATCCTGGTGCGCGGGCGCAAGCGCTTCGACGGCACGTTGAACGATGCACAAAGCCAATTGCCGCGCCGCGCCCGCATCGGCGCCGAGGGAGATCTGAGCTTCCTGTCTTCCGTGGAAGGCGTAGCTCGCGTCCTGCCTCCGGACGAGGGTCGCCAATACTGGGAAATCGATCTCAAGGAAGGCGCCGACGGGCGGGAACTGCTCGGGGCTTGTTTCGCGCGCGGCGTCGCGCCGTTCCATTTCGATCTGGCCCCGCCCAGCCTGCATGACGTCTTCATGGCTCTTGTCGAAAAGGCGAATGCGTCATGATCCGCCGCATTTTTCTCATCGCCCGCCAGGAATTCCTGAAATACGTGACGCGACGCGGTTTTCTCATCAGCACGTTGATGGTTCCCCTCGTCATCTTCATTGCCGCGGTTGTTCCTCCCCTCGTGGCCTCGCAGACTCAGACGCGCGTTATCACGGTCGTCGATCGCGCCGGCGGCTACCAACAGGCGATCGCGGCGGCGGCTCAGCGCGACCAGGCGCATGCAACGCTTGATGCTCTTGCCGATTACGCCGGGAGCCATGCGGACATGGCGAAGCTCAGCCGCACCGATCCGGCCCTTGCCGCCATGCTGAAATCGCCGGACCGCGTGGCCGAGATCACGGCCTTCCAGGCGCGGGGCGGTTTGCCTAAGGCCCTTGCGGCGCTTTCCGCCGCTTTGCGGGTCGGCGCTCCCGGTTTCAAGCCGCCCGATCCGCATTTCGTGCTGGCGCCGACGCCCGGCGACCTTGCCGCGGCGAACGGCAGCGACATCGGCAGGCTTGCGCGCGCTTATTTCACGGGCGGACGCGAGGCCGTCGCGGCGGGCAAGCCGACGAAGCTATCGGCCATCGTCGTGATCCCCAGTGGCTTCGGTCCCGGCGCGCCGGTCGCCGCGCAGTTCTGGACGACCAATACGACCGATCAGCAAACGGTCAACTTCGTACGCTGGTCGTTGACCGACGCGTTTCGCGTCCGCGTTCTGCAGCAGCTTGTGCCGCCGTCGCGCCGGTCGGACGTCAATCTCGATGTCGATGCCGATATCCAAACGTTCGATCCGACGAAAGCGGCGGGCCAAATCGGCTTTGCCGAGCGTTTGGCGCCGCTCGTGCCGATGGGGCTGGCGTTTCTTCTCTTCATCGTGGCCTTCTCCAATGCCGCGTTGCTGCTGCAAAGCGTCATCGAGGAAAAGTCCACGCGCATGATCGAGGTGCTGCTGTCCTGCGCTTCGCCGCAGGAGATCATGACAGGCAAACTCATGGGGGTCGTCGTTGTGGCGCTGGTGACGCTCGTCTTATGGGGCGCGGGTCTCTTCGCAGTCGCCTCGTTCTTTTCCCATGAAACGATTGCCGTCGTGAAGATGGGTTTGGCCGCCATCGCAACCGTGAATTTACTGCCCTTGATCCTGCTGTATTTTTTCTGCGGCCTTCTGATCTACAGCGCGGTCTTCCTGGCCATTGGCGCGATGACAAACTCGCTTCCCGACGCGCAAGCGCTGATGACCCCCGCGATGCTGATCATCATCCTGCCGAACATGCTGCTCGGCGTGGTGATCCAGGATCCCAACGGCCTGTTCGCCACCGTTATTTCCTGGATCCCGATCTACACGCCGTTCTTCATGCTAGTCCGGCTGCCCTTCCATCCTCCCGCCATCGAGCTTTGGCTGACGGCGGCCTTGGTTGTCTTGACGACGATCTTCCTGGTGTACCGGACGGGGCGAATATTCGCCAATCACGTGCTCACCACCGAGCGTCCGCCGGCGTTCCGTGCGTTGCTCAGGCAGCTTGTGGGCCGCAAACCCGCCTGACAGCAAAAGGCCGCCCCAACGGACGGCCTTTGCAAACTCGCCTAAAAGTTGGGCGCGCCTATTTCGGCAGCAGGCCTTCGCGCTGCATGCGCTTGCGCTGGAGCTTGCGGTAGCGGCGGATTGCCTCGGCGCGTTCGCGCGCGCGCTTCTCGCTCGGCTTCTCGTAATGGCCCCTCAGTTTCATCTCGCGGAAGATGCCTTCGCGTTGCATCTTCTTTTTCAGCGCTTTCAGCGCCTGGTCGATATTGTTGTCGCGAACGATGATCTGCAAAGGCAAGCTCCCACGCGGTTTCCAGAGGGGCGGCTAGATAACAGAAGGGTTAGGTGATGTCCACCGCACCCCTTCAAATCCTCCAATGACTTCTTATCTTTAGTGACAGCCTGTGGCGCGCGCTCCTCGGAAGGATAAAGGGGGTCCCCCTGGGGGTACTCCTCTCAATTTTGAAGGTTCAATTGGGCAGCCCGGCATTTGACCGCTAACCCTCTGAATTCCATAGTCCTGCCATGTCCATACTGAAAATCGCTCGCATGGGGCACCCGGTTCTGGCGCGCCGCGCCGACCCGGTCCCGGACCCCACCGCTCCCGCCATCCGTCGTCTGGTGGCGGACATGGTGGAGACCATGATCGACGCCAACGGCGCAGGCCTGGCCGCGCCCCAGGTCCATGTTCCGCTCAGGGTGATGGTGTTCCAGGCGCCCGGCGAGCGGGCGGACGAGGGGCTGTCTGAGGCCGAACGCTTCGACCATACCGCGCCCTTGACCGTGCTTATCAACCCCGAGATCGAGGTTCTCGCCCCGGAGGTCGAAGGCGGTTGGGAGGGCTGTCTTTCCGTCCCCGGTCTGCGCGGGTTCGTCGAGCGGCCGGCCCATATCCGCTATCGCGGTTTCGATCATGAAGGAAATCCGATCGAACGCACCGCCAGAGGGTTCCACGCCCGCGTCGTGCAGCACGAATACGATCACCTGGACGGCATCCTGTACCCTCAACGCATGAGCGATCTGAAGCAACTGATCTTCGAAAGCGAAGCGGGTCATTGGACGACAGACGACAGTGCTAAATAAAATTGTCGCTACGTAATGAAATATCCGTGAAATAAATACATGCGTTCTACTTGCATACTCTTGTGACTGCTCCGGTCAAAGGGCAATGTTATGCTCGCATTCCACCTGGGGAGGATATTCATGAGTACGCTCAAGAATGTACTGGGTTGCGTTGCGTCTGGGTTGTTTCTGATGTCGCTTTCGGCGCAAGCCGCGCCGCTGACGATCGTCAATGTAAATGCACCCGCCATCAACTGCGTCTTCAATCCGTCCTGCAAAGTCGTCGTCAACGATTCCGTCGGCACGTTCCTTCCGCCTGGCGACAGCGGAACGGCGCGGCTGCAGTCGCGCACCTATCCCGGCGTGCCGGGCGCTCCGGCGGCAGGCTTGACGGCTTATGTCTACCGCGTGGATTTGACGTCGGCGACGGCGTTCAAGGCCGGCAACTGCGTCACCAAGTTGCTGCTGAACATCGGACCGATCGCCTCGCTTCCCTACAGTCCGACCGGCGCGCCCGGCCAGGTGTTTGTGGTCACGTCGGGCGGGCTCGGGACGATCGGCCTGTCTTCGGCGGTGCAGATCGGCAATGACGTCACGTTTACCTTCAGCAAACCGGTATGTCCGGGCGGCGCGGCCGCTGTCGCGGTCATCCCGGGCCAGACCAGCTTCTTCTTCGGGCTGGCGGCGAAAACACTACCGATGCCGTCGACGGCGCATCTCGCTTTCAGCCTCGGCGGCGTTGGGGCCACGGCGGCTCGCGTGCCGACGCACTGAACAATCCATACTGACATTTGACTCATGGGCGCCGATAATATCGGCGCCCGTTTTTTTGGTGACGGCAGATGGCGGACCGCAAAGCGAAAATGGCCAAAGACGACGCTGTTCTAAAGATTGCCGTGGTCGAGGCGGCGCTGCCTCACATCGCCTTCGACGGTTTCACCGACAAGCTGATGGACCGCGCGGCGAAGGCGGCGGGGGCGGACAAGCAAGACGTGCTGCGTCTTTTCCCCAATGGGGCGCTCAGCCTTCTGGAGGCTTATTCCGACAGCGTCGATGCGGAAATGGAAAAGCGCCTAGAGAAGCTAAAGCTTGCTTCCCTGCCGATGCGGGGGCGTATCGCCACGGCCGTGAAGGCGCGTCTAGCAATCCTGAAGCCGCACAAGGAAGCGGCGCGCCGCGCGGTGGCGCATTTGACGCTGCCGCCGAATGTGGCGCTCGGGGCCAAGCTCGTCTACCGCACCGTCGATGCGATGTGGCGGGCGGCCGGCGACGTCTCCACCGATTTCAATTTCTACACCAAGCGCGCCATCTTGGCGGGCGTCTATTCGGCGACGCTGATGCGCTGGTTCACCGACGACAGCGAGAACGAAAGCGCCACCGAAGCCTTTCTCGCCGCGCGCATCGAAAACGTCATGCAGTTCGAGAAGCTCAAAGCGCAGGTGAGGGAACAGGCGAAGAAGCTTCCCTCGCTGAGCGACGTTCTCACGGGCTTCGCCGCGCGGCGGTCCTAAACTATTTGTCGGACGGGGTTTCGGCCACGGCGTCGGTCTGTTGCTTGCGCCAGGCGGCAAGCCGTGCCGCCAGCACCTCATCCGAGAGCGCCAAGATGACTACGGCATGCAGCGCCGCATTCTTGGCGCCCGCCGTGCCAACGGCAAATGTCGCGACCGGAACGCCGCCGGGCATCTGAACGATAGAGAGCAGGCTATCGAGGCCATTCAGCAGCTTGGACTCCATGGGCACGCCGAGCACCGGCAGCGTCGTCATTGCCGCCGTCACTCCCGCCAGATGCGCCGCGCCTCCGGCCGCCGCGATGATCACCTTCAGGCCGCGCTCCGCCGCCGTCTTGGCATAGGCGATCGCGCGATCGGGCGTGCGGTGTGCCGAGACGATCTTGCTTTCATACGCGACGCCGAGCGTCTCTAGGATGTCCGTGGCGGCGCGCAGACATGGCCAATCCGATTGGCTTCCCATGATGAGGCCGACAAGTGGGGCAGTCATGCTTCCTTATCCTGATTTTGGGCCGCGAAT
>Ga0181529_10002944_pt1 | contig 19873 bp, 17 predicted proteins | sample PEATcosm2014_Bin_36_FD_119763 | JGI IMG/M metagenome (GOLD analysis project Ga0181529, IMG submission 119763) | Peatland microbial communities from MTU Mesocosm Facility, Houghton, MI, USA - PEATcosm2014_Bin10_30_metaG | ecosystem: Environmental > Terrestrial > Soil > Wetlands > Peat | place... | reverse complement strand
TGCATTTGCATTTGCATTTGCATTTGCATTTGCATTTGCATTTGCATTTGCATTTGCATTTGCATTTGCATTTGCATTTGCATTTGCATTTGCATTTGCATTTGCATTTGCATTTGCATTTGCCTCTGCCTTTACCCTGTTCCCTGTTCCCTGTTCCCTCATCCCTGCTCGAAACGAAAACGGCGTCGGGTCCGCATCCCCCGGCTGCTCCTCAAACTTCGTCCAGTCGATCGTCCGCCCATCCAGCCTCGGCGGAGTTCCCGTCTTCAGCCGGCACTCCCGCAGCCCCAGCCGCTTCAGCGCCTCGCCCAGCAGCACCGAAGCCGGCTCCCCGCTCCGTCCCGCCGCATACTGCTGCTCCCCGCAATGGATCAGCCCATTCAAAAAAGTCCCCGTCGTCACCACCACCGCGCCTGCCTGCACCACCCGCCCATCCCGCAACCTCACCCCCGTCACTCTTTGACGATGGAAGGTGGAAGCGTCATTCTGAGCTTCGCTCAGAATCTCTGTATTTCGACTGGACCGCCCATCCCGCCCGGGTGCCCCATTCGTGACAGCCTCATCGTCACGGGTGGGGTCCGACTCGCCAGGTTGCCGACCTGTTCCCTGTTCCCCGTCCCCTGTTCCCTCGATTTGGTCTACGACCAAATCCACCACCTCCGCCTGCTTGATGAACAGCCCCTTCTGCCCCTCCAGCACCTCCCGCATCTTCACCCGGTACAGCGCCTTGTCGCACTGCGCCCTTGGACTCCAAACGGCAGGCCCCCGGCTCGTATTCAGCAGCCGGAACTGGATCCCGCACGCATCCGCCACCTCGCCCATCACACCGCCCAGCGCGTCCACCTCGCGCACCAGGTGCCCCTTGGCAATCCCGCCAATCGCCGGGTTGCAGCTCATCTGCGCAATCAGGTCCAGGTTCAGCGTAAACAGCGCCGTCCGCAGCCCCATGCGCGCCGCCGCCATCGCCGCCTCGCACCCCGCGTGCCCCGCCCCCACCACCACCACATCGAACTGTTCCGTAAACGCCATCCCCTCCATTCTACGTGCGAATATCGCCGGACAGAACCGGGTGCCCCATGATCGGCGCGACTTCACGCGCCTCGCCTATCGTGGGGTTATTCTCTTTGCTACACTCTCTCTCCACGAGGAGCCCCATGCACCCCACCGCCAAAGTCATCGGCTTCATCCCCACCCGCGACGCCGGCCGCGCCCGCACCTTCTACGAGTCCACCCTCGGCCTCCGCTTCGTCCACGACACCACCTTCGCCCTCATCTTCGATTCCAACGGCACCACCATCCGCATCGTCCGCGTGCCCGAATTCACTCCCTTCCCCTTCACCCTTCTCGGCTGGGAGGTCCCCGACATCGACGCCGCCGTAGCCGGCCTCACTGCCAAAGGCGTCCAGTTCGCCCGCTACAGCTTCCTCGAACAGGCCTCCAACGGCGTTTGGACCGCCCCCGGCAACATCGCCAAAGTCGCCTGGTTCCCCGACCCCGACGGCAACCTCCTCTCCCTTTCGCAACACTAGCCCTAGCCGCAGGCCCGTAGGGCCGTCCGCCAAACATAGCCCAGCCCGGAAGGGCTGGGTGCCTGGGCGCGCCAACTTAGAGCGCCGGAGGCGCGGCACTACCCGGCCCCCAATCGTCGTCAACCCCCAAAATCGCCTATCTCCAACAAAACAAACAGAAGATAGATAGCAGATGAGTTATGGTCAATCCGCTATAATGGTATTAGTAGATTAAACAAAGAGAAGCCCGGCATCCCGCCGGGCTTTTCCATTTAACGCTTTGGCCCACCTAGTCCGGAAGTCCAGACCAAACCAGACAAGTCCGGACCTGCACCAGACCAAGTCCACACCTAACCCTTTTAGACGAAAGAATTTAGGACTTCCAGTACACCATAGAGAGAGGCACCCCCCCCATGCACGCCACCGCCATCCCGCCCCAACCCATCCCGCCGCCAACCTCCAACCCAGCTCCCACGCCCGAGCTCGTCCACCAGCTTTTCCCCTTCACCCCGCTCGCCAACATCGCCGCCAACCTGCCCCACGTCCTCGCCGCCCTCGCCGCCGCCAACCTCGCCGACAAGCCCATGCTCCTGATGGCTCTCGCCACCATCCGCGCCGAGACCGAATCTTTTCTTCCCCTCACCGAGGCCCTATCCCGCTTCAACACCTCACCCGGCGGTGCGCCCTTTGACCTCTACGACAATCGCAAGGACCTCGGCAACCAGGGCCCGCCCGACGGCGCCAACTTCCGCGGCCGTGGCTTCGTCCAGCTCACCGGCCGCGCCAACTACACCCATTACGCCCGGCAGATCGGCCAGCCGTTGGTCGCCAACCCCTCGCTCGCCGCCTCGCCCGTCATCGCCGCCCAGCTTCTCGCCCGCTTCCTCGCCGACCGCGAGCCCGCGATCCGCCGCGCCCTCGCCGTCCCCCCTCCCGCCGGTCCAGACCTCGCCGCCGCCCGCCGCCTCGTCAACGGCGGCGTCAACGGCCTCGACCGCTTCACCGCCGCCTTTCAGCTAGGCGCCCAACTCCTCCCGGAGCGCTGATCGCTGACCGCCCAAGCTCCCGTTGGTCGGCATGAAAGCTAGCTTGCGACCATCGGGAGCACCACGCGAAGCCTTAAAAGGGCGTGTGAACTCTAAACCGGGAACTTCCAGCCCGTGATCTCCGGCCGGTCGATCCCGTTTTCGTGTGCATAGTTGATGCTCTCGACGATCTGGTCCTTCAGCCACTCCTTCGTGTGGGCAGCCGTCGCCTGCAGCTTCGGCACCCGGTCGATCACGTCGATCGCCTGGTTGAACCGGTCCACCTGGTTCAGGATCGCCAGCTCCAGCGGCGTGTTGATGTTGCCCTTCTCCTTGTATCCGCGCACGTGGATGTTGTCGTGGTTCTTCCGCCTGTACGTCAACTTATGGATCAGCGAGGCATACGCATGGAAGTTGAAGATCACCGGCTTGTTCACCGTGAACAGCGAGTCGAACTCCTTGTCCGTCATCCCATGCGGGTGCTCCGTCTCCGGCATCAGCCGGAACAGGTCGACCACGTTGATGAACCGGATCTTCACCTCCGGGCAGCGCTCGCGCAGGATCGCCACTGCCGCCAACGACTCCGAGGTCGGAATGTCGCCGGCGCACGCCATCACCACATCCGGCTCCACGCCGTCGTCGTTCGAAGCGAAGTCCCAGATGCCGATCCCCTTGGTGCAATGGTCCACAGCCTGCTCCATCGTCAGGTACTGCAAGTGCGCCGCCTTGTCCGCCACAATCACGTTGACGTAGTTGGTCGAGCACAGGCAGTGGTCCGTCACCGACAGCAGGCAGTTCGCGTCCGGCGGCAGATAGATCCGCGTCACCTCCGGGCTCTTGTTCGTAATCAAGTCCAGGAATCCCGGGTCCTGGTGCGTAAATCCGTTGTGGTCCTGCCGCCACACCAGCGACGTAATCAGCAGGTTCAGCGACGAGATCGGCGCTCTCCACCGCAGCTCCAGCTTCGACTTCTCCAGCCACTTCGCATGTTGGTTGAACATCGAGTCGATCACATGCACGAACGCCTCGTAGCTCGAAAAGAACCCGTGCCGTCCCGTCAGCAGATAGCCCTCCAGCCACCCCTCCAGCGTGTGCTCGGAGAGCATCTCCATCACCCGCCCCGACCGCGACAGGAATCCGCCGTCCGCATCCTGCGGCTTCAGCTCCTCCATCCACGTCTTCGGGCTCGCAGCGTAGATCGCGTCCAGCTTGTTCGATGCCGTCTCATCCGGCCCAAACACGCGGAAGGTGGTCATGTTCCTGCGCATCACGTCGGTCAGATAGATCGCCAGCGTCGCCGTCGAAGAAACCTCAATCTGTCCCGGCTTCTCCACTTTCAACCCATACTTGCGGAAGTCCGGCAGGTCCAGCGGCTTGCGCAGCATCCCGCCGTTCGCGTGCAGGTTCGCCGTAATGCGAGACTTGCCCTCCGGCGCCATCGCCTTCAACTCCGGAATCAGCGCGCCCGCCTCGTCGAACAGCTCCTCCGGCCGGTAGCTCCGCATCCACTGCTCCACCAGCTTCAGGTGCGCGGGATTCGTAACCGGATCGGTTATCGGAATCTGGTGCGCGCGCCACGATCCCTCCAGCTTGTGCCCATCCAGCTCCGCCGGACAAGTCCATCCCTTCGGCGTGCGCAAAATGATCATCGGCCACAGCGGACGCTCCGGCTCTACATCGGGGTTCGCCCGCGCCGCGGCTTGTATCGCGCGAATCTCCAGTACGCACTTCTCCGTCACCGCAGCCATCTTCTGGTGCATCGCCGCCGGGTCGCAGCCCTCCACCACATAGGGCGTCCAACCCAGCCCCTTGAACAGCATCTCCAGCTCTTCCGGCGGAATCCGCGCCAGAATTGTGGGGTTCGCGATCTTGTAACCGTTCAGGTGCAGGATCGGCAACACCGCCCCGTCGCGCACCGGATTCAGAAACTTGTTCCCGTGCCAGCTCGTCGCCAGCGGCCCCGTCTCCGATTCACCATCGCCCACCACCACCGTAACGATCAGGTCGGGGTTGTCGAACGCCGCGCCAAACCCGTGCGAAAGGCTATACCCCAGTTCGCCGCCTTCGTGGATCGACCCCGGCGTCTCCGGCGTGCAGTGGCTCCCAATCCCGCCCGGAAACGAGAACTGCTTGAAGAACTTCTGCATCCCTTCGACACTCTCGCTCTTGTCCGGATACACCTCCGAGTACACGCCCTCCAAATAACTGTTGGACAGGGTCGCCGGCGCCCCGTGCCCCGGCCCCGAAACGTAGATCAGGTCCAGCCCGTACTTTTTAATCAGCCGGTTCAGATGCACCCACGTAAACGTCTGTCCCGGGTCCGAACCCCAGTGCCCCAGCAGCCGGTTCTTGATGTGCTCCACCCTCAGCGGCTCCCGCAGCAGCGGATTCGCTCGCAGATACAGCATGCCCACGCACAGGTAGTTGCACGCCCGCCAGTACGCATCCATCTTGCGCAGCTCCTCCGCGGAAAGCGGCTCATCGGTCAAAAGCGTCGAATCAATCTGCAATGCTGTGCTCATGGTTCCTCCTGTGCGGTGTCTGTTCTCTGTGATGCAAAAAGCTGTCAGCTCATAGCTCTCCAGCTTAAGGCTCACGAATCGGCCTTTCCACTTGAACTCCCAAACCCGGTGCCCTTTGAGGCGTCATTCTGACTCGAAGAGTCGGAATCTCCGTAGTTGTCTTTTGTTGTGGCCGCCGGCCTTCGACGACTCACACATCCAACAGCCCGCTCAGTCGCACGGTACGCCGGCGAGATCAATCTACGATGACTACGCTTTGCTCGGCAGTGACCCTTGGCACATCCGCGCCACATACCGCGCGATCGTCAGGTCCTCTTCCGCCGGCACCACATACACCGCAATCGCCGAGTTCTCGCCGCTGATCCGGCGCACCGTCTCGGCCTCGAACGGCCCGGGATCCTTGCGCTGCAGCCGATTCGCCTCAAGATCCAGCGCCACGCCCAGTCCCGTCAGCCCGGCCGCAATCTCCGCGCGCGACTCCGCGTCATGCTCGCCGATTCCGCCGGTAAACACCAGCGCGTCCGCCCCATACAGTGCGATAAACCCGGCGATCGCCTTCACCACGCTGCGGCAGAAGACCCGGATTGCCAGCCGCGCCTGCTCGTCCCCCGCCGCCGCCCGCGTGCGCAGCTCGCGCATGTCGTTGATCCCGCCCAGCGCCTTCAGCCCCGATTCATGGTTCAGCAGCTTCTCCACCGACTCCGCCGTCGCGCCCGGCCGGCGCAGCAGATACAGCATCACGCCGGGATCGAGATCGCCTGGCCGCGTACCCATCACCACGCCGCCCGTCGGCGTCAGTCCCATGGTCGTATCCACCGACTTGCCATCGATGCACGCCGTCACGCTGCACCCGCTGCCCAGATGCGCGATCGCCATCCGCCGCGGGAACGCAATCCGGCTCGCACGCCGCATCTGATACACAATCGATTCGCAGGAGAGCCCGTGAAATCCATACCGCCGCACCCCTTCCGCGCGCACCTCCGCAGGCAGCGCATACACCGTCGTCTCCTCCGGCATGGTCTCGTGAAACACCGTATCGAAGCAGGCAAAACGCACTACATCCGGCGCGCGCCGCATCATCTCTTCGATCATCTCCAGCGCCGCGGGCTCATGCAGCGGAGCGAAGACGATCGCCTCCTTCAGTTGCGCCAGCACCTCCGCTGTCAGCCGCTGGTGCCCGCGCAGCTTCGCCCCCGGATGCACCACCCGGTAGCCAACCGCGTCCGGCGGCGCAAATCCCGGCAGCGCGATCACCCGCTGGACCACGCCGATCGCCTCGTCCATCGTCCCGGCCTTGACCTCGCCCACCTGGCCGCTCACGTCCCTGCCGGCATTGTCCGTCAGCTTCAGCGCCGCCGACGCCCCGCCAATGCCGTCCAACTCCCCCGCATACAGCACCCGCAACTGCGCCCAGCCGTCCGCATACATCGCAACCTTGATCGACGAGGACCCCGGATTGATGACAAGGATATGCACGCAGTTAAGTCAGATGCCTCTGCGACCCACCTTACCACCCTCGCATGAATCCATCCGCATGTGGGACGTCCATCCGTCGGCTCGCGCAGCTTCATCCCCGTCCCGCTTCACCGCCGTCCCGCCACCCGCGCGCACAGGTCTTCCACCTCGGCCATCTGCGCAATCATCCCCGCCAGCTTCGCCACTCCGATCCCTGCTTCCAGCTGCCGCTGCATCTGGTCCATGATTCCCACCACCCGGGCCGCATGTTTTCTTCCCTTGGGCCGCAGCACCAGTTGGACCGCGCGCGCGTCCTCGGGGTCGATCTTTCGTTGCACCAGTCCCATGGCCTCCAGCGACGAGATGCAGTGACTCACATTGCTCCGGGTCGTCTCAAATGCCGTGGCCAGGGTCGATGGTTTGATCGCGCCGCTCGTCTCGAAGAAAAGGGCCGCCAGCACCAGCGCCTCGAACGCCGTAACCTCTTCGCCCTTCAGCACCAGGTTCAGCGAAGCCTCCATCCGCCGCGCCGTTCTGCTGGCCTGAACGATCGGACTCTGCCGCAGGAACGCCTCGATCCGCATTTCGACCCCTTCAATGGTTTATCCGTTCAACTATTTATAACAGGATGAAATTAGCGGTCACCGTGCGCGGCAAACGTCGGATGATGGATTGGGCAATGCCTCGAAAGAGGGCCGAAGGCCCGACCCATACCACCTAGGCCGAAGGCCTAGGTGGCGTTCCAGAGTAGAACCAGAGGGCTGAAGGCCCGACCTATAGAAACCGACCCTATGAAGAACCCACTCCGCAGTTTTGCCCTGCTCCTCGCCTGCTCCGGCACCGTTCTCGCCCAACAAACGCCAATCGCCACTCCGCAAGCCGCCGCGCCGGCGCCGAAGCTCATCGAAATCGACAGCGTCCAGGTCACCACCACCGTCGAGCCCCTGCCACTGGCCGAAAGCGACCGCTCCGTCCTTGAGATCACCCCCAGCGACCTGCCCATCGGCACCGACAGCGCCGTCGATCTCCTCCGCGCCGATCCCTCCCTCAACCTTCAGGCGCGCGCCGGCGAAGGCGTCCAGGCCGACCTCTCCATCCGCGGCACCACCTTCGAGCAGTCCCTCGTCCTGGTCAACGGCCTCCGCGTCAACGACCCCGAGACCGGCCACCTGAACCTCGACATCCCCGTCCCGCTCGACGCCATCACCCGCATCGACGTTCTCCACGGCTCCGGCTCCACCTTCTACGGATCGGACGCCATCGGCGGCGCCGTCAACCTCCTCACCGGCAAGCCGCCCGCCAGCCTCACCCTCATCGCCCGCTCCGGCGCCGGCAGCTTCGGCTCGCTCGAAAACCACCTCCGTGCCTCTTACTCCGCCGGCCCATTTGCCGAGCAGCTCACCGGCAGCCGCGACACCTCCGACGGCTTCGCCTACGACCGCAACTACTCCTCGAACGCCCTCGCCAGTGAGTCCTGGCTCAAGACCAAGCCCGGCACCACCGACATCCTGCTCGCCGCCAGCGACCGCCCCTACGGCGCAAATAACTTCTACGGCAACTACCCCGAGTGGGAGCGCACCAAGGCCTGGCTCGGCAGCATCCAGCAGCAGCTCGGCCCGCGCACCGCAGCCAGCTTCGGTTACCTCAAGCACACCGACGAGTTCGTCCTTATCCTCGGCCAGCCCGCCATCTACGAGAACAACCACATCACCACCGCCTACGAGGGCGCCCTCCGCCGCGCCGACGACATCGGCCGCAACACCACACTCGCCTACGGCCTCGAAGAGTCCGGCGACACCATCCATTCCAACTCGCTCGGCGTCCACGCGCGCAACCAGGGCGCCGGCTACGCCAACCTCAGCCTGCGCTCGCTCCGCCGCTTCTCCGTCTCCATCGGGGCCCGCGAAGCCGTCCTCTCGGGCCAGGGTTCGGTCTTCTCGCCCTCTGCCGCCGCCGCCTTTACGCTCACCAAAACCCTCCGCCTGCGCGCCTCCGCCGGACACGGCTTCCGCCAGCCCACCTACGTCGACCTCTACTACTCCGACCCCGCCACCATCGGCAATCCTGCGCTCAAACCCGAATCGAGCTGGTCCTTCGACGGCGGCCTTGAATGGGAGCCGGCCTGGCCTAACGCCAACAACCGACTCCAACTCACCGTCGTCGGCTTCCGCCTCAATCAGACCAACGCCATCGACTACACCAAGCCCGCCTCCGCCCCCACGCAGAAATGGCAGGCGGTCAACGTCCCCACGCTCGACATCTCCGGCGCCGAAGCCTCGGCCCGCATCCGCCTCACCGCAACCCAGCAGCTCCAGCTCAGCTACACCGCCGCCCACTCCGGCAACCTTCCCCCCAACTATCTCTCCGAGTACGCCTTCAACTACGCTGCCCAGAACGCCATCTTCGCCTACACCGGCTCCTTCGGCCAGCTCACCGCCCGCACCCAGGTCAACATCGTGCAGAAGACCACGCAGACCGCCTACCCGCTCTGGGACATCTCGCTCGCCCGCAACGCCGGCCGCATCCGCCCCTACCTCCGCCTGCTCAACCTCGCCAACACCGGCTACACCGAAATCCCCGGCGTCCCCAATCAAGGCCGCACCATCATGGGCGGCATGGAACTCAACTGGTCCAAGCAGTAACAGCGCCTAAACTCCTGAGCGTTAGGGGTCGATTGCGGTAAGCTTACGCAGATGATCCGTTCGCTGAAAGCGGAATTGTACTTCTTGCTTGGCCGCATTCTGTACAGGAGACGACTGTACAAGACAGCCGCGACGCGGTTTGAGTGCGGACTAAGATTGCGCCCTCAGAACCTGTCCGCGCTGTGTCACCTGGGATTGTGCCACTACAAGCTGCTTGAATACCATCTCGCATTAGCAGCATTCGATCGCGCCCTGCAGGCAGCCCCTGTTTACGCTTACGCACACGCGTGGATCGGGATTTCACTCGTTCACGTGGAGCGCTTTAGGGAAGGCGCGGACGCGATCAACCGTGCGATCCGCATTAATCCAAAGTACGGCGAGGACCCGATCTACCTGAAATACCTGGGAACCGCCTACCAAACCCTGGGGCAAAGTGAAGAAGCATATGAAACCTTGCGTAAAGCGAATGACCTGCGTCCCAACGATGCGGAAACCATGTATTGGCTCGGGCGGACCCTCATATCTCTGCAACGATACGAAGAAGCCGAGCGACCGCTGCGGAAGGCCTCAGCTCTCGAACCCGACAATTATCACGCTCATGCGGAATTAGGCCGCGCCCTATACGGCTTGCAGAGGTGGGATGAAAGTGTAGCCGAGTTCACCGAGGCAAATCGATTGCAACCCGAGTGGATCGATGGTCACGTCAACTTGGGAATGGCGTATCGGGAACAGAAAGACTTCACTCGCGCAATTGATGAACTCAAGAAAGCGAGCGCCCTGCAGCCCAATGATGCCGAGACCTATCGTCAGATAGCAGTCACTTATGCGGACGCTGCGCTCTGGGAGGAATCACTCGAAGCAAGTAAGAACCTTGTCCAACTAAACCCGAACGACGAAATCAGCTATGCATCGCTTTCAGCGGCATACCACGCGCTTGAGCGATATCAGGAGAGCGCAGACGCTTGCGCTGACGCTTTGAAAATCAATCCGAATTGCGTCTGGGCTCTCGAAGGCATGGGGTATGCGTACGGCAATCTCGATCGCTACAAAGACGAGGTGGAGGTTCTTCGACGTGCCATAGAGATCAAACCTGACACGCCCTACACACACGCATGGCTTGCCCAGGCTTATGCCGACCTGAATGACCAAAAGGCTGCCTACGAAGAACTGAGCGCTCTCGCGAAACTGGATCCGTCAATGGCCAAAGAAACTGAGGTGCTTGTAAAGGAAAAGCTAAAGGGTCCGTCGCTTGATGAACAACTCACGCGTTCATGAGAATCGTCATTCGCACAAATCACGCCGCCGTCCTGTCCACAACCTCCAGCACGGTTCCTTCAGTCTTCTGCAAATAGGCAACGATCTCAAACAGGTTCTTCGCCTGTGGATTCCCCGTCGGCCCGAACATCCGCATCAGCACCTTTGGCGATCTTCCAAGGTCGGCGCCAAGCTTCACAAATCCCACCGTGCCGTTGATGTACTTCCGCAGCACTGACTTTCCCGTCTCCACATCACCCGTCAACATGCAGCCAACCGCCTCCCGCAGAAGCGCCCGTCGAAACTCCGCGCTCTTCTGCAGCTGTTCTTTCACGGTCGTATTGAAACTCTTCGTCAATGGCATCTAACCCTCCCGCTTGCGTTGCTTATATTCCCGCCAAAGAGTTTGCGCCCGCTCAATATCGCTCTGTTGTCGATGCTTCGTACCGCCGGCGAGCAGAATGACGAGCGTCTCACCATCTTTGCCAAAGTAAATTCGATACCCGGGACCAAAATCGAGCCGGAGTTCAAAGATCCCGCCGACGCCTTTTGCCGTCGAAAGATTCCCGGCTTCAACCCGTTCCAGTGAGATCGTGACTCGGGCCTTTGTGCTGCCGTCGAGGCTCTCCAACCATCGCTCGAAAGGATTGCGGCCCAAACGGTCGATGTATTGACGAACCTCGATCACAGACCCCATGGTAGCACAAAAGACACCATTCGTGGCGCGGCCATCATGGGCGGCATGGAACTCAACTGGTCAAAGCAACAAAAGTGCCGCCCCGTAAAATTATTCTCTTGCCCTTAACGCAGCGTCAGGCCCGACTATGCTCATAGACCTATGAGCGCCACCTATCGCATCGGCGAATTCGCGGAACTGGCCGGCGTCACCGTCCGCGCCCTCCACCACTACGATCGCATCGGCCTGCTCAAGCCCCAGCGCGGCAGCTCCGGCACTCGGCTGTATAGCCTGGCCGACCTCGAGCGACTGGTACAAATCGCCGCACTCAAGTTCCTCGGCATCCCGCTCCAGGAGATCAAGCGGCTCCTGAAGCACGGGCCGCTGACCCTCACCGACTCCCTCCACGTTCAGCGCGAAGCTCTAGCCGAAAAGCGCAAGCTGATCGACCGGGCCATCGTTGCCATCGAGGAAGCCGAAAAGGTCATTCGGGCCGGACAAACAACCGACGCATCCATTCTTCGCAAAATCATCGAGGTGATCGACATGCAGCCACAGGAAAACTCCATGCGGAAGTACTACACCGAACAAGCCTGGACCGAGCGGGCGCAGCTCAGGGAACAGTGGGAACATGCGCCCGCGGACGTTCGTGAAAAGTGGCGCCAAACCAGTAAGCAGCTCTTCACTGAAATCGAAGCGGCGGTCGATCTGGATCCCGCCAGCGAGGCCGCCCAGGCCCTCACCAAGCGGTGGCTACAGCTAGGGGAAAGCGCGAACGGCGGCAATGAAGGAATCAGGACCGGCAGTATCGAAGCGTGGAAAGACCGCCTCAACTGGCCGCCGGAACAACAAGAATGGCTTCTGGCAGGCTTCGGCCTCGATCCTAAGGATAGAGCCGGGTCCATGCAGCGTTTGGATGCTGTAGACAAATTCATAGCGAAGACAATCGGCCACAAGGTCCATACCAATCTCCGCGCCCTTTATGGACTGGATCGGTCTGATTCGCCACCTACTGAATGATCGTCGCCTTCGCTGTGCTGGACATCGTGATCGACTGCTTCGGCACAAACGGCATCGTGACCTGGAAAGTGTAAGACACGGTGACCTGCACCGTGCTGCCCGGACTTTCGCTGCCGCTGCTGCTGCAACTGTTGCCGCTGGAAAAGTAGCACGTAGTCGGAGTGACCTGGCCGCCCCCGACATTCGGCCAGCCCAGCCCGGAAACGTACGTGTTCACCTGGGCCGCAGTCACCTCGCAGGTCGGGTTGGTCGCGGACGGACACGCTGCCCCCCGCACCATGGCATACCGTGTGCCTTGCCGCGCCGAATTGGAGATCATCTCATATGTATAAAGCGCCATGCACGTTTCCATGAAGCAGAAGATCAGGCCGAACAGGACGGGAAGAGTGACCGCGAACTCAATCAGCGAGCCGCCCTCGTCCCGGCTTGCCGGGTTTCCGCTGCGATCGTCCGGCCCATGCCGCCGCCAGGGACTCCTTATGGTCATGGCTATTGCTCCACTTCCATCGCCGACTGGCCCGTCAGCGTGAATGACGACGGAAGTCCCGGACAATGGATGATTGGCGTAACCGTCGCGCTGGTATTCACCTGCACAAATTGCAGCGCGTGGTTCCCTGTCCCGGTGCACCCCGCGGTGGCATTTTGCTTTGCACTGGAGCCGGTATATTGGGTCCCGGTCACCGCCAGCGCGCAAACATAATACGTAGTCGGCGTCACGCCCAGTTTCGTGCCGAAGTCGGGCGCGTCGGCCTGGGCTGCGGTGGTTATGTCCGTGGTATCCACCGCGTATGTGGCGCTCCGCATTCCATACATCGCTCCCACGTTGGCCGCATCGGATACCTCGATCGAGTCGTAGATCACGGACCCCATCTGTGCCGTCCCCAGCAGCAGCGGCACACCCAGTACCGCAACCACCAGCGCAAGTTCCACCAGCGCGCTTCCGCTATCGGAGCGCAGGGCCCGCAAGCGTGCCGCGACCCCGGCCCGCAGTCTCCGGATTCTGCGCAAATCGGGTTGGCCCCAGGCTTCCATATCGATCACTGCACCAGTTTCGGAGAGCCCATCGCGACCGCCCCCTCGTTTGCATCCGATACCACGTTCAGAGTGGTGCCGCCGGTCATGGTAAGCGAACTCGCGTAAAGTCCCCCAACGGGGAGCGTCATGGTACTGCCATTGCCCACGCTGAGCGCCGCCCCCGGAGCGTAGATCGCCCCGCCAATATAGCTGTTCGACCCGCCCTGGATCGAGATCGCGTTCGTGTTTGTCGAAGGCTCGTAGATCGCAATCCCGTTGTAGCCCGATCCCAGGCTCGGGGCCGTCCCTCCCCCGTCCGCCGCGCTCTCTGTGCTGCCGCCCGCAACGATGTTTACGTTCGCTCCGTTGTCGATCACCAGGGTCGCGCTCCCGGGCAGATAGAAAAATACCCCGTTGCCGCCCAGGTTGGAGTAGCCGTTCGCTCCGCTCTCAAAATGCAGCGTTCCGGTAACCACGTAAACACCCGGGTTCAAGGTGCACGTCGATCCGTTCGCGCCCACCGTAAGATTGGCGTAGCATCCGCCCATGCCGGCCCCGCTCGCCGCATACGTCGCCGGCCCCCAGACGAACGTGCCCCAGGCGCCGCCGGGATCGCTGGCGCATCTCGTGGCGTCGTACGTGGGCGTCGGAGGCAGCGTCGCAGGACCGCAGCTGCTGACCCCCGCGACCGGAGGACCATTCGCAACACCGTTCAGGGTCACGCTGGAGCCGCCAGTCACCTCGGTCGAGTTCCAGGTCGATATGTTGGACGAGGTCCAACTCGACGTCGACGAAAGTCCCAGAGATAACGCGGATATCGACGAGCCGCCAGTAACTGCAACTCCGTTGCTGCTGCTCGAGTTGGACACAATCCCACAGTTGTTGGCGGCTAGTTTGGTGCCGTTGCTCATGTTCAGCGTCTCGCCCGATGCCCCCGTGAGGCACACACAGGTCGAGCTCAAGGTCCCGCCCCCCGCGGTCGCCGTCGCTGAAACCGTCTCGGTGGCCAGTTTGGACGAGAATACCCCCATGAAAAATGTGGGGATCGGCTTCGTTACCGTAACCGAGACATAGGCCGAACCCGAAAAATTCCCCGTTGGCGTCGGAAACGTAACCACCGCCGGATTCTTCGCCAGCGTCGTGTCGAAGCCGTTCAACTTCGCGACCGCATTCGCGACCGTCTGCTCGTTCCCGGGAGTCCCGTTGGCGACTTCCTCGGCTGCGGCAACCGCCGCGGCGTCGGCCGCCGTCTGCACCATTTGCCGCTCGCGAAACAGATTGCCGACGTCCAGCGCCAGGGCGAGAAATCCCATCGCCACAATGCCCAGGAAAACAGCGACCACTACAACCGTTTGCCCACTCTCATCTTTGACTACTTTCATCTCAAAGTACTTCCTTGATTCGCCTCAACTGCGGCTGACTGGAGTAGTGCTCGACTTGTGGAACGTTCTAAACCCGATCCTAACCCTTGGGGCCGGTTCGTTATCTACCACCTTGCGCTTCGGTATCTACCACAAAATGGGTAGGGATCCGGCTTCGTTCCCGCCCCGCCGGGCCGTGCGAATTGCAGGTCGACCAAGCTGGAACATGCGGCTCCTTCGCCAGATCGTTCCTAATCGGCCCTGGCTCTGAGGCTACTATCGGCCATTCATGTGCAGTATTTTAGGGTCGAATCAATGTGTTTGCGCCTGCGTCCCCGGCCGGGTGCCGCCTCCGGCCTGCGCGGCAGCTCGATCGCCGTCCCATACAGGTTGTTCCGCAACCTGTACCACGCCAAGCCCGTCCACCCTGGTGCCCGCCCGGGCCGCCGTCTTCGGACCGTCCCCGTTTGGCGGCCCGTGATGCACCCGCAGGTTGTCGATCGCATAGCTCAGGAACCGCGGCTCAAGACCCACGGCCTGTTCCATGAACCGGCACGATGCAACCACCTGTTCCAGGATGAATCGCGGTTGAAACGCAGCGATGTCAAGCCGCTTCTCCTCCTGGATCTTGCGCACGATGGACTCGAACAGCTCGTCGCACAGCGTCAGTCCCTGCGCCTGGCATTCCTTCAAGAAGATGCGCTTGTAGTTCTCCAGCGTGGGCGTGCCGATCTCGATCTTGTACGGGATGCGCCGCAGGAACGCGGGGTCCATCAGGTCCTCCGGCGCCAGGTTGGTGGAAAAGATCACCAGCTCGTCGAACGGTATGCTGAAGCTCTTGCCCGTATGCAGCTTCAGGTAGTCCACCCGGCTCTCCAAAGGCACAATCCAGCGGTTCAGCAGGTTGGCGGGGCTCACCAGTTGCCGCCCAAAGTCGTCGATCACAAAGCACCCGCCCAGCGCCTTCATGTGCAGCGGCGCTTCGTAGAACTTCGACGTCGCCTCGTACCGCAGGTCCAGCATCTCCAGCGTCAGCTCACCGCCGGCCACCACAAACGGCCGCTTGCACGGCACCCAGCGCGCGTCCACTGACTGGCTCAGCAGGATCGACGGGCCCAGGTTGTTGGCCGTCGTGTTGTTGACGATCGGAATGTGGATGCTCGGGTCGAACACCCGGATGATCTGCCCCTCCACACTCACCGCATACGGAATGTAAATCATGTCCGTGAACACGTTTGCCAGGCGCATGGCAAAGGTGGTCTTGCCGTTGCCCGGAGGCCCGTACAACAGAATGGCGCGCCCCGAGTTCAACGCCGGCCCCGACTGCTCGATCAGGCTGTCGTCCATCGCCAGGTCGCTGATGTGCTGACGCACCCGCTGAAACGTGACCGTCTCGTTCGTTATCTTCTGCAGGTTCACCCGCTCGCAGAATTGGTCCAGCGTCACCGGCGCCGGCCCCATGTACTGCGACCGCTGCAGCGCATCGTTGGCCCGGTGTTTGCCTTCATCGGTCAACGCGTAGTTCATCGCCGCCGAGTTGTCCGCGCGCACCCCTCGCGCATACAGCAGCTTTTGCTCCAGAGCCATCCGCACCAGCTTCACTACAATGGCCGACGGCAGCTTGATCGCATCCACAAACTCCCGGTTGGACTCGAGCCGCCCCGTGTAGATCAGCTTGATCAGCAGGTTCAACAGCTCGATTTCGTCGATCCCGGTCGCATCGATGCTCTCCGGCTCGACCGGCGTCTTGTGAATGAATGCGTCCAGCGACGCCTGGCTCATGTAGCCCAGTGCGACTACATGGTCCCCAAAGCGGCCACCCTGTCCGCCCTGGCGCTTCAGCGCGCAGTCCATCTGCTCGGCTGTGATCAGTTTCGCCCGGATCAGAAGCTGCCCGAGCTCCATTCGCAGTGCGATGACGTCCTCCTCAAATCCTCAGCGTGAAGGAGCAGTTTCCCGACGCTTTGCTGTCCAAAATGCCAGCTTATCCCACCTCGAATCCGCCGCCTCCTCCCTAAGAGTTGTACCCTCTAGCACTTGCAGCCTATAGAATCTTGGCCGCCTCACGCATCGAAACCGCTCCACCAAAAAGCAGGCTCCTCCATCCGCATATAGAGTGGTAAGCAACCCAACCGATGAACCTCTACGCCCTCACGCTCGCCCTCATCGTCCTCACTCTGCTCACCGTCTCGCTCACGCGCCTGGGCAAGGTGCACACCCGCGCCGACTACCTCGTCGCTGGCCGCTCGCTTCCCGCCTTCGTCCTGGTCTTTACCCTGCTCAGCTCCTGGATCGGCTCCGGCTCTCTGCTCGGCGGCGCCGAAAACGCCTACCGCCACGGCTTCGTCGCCCTCTGGCAGGCCGCGGGAGGATGGGCCGGCCTCGCCCTCATCTACTTCATCGCCCCCCGCGCCCGCCGCTTCGCCCAGTACACCATCCCCGACCTGCTCGAAGCCCGCTACAACCAGACCGCCCGCGTCCTCGGCGTCATCGCCGTCCTCTTCACCTACACCGCCATCACCAGCTACCAGTTCATCGGCGGCGGAGACATCCTGCACCTCATCTTCCCCTCCATCACCGCCATCCACGGCCGCTATCTCATCGCCGCCTTCGTCATCCTCTTCACCGCCATCGCCGGCATGTCCTCGGTCGCCTACATGGACGTCGCCATCGGCCTGCTCGCCACCTTCACTCTCTGCATCGCCCTCCCTGTCCTCGTTCACAACTTCGCCTTCGCCAACCTCATCGGCTGGTCCGCCGTCCGCGCCGCGCTTCCCGCCACTCACTTCCAGTTCTTCGGCGACCTCACGCCCATCCAGGCGATGGAGCTCTTTCTGCCCACCTGCCTGCTCATGCTCGGCAACCAGTCCATGTACCAGAAGTTCTTCTCCGCCAAATCCGAGAAGGACGCCACCCGCGCCGTCGCCGGCTGGATCGTCGGCACCGTCCTCCTCGAAACCGTCATCGTCGCCCTCGCCGTAGCCGGCTCCGCCATCTTCCCCACCGGCGAAGTCCACGACCACCCCCGCGAAATCCTCGCCTACGTCGGCCTCCACGGCTTCCAGCCCACGCAAACCGTCACCACTTACTCCTCCGCCGCCTCCTTAGAGGCTCGTCATTCTGAGCCGCAAGGCTCAGAATCTCCGTATTTGCCTTCACCCAACCCCAAACCCATTGTCATCACCACCACCGCGGTCGGCCCCGCATCCGATCTCCTCCAACTCCTCGGCGCTCTCCTCGTCGGCGCCATCTTCGCCAAAATCATCTCCACCGCCAACAACTATCTCTTCTCTCCCGCCTGCAACCTCGTCAACGACATCTTCGTCCGCTACCTCAAGCCCACGGCCTCCAACAAGGAAGTCCTCCTCATCTCCCGCGCGATGGTCGTCCTGCTCGGCCTCTGGGCGCTCTACCAAGGACTCCACACCGAATCCGTCCTCAAGAAAGCCCTCTACGCCTACACCATCTACTCGGCCGCGCTCACCCCGGTCATCCTCGCCGCGTTCTACTGGCGTCGCGCCACCGCCAGCGCCGCCGTCGCCTCCATCTTCACCGGCACCTTCGTCACCGTCTTCTGGGACAGCGCCTTCATCCACACCCACCTCCCCGCCATCCTCGCCGACCGCGACGCCATCTTCCCCGCCCTCGTCGCCTCGCTGCTCTGCCTCATCCTCGTCAGCCTGCTCACCCCACCCCCCACCGAATCCCACCTCCGCGCCTTCGCCGACACTGCCCACCCCTCATAGCTCACACGTCATTGGCTCACAGCTGAAAGCAGACAGCTGACCGCTGAAGGCTGAATCCGCACTCCCCGCCCGAATTCCGCCCCATATACAATTGCCCCACCCCCATGCCCCTCCGCGCTCATCCGCGCGCCCCAGCATTCCTCGCAGCCATCGCCGTCGTGTGCCTCGCATTCACCCCATCCCCCTCCGCCGTCGCCCAGTCTGACGCCCCACCCCACACAGAGCCAACCGACCCCACCAACCTCGACTCCATCCTCCAGCGCCTCGACGCCAACCTCCGCGACTACGAAACCGGCGTCCCCAGCTTCTTCTCGAAAGAGCACGCCCTCTCCGAGCTCCAACTTGGCTCCGACACCAGCACCTACCGCCGCACCGTCTCCGACTCCACCTTCCGCGTCCTCCGCGCCTCCGATCCCGGCCAGCCCGTGCAGCTCCAGGAGTCCCGCATCGTCAACACCATCGACGGCAAGCCCACCACCGGCGACGCCGACACCGCCCAGCTCGACAGCCCCCTCGCCGTCTTCGGCGTCTTCTCGGGCGCGCTCAAGCTGGTCTCCACCTCCAGCCGCGCCTGCTTCCAGTACCGCCTCCACCCTCCCAAAAACAACGCCCCCATCGTCATCGACTTCTCCAGCCTGCCCGCCAAAGACCGCGCCCCCGGCTGCCAGTACACCGAAAAAACCTCCGGCAAGGCCCTCATCGATCCCGCCTCCATGCGCGTCGTCCACATCGAAACCCGCACCGCCGGCCACGAGATCCTCCCGGGCCTCCACGGCGACTGGGACTGGTCCATCGACTACGCCCGCGTCGCCCTCAACGGCAAAACCTTCTGGCTTCCCTCCACCATCCGCTCCACCGCCATCGCCGAACCCTCCAACGCCGCCGACGACGGCGCGCCCACCACTCCCGGGCGCATCACCACAGCCAGCAACAAGCCCCCCGCCACTACCATGGCCTCCAAAGCCGCCCCCACCTACCACCTGCTCGAAACCTTCACCGCCTACCACCTCCTCACCGTCGAATCCCGCATCCTCCCCGCCACCGATCCCGCCGCCCCAACCGCCCCACCCAGGCCCTGACCCCGCACCATGCACTGCCGCTTCCCATTTTTCTCCAACCTGCGCTATAGTCATGGGATGTTGGGCAAAATCACAACTTCGCCCAGGCGATCGCCGTGGAGAATCCTTCTCGGCGTGTTGTGCATTGCGCTCATCATGGTTGGCGGCGTCGTCGCGGCCACCCATACCCACTCGCAGCACGAGATCAACCACCAGGATTGCGGTCTCTGCGTAACCGCGCACATGGCGGTCCAGATCGCCGTCACGGTCACCCAGGTCTGCGTCGCTCAGGTCTTCACCCGGGTTGAGGCGTCGCGTCCGGTCGCCTCCCACGACTTCATCCCGCAATTTGCCCTGTTTTGCCGCCCCCCGCCAGCCGCTTGAACCGCTCGTAACCGAAGCGTTTCACAGTCCGGCTCACGGAGAAATCAGAGTTGGTGTAAGGCGGAACCGGTACAGCCAGGTGGCTTTTTCCCTCAAGTCTGTCACCGGCGTTTCCGACCCCCGTGGATGAAACGGTCGCCGTCTTGGGATAGATTGAGGATGCGTCGTGGGCACTGAGGTCGATGTTTTATATGGTGCATGTGAGCCC
>Ga0181529_10002941_pt1 | contig 19881 bp, 13 predicted proteins | sample PEATcosm2014_Bin_36_FD_119763 | JGI IMG/M metagenome (GOLD analysis project Ga0181529, IMG submission 119763) | Peatland microbial communities from MTU Mesocosm Facility, Houghton, MI, USA - PEATcosm2014_Bin10_30_metaG | ecosystem: Environmental > Terrestrial > Soil > Wetlands > Peat | place... | reverse complement strand
CGAGCGCATCAAGGACTGGTTCGAGATTTACCAGCCGTTTCCCGAAGAGAATTTGCGGGAGCAGGGCGCGCGCTGCATGGATTGCGGCGTGCCGTTCTGCCATACCGGCTGTCCGCTGACCAATCTGATTCCGGATTGGAACGATTTGGTGTACCACGACAAGTGGCGCCACGCGGCGCGGCAGTTACACTCCACCAACAACTTCCCGGAATTCACCGGACGGCTGTGTCCGGCGCCTTGCGAGGCCTCCTGCGTATTGGGAATCACCGATCCGCCGGTGACCATCAAGCAGATCGAGAAGGCCATCGCCGACCGGGCTTTTGCCGACGGCATCGTCAAGCCCGAGCCGGCCGCGGCGCCCAGCGGGATGCGCGTGGCGGTGATCGGATCGGGTCCGGCGGGCCTGGCGGCGGCGCAGCAACTGGCGCGCGCGGGACACGATGTCACGGTGTTCGAGAAGAACGATCGCATCGGCGGACTGCTGCGTTACGGCATTCCGAATTTCAAGATGGAGAAACACCTCATCGACCGGCGGGTGGAGCAGATGCGCGCCGAGGGCGTGAAGTTCCGCGCCAACGCCCATGTGGGCGGCAACGTGGAGGTGGAGGAACTGCGCAAACAGTTCGACGCCATTCTGCTGGCGGGCGGCTCGGAGCAGCCGCGCGACCTGCCGATTCCCGGTCGCGAACTGAAAGGCGTCCACTTCGCCATGGAGTTTCTGCCGCAACAGAACCGCCGCAACGAGGGCGACACGGTGCCGGAGGATCAGGCGATTCTGGCGACCGGCAAGCGCGTGGTGATCATCGGCGGCGGCGATACCGGCGCGGATTGTCTGGGCACCAGCCATCGGCAGGGCGCCCTGTCGGTGACGCAGTTCGAACTGTTGCCGATGCCGCCGGAGCAGCGCTCGCCCTCCACGCCGTGGCCGCTTTGGCCGCTGCAATTGCGCACGGAAAGCTCGCACGAGGAAGGCGGTGTGCGCGACTGGAGCGTGATGACCGAGCGTTTCATCGGGGACAGCCAGGGCCATGTGAAGCAGTTGCAGGCGGTACGGGTGGGCGGCCCGCCGAACTTCGAGCGGGTTCCGGGGAGCGAATTCACGCGGGATGCGGACCTGGTGCTGCTGGCCATGGGCTTCACCGGTCCCGTCAAGACCGGGCTGATCGAGCAGTTGGACGTGAAACTGGACGCGCGTGGGAATGTGCAGGCCGACGAGAATCACATGACATCGGTGGACGGCGTCTTCGCGGCGGGAGATATGCGGCGAGGCCAATCGCTGGTAGTGTGGGCGATCGCGGAGGGCCGCAAGGCGGCCGCGGGGATCGACAAATATTTGCGGCGGGCACGGTAGAAGTTTATGTGGGGCAGGTTGGTAACCTGCGGCCCGGCCCCAAGTGGGCACCCCGCAATCGGCCTGCCGACCAGCGTGCAAATGCCGACCAGGCCGAGTACCACTCGGCCGCAGGATGCCATCCTGCCCCACAAATTTCGCGGGGAACTATCGCCGGTCCCAGTGGACGTGCAGATGCTGACGCCCGTCGGTGGCTTCCATCTCCATCGACCCGACGGTGTTCGCGCCATCTTGAACGGAAACGTACAGCGTGCCGTGCAGACGGTGGTCTTCGGTAACGGCATCGATCTTGAGGCGGTCGCCTTCGCGGCCGATCAACATTCCGTTGAGAACCACGGTCTTTCCGCGTTCGCCGCTGAGAGTAACCCTGGCGTGGCCGGTGCGATCGAGGTCCAGGCCGACCTCGGATAAACGGCGCACGTCGGCGTCGTCGTAAACAGCCGTTCCGGCGCCGCGGCCTCCGTAGTGAGTGACGTTATTCCAGACGAAGCCGTCGCCTGGGGGATGCGCGGGGTCGGGACCGGGGCCGGCGCCGTCGATCCAGGACAGTCGGAAGTGATATCGGCCATATCCCCCGTCGGTATCGTGGATGCGGACCACGGCGGTGAAATTGTTGCGCGCATCGGGAGCCTGCACCAGACGGATTTCATTGCGCCTGTCTTTGACTTCGAAGGTGAAGCCGCGAATCTCCCGGTTGGGCAGCGCCAGGTTGCACTCCGAGCCGTCGTCGCGGGCCTCGCGCCCGGATAGGGTGCGAAGGGAGACGGTATCGCCGCGCACGGAGACTTCCACCTGATCGTCCACCTGCAAGCGGATGTCGCACTGCCCCTTACCGGAGGGAACGTCGCCGCGAGTCATCCGCCGGGCGTGAAACTGCGAGTCTGCGAATGCGGAGGTCGCGACGAGAAAAGCCAGAACGATCGCCCTGAATTGCACCCCTTCAGCATAACGCGCCCTCGGAAGCGCGGTTCGACCCCCAATTTACAGAACTTAACGGAGGATCCGGAAAGACGGTGGTATCGTCACAGTGAGGTCGATCATCATGCGAAAACTTACCCTTACTTTATGCGCCATCTTGCTGGTCCTGTCGGTGGGAACCGCATTGGCGGCGGACGTTACCGGCACGTGGACCGGACAAATGGGCGGTCCCGATGGCGGCGGCGGGATGACCATCACGTTCCATTTCAAACAGGACGGCACGAAGCTGACCGGCTCGGTGGATGGACCGCAAGGCGATCCGCTGCAGATCAGCGACGGCAAAGTGGACGGCGACAAGATTTCCTTCACCATCAAGTTCGACCGCGGCGATGGCGGCGGAATGAAGATCACCCATGAAGGCACCATCAGCGGCGACGAAATCAAATTGAGCACCAAAATGGAAGGCGGTCCGGACGGCGGCGGACCCGGCCCGGGCGGCCCGATGACGCTGAAGAGATCCAAGTAAGCCGGTTGTAACCCGAACCCCGGGGTTTCGCCGGCGGCCGCATTTTGAGAACATCGGTAGTACCCAATGCGGCTGTTTCCACATCGTCCACAAATTCGGTTCCTGCTGCGCGCCGGCGGGTTGCTGATCGGCACGTTCCTGTTGTGGTGGTTCATCCTGCTCGATCCGTTACTCGGTTGGGTGCGGATCTCGGGGAACGTGGTTCTGGGCTGGCTTCCCGGCGCCACCGATGGGACCCATATCACCGTTTCACCGGACGGAAACTGGATGGTGCAGGTTCCCGTGCCTGCCGCGGCGGCGACGCGAGCGGATCTGCAAATGCTCGCGGGCGGCGGTTCGCCCGGCGCGCAGCCCAGGAAGGTCCGCTCGTTCAAATTCGAAACCTCGCGCGCGAAGGTGGCGCTTTTCACGGTGGCGCTGCCGCTGTTCTGGGCGCTGATGCTGGCGGTGCCGTGCAAGCGCCTGCTCCTCATGGTGGCGTACGGCAGCGCCGCAATCGCTGCGCTGATGCCCCTTACGGTGACGCTTTACGCCATGACGACGATTCGTGTGTACTTTCACATCGAGTCCACGACATGGGCCGGATTCCTATGGTCCTCGGCGGGATATGTGAACGGCGAAGTGCTGCCCTATGCGACTTCGTTGTTTCTCGGGCTATGGCTGAACCGGGAGTTGCGCGCGCAGGTTTTCTCCTGGGCTCCGGCCGCGGAACCTCGCCCCGATGCCGCGGTGACGCCCCGCGAGGGAAAACGGCGCCGCCGGCGGCACGCGCGGGTTTCCTAGCCGGTCAAGGCTGGCTGGCGCGGTAGGTGCGCTGCACCCAGGTCCAGAAGATCACCAGGGTCACCAGCATGATCACGCCCTCCCAGACGTAGAGGTGGGTGAACTCGAACATGCCGGGGCTATGTTGGCCGATGTAATAAAGGCTGGCGATGCGCAGCAGGTTAACGCCGTGGAGCAACAGCGTACCGGCGAGCAGTCCCTTGACCTTTTCGAGCCACGGCGCGGGAAATGCCAGGATGGCGGCCCACAGCAGGACGGTGACGTTGGAAGCGTTGCAGGTGTCTTCCACCTGGATGGCGAACCCTGTGGCGGGGTTCTGCAGGACGTCGTGCACCGCGATCACGCGGCCGCCGCACAGCGATACCAGCTTGGCGCAGATGCCGACCACGCCGACCGTAAATGCGGTGACCGTGGATTGTGCGAAGGGCGCCAGCAGCAGGGCGAAGCCGGCCACCAGACATATCGGAAAGACGATCAGGAAGCGCCGCATGCGGGTGCGGAGAGTTTGCGACGGGGTATCCGGGGTTGCCATCTCCAGCTATTATCGCGAAATGTTCAAGAGAGGTGTGTTCCCTTTGGAAACCCAGTTCTTCCCGTTCCCGCGCTCACGCCGGGTAGCGAGGACGCTCCCGAAAATGGTCGCGGCCCGAATGCGTCGTAGTACACAAAAAACGCCTGCGAGCCTCAATCGGCCTTTGGTTACGGGGCCGCGGCAATCGCAGTCGATATCGGGCGATACTGGAGAGGATGCGCGTGGCCGTAGACGCCGTGCCTCTGCTGGTTCGCAGTGCCGGGGTCAAGAACTACCTGTATTATTGGATCACGCATCTGCGCCGCACCGCGGGCACGGATGCCATCGACACGTTCCCGGCGCTGGGCGAGTTGGGGGAGTTGCACCACGATACGTCGATCGCCGGACGCTGGCGCACGTTCTCCGGACTGGCGTCGCTGGCGCTGGCCAATTACACTCCGCTGCCGGTGCTCGGTTTCGCCGTGCGCGGCGCCGACGTGTTTCATGCCACCAACCTGGTGCGGCATCCGCCCGGGAAGATGCGGCTTTCGACCACGCTGCACGATATGACGTCGTGCCTCATGCCGGAACTGCATCCGCGCGCTAACCGGCGCGCCGACAGCGCCTTCGCCGGATTGTTGCGCCGCGCCGACGGCATCATCGCGGTTTCCGAAAGCACCCGCAACGATGCGGTGCGCGCGCTGGGCATTCCCGAAGAGCGGATCACCGTAATCCATTCGGGAATCGCCGACGCGTTCTTCGCGCCGGGCGCCGCGGCGATGGAGGAAGTGCGGCGGCGGTACGGTCTCGATCGGCCGTTCGTCCTCTTCATCGGTACGGTGGAACCGCGCAAGAACCTGGACGGTCTGCTGGACGCCTGGGCGGCCGTGCCGGCGTCGCTTCGCGAGGAGTTCGAACTAGTGCTGGCCGGCCCCATCGGATGGGCGTCGGCGAATACCGCGGCGCGCGTTCGCAGCATGCGATATCTGGGCTACGTCCCGGAGGCCGACCTGGCGCCGTTGACCGCCGCGGCGGCACTCTTCGCCTACCCATCCCTTTACGAGGGCTTCGGTTTTCCGGTGGCGCAGGCCATGGCGGCCGGTGTCCCGGTAGTGACTTCGAACGTCTCCTCGCTGCCGGAGATCGCGGGTGACGCGGCCGTGTTGGTGGATCCGCGCAGCCTGCAGGAACTCCGCGACGCGCTAGTAAGGCTGATGACGTCGCCGAGTCTCCGCGCCGACCTGTCCGCCCGAGGCCACGTGCGCGCCCAGCGCTTCCGGTGGCAGACCTGCGCGGAGCAATCGTGGGAGTTTTTCCGGAAACTGGGCTGAGATCGGCAGGTTGGTGGGACGGATTGTAAGATTAGCCATGGTGTGAGACGAATCCCAGTTAGGCGACATTGCGCATTCATGGGTGCCGCATCCCGACTCATCCGGATGCCCGGCGCGAACCCGCAATATCCGCCTCGACGAAAGTTGCACGCCCCGATCCGCGCCCACACGGTGCAATCGCCGTAGCTCGGTTCTAGAGCGCCGGCTTGCCCGCCAGTGCGGTAAGGTACTTGTTCACAATCGCGGAGAGGTCTTCCAGGCGCACCGGCTTGGCGATGTAATCGTCCATACCGGCGGCCAGGCAATGTTCGCGGGCTCCGGCCATGGCTTCGGCGGTCATGGCGATGATCGCTGTGCGGTGGCCGGCCGGTTCGCGGCGGCGGATTTCGCGCGATGCCTCGTAGCCGTCCATTTCCGGCATCTGGCAGTCCATCAGGATCAGGTCGTAGGGCAGCATCTCGAAGAGTTGAAGCGCTTCCCGTCCGTCCGCGGCGACGTCCGCGCGCAGCCCCAGTTTCTCGATCATGCGCACCGCGACCCTCTGGTTGACGGCGTTGTCTTCGGCGATCAGCACGTGGAAGGCGTGGCCGCCTGCCGCGCTCAGGATCACGGGAGTCGCTGGCCCGGCGCGGCGCTCCCGAGGGGCGGCCACCGGCGTTGCCGCGGCGCCGTGCGTGCCGGCCCGCTTGGCCCAAGCCGTGGCGATGGTCTGCAGAAGCTGCGCCTGGCGCACGGGCTTGACGAGGTAGGCGTCGAAGTGTACGGAGTGGCGCGCATCGCTCGATTGGCTGATGGAGGTCAGCATCACCACCACGGTGTCCCGCGTGGCCGGGTCGTCCTTGATAATCGCGGACAGCGTGCCGCCGTCCATCCCGGGCATCTGGTAGTCCACGATGGCGATCGGGTACGGATCGCCTTCCAGACGGGCCGCCTGAAGGGCCCGCAGCGCCTCTTCTCCGGAAGCGCAGCATCCGTCCCGCATGCCCCAGCCTACCAGTTGCTCGTGAAGCAGGCGCCGGTTCACTTCGTTATCGTCCACAACCAGCACGCGCACGCCGCGCAGATCGTCGAGCGGCACGGGACTCACCTGCGGTTGGGAATCGAGCTGCAACGGCAGCGTGAACCAGAAAGTGGAACCCTCTTTCAGCCGGCTCGCCACCCCGATGGTTCCGCCCATCAGGCTGACCAGCCGTTTGCAAATCGCCAGGCCTAAACCGGTGCCGCCGTAGTTGCGGGTCGTCGAGCCATCCACCTGGCTGAACTGTTCGAACAGCACGCCGATCTTGTTCTCGGGTATTCCAATGCCGGTATCGGTCACCGAGATCCGCATGTGCGCCTGGCGTCCGGACTGCCGGTCGCAAGCCACCGACACCACGATGTGGCCGCAGGGCGTGAATTTGATGGCATTGCCCACCAGGTTGGTCACCACCTGGCGGATTCGGCCGGCGTCGCCCAGAAAGTGGCGCGGCACGCCGGGCGGGTATTCCAGCAGCAGGTCGAGTTTCTTCTCTTCCGCCTTGGCGGCCAGCATCTCGTTGACTTCCTCAATCACCAGGCCGAGATCGAAAACGATGGATTCGATCTGCATCTTGCCGGCTTCGATCTTGGAGAAATCGAGAATGTCGTTGATGACCGTGAGCAGCGCTTCTCCCGAGCGGCGCGCCGTCTCGGCATACTCCCGCTGTTCGGTCGTAAGCTCCGTATCGAGCAACAGCCCGTTCATACCGATAACGCCGTTCATGGGCGTCCGGATTTCGTGGCTCATGTTAGCGAGAAACTCGCCTTTGGCCACGCTGGCCGCTTCCGCCAGGCTCTTGGCCGTCCGCAAACGGCGCGCCAACGCCAGCGTCACCAGTAGCATGGGAACCACCACCGCCAGCCCCAACAGAAGAATGTCCTGATAATAGCGGGCCTTGTCGTAGGCGAAAATCGTTCCGACTTCGTTGCTGATACGCGTATTCCAACGCAGATCCACGATGGCCAGCGAATTGTCGAGCGACATGCGCCCGATTTCATCGCGCAGAATGTCGGCCGCGGCACGCGCGTCGCGGTCCTGTTTCTGCGCCCCGATGCAGTACCAGGAGCTCGATCCGTCGATTGGGAGAAACTGTAGCGTCGTATCCGTGCACGCCATGGCCTTGCCGGGATACGTGGAACTCAGGGTAATCAAACCGGATTCGGCGGCTCCCGAGCACACCGCCGGCACCACGTGATCCGCGCTCGATACCGGTACGATGGTGGCTTTCGGAAAGAAGCGCCGCGCCGTCCGCACGTCCCCAATGCTGAGGCCGGGGATCGCCAGTCGCATGCTTCCGACGTCTTCCAGAGCCGAGATTCGCGCGGGCGCGCGATACACCAGGGCCGAACTCAGCCGGGCCCACGGGGCCGTCAGATAGGCGAACTTATGCCGCGCCGGGAAATCTACAAAGATAGGCCAGAGGTCCACGCTTTTGCTGATAATGGCTTTTTCCGGACCCTCGGGATAGTACACCCACTGCAGGCGAACGCCGGCCCGGCGCGCAGCTTCCCGAACGACATCCACGGCCGTGCCTGTCGGAGTGCCGTCGGGTCCCGGATAGTTGAGGGGCGGAGTATTCTGATACCCGATCTTCAAAATGCGCTGCGGCGGACGGATGGAGAATCGGTACGCCGCAATCCCCAAAAACACTGCCAGGCAGCCAACCACTGCCCAGAGAGATCGCCGTGCGCCGATGATTGATTTCTTCCTTCTCATTGCGATGCAGGTCAGGCCGCTCCTGATGCGATACCAATCATATGCCCGCAACAACATAAATAGCTGCCCCCATTTACGTTATTGCTAACTTAATAACTTGTGTTAGAAATCGAGCATTTCCGTCGAAGACTTCTACGTCCTGTAAAAGTCGAATTGCGGATTCGCATGCGAGTGAGCCCAACATGCCGCCCGCCGTTTCCGGGTTGGCGGGCGCCGGCCGATGTCTACGTGGCGGCGGCGAACCGGGTGGCAGCACTGTACGAGCGGCAGTGGAGATCCCACCGGAAAGTCCGTCGCCCACTCGGTCGCCGGAAAGCGTTCCCGTGTCTTCCGACTGGCATGCCTGGGCGCGATGGCAGAAACTCGATAGGCTCCCCGATGAATGAAGATGCCGAAGCGTTCTTTGCTGGACGAGCCGCGTTGAAAGACACGAGACCGACGTGAGCCATCGCAGGGAACGCGACGCCCAGCCTCTTCAGCGGAGATCGCCCGTGGGTGTCACCGCCATGTCCGGACGCGCGGACAAGACGGGGCCGGGAGTTACGTGGCCTGTTGGTCCTGGGCCCGCGGCCCGCGAAAGCCCGGCGGACGAGACGGAAGCCCGGCGAACACCCGCGGTTTCCGAGGTCTTCCGCCGGGTGTCGCCACGAGTGGCGAGGCGCCCTTTGGGCCCGGCACGCATGAGTGCGTGCGCCACGACGGCGCCGCGGTTCTTTCCCGGATTTTCACGGAGCGGTTGCCGGCTAGTGTATTTTCGACGCTGTCACCGTAACTTTGCGGGCGTGATGTCGGTCACCGGGAGGTCCCAGTGGCCCAGCAGAATTTCGAAGCGCCGCTGTTCCTCGCGTTTGTAGGTGGCTTGATCGGGCCACAATTGCTGGATCAGGCGATCTTCGTCGGGGTTCGCCGTCGTCGCCAACGCGGAGTTCTTGTACCGGATCGTCACGCGATAATCCCAGCGCGCATCCTCGGTCATGTGGTTGGCCGGTTGCTCGATCTTGATCGACAGGATGCGGCCGCTTTCGGCGATCTTCTGAAGCAACGGGTAGTGGTTCTTCAGGAATAGTTGCAGGAATTCCTGCTGGTGTCCCCATTGCGTCTTGTAGTAATACTCGACTGCATAGGGCTGGTCCGCCGTACCCTGTGTCGGGGCGCCCTGGGCGAGCAGCGTTTGTGCACAAACGGAAAGCAAGAGCGTCAGGAGTGTCTTCTTCATCTGTCCTCCAACTACCGGCGAACTTGAATTCTATCGTGGAGAGCGACGCTGCCGCAAGACGGCCGCACTTCGAGTTCAGTAGTTACGATCGGGGCCGCGGCACTGAACCGCTTCGGCGATGTGCTGAGCGGACCGGGCGTCGGGCTCGCCGAGGTCGGCTGGCGAGCTTGCCGACGAGTTACAGAACATCCATCGGGAACCGGATGCCTGGAATCGGCGTCCGCTAGCGACCATAATCGTCGATCGGTACCGTGACGCGGCTTGATCCGGCCAGTCCGGTAGCCCACCGCGTGCTGTCCGCCGCGAGTGCCCACCGTTGCGGTTCCGTGTCAGGATCGCTCAACTGGAAGTGTGCGCGGCGTGCGGGGGCATGTTGCCGGGAAGATCCAGCGGGTAGATCAGATTTACGTTCTTGGGCGTAAGAAGTTGGTGCTTTACGAAAGTTGCGTTGGGGACCGCTTTCTGTTCCAGCATGTTCAGGGCGAGCGGAATCAGTTCGTCTCCGTAGCGTTCGGGAAAGTACGCCACCGTTCCGATCAGCCGGGTATTGGGCCGGCGCAGTTCATTGCGTGCATCGCGGATGGCGTTCTGCCCGACCACGGCGCAAAGGTGCCCCGCGCCGGCCTCTTCGAATCCCCGCAAGGCAGCCAGTGCGCACATGTCGTTGACCGTGCCCACCAGGGTGCGCTTGCGAACATTGCGCACGGCGCGGCGCACTACCGCGAGAATCTGGTCGAAGTCGCCTTTGCCGTCCAGGTGCATGGTGGCGGCAGCCGAGATGCGCGGCAGTTCCACGCGCAAGCCGTCCTGCACGCCCGTCATGCGAAGCGCCGGCAATGGCCCGGCGATGGGCAGACCGAGCAGCATCACCTGCTCCACCGCGCCATCCCAATGTTCCTTGGCCCAGCGGCCCAGCGCGCGGCCCGCGATCACGCCCGCCTGGTAATTATTGGCGCCGAAGAAAATGGCGCCGGGGTGCGGAATCTCGATGGCGATCACGGGGATCTGCGCTTCCAGGAATTTCGACGAGATGATGGAGGCCACGCGCTCATAGGTCTGGAATTCCAGTACCAGGTCCACGCGTTCCTGCACCAGCAGTTCGGCCCTGCGCAACGCTTCCTTGGGGCTGTAGCGGTTGTTGACGGTGATGAGATCGACGCGTGCCTTGGCGGCGGCGCGCTGCAAGCTCTCGGCGACGCCCCGCGAGAATTCCGAATCGGTTTGCGCCGCGAAGCCCAACCGGAAACGGCGCGCCGGGGCCGCTGGAAATGGGCAGCGGTAAATGCCGCGCCCGGTTCGCTCCAGCAAACCTCCATGCACCAGGCTTTGCAAAAGACGGAACGCGGTGGTGCGGTGCAACCCGGTCCGGTCCATTACATCGGCCAGCAGCAGTTCTTCGCCCTCATGACGAAATGCCTTGATGATATCGCAGGCGCGAACTACCGCCTGTACGTTACCATTGGTTTTGTCCATACCGCCTCATCCATAATCCGCATGGTGGAATTTCAACCGCTCCGCCCGAAGGCCAAACCAATATAGAACCGACGATATCCCACTATGAGCGTTCCACCATGCAGAATCAAGCCCAAAGTTCGGATTTCCGTCGAGGCTGGCGTTGCGGTGGCGTTAAGGTATAGATTGCGCGACGGCTCGACGTGAGAAGCGGGAAGTGTTATGTCGGACGGGACCAGACTTTCGCGAAGTGACGTTTTTGGGGGCGCGGCGGCGCCAGTGGGACGCCAGATGGAACGAGTCTGGGCGCGCTACTGGATCGAAACCGCCTTCCCGCTGGAAGCGGCGGCCGCCATGATGGCCGGAGAACAATCCACCGGAACCTTCACGCGCGTGCCCGGCGAAACCGACGAGGTCCGCGAACGGTGCGCGGCGCGCGTGGAAAGCATCCACGTGGTGGGCGAAGTGGACACGCCCTCGTTGCCCGGCGCCGGGGTGCCCAAGGGGACGGTTGGCCCTCCGCGATATCGTCAAGCGGAAGTGGAGCTCACCTGGCCGCTGGTCAACATGGGCCCGTCGTTGCCCAATCTGCTGGCGACCGTGGCCGGCAATCTCTCGGAATTGAAGCCGTTTTCGGGATTGCGCCTGCTGGATGTCGCGTTGCCGCCCGCCTTCCTGGAACGCTACCATGGTCCGCAATTCGGCGTCTCGGGGACACGCAAGTTGACCGGTGTTTTCCAGGGACCGTTGATCGGCACCATCGTCAAGCCGAGCGTCGGGTTATCGCCCGAGGCGACGGCGGCGCTGGTGCAGAGTCTTGCCGAAGGCGGCATCGATTTCATCAAGGACGATGAACTGCAGAGCGACGGTCCGCATTGCCCGTTTGAAGAGCGTCTCCGGGCGGTGATGGCGGTCGTCAACCGCCATGCCGAACGAAGCGGGAAGAAGGTGATGTACGCGGCCAATATCACCGGAGATGTCGATGAGATGCTGCGGCGTCACGACCTGGTGGCCGCGGCCGGCGGAACTTGCGTCATGGTCAGCCTGAACAGTGCCGGCCTGCCGGGGCTCGCCGCCCTGCGGAGACATTCCGCGCTGCCCATCCACGGGCATCGCAACGGGTGGGGCATGCTGGGCCGGTCGCCGGCCATCGGCATGAGTTTCATCGCCTATCAAAAGTTCTACCGCCTGGCGGGCATCGACCATGTCCACGTGAACGGCATCTCGAACAAGTTCTGCGAACCGGACGACTCGGTGATCGCGTCGGCCCGCGAGTGCCTGACGCCCATGTTTGCGCCGCCGGCAAAAGGTTGCGAGATCATGCCGGTGTTTTCTTCCGGCCAGTCGGCGCGGCAGGCGGAGCCCACTTTCGGGGCGATGGGCTCGACAGACCTGATATTCGCCTGCGGCGGAGGCATCATGGCGCACCCCGGCGGAATTGGCGCTGGAGTACGCAGTCTGCGCGACGCCTGGACCGCCGCCATGGAAGGCATCCCTCTCGAAGAATATGCGCGCACGCACTCCGAGTTGCAGGCGGCCTTGGCGAGGTTTCGGGCGTGACCGCGCCGGCGCACGACAAGCCGCTTTTCTCCTTCTATGGAGACGACTTCACCGGTTCCACCGATGCGCTCGACGTTCTGGCCGGCAGCGGACTGAAAACCGTACTGTTCCTGCAGCCACCTTCCGCCGCCAATCTGGCGGCCTTCCCCGACTGCCGGGCCGTGGGCATCGCCGGCGATAGCCGCAGCCAGCCGCCCGATTGGATGCGCCTGCGGCTGCCCGCGATCTTCGAAAGTCTGCGCTCGGTGGGAGCGCCCATCGTGCAGTACAAGATCTGCTCCACGTTCGACAGTTCGCCCGGCACCGGCAGCATCGGGTGCGCTCTCGAAATCGGGCAGGACGTCTTCGACGTGGACTATGTTCCGATCGTGGCGGCGGCGCCCCTGCTGCGGCGTTACGTGCTCTTCGGGAATCTCTTTGCGGCCGAGGGCGAGGAAGTCTATCGCATCGACCGCCATCCGGCCATGCGGCAGCATCCCATCACGCCGATGGGCGAAAGCGACCTGCGGCTGCACCTGGCGTTCCAGACCTCCCGCAAGTTGGCGCACGTGGATATGCTCACGCTAAGCGCGCGCGACGCTCACGCCCGTTTCGCCAATTTGCTGCGGGAACAACCGGACGGCATTCTGTTCGATGGCATGGACCGGGCCAGCCTCACTCGTGCCGCGGGCCTGATCTGGCGGGACCGTAATAAGCCGCAGGCGTTCGTGGTGGGCAGTTCCGGATTCACCACGGCCATGGTGGAATACTGGCGCGGGCACGGATGGGTTCCGGACTCGGCGACGCCCGCGCGAGCCAAGGCGGCCGACCGCATGCTGGTGCTGGCGGGCAGTTGCGCTCCGGCCACGCATCGCCAGGTTTGTCATGCCTTGCGCGGTTGTTTTTCGGGGGTGCCCATCGATCCCGCGCAGATGTGCGACGCCTCCGCCAATGGGTCGTATCGAAGTTCCCTGAGCGCCGACGCAGTGCAGCACCTGGCCGCGGGCCGGAGCGTCGTCATGTATTCGGCCCTGGGCCCGTCCAGCATTCGGGAGATCGGGAATCGGCAGACGCTGGCCAGGGAGATGGGCAAACTGCTTCGCCAGGCCATTCTCGAGTCCGGAGTGCGCCGGGTCATGATCGCGGGCGGAGACACTGCCAGTTTCGCGGTGGGCGAATTGGGCATCGACGCGCTGACGTTTCTGGCTCCGCTGGCGCCAGGCGCTCCCCTGTGCAAGGCCCACAGCGCAGCGCCGGAATGGCGCCGCCTGGAACTGGTCCTCAAAGGAGGGCAGGTGGGGCCGGAGACTTTTTTTGAGGACGTGTTACGCCCCGAGCGCCGAATTCAGTAACCGTAGGAGGAAAGCGATTCGCTATGTCCGTCACCCTCGCATGCATTCATACCAGCCATGTATTGATCCCCATGTTTGCCGAACTCTGCAAACGCGAGTTGGGCGGAGTCGAAATCTTCCATATGGTGGACGAGAGCCTGATCCGCAACACCATCCGCGCCCAGGGGCTCACCAAGACAACCATCCGCAGAGTGCTGAGCGCGGTGCAATCGGCGCACGACGGAGGGGCGGATGCCGTAATGGTGACCTGCTCGTCGATCGGCGCCGCCGCCTCTATCGCCAGCCGCCTCTTCGAGTTTCCGGTGATCCGCGTGGATGAGTCGATGGCCGAGGAAGCGGTGCGTTCCGGAGGGCGAATCGGCGTGGCCGCGACCCTGCGCACTACTTTGGAACCGACCGTGGCCCTGTTGCGCGAGAAAGGGCTTGCCATGCACCGCGAGATCGACGTGGTGGAATCCCTGTGCGAAGGCGCATTTGAAGCGGTGCTGAGCGGCGACACGGAGGCGCACGACCGGCTGCTGGCGGAATCGCTGGCCAGCCTGACTAAGGATGTGGATGTGGTGGTGCTGGCGCAGGCCTCGATGGCGCGCGTGGTGGACAGCCTGCCTCCCAGCAGTCTGCGAATTCCCGTCCTCTCCAGCCCCGAGTTCGCGGTGCGCAACGCCCGCTCCCTGCTGTTCCCCGAGGGCAGCGGTAGTTTAAACTGAGGATCGTTTGAAGAAGCGCCACATCGTCCTCGCGTTCCTGATCGCGCTCTCCAGCTTGACCTTTCTCGACCGCCTGGCGATCGCGGCGGCCGGCCCGAGAATTCAAGACGCCTTGCACATCCCGCCCGAAAAGTGGGGCTGGGTGCTGGGCGCATTCGCCGTCGCTTACGGCATCTTCGAGATTCCCGCCGGGGCCGCGGGCGACCGCAACGGGCAACGTAATCTATTGACGCGCGTGGTGGTGTGGTGGTCGGCGTTCATGGCGGCCACCGCCGGGGCCACCGGATACGTGCACTTGATGGCGACGCAGTTTCTCTTCGGCGCGGGAGAAGCCGGCGCGTATCCCAATATAGCGGGAGCCATCGCCCGCTGGTTTCCGCGCCGGGAGCGGGCGCGCGCGCAAGGCGCCGTGTGGGCCGCCAGCCGTGTGGGCGGAGCGTTGTCGCCGCTGCTGGTGGTCCCGCTGCTCAGCATGGTCGGATGGCGGGCCATGTTCTGCGGGTTTGCAGGTTTCGGATTGATCTGGGCGGCCTTGTGGCGCTGGTGGTATCACGACCGGCCCGCCGATCAACCCGGCATCGCGGCGGCGGAACTTGCTGAAATCGGCGCGGAACGCCCGCTCACGCATGCGGGTACGCCGTGGCAGGGGCTGTTGCGCAACAAACAGGTCCGGCTGCTGGCGGGAATGTACTTCTGCTACGTCTGGGCCGCCTGGTTCTTCTACACGTGGTTTCCGACCTTTCTGGTGCGGGGCGCGGGCTTCAGCGAATCCCAGATGGGCAGGTACTCGGCGCTGCCATTCGTTTTCGGAGCCGCCGGAAACCTGGTGGGAGGCGTGCTGAGCGACCGTCTGGCGCGGCGCTACGGTCTCAAGATCGCGCGCTGCGGGCTGGCCGCGACGAGCCTGGCTTGCTCGTCTCTGCTGATTCTCGGGCTGGCGTTTGCGACCGAGAAATGGGCGATCGTGCTGTTGGCCTCGGCCGGTTTTGGAGTGCTCGACCTGATGCTGCCGGCCACCTGGTCGCTGTGCCTGGACCTGGGACGCGCGCATGCCGGATCTCTCAGCGGCGCCATGAACACGGCGGGATTGGCCGGCGGTTTCGTCTGCACGGTTCTGTTCGGGTACCTGGTGCGCGCCACGGGCGGGTACCGCACGCCGCTCTGCGCCATCTCCGCCATGGTGATGGTGAGCGCGGCACTGTACCTGACGATCGACCCGCGCCGGCCGGTATGGCAGGACGACGAGCCGTAACGGCAGGAGTTACTGCACGGTAAGGTAGGCGTTGGCCTGGGAAGTTACTCCGTTGACTTTCAGCACCACCAGGTTGTCTCCGCTGGGCACGCTGGGAACCAGGATATTGAACTGGTATTCGCCCGGCGCCACCAATCCGGCGAATCCGACGGTAGCGGCAACCCCGCCGATGGTCGCCGTAACAGTGTAGACGGTAGGCGGCGCACCGGCGAACGTCTGGCTAAAGTCGGTGGTGGGGTTGGTGGGGCCGAAGCCCGTGCCGAACAGTTCCAGCGTGTCGCCGGCCTTTGCCGGCACGGTGAGACCGGGGTACAGGCTGGCGGGTCCGATGTATTGCCCGTCGGAAGGCCGCACCGCCGCGACATACTTCTGCCCCTGCGGAGTGAACATGAACAGCGCCGGGCTGAATGCGGCTTCCGTGGCAGTCAGCACGTTGCTGGTTTTTCCCGCGTAAGTGACCTGGACGGGCACCGGTCCCACGGCGGCATCGGCAGGCGAAAGCGCGTTGATCTGAATGGGGCTGATGTAGTACATATAGGCCGGTTTCCCGTCGATGGTCACACTAACCTGATCGAGCACCGTGGGGAGATTGTTGCCGTTGAAATCGGCGCCGGTCCAGATGCGCGAGGTGCCGGAAAGGTTGGCGCCGGTGATGGTGATCCAGGAGCCTTGCGAGAATCCCGGGAGGAAACTGGCGCCGTTCTCCACCGCGGTGATGGCGATGCCGGTGAGGGCGCCTACCGGCAAGGTGAGCGACTGGCTGTTGGCGCCGGCGATGGAGAGCACCAACGCCTGGTTTCCGGCCGGAGTTGCTACTGGAACCTGAAACGTCACCCGATAAGTGCCGGGAGTGCCGCTCACCGCGACCCCGATTTGCACCACCGCCTGCTGTCCGCCCAGAGTTACTGTGGGCAGCGGATTGGGGCGGCTGTTGGCGTCGATGGCGCCCAGTCCGGTGGCGAAGATGTAGAGAGTGTCGCCGGGCATGGCCGGCGCGGATGCGGTCACACTGGGGGTACTGCCGCTCAGGACTCGCTGGGCCAGCGCAGCCCCCTGGCCGGTGCCATCGGCGCTGAAGAGCGCGGGCGCATACTGGCTCAACGTAATGGGGAAGGCCGCGGACGTGCCGATTTGAATGGTGGAAGAGCCGGTGGCGGCATTATAAGGAATGGCGACGGTCCACTGCGTTGCGGTGGCGCTCGACACCTGCGCCGTCTGGCCGGCTACCAGGGCTCCGGCCGACGCGTTCGCCGGCAGATTCTTTCCCAGCACCATGACGGATGTGCCGGGCGCCAGCCGCGTATCGAGCGAGGCGGCATTCACGACGGATGTAATCGCCGGCACGGGCGTGGTACTGCCCGAAGCGAATATTGCCAGGAAGGCATCTCCGAATAGCAGGGAAGTAACCTGGCGTCCCGAGGAATCCTGCGCCACGACGGGGCCCAGTTGTTTCTGATAGGACGAACCGGCGAGCGGGAAGTTGGCGGAAACCGTGTTGCCGGAGAGGTAGGCATTGCCGGAGGAATCGAGGGCCAGGCCGCTGGCCACATCGTCGTCGCTGCCTCCCAGGTAGGTGCTGTAGGTGAGCGAACCGGTGGGACTGAAGCGCGCATAGAAGGCGTCGCCGAATCCGACCGGGGCTTTGAAATATCCGCCGGGCAGCATATTCGACAGGTCCACCGCTCCCACCCCGCCGAGACTACTCTGGGCGGCATCGGCGGTCACCGGGAAATTGGGGGAGGCGGTATTGCCCGCCACGTGAACGTTGCCGGCGCCATCCACAGCCACGGCGAACGCGCGATCGTCATCCTTGCCGCCCAGATAAGTGGAGAAGATCAGGGCCGAGCCGGATGGACTAAGCTTGGCGACAAATCCATCCCCGGAACTCATGCGGAAGAAACTGGTACTGCCCTGTCCGCCATAGGAGTTTTGCATGGCATTGACGAGGGGGAAATTCGAAGAGAAGGTACTACCGACGACATAGGCATTGCCGGAGGAATCGACAGCGATGCCGCACGCCACATCGTCGGCGCTGCCGCCGAGGTAGGTGCTGTAAACGGCTTGGGAACCGTCGGGCGAAAGTTTGAACACGAAGGCGTCGCCGGTGGTGATCTGGCTATTGGAACCGGCGCCGCCGTACTTGGACTGCAAGGGAGATTTCAGCGGGAAATCGGTGGACGTGGTGAAGCCGGCGACGTAGGGGGAGCCGGTCGAATCGACGGCGATGGCCAGCGGAGCTTCGTCATTGCTGCCGCCGTAATAGGTGGAGTACACGATCGCTCCGGCGGGCGAGAGTTTGGTGACGAAAACGTCGCCGAGATGGAAGAACGACTGGGATGAACCGCCGCTGCCGCCTTTCAAAGTAGCCTGCAGCGGATTCAATGTGGGGAAGTTAGTGGAACTGGTGGCGCCCGCTACATAGGCATTGCCTGCGGCATCCACGGCGATGGCGGTACCGGCATCGAGCCCGCTGCCTCCGAGGTAAGTGGAGTACACGAAGCCGCTCCCGGCGCTGTTGAGGGCGAAGACAAAGCCGTCGCCCGTTCCGCGATACACCGACTGGACGGCCGCATGCGTGGGGAAGTCCGGGGACGAGGTGGATCCGGTGACGTACGCCTGTCCGCTGGAATCGACGGCAATTCCCAAACCGATATCATCCTGGGAACCACCTACGTGGGTGGAGTAGACCATCGAGCCCTGGGAGTTGAACTTGGTGACGAGCACGTCGTTGTAGGCGCCAGAAGCGGGCGATGGAACCGCTCCGGCGGTCACCGGGAAGCTGGGGGAAGTGGTAGCGCCGGCCAGATAGGCGTTGCCCTGGGAATCGGTGGCGACGCGTACGGCGGTGGAGTTTCCGCCCCCGATGTAAGTGGAGTAAGACAGTACCGGATCGATCACCAGCGGCTGCGAGCGATCGTAACCGGAAACCGCAAAGCCGATTTCGTTGCTATCGGTCATCACATAGTTGCAGGCAATCTGGCGGCGCTTGTCGCCGACCCGCTGATAGACGCTCGGCCGGCGCAATTGAAACAGACCGCTGGACGTGCGCACCCTGAGATCGCCCGTGGACGTAATGGAGGGCCGTCCGTGGCCTTCGATCCGCAAGCGAAGCGCGTCGGGGTTGGCGCGAGGCTGCACGATGAAGTCGGTTTCGAGAGATCCATCCGAGCCGTAGTAGACGGCGTCGATCCCCGGGTAGAGTTTCTCGACTTGGACGCGAGAATAAGACGGGACTTCGCGGATCCATCGTGAGGAGTCGCGGCCGAGGAGGTAGTTGACGCGGCCCGGCTGGACATCGACGCCGGAGACTTTGGGGGCCCGATTGGCTCCGTTGAAAACCAGGCGGACGGTGTCGCGCCCACGACCGTAGACCAGTTCATTGGCGCCGAGCAGAAAGACGCCGAAGCGGTCGCGCGCCAGGAAGGAGTACGTTTCGCTCACCTGGCCGCGATTGGCTTCGAATGCCAGGGCGTGACCGGGGTTGAGGCGCTTTTCGAGATTGGCCCGGCGTATGGACGAAAGGTTGTCTGTCAGGATGGATGCGGCGAGAAAAGAAGCGATGAACAGTAGTGTGCGAGTAACACGTGAGGGTTTTGACATCTTTCAACCACCTTACTCAAGCGTCGAGCACCCACGCAGTGGCTTTGCCGCCCTGTCATCTGGCGGCCTTATCGGGCTGGAACCTCCATATCGGCATTCCAGCGCGCGGGCAACCGGGATTTCGCTTGGGGTTTCCCGGTCACCGGCGGTTCCATATCCAGTAACACGGTAGCGGGCCTCTGATCGAAGATGCTCATGATGCCGGTCCGTTCGGGGATCTGTTATTAAGGGGGAATGTGCGTTTTCGACTTCCAGATCCGATTCAGTATAGACCGATCCGGCATGCTTCGGGCGGGGCGGGCGACCGGGAAGTGAAGCGCGGGCGATTTTCCGGGGGATTGGGGGCGGGTGGGGGCGGGCCGGTGATGGCGGCGGGGGGTGGAGGCGGCGTGGAACGGCGCGGGTTCAGTGGGTTTCAGCCGGGCATCGCCACGAGTGGCGACGCGGCACGCACGAGTGCATGCGCCACGCCGGGGGGGAAATGGGTTCGTTGTGCGCCGGGAAAGACCGGCATGGAGTTGAGAATGAAAGAGTCTTGCAGGAAAGGAGTAGCGATCCATCCTGACCCCGAGTCTTGCGTGGTATGCCGCGAGGCAATCATCGAAGCGT
>Ga0181529_10002940_pt1 | contig 19882 bp, 11 predicted proteins | sample PEATcosm2014_Bin_36_FD_119763 | JGI IMG/M metagenome (GOLD analysis project Ga0181529, IMG submission 119763) | Peatland microbial communities from MTU Mesocosm Facility, Houghton, MI, USA - PEATcosm2014_Bin10_30_metaG | ecosystem: Environmental > Terrestrial > Soil > Wetlands > Peat | place... | reverse complement strand
CTTCTCCGTCGTCGAAACTGGTTCGCCGCTCGTATAATGCTGATCGGCCGCCCAAAGGTTGCCGCCATGGTCGGTGTAGGGCGTTTTGGCTCCGCAGAGAATGCGCACGACCGCGGGCGCGGAGGCTGCCGATTCTGTTTCGTCGTAAACGATTTGCGGCATCCAGGCAATCAGATCATGCTGGGGAACCATTCCCTTGTCGAGCACAAAACGAACGGCATCGCCGGCGGCAACGTGCAGCTTAATGTCGTGCGTAACTCCGGTCAGGTCGCCCACGGCCACGGTGGCCCAATCTTTCTCGGGCCATATCTGCCGTTGACCGTGCAAGACCTTTACCTTGAGAAGGCCGCCGAGGTTGCGATGATAATACTCGCGCATGGCGCGTCCCACGACGCGGATGGTTCCCGCTTTAGGCGCGGTCCATGCCCGGACACAACCCTCGGTCTTCGACGCCTGTTGCCAACCTCGGCCGAGTCGCGAGCCGCCAAGGCCCTCCCAGTAACCTTCGACGCCGCCGCGTTGGTTCGGCGATCCGCCGAAATCGGCGGCCGGGTTCTTGGCCGGCGGCACCCACGTCATGGGCGCAAAGGTTTGGCTGCTGGTGGTTGTCTCGGCATTCCAACCATCGCGGCCTGCTTGGGCAAAATGGCCGCCGAGCGATGCGAACGTCAGCGGTTCATCGGTCGTCGGCTGGGCCACGGTCCAGCCGCTCGCATTGCCGTCTCCATCCACCGTTCGCACGGCATATTCACGGGCGTTGCTCCAGCCCTCGGCGTGGTCGAAATAGTAATTTCCGATGGCGACTTTCTCCAAAATCCTTCCGTCGCGGCGCACCTCGTAATAGCTGATCCAGTTGTTGTCCATTCCGGGCGACCAGTAGACGCCGATGCCGCCGTGACCGATGTTGGTTTCGCGACGCGCGAGTACGCGACCGGGCGATCGCGGGGGAACTTTGTCCTGCCCGCTGCCTGGCCGGTTCGGTAGATTCAGATAGATCAATTCGCCCGGCTTCTGGTCCTTGATCGCAATGCCGCCGCTCATCAGATCGGCGCCCGTCCGCTTGGTCGTAGCCTGCGTCGCGGCGAACCCGACGACGTACTTGGCCTCGGGCAGGAGTCCTCGGGGAAAAACTACCGCCGGATTCTCGGCGCGGTGCGTCGGGATGATACACGCTTTGCTACGATCGCGGCTCGTCCGCTGGAAATAGTAGTATTCCTGATCGCCCTGGATGGTCGGATGAAACGCATAGCTCCATCGGCCGGCCAAGCCTTCGTGCCGAAAGAAACGATACAATTCCATATCCCGGCGAGCCAGTTCGCTGTCCTCGGCCGGCAACCGGCCCCAGTAAGGGCTCGGGACGGCGGTCAACATGCCACGGCCGCTCTCCTTCACGTATCGCAAATCTTCGGGCTTGGGTATCGCACCGGCCGGCAAGCCAACGGAGGAACCGTCCTTCTTTCCGTAGATCGATGCAATCGAAACGAGGATGTCGCCCCATTTGTCCGGCGGCTCCAGGTAGGAAAAATAGTGGTTCCCATACGGGCCGCGTCCCAAATCGCTCAGGTAGTTGTAGCTCGCATAGCGTCCGCCAATCTCGAACGTATGGGCATACGTGCTGCCACCGCTGCACGTGTGAAAGGAACTCCCTGGATGGACGTCCAAGAATCGCTTGACTTCGGTCCGGAAGCTTTTGTCGGCCGCCATGTTCGGGAAGTCCACGGCGTCGGTCCGCCATTCGAAATCGCCCCAGGCGCCGATCTTGCTGTCCAACACGCCGGCCGATGGATGGCCTTGGAACCACAACAGCCACCGCATTCCCGTCTTTTGCAGATAACGCTGCGTCTGGGAGAAGTCCGGACCTTCGTAAGTCTGTTGGAAAACCGATCCGTACTCGTTGGGCGGCAAGCCGGCGCCAGAATACGAAGACCAACCGGCATCATCCCAAAGCATCTCGTACCCCATGGTCCGCATCGCGTCGCTGGTGTTCATGTCGAGATTGGCCAGGCGGGCCGTGAACTGCTCCTGGAGATTCCGCGAGCAGGAGAACCACCATGTCACGCATCGGGAGCGGGCATAATAATCGGTGTTCGTGTAGTCCCAGAGGTATTCGTATTGCCAGTCGTAGAGCGACGCGGCCATGTTGTCCAGCCCATCGTGGAAGACGCCAAATGTGACCGGCGGCATTTCCAGCCGCTGACCCGCTTGGAGAACACACGCCTTTAGCTCGGCAGCGGCGGCCGTAGCCGTCAGCGACCCGGCCGCCTCATGCTCCACTGCCAATGACCAGGTGCCCAGGTATTCCAGGGCAATGAACAAACCATCTTTGGGACCGTTGCTTCGGTGCAGGCCCATCCAGGGAACGAAGTTCGCGGTTCCCGTGCTAGTCAGGCCGTGGCGATAGGGAGAGGTGACCGGCTCTTGACACATTTTTCCTTGATCGCCTGCTGCGTATCCGCCGACGAGCCATGAATGGACGTAGGACGTGGCTTCATCGCCGCGCAACCGGAAGCAGGCCGCGGACAACCTCAGCCCAACCGGCCGTGCCCCTGCATTCTCGATCTCGACCCATTGCCGCAGAATCGACGTGCCCGGAAAAGCCAAAACGTGAAAGCGTGCGAGAATGTCCCCTCGCGTTAGCGTCAAATCCACTTGGACGGCCGGGCGCCCGCCCGATGCGGCCCGTCGTGCGGCGCCGGCCTTTAACGCCCATTGACTGTCGGCTTCGGCCGCCGCTCTAGCACTCGTCGGTTTCTCTCCAAAGCTATCCGAGTTTAGCGCAAAGGGCGCTGCCGCCGTTTTGGCATCGACGTATTCTAGCGGCGGTTCACATGCTTTGTTTAAGAAGCTGACTAGTCGGAACACGCCTTCCCGGCAGTCCAACGTCATCTGCGCCGACTTCGTGCCGATGGTCCATGTCAAGCCATCATCGCTGCTTCGGGCGAAAGCATCGCCGACTTTTGCTTCCGCCTTCGGACCATTTCCGTCGGCCAATGCCATGGTTGCAAAAACCGATAGGCCGGCCAGAACACATCCTATTGCTGTTTGCCGGAACAATGGCCGGCCAAGCACCACCCCTTGGTCCATTTTCCGGACTCCCGTGACCAACCTTCGGTCGGCGCCCCGGCCTCGGGCCATTCGCCGTACAAATGTCGATAAGAACAATCGACGGAACGATCTATTCATAGCAAATTGCCTTTCTGAACATTCGTGGTGTTCTGCTGCGTTGCCGTGCATCAGCGAAATCGTCTGGAATGTCCCTCTCGGCTCCGCTCGGATGGGCTCCGAGCAGCAACCGTGTGCTCATGGTAACAAAGCGGCGCGCGACCTTCCAGTTGGTATGCCGATTCCCCCTGCCGGATGCCGGCAGCGGAACCCGCGGGCATGATGTCCCGCACCCAGATCAGCGGGCTGGCTGGAGTTCCGCGCAGCTCTAGGCTAACATGGTGGGGAGTTGCCGTTTGGAGCGTATCGGAGCGGCGTCCAAAGGGGAAAGATGGGTTCAGGTACGTGTGGTAATTCCTATTGAAAAAGCAAATGGGAGGCTCACCATGATCAGGTCGCACTGGTTATGTGGTTTGTTTCTGTTCGCGATATCATGCCTTCCGGCCTTGGGCGTGGAGAAGGAGTCGCCGGCGGGATTGAGGTCCGGAGTTCTGATGGGGATGAAGATCGACACGATCGCTCAGGACGGCGACAAGGCCCGCGTGGTCACCACGGGCGCGGAGTTCATTCTGGAGAGAACTGGGCGGATACGATGCTTCCAGCGAATTCCGCAGCGCCGGGAGGTAGCGCAGATCGAGATTCCGCCGGGGACTCCTCCCCTGAGGTTGGAGAAGCAGAACGACTTCGCCTGCATCTTCTCTACGAAGGGGATTTCCCTGACCTTTCAGGGAGATTCGCTGGTGATCATCAGGGCCGCCGAGGAAGACGTCAAGCTGGGCGTCAAGGGGCTCTTCCAGGCGGCTTACCAGGCGGAGAAACAGGGCAAGTGGCTGTTCATCGACGGCCAGGGCGGCTTCGGCATCTACCCGACCGGCGAAAAGAAGACAAACCACCCCGACGTCCACCAGGATGCGTGGGGAATCGCGTACACGATGCGGAAGGGGGAGGAAATCTGGCTTTCCGTGTTTCCGCCGCGCCCGTACAACTGGAAGCGTGCCTACGAGGACCTGATGGCGCACGAAGGAAGCGAGGGGCCGTTCACCTATCCCAGCACGGCCCTCATACAATCTGCGGCGAGATATTGCCAGGTGATGGTGGTGCATTCCTGGGTCTGGCCGGGGGGCGATCGAGCTCCGTGGCAGATTCCCGCCTTCGTTCCCAAGGACCGGAAACAGTTCGATCGCGTTCGCGACGACCTCCATCGCGCCGGCATGAAGATGGTGCCTTATTTCAGCCCCTATTACTACACGGGGAAGGACTTTTTTGCGGAGGTCCGGCGGGCGCTGGAAGAGTACAAGGTCGACGGGCTTTACTTTGACGGGGTTACCATGGATTTTCGAACCTCGTACGAAATCGTCCGCAAGACGCGCCAGATGCTCGGCGATGACCGGATACTCTTTCGTCACTGCACCAGCGATCCGCTCGCCAGCGCCCGCATCTACTGCCCCTTCATCGACACCTATTGCGACTATATTTACCGCGGGGAGTCCGGCCGGGCGAAACTGGAATTGGACGACTTCCTCCGCTGGACGCTCAGCGGCTACAATATCAGCAACGCGGTGGGGTACTGGGTCTACACCGGATCGACCGGCAAGCCGGGTTATGTGCTGCAAGCTCCCACCCGCGAGCACATCGACGCCGCGCTGAGGCATGAGGTCCGGCTGCCCCGGACGGAGATCGGGTATGAGTACCATCTGGCCTGGAAACCTCACGACGGCCATCTTGAATTCTTCGACAAGTATTACTATGGAGAACTCGCCCGGGTTCGCAAGAGCCCGAAGAAGTGAGCCGCCTGGTTTCGAGCCGCACTCTCATAGTTCGGTCGTCTGTGATTGCCGCCGGGCATCTACCGGTTCTTCACAACCAGCGTGTGCCTCATTCTGGAAGGAGTTGCCATGAAATACGGTATTCCCTGTCTTTTGGTCGGTCTTGCTGTATTGCCGCTCGGTGGCGCCGAGCCCGCCCCATTCCTTGTGGCAGCGACCGGTACCGCCAGCCATGCGGTGATCGAGGCCGGGGACCATTTGGGAGAGAAAGCCATCGTGCACCGTTTTGAAAAGCTCCGGGCGGGAGCCATCAAGACGGAGAAGGGATGGAATGTCCAGGATTTCGCCTCGGGTTTCTTCAATCCCAATCGTGAAGCAATCATTATTTCCATGACGATGGTCAGTGACAATCCGAACTTCCGCTTCACCAACGGGCAGGTTGGCACTTTCACGAAGGCCTATAAATTGTGGCCCATGCGGGGACGATCTGGCCCATCGGCTGGCATTCGTTATTGACGCTCAAGAACCACGCGGATCAACCGGTGACCTATGTCCTCAAACAGGTTCCCTTCTACGGCGTGCAATGAGGTGGAAATGTTTGGAGAGCAAGGTAACTGTCGACGCCGGGCTGCCGGCGCATTGGGAACTCAATAAGGTGTAGCCTAATGGCAATGTTGGATTACCCGCGAACTCTTGGGAGAAATCGTCTCGTGCACGTTCCTTCAAGCCGTAAAGGAGTGAAGATGACTTTTCTGTCGCAAGGCACATTCGCGTCAAGATTCCTGGCCGTCGCAGCGGCAGTGGCCATGCTGGTATTGCCGCTTTTGGCGCGGGCCGGGGACAAGCCCGCCCAAAATCAAGAGAACCACTCCCGTGGGAATCTGGCCCTTTTGGTGGTGGTGGACAGTTCCGCAGAAGATTCGCTGGAGTCTCTCGACAAGGTGCTCCTCTCGGCCCTGGACCACTTTGGCATGCCGTTTCAGGTACTCGACCTGCACAGCCAGGCGCTCAGCGCTGGCGCCCTGCTTTCCCATCCGGCGGTGATCTTGGGACAGAATGGCCTGGGAAAAAGCCTGTCGGTCCAGGACATCGACGCGATCAAGGAAGCGGTTGACAAGGGAGTTGGCCTGGTCAACCTGGACGGGATGCTTTCCGCCTATCCCGCCGCTTATCGCAAGCTGCTTGGGGTCCATGGGGAGAGAACGGCACCCATCTCATCGGTGCAAGTCGCGCGGCACGTGCATCCGATTACCCGTCTCTACGACCCGGAACGCAAATACCAACTCCGCAAACCGATCGCCTTAACCTCCGTCGCGACCGGCCCGAACGCCGAGATTCTTTTGACTGCCGATGGGAACTTGCCCGCCATGTTCGCCTTGCGTCTCGGGAAAGGCAAGATCGTGCAGTTTACTGTGGCTGCCGACTTCTGGCGGTCCGACTACTTTGGTCATGCCCACGGGCTCGACAGGCTCTTCTGGAAATCAATCGCGTGGGCCGCCCGGAAACCATTTGTCATGATGGCGATGCCGCCGTTTGTGACGGCCAGAGTCGACGACGCCTCGGGATCGGGAAGCGGGTTCTTGATCAATTCCCAAAGCGCGGCGATCAGCTTCCGCTACATCGACACCCTCAACCACTTCGGCTACACACCCAATATCGGCCTTTTCACCGACGATATTCCCGAGAGGGACGGCAAGATCATCAAGGAGAAGTACGAGAAGGGCCTGGCCGAATTCTCGCCGCACGCGTTTACCGAGGGACAGTTCATCTACATCGACCGCGTTGCCCAGGGGCCCGGTTTCCGGATGCTGGAATACGATCCGGCCCGATTGCGGCAGTACTTTGCCAAGCTCGACAAGCAGTTCGCCGGCTGGGGCATCAAACCCAGCAAAACGGTGAACTCCCACTGTTTCAATGCGGGCCTGAACGCCCTGCCTTTCTTGAAAGAGCGCGGCGAGACGTTCATGATGTTTGCGGGCAAGTTCGGCAAGGACTATTACGATTCCGCGGCATATCTGTGGAATCCAAGGCCCTACGGTCATCCGGGTTTCACGTTCGATTACATGCCGGACCACCCAGAGTTTTTCAATGTCGAGGCGCATCCCTACTGCGTCTCGGCCGGCGGGAAAATCAGCGACGCCGACATTGACGTCCTTCACGGGAACACTGTCTTTGGCAAGGAGGGGACGGCTACCCACGTCGAGGCGGCGGCACGAAAAGGGGTGGAGGGAATCATCCTTGGTCTGGACGGCCTGTTCTTCGGCTGTCTGTTCACTCACGAACAACGAGTCGCGTCGCTCCGGGTCGACGAGTGGGAGGCGATCCTGCGGAAGATCGACAAAGAAACCGCAAAATACCCCAGAATCTTCAAGAGCTACGATTATATCGCCGAGTACGCGAAGAGCCGCTACGACACGAAGATAACCGAAGCGCGCTACGATCCTGCGTGCCACGACATACGGCTAAAGGTCGCCGGCAAGTCCACGCTGCCGCTGAAGGTTTATCTGTTCGGAGAGGACGGTCCGGAATATCGATTCAAGGAGCTCCCGGCATTCGCCGGCGCGCGCGAAGTCGTTTGGAAGGAGAACGAATGACCGACGGCTCTCGAAATGGGGCGGCGGCCGCATTTCAGTCGGGCAAATCGCCGTGGCAGATCAGTTTCAAGAGGACGCTGCGAACACTCGACCAATTCTCACCGATTCCGTTATCGAGGATTTCCAGCGATGCTTGGTGCGAGACGTTGTTGACGGCGGTGGCCACGCATCGCGTCGGCAACCGGCCCGACCGTTTCGAGCCGCGTCTGGTCAATCGCCATCCCGAACCGTGCAAACAACCTCGCGAACCGCGACGAAACTACAAACCATGAGGCACCACACCGTTACAAAAGTTCAAGTGCCGGTCCACTGGCGACCCTTTATCAACGAAGGCTTCGACAACTTCGTTACCGTCACTGCCGCTGCGACTGATTCCGGCTGGAGTGACCAGTTGCCGGATGGGACGTACGCGCAGAAGAAACCCGTACCTTTTCGCGGCGCACGGAATGATCCGCGTCAGGGCTCAGCCGTGGGTTCTTCTAGAACAGCCACCTCGTTCCAATCATCCACGCCCACCTTGACTTGCCAGCCGTCGCCCTGACGGTGGATCTGGAAACCAGGGAAGATTTCCCGTCCCTTGAGATCGAAGCGATGGCAAGCGGGGGCCTCCTTATGTGGCCACCGATAGGTTCCCGAAATACAGGCAATGATCCGTTCCTGGCCCACCAGCCAGCCGGAGTGTAGTTCCACGGGCGTGAAGGGGAACATGTGGTTCACCGGTCCGTAATCTCCCGCCCCCGGACCCTTCTCGGGGATATAGCAGGTGTAATAGTAGTAGAGCACGCCGTTGCGCAAGGCGGTGATCACCGCCTTGGTAATCAACTCGGCCCAGTGCTGTTCGCCTTTGGCACCCCATCGAACCGGGCGCAGCCCCAGAATAATCGGGCTGGCCAAGTGTCCTTTGACTTGGTAACGGCACGCGGGCGGTTTGCCCTTCAAGAAGGTCAACGGATCGAAGTCGTCATTCTCCATCTCGGCGAAGCGGAACGCCGGCAGGCTCTGGGTTTCGCGGACGCACGGATAGCTGTTGACGACCACTTTGCCGCCCTTGCGAAGAATGTATTTGAGCACCGCCGCCCGGGCGGTCGCCCCGACCAACCCGCAGTCCGTATATCGTTGCCCTAACTGGCCGGTTGTCTCGTCGATATCCACCGTGTGGCCGTCCCACTGGTCCATCGTACGGCGGTCCCACCGCTCCATTGCCACCCAACCCATGGAAAACTGATCGATGTAGATCCCGTTGCAGCCGACCTGGTCCATGAGGAAGTCGATCTGCTCGAAATACATCTTGTATCGATAATTGCCCTCGACCAGGTAGAGCATCAGGTTGATGAAAGGCTCTTGTGCGTAGTAGGTGTCGACAAGCATTCGCCCGTCGGCCGTTCGCAGCACGGAACCGGCGTAAGGACTGCCCTCCAGAATCGCCGTCTGTTCCTTGGTCAGCGTCAGGCCGTATTTGCCGCCTCGGTGCCCCTCGCTGACTGGCAAAGCCTGCCCGCCGTCCACGGCTCGTTTGTCGACCGCCACGAGGTTGTTCTCCAGCTTGCCCATCACGATCAGCTTCGGGTCGTCCTGGCGGAGCCTGGCGACCACCGGGCCCCATTGGGCCTTGTATTGCTCACGGGTGAGCCCCGCACCCGTGTTGTAATCGATCCACGGGCCGATGTTTATGATGCGAGTCTTCCGCCTTTTTTCCAGTCTGTCGAAGGCCAACGGCCCGAGAACCGTGAAGTTCACCTTCCAGTCGCGCCGAACCTCGTTGATGAAGGCCCAGTAGTCTTGGTGCGGTCGGGGATAGATCGTCCACTCGAACGTGTAGGCTTTGTGGCCATCGAGCCCGAAATGGCCGACCGTCAGATCGAAGACGTTGGCGCGTCGGGAAAGGCCCAGTTGAAGACGGTGGATGTTGTCCTCGGCGACGATCCCCAGACTGCTGTGCCCTTGAGCGACAAATGCGGTAGGATTCTCCGCCGTACCGGTCATCGGAGCAACCTGATTCTCTCGGCCGCCGAGGAAATACGTCCCCGGTCGGGGAAAACCGGGGATCGCCAGACTGTTGCAGATCCGCACGCCGATGGGGACACCGGTCTTGTTGGTGAATTGATCGGTGACCCGCAGCTTTCCCTCGTGCAGCGACAAGGTCCGGACGACCCGATAGTGCGGCGATTCGCCTTCGATGCGGACGGTTTTTTCATCAACTTTGCGGATGCGGGGCTTCCAGCCGTTCTCGCCAGCCAGCGTATCGGGATCCAACCGGTTGTAGCCGATTCCTCGCCCTGGGTAGGAGAAGGACGAGGCAATGAAATACCGATCTCCGCGGGCATCGATGCGGATTCCCGCCGACTCGGTGACGATCACCGCAAATCCATCGGCGGCGATTCGCTCCTTCTCCTTGTCCCCTTGGTAGGCGACCAGCGTGGACCTTTGCTGCCGCACGACCAGTTTCTCCGACAAGTAGCCGATGCCCAGGCCCTCGATCGTCAAGTGATCGATTTGGGACCCGTTCTTTGAATACTTTCGGAGATACGTGTTGGACCAGCTAATCCGGTTGGGTCTTGCCGACTCGATGCGCTGATCGGCGCCGATCTCGATGTATTGCACTGCATCGGAGATGTCGAGGACGTACTCGTAGGGCTCATCTCGCGGATGGAGGATGCGACGGTCCAAGACGTCACCTGGGCCGATCAGCGTAAGCAACGCGTCGTCCCCCGCGGGATTGTGCCCCCACCAACACTGTGGTCCCTGATTGGTTTCGCAGCAAAGCCCGCGATTGATCAGGCGGTTCTCACCGGTCGCCAGGGACGGCCCGAGCAGCCGGCCGTTGACGGTGATCGCCAGAAATAGGTTCCAGCCGGCGGGCTTGGGGGATGCGAGATAGGCCTTGAACCGCATGCAGACCCGCTTGCCCTCGCGGCGCTGGAAAGCTGGTAGATCCAGTGCGTGCGTCGTGGCGGACTCGCCAATCGGGACGACAATTCTATCTTTGGCGCTGTACACCGCCTCGATCGGCCACTGCTGAGCGCTGGACGTTTCCGTAAAGAGAACTTCCAGAAACAGCACTGCCAGCAAAACGGGTGGAAATAGCCGGTATACGCTTAAGACTCGCCGATTCACGGTCTTTTCCCCCAGGTGAACGCCGGCTCCGCGGAATACGCGGCGGACAGGCGCGCCCGTTATAGGCGCGAGCCGACATTTGCCATTTAAACGTTGCTCGGATACGCTCCAAGCAGACTGATCCTCTCATGTTAGCGGGGTAGTGCGTCACTTTCCAGCAGGCGAGCCGATTCCTTATAGCCTGCCAGCAGATACGCTTTCTGCCCGTCCGGCCCGACCGTGACCTGACCTGCCGCCACCAGATCCGCCAGAAGGTCTTCGCGGGTCTCGGGGAAGAGGGGGACGCTCTTGCGGAGACCGTCCCGCGATGCTTCCACCGCGCCGGATCGGGCGACGACGAACGCCAGGCGGGTCGCATCGGGAAGTTCCTCTTGTCTGCTCATGAAAGGACTTTCTCCGCCTGGAAGCATGTACGGCGACTGGTCGTTTCCTCAGGCGTCCAGCCAACAGGCTGTCAAACGAGAGGCATCCCGCGCCGGCGACCAGGGCGAAGATACCGTCCAGGAGCCTGGTGAAGTCCGCCTGGGCTTCGCGCCTCATGCTCCAGAAACCGGAGGAATTGACGCGGGAAACGTTGCGTAGGCTTCGGCATCCCCGAACCGCTGCAATACTTTGTAGATCGTGTTGGCCCCGAAATCCACGGCGGCAACGGGAATCCGCTCATTGGCCGCGTGGATCGTTTGGGCGAATTGGAAGTCCGGTGGCAGCGGCATCGGCAGGTATCCGTACGTCTGGATGCCAAGTCGAGAGAATAGGCGGCCATCCGTTGAACCGCTCAACAACATGGGTATCGGGACGCCCTCGGGATCGGACTCTCGGAGTGCCCCGACGAGAATGTCGAAGAGCCCCATGTCGAGTTGCGATGGGCCGACATGGCAAAAAGTCGGCTGAAATTCAACGTCGTCGCCTACCACGGCCCGGAGTTCACGCAACAAGTCGTCCTTCGTATAGCCGGGTAGTATCCGGGCATCCAGCGCGACCCAGACTTCGCGGGGGATCACGTTGGTGACCGCCTCCTCGCCAGCTCGGATCGTGGTTGGGCAAACCGTGTTGCGCAGGAGTGGATCGAGCGTGCGGCCTTTCTGTCCCAGCAGGCCCAACACGCGATTGGTCCATCGCGGGTTGGCCAATTGCCGGAAGACAAACCGCGCGGGAAACGGCAGTTCGGCCGCAATGGCTTGCAGCATCGTCCGGGTGACCGGCGTCACGTGGACCGGCAAGCGATGCCGTTCCAAACGAGACAGCAGTGTCGCCAGCTTTGCCAGCGCCCCGCCATGGACAGGCATCGCTCCGTGGCCTCCCGGGCCCTTCAGGTAGGCCCGCATCCAGAGACTCTGCTTTTCGGCAACCATGATCGGATAGAAGCGCCGTTTACCGACATAGAGCGCGAAGCCGCCAAACTCGCCGATCGCATACCGCACACCACGGAAGAAGTCCGCATGGTGTTCGACGAGGTACTTGGCCCCATGATCGCCCCCAGCCTCTTCGTTGCTGACGATTGCGAGGAGCACATCGCCCGGCAGAACTAACTTCTCAGCCTTGGCGCGCAGAAGAGCTGCCAACATCATGGCAATCCCTCCCTTCATGTCTAGGGCGCCTCGCCCCCAGACAAACCCATCGGCGACGTCGCCGTCAAAGGGCCCGTGCTGCCACTCTCGGCAGTCGGCGGGAACCACGTCCACGTGACCGTAGAGCAACAGCGGTGGCGCACTACCCCGTCCTTCCAGTCGCGCCAGGAGGTTTGGCCTGCCAGGCACTTCGGCTTTAACGAATGGCTGGAACCCTGCCTCGCATAACAATCGCTCGATGAAGGCGATGCACGCGGCCTCGTCTCCCGGTGGGTTCGTTGTATCGAAACGGAGGAGACGCTGTAGTAGCTCGACCGGGCGATCGTGCCAGGTGTTGCCGGTAGTGAGTTGGCCGGCCATTCTGTTGCCGCTCCATTAGTTCAGCTATGCCTGGCGGAAGGGAAGACAGGCGCAGGATAACCAGGTTAATCGACTGGCGAAGCAAAGGAACAAGCCATACCGATTGAAAAGAACCTACCATGGATTGCCGGTCTAGCCAAGATTGCTCAATTCCCCGTTAGGGTTTTGCGGCGTCCGGAGGAGAAGCCGACTCGTAACTGGCAGCCTTCGGGTCGATAGTTATCGCCACGTCAACCCGTAGTCCGGCCGGCGCAACGAAATCGGCTCCCATTGCGATGAATACCTGCACGACGTCCAGGTCCTTGCGTTCCGTGGATGACCGGGTAAAGATCGTCCGCTTTCCCATCAAATCTTTCACCAAAGCAACTTTGCCGCGGTACGTCTGGCGGTTCAACGCGCGTCCGTAAACAGTCACGCGCTGCCCGGGCTTGACGGCACGGACATACCTTTCATCGATCTCGGCACGCACGCGAAGGCGCGCGGGATCGCCAAACACGATGACAGGCTCGTGAAGGAAAACCGAGACCGATTCGCCCTCTCGGCGAAGGATCTCAAGAACGGTCCCATCCATCGGGGCGAGGAGTCGCATGTCGGCCACAGTGCGTGCTGCCTGATCTTTCCGTGCGGACGCAAGCAGGACTTTGTTTTCCATTACTTGCTTGTGCTCGGGAGTCACAAAGTGTTGCAGGCGGAGCAAATTCGCCTCGGCCCGTCGGACCTCGGCACTTGCTTGCTGGTAAGCGCTTACGCAGTTATCACGATCGGATTGAGTGGTGACCCTCTTTTTCACCATCTCGTCATTCCGATGGAACTCCTGTTCGGTAAGTCGCATACGATGTTTTGCGACCTCAAGGGTCTCCGCCGCCGCCGTGATCTCGAACTTGTTCACCCCCGCCAGCACATCGTCACGATCCGCCCTGGCAAGGTCCAGTTCTTTTTCGGCAACGGCGAGCGTACGGCGTTCCGCGGCATCGTCCAGGGCCATGAGGACGTCGCCGGCACGGACCCTCTTCCCGATCTCCGCCTTGCAGTCGGCGATGACGCCCCCTCCCTTAAAACTGAGGTTCCGGACATCGGAGACGGGTTCGATATAGCCAATTCCCTGGACCACCAAGGTTTCTTCCCGTGGTGTCGGCGGTGCAAGCGACGGCGTGGCGCGCGCGTGCTCCTTGTCCGTTCCGAGAAACAGGGCGAACGATGCGCCGCTGGCAAGAAGAACCACGCCGGTGAGAAGGATCTTTGCAAGGCTCATTCTTCCACCACGGTGCCCTGATCGATTCGAAATCGTCGATTGAAAAACGCGAGCAATCGCGGGTCGTGCGTCACGGTGACCAGCACGGCGCGTTCCTGGTCTACCACCTCGCACAATAGCCGAACCGCCGCGTGCCCGTTTTCCCAATCCAAAGCCGCGGTCGGTTCGTCGGCCAGAACAATCGAGGGGCGGTGGATGATGGCACGGGCGATGGCCACCCGCTGCCTTTCTCCTCCGCTCGCCTGCCGGGGCGACTTTCGCCTCAGATCGGCAATCGCCAGCCGATCGAATACCCCGGCAATCCGTTGGTTGATCTCCCGCCGGTTCATGCCTGCATTGTGCGCCACCGCGCGCACGTTCTCTTCCATGGTAAGAAACGGAAGCAAATGGGCGTGTTGAAAAACGAAGCCGATGTGTCGGCGGCGCACGCTCACCATCTGGGACTTGCTGGAGTGGCAAATCGGTTGTCCGTCGATTTCCAGGGCGCCTGAACAGGGCGATAGAAGGCAGCCGAGAATCGACAGCAGCGTGGTCTTGCCCGAGCCGGAAGGCCCCACGACGACGCATTTATCGCCCGCATCGCAGGCCAGAGTCACGCCGCGCAATATTTCCCGGCGGCGGCCGCCTTCCGGGAAGCCCTTTCGGATGTCCTGGCATCGCAGCATGTCTCTCCCCTCAACCACGGAACACGTCACCCGGATCGACGCGAAAAATTGTCCGCACCGCCAGAAATGACGCCAGCAGGCAGAATACAACGGAAACCAGCACGAGTCCGGTAAAAATGGCGGGAGTAGTTTCTATGGGAATGGGCGTGCGCGACGAAACGCGAGCAGCGCCAAAATAGAAACCGCTGCCGAGCAGAGTGCCCCCCGTGCCGAGCAGGAAGCTTTGCGTGATGACTGCCGATGACAGTTGGAGCCGGCTGAAGCCGAGCGCCAGCAAGGCTGCGTAGTTTTCCAGGTGGTCCTGCGTGACGCCGTACAGGGTCTGGCTGATCACGACGGCCGCGACGAGAAAACCCAAGGCAGCGGTCACGATCACCGTGATTCCGGCGCCGGTTTCCAGCATCCAATATTTCATCGTCAGCACCGCGAACTGCCGCGAGGGCAAACAGTCAACGTACGGGACGTTGGCTTCAATCGCCTTGCACACCTGCTCCGGATCTCGATTGGGCGCGCACCGCGCCACCACATAAGTCACTTCGTCATCGGCGTATCGCTTGTCGTACTTGCGCGCCGATTTGATCGACGTAAAGACGAAAGGAGAGGCGGTAAAGGTGCGGACGTCCCGCGAGACGCCCCCGATCATGGCGCGTTGCGCGAACATCTCAACCTCGTCTCCAACCTCATGAACGCCCAAGGCATTGAGGAACAACTCGTCGACGATGACCGTGTCGGGCAAATGAACCGCTTCCACGCGCCCTTGGCGCATGCTCCACGGTCCTCCCACGCAGTCGTCGTCCAAACCTACCAGTTCCACGGCCACCCGGCGACCATCCGCACGTTGCCAAATACTCCAACTCATGAACATACCCTCGGCCCAGTTCACTCCCGGCACATTCCGCACCTGATAAATGCGCGCCTCCGGGATGGATGTTCCGTAGTCGAATGCCGGTGTCTGTCTGGCCATGACCCAGAGGTCGGCGTTAGCGTGCCGGATGATGGCCGAAGTGGTCAAACACCAGCCAAACAGCAGTCCCACCTGCGCCGCGCTGAGAAAAAACAACACCGCGATGCCCACGATGGTCGCGACCAGCCTGGGCTTGTTGTCGACTAGCATCTTGATCGCAATGCGCAGCATCCACACAACTCCGGCCAGGCCTTTTTCATGGGCGAGGCTCGGTAAAAGGTCGGTTGTTTATCGGAGAGGTGACCTCCGCCGGGAGAGTTCGCTCCAAGGTCTCCAAAATGGCTGCCCCAAACGTAAACCCCCCACCAAACGCGCAGAGCCCGATCCGACTATTTGGCGAGGCCCGCTCCACCACAGCGGAAAGTGCCAGGGGGATGGTACTGGAGGAGGTATTTCCGTGCTGCCGAATGCAGTTGACAACGCGGTCCTTTGGCAACTCCAATCGCGACCGCATGGCCTCAATGATTCGGCCATTCGCCTGGTGAGGGACAACCAGGTCAAGGTCCTTCAAACTATAGCCAGCCTCCGTGCAGGCGCGTTGCAACATGGCAATCATTCTACGCACGGCTTCGGGGAAGAGCTTCCTGCCATTCATTTGCACAGACCCGCGACCGGGCAATGGCACGTGCAGAACCTGACCACTCTCGCCCGCAGCCGAGACGATGGGGCGGTGCAAGGCGGCTCGGCCCCGTTGATGATTGTCTTGCCCATACAAGACCGTAGCCGAGGCGGCGTCCCCGAAAAGAATTGCCGTATCAAAGTCGTTGCGGTCGGTCGACCGCGACAACGCCTCCGCGGTGATAACCAGCACATTCCCGTCAGGATGGCTCTGGAGGAAATCGTAGCCTGCGGCCAAGGCGTACAGATATCCCGAACAAGCGGCGAAAAGATCATAACACGGGAGGTCGTGAGCAGGCTGGCTCTTGCAGAGGTGGTAATGAACCTGGCAGGCCAGCGAGGGCGTTACGTTCAGCGGCGTCGTCGTGCTGCAAATGATTGTGCTGATGGCAGCGAGCGGAATGCCCTCGGCCGCCAAGGCCTTTTCGGCCGCCGCAACGGCCATGCTCAGCACGGTCTGATCGTCGTCAACCCAGCGGCGAGTCTCGATGCCGGTCCGTTGAAAGATGTCTTCCGATCGCCGATCGGGAAAACGTGTTACGACCTCCTCGTTGGTACAGACAATATTTCCCAGCGAAGTGTAAATCGAAGAGACGGCGACCTGCCATGGTCCCCGATGATTACTCGCTCGCGTTGTCTGCTGCGGCGGGCGCGTCGCTCGTGGCCGCAAGACGGGCGTACCCGGTTCTTCACGCGAAACCTGCTTGCCGCCAGAATGTTCGGCGGTTTCGGTCGAGAGGGTCAACAGCGGGGTGTGGACGGGGACGGCCTCGTTTTCTTTCACCAAGACCGCTTTGACAACGCCTCCGGCGGGAGAGGCCAACTCAAAGACCGCCTTGTCGGCTTCGAGCTCAGCCAGGATGTCGCCGGCTCGGACGCTTTGTCCGACACCGATCTTCCAAGCGATTACCGTCACAACCTGGTCAGCCGGACTGCTACCGATGGCCTTGATGGTCAGTTCGCCCTGTGCCTCGCCTACGACAGACTGCCAAGCAACATCGGTGTCGAGCATGTCGGCGGCCGCCTCAAGGATGCGGCGGAACGACGGCAGCACTTCCAGGTGATTGTTAAAATTGCAAGGCACGTAGGTGTCGGGCCGTGTCAGCCGGCGGATCGTGATCGAAACCGGGATCGCTTCGGCGACCGCGGCGGCCACTTCTGCTCCAAACCCGCAAGTCAGATTATCTTCGTGAACGACCAGCAGCTTTCGCGTCTTTCGCGCCGACCGCACGACGCCGTCACGGTCCCACGGCGAGATGGAGCGCAGGTCGATTAGTTCGACGTTTTTGCCCGCCGACTCCAGCGCCGCGATCGCCTTCCGGCAAAGAGAGACCGTGCTGCCCCAGGTGACGATGGTCAGATCGTCTCCTTGGGTAATCGCCCGCGATCGTCCGATGGGGACGAGTTGCCGATCCACGTCGCCGGAGGTAGTTCCGTCGCGGTCGTTCAGGCAGACTTTTGGGTAAAGGAAAATGGTCGGCCGTCCCGACTCAAAGGCCGCATTGAGCAGGCCCGCGGCGTCGCCCGCCGTCGACGGCATGAATACGTCGACGCCCGGAACATGCGCCATGATCGATTCGAGCGTTTGGGCGTGGAACGGTCCCAAACCGGGGCGGTAGCCGCCACAAGCCGCCATCACAATCACCGGACATTGCCACTGGCCGTTCGTGCGCCAGTACATGCTCCCCAATTCCGAGATGATCTGGTTGAACGCCAGCGGCAGAAAATCAGCGAACTGGATGAACGCGACCGGCCGCATTCCCGCCAGCGCGCGGCCAATGCTCACGCCGAGTATCGTCGATTCGGTCAGGGGAGAATTGACGACGCGGCCCGGGAAGGCCCCGGTCAGTCCGCGCGTGACCCCAAATACGTCTCCTTTGGGATCTTCGATGTCTTCACCATAAAGGGTCACGCGCGGATCGCTCTGTAAGCGGCTGCGCAGCACCTCGCGCATGGCGGCCAGCATGGTCATCCGCGGCTCGGAGGCGTCGCCGCGATACTCAACGCACGCATTTGTCAACTGGGCGGGAAGGGGCCCTTTCGCGCTGGGAACGGCCCTGGGCATTTCGGCCCGCAACGATCGCTCGGCCGCCTCGCGCGCCAAGTTGGCGGCCTGCTCGTCGATGGCGTCCAACTCCGCCTCGGACATGCCGAGGCCGATCAGCACCTCTGCCAGATTCTTAACCGGATCGCCTTTTTTCTCGGCCGACAGCATTTCGCAGGGCGTGCGGTAGACACTCTGGTCGTCGGCGTTTGTATGGTCTACGAGCCGCTCGACGTGCAAGACCACCAGGGCCGGGTGCCCATTTTCCCGCACCTTCGTTACAATGGTTTCCAGCGGCTCAATACAAGCAGCCACGTGGCGGCCGTCCAGGTGATGGATCGGCAGTCCGTAAAACTCCCGTTGCGGCTTCGGGCCGGGCAAACAATAGAACGTTTGTCCGCAGGTTCGCGTCGAAATCGCCAACCGATTATCCTCGATCAGGAAGAGGACCGGCAATTGCGACCGAACCGCCTCGGCGACCGCTTCCAGAATCTCTCCTTGCTGTGCCGTGCCATCGCCAATCGCGCAAAGGACGAGGGAATGATCCTTGCGACTCTTCATCGCAGTCGCTATGCCCACGGCTTGCAACCCGTTATTTCCGACCGGACCAACCAAACTTAGAATCCGCCTTGAGCGGTCGCACATATGGGCGCTCATCTGCCGGCCGGCCGAGTGGGACGCATCGGTACACAACAGGCTGTGGAATAGCATTTCGGGGGGCATGCCACGGGCCAACATCAGCGCCTTGTCCCGGTAGTGCAGGTGCAGATAATCGTCGTCGGTCAGACACAGATTGACTACCGCCACGCCCTCGTGCCCTGCACAAGGGACGTGGAAAAAAGCGGCCCCGCGTCGCACCAATTCCCGCTCCACCTCATCAACAGATCGCGCCAGCCGCATGACGCGATACAAGTCGATTAACTCTTCTGTGCCGCGTCGCGTTCGTTCGCAAACGGCGGTCTTCCCATTCTCGGTGGCAAGCGACACGTTATTTGCCCTGTTTGCCATTGGATGCGGCCTTACGACGATATAGCACCCCGGGCTAACCTGGAATGGATGGCAATGGACTTTAGCTCGCCCGTCATGGCGACTCCCATTTTCCACTAACGGCACGCCGATATGAGCTTAGGCGCGCGGAGGAAGGTGCTTCGGTTGACACTCCGAACAGCATCCATACAGCTCCACCAAGACGTTTGTCATTGGCGCGGTTCAGTAAAAGGTCGGTTGTTTCTCGGGCTGGTGACGTCCACAGTGACGGCGCGTTCCAAAGTCTCCCGCATCGCTGCGCCACCAGCATCACGCCTCGTCCAGGCGGTCTCTCCAAGTCCCATTTCGCATGCATCTACAAAGCTCTTTTCGGCGCAAAACCCCCGCTTCTACCCCGAAGAAGCCTCACTCTCGACGATTCCCAGGAACCCTCGGCCATTTGCGTTGTCATCTCGCCAGGCACTTCCGGACTGTGGGCGCAGCACATTGGGCGTTCCACCTGCACCTTTGTTTCTTGTAACCGCCTCAGAACTTTGCAGATAGTCTGCGAGGGCGGATGGCGTTGCGTGCTTGATGAGCAAGTTTGGATCAAGGCAAACCTGCAGCCGTTCCGCCAGTGCGGAGGTAAATTCGATTAATTCCAGGGAGTCCAGTCCAATGTCAGGGAATGGCCGGTCGCGGCAAGCCGCCCGGTTGACGGGCCCCACCGCCAGTTCAAGCGTGTCGAACACGAGTGTCTCCAGATCGCCGGCCTCGGTAGCCCCAAGACGCGATTCAGCAACTGGGCT
>Ga0181529_10002937_pt1 | contig 19888 bp, 17 predicted proteins | sample PEATcosm2014_Bin_36_FD_119763 | JGI IMG/M metagenome (GOLD analysis project Ga0181529, IMG submission 119763) | Peatland microbial communities from MTU Mesocosm Facility, Houghton, MI, USA - PEATcosm2014_Bin10_30_metaG | ecosystem: Environmental > Terrestrial > Soil > Wetlands > Peat | place... | reverse complement strand
TCGACCGGTTGGAATAATTGGTTATGGATGCCCCTTTGCACGCGTATCGGCAAACGAAAAGCCATCCAGCCATTCGTATCGATCATTCTGGACATCCCCTTCAATCGGGTTATGCTAAATGATTTGACATACCGCCAGTTTGACATAAGTTTTAAACAGAGGTCCGACGCGTAAGCGTCAGCCCAAGAGGGGCGGCCGCGAGGCGGACCCGTCGCAAGAGTTTCTCTGCCGAAATGTCCTTGGATGAACTTGTCCGGCCCGGCAGGACTTTTGCGTCACAGAGGCCTGTAGCCTCTTCATCCTCGATAAAGGCAAACCGGTCGTAAGGCCGGGACGCAAAGCCAAGGGTCGACGGATCATTTCCGGCGAAAGCCTGGCTACCGAAAGGGTGACGTGTATCACTTCAGCAGGCGACGATGAGGAGGTTTGTTCTTATTGACTGGGATCCCGAGGGCGAAAAACAGGCCATCGCCGGTTAAGAAGCAATCCGGCGTTTCGGCCGACGGACCCCGAGATGGTTTTACGATTCCGGTTGGCTCCCGCAAGGGGGCCCAGGCTGCAATGGAGGAATACCAATGAAGTCGTTTGCTCAGAAAGTGCAACGTTTTCTCGTCTGCGAAGATGGGCCGACCGCTGTTGAGTATGCGGTGATGCTGGCGCTGATCGTCGTCGTCTGCTTGACGGCGATCACCCAGGTTGGTTCAAACGCGAGCAGTTCGTTCAACAAGATCCAGAGCCAACTGTCGTAGTACCAAGGAACGGAGCGATGTCCGGCTGGGTTTGCCAGCGGGACGAACGTATCGCGAGTACCAGAAAAACCCCCTCGGCGCCAAGAACTTGGCGCCCAGGGGGTGTTTTTTTGACATATACGGAAGACGTATTTCGCGCGCTACTGCTCGCTTGTCTCGCCGTGTCGGCCAATCCGCGGCGAACTAAACGCGACGGGATTTTTTGTGGTGCGGAGATCAAAGGCCCCCGCCCTCTTGAGTTCTCTCGGCTGGAACCGTGCGGCGGGTGGCACTGGTGTTTCGCCAGTGCTCGTCGCGATACTTGACTGGGGTATTGCACTGGCACGTCCACGAACCGGTACGCGGGCTACGTGTCGATCGCGAAAAGCGAGCCCTCGCCAGTCGCTGGCGCCATCTACCGAGATAGGGACGGCGAAGGCACTGGCGAAACGCCAGTGGCACCCGACGAAGGCACTGGCGAAACGCCAGTGGCACCCGACTGCGAAACGCCAGTGGCACCCGACGAAGGCACTGGCGAAACGCCAGTGGCACCCGACTGCGAAACGCCAGTGGCACCCGACTGCGAAACGCCAGTGGCACCCAATGCCGAATCCGAAGTGGAAGTAATTTCGATCTAATCTCTTGTAGCATCGAGAGTTGTCTCAGGGGCGATCCGCCGCGCCGGCGCCTGGAAATCGCAGTTGCACCTTCGCATCCCGGCCATAAAAACGCTGCGCCCGACAGCGTTGCCCGGCGCAGCGTTTGAATCGCTCCTGCCGGGCGAGCCGGAACGGCTGCGTCAAACCGCTGCGGGGCAGCCAGGTTGTCTATTCGGTCAGGAAAAGATAAGTTGAACGCGGATCGAGCTTGACGGCGAGATGTCCTTCCGTCACAGGCCACTCGGTCTCCCGGATCAGTTCGCGCACCTTGGTCACCTTGGGGCCGAAGTTCAATTGCCGTTCGCCGCCCGCGACGGTATGGACCGCCACGAGCCGGTCATTGACATAGGTGACATCCCCATCGAAGGCATTGACCACCGGCAGCCCTGCGTACTCGGCAATGCCGCGGAGCAGCGCCGGCGGCAAACTCCCGGCCGAGGAATAAATCGAGGTCCAGTCCTTGAATTTCTTCACCGCCAAACCCGCTTTGCGCGTCCCTTCCAACACGCCCAGAACCTCGCCGTCCTCGGCGTAAAACACCGGATTGACTCCACCGTTGCTCACCATCCCATTCTCCGCCAGGAATGCCCAGTGTGGATCCCTGCTATAAGTGATCGGACCCGGAAGATATTTCAGGAGCTCGTGCTTGGCGCCGTCAATCTTCACTTTCAAAACCAACGGCCGTTTCTGCATTCCGATTTTGAAGCCGGTGATCTCGCTGACATTGTCCAGGCTGATTTTCCGGCCATCGGTTATGCCCGGCGCATACTCCCAAACCACCACATTGCCGTTGCGTTTCAATCGCTGGTCCATCAGGGCCTTCTGCGCGTCCGTGATGCACAACGCCGCTTCGATCACATAGCACCGATAGTCCTCCGGGATTTTGTCCAGATCCTCGAAGAGAAAGAAGTCCGCGCCCACGCCCGTGTGACTGAAACAACCATAGGCGGAATCCAGATAACTGTTTATCCCGCTGGCCAATCCCGCATAGGACGGCGACTGCTCACTGACGATCACCGCGATGGAGTGCTCCCCGGACAACGTCGCGCGCTTGACGCTCTGGCATTCCTTTTCGATGGCCAGGCATCGGCCGATCGCTTGCGTCAACTGGACATTCTTGCCAATCCAGCCCATCCCGAAATCGTACCATCGTTCGCCGCAACCCTGCACCAGCGTGCGTGCGAACTCCCTTTCCAGAACGGCGACGCTGTCCTCCAGGGTATGGGCTTCTATGCCCGGCTCCGGCACCGTCGCGTTGAACGTCCGGATGTCCGATTCGCAGTAGTAGAACTTCTTGCGTAGCTTGACGGAACCCTCCGGCGCCATGAACCCTGACGCGCCGCCAACGCCTCGGTCGACATAGGGCGGGGGTGACATGACACAATCAACGTAAGGCGAATCCAGCACCTTTCCCAGCGCAAAGTCTCCCGAGAGATGCTGCACATACGGGCAGACATTGTTAAACGTGTAGGCATAGTAAGCACACGTCAAACTGCGTCCGCCGGTTTCCTCCTTGATGGCCTTGTTCAGGTAAATAATTGCGTCGGCCACTACGTCCGAAACACACTGGACATAGTCAATCAGGTACTGGCTTCGCTGCGGGTCCAGCAAATCGCCGTAATCGGTTCGCATCCGTTCGCTTTTCGTCGGGATGCGGATTTCATCAAAGGAGGCAAATTCCTTGTGCCACCTCTCATTGAGCATTTTCAGGTCGCCGCCGTACTTCCGCTTTGCCCAGTCCTGGAAGGCAACCTGGAACGGGCGGCTATAGTCCAGGTACTCCTGGGGGCTGCAGGATCCCCAATACACCCACTCACCGGTCGAGCCGCTGGCGGGCTGGTAACCGGCGACTCGGTCGGCATACGGACCGCTGCGAATATGGCGGACGAGGGCCCGCAACATGTCGGCCGTATCCTTCAGCCATACTTTTGACGCATAGGAAGGCAACCGGGACTTCGGCGCTCCCGCCCATGGCGTCAATATCATGTTGCCGGTCTCATCGCGCGCCACTTCTTCAGGGTGCTTGTCAAACCAGGGCGTAAGTCCTTTCGCGTCCGTGTTGTCAACCGACACTTCCAGCATTACATGCGCCTGAGGATCGGCTTTCACTAACCAGGCCAGCATATCATCTATTGACGGACATGGCGGATGGACTCCCGGCTGTCCCTCAAAATCGTAATCCCCGTCGCGGCGCCAATTAGTCCCGTTGAAGTCGATCGTATAGAAGTGCAGCCCAACATTACGAAAGTTCGACACCATGCTATGCACGTTATCGCAGGATTCTCGGCCTATGATGTTGTACTGCATGAGCGGAGACAACTCCCCGTTGATCGAAAGCGCCGGGACCTGGCCATACAGCCATTCGATCTTGGCCTCAGGCGTCTTGACCGTGCTGGTCGTTGAATTCGGCTGCGCCAGAACTGCGCCGGACATCAAGAACAGCGCCGCAAGGGAAAGCGCGGACGGGGAACGTCGTTGGAAAATGAAGGCGAGCATGATTCGGAATTCCATTCAACTCGGGAGGATCAAAACACTCTCGCCCGGCAGGACCGATTCTATCCTGCCGGGCGGACCGGAAAAAGGTGACCGGAAAAAGGTGATAGCCACCAAATATAGGTAACCCAGATAAAACAGCAGTCCGAATCCCTCCGATTCCTCCCAGATTTGCGTCGCCTTTTGATTCCCCCTTTTTTATTCCTTCCGCGCCTCCCTCTACCCTATCTGCACGCGATCCACTGCCGGTGCCGAGACGTAGCGAATGGATACGTGGAGAGTGCTAGTGCCGCGGCGTCCACATGCTGATGCCGGCCAGCCAGATGATGTGTCATCGGTTTAGAGAATTCCAGAAGCATCCGACGCAATGCCGGGGGTCTTGACCTGGCCCAGTCTGCTTTGGCTGTTTGCCGATTCTTGTCGTCTCTCTTGAGCGTCTCTGGTAATTGAGTGGCACCCGATTGCCAAACGCCAGTGGCACCCGAGCGGCATGGGGGGCGAAACTACTTTACCCCGCACGCCCGCTGGGCGCGGAGCAGCACTTCGGCGGCTTTTTTGCGGGCCCGCGCGGCGCCGTCGCCAAGGATTTCGCGGACTTGCTCCGGATGCGTCTCGAACTCGCGCCGCCGTTGGCGCGCCTCGGCAAAATAGTCGACGGCCAAATCGGCCAGCGCTTTTTTCACTTCGCCATAGCCAAAACCGCCCTGGCGATACTTGGCGGCCATCGCTTCCCGCTGGGCGTCGGCGGCAAACAGCGAGTGGAGCAGATACAGGTGGTCGGTGGCCGGCTCTTTCGGCTGCTCCATGGGCCGCGAGTCGGTCACGATGCGCATGATCTGCTTCCGCAGGGCCTTCGGGTCTTCGAAAACTTCGAGCGTGTTGCCGTAGCTCTTCGACATTTTCTCGCCGTTGACGCCCGGCACGCGGGCCGAAGTGTCCAAAAGTTTCGCCTTGGGCATGACGAAGGTTTCGCCGAAGAGGTGATTGAAGCTGGCGGCCAAATCGCGGCAGACCTCGATGTGCTGCGTCTGGTCCTCGCCGACCGGAACGATGTCGGAATCGTAGATGAGGATGTCGGCCGCCATCAGCACGGGATAGGCGAACAGGCCGGCGTCGGCCGAGAGGCCCTTGGCCTTCTTGTCCTTGTAGGCGTGGCACCGCTCCAGCAGCCCCAGCGGCGTTCCGGTCAACAGCAGCCAGCACAATTCGCTCACCTGCGGCACGTCGGATTGCACGAACAACGTCGCGCGGTTCGGATCCAGCCCGAGGGCCAGCAGATCGATCGCCGCGTCGAGTGTATACTGCGCCAGCGCCTGATGGTCGCGGACGGTCGTCAAGGCGTGCAGGTTGGCGATGAAATAAAAGGCGCCGTCGGGATCGCCTTGCAGGTCGATGTACTGGCGGATCGCACCGAAGTAGTTGCCCCAGTGGAATCGTCCCGTGGGCTGAATGCCGGAAAGAACACGCATGGTGGAAAGTGGGGGTCAGGGGCTAGGGGTCGGGGGTCAGAGATCAGGGGGCCGAGGACAGGAGTCAGACGGGGATCAGTATTGCAGGGTTCCCACCACTTCGGTGATGGAAGCGGCGCCGATCGCCGCCAAGGCGCCGGGAAGGGCGTCGAGAATCTGCATCGTTACCTTGGGATTATAAAAGTTGGCCGTGCCGATCTGCACTGCCGTGGCGCCGGTCACGAGGAAGTCCATCACGTCATCCACGGTGGCGATGCCGCCGACGCCCACCAAGGGAATCTTCACCACTTTGGCAACCTGATGGACGATTCGCAGGGCGATCGGCTTGATGGCCGGGCCGCTCAGACCGCCCAGCACGTTGCCCAATCGGGGCCGCTGGCGGCGCCAGTTGACCGCCAGGCCCAGGCAGGTGTTGATCAAGGACAAGGCATCGGCGCCGCCGGCTTCGGCCGCTTGGGCGATCGCCGTAACGTCGGTCACGTTGGGCGTCAGTTTCGCCAAGATCGGCAAGGAACAGGCACCGCGCACGCCGGAAACCAGCTTCTCGCACGACGTGGCCGAGGTGCCAAAATCGACTCCCCCGCTGACGTTGGGGCAAGACATGTTCAGCTCCAAGGCAGCGATGCCCGCGATGCCTTCCAGCCGGCCGGCCATGGCCACGAACTCCTCGATGGTTTTGCCCGCAATGCTGACGATCACCGCCGTCTCGAGCGATGCCAAGTAAGGCAACTGCCGCTGGATGAAGGCCTCGATGCCGTCGTTGTCCAGGCCGATCGAGTTGAGCATGCCGCCGGTGGTTTCCACGGTGCGCGGTGGAGGATTACCCAGGCGCGGCTGCTGGGTGATCGTTTTGGGCAAGATTCCGCCCAGCCGCGACATGTTGACCAGGCCGGCCATTTCCCGGGCGTAGCCGAAGGTGCCCGAGGCCACGGTGATCGGATTGGCCAAGCGCAGGCGGCCCAGTTGAACCTCGAGATGGACGCTGGCGGGATTCACAAGTTTTCGATCGGTCGGCGGCAATGGCGCACGGCGGGCGATCTGACAACGATCGCCCAGCCCAAGGGACAGAACCGCTAGTGTAGCGGCACGATCCCCCGGGTGTCAATTTCCACCCGCTCGCGACGGACTAGATTATGCCGCCATGGGTGCGGTAGGGCGTCATATGGTCAGGCTGGTCCAGCATCCACGCCCGTTCCCACTCGTCCAAGAACAGACGCAGGTTTTCCGACGTGAACATCAGTTCTTGGGTGCGCCGGGCGGGATCAGCCGAATAGGCGGGGATCATGCACCCGACCGTCGTGCTGACCAACAGACCGCATGCCAACGCCAAAAGCAGATTACGCATCGAACCATCCTCCATGATACTGCACCTCACGCGCTTCAGGCACGATCCATCGTGGCTGCCGTCAAAAAACAGAGCCGGAGGCGCCGGCAAAGCCTGAGGCGAAGCTCTCGGAACACAGAATCTGTTATCAGGGAAAAGGACCGAACGAGGTCTTGTAGACTAGCGATAAGCTCGGTTTGCGGGAAGGTCGAAACTTCGAGTCGAAAGCCACGGCCGACACGCCGGCGATCAGGGCACCTTGTTTTACAATTCTTCCGGCCCGGCGTCGTAACTAGTTGTTGCGCCAAGGGGTTGTGGCGTCGGCGTGGGGACCGTTTTGGTGCGAGCGGCGCGAGCCGCCACAGCCGCCTGACGTTCCAACTCCTTGACCCGTTCCTCCATCTCTTTGCCCGGCTTAAATGTGACCACGTATTTCTCGGGCACGAACACTTTATCGCCGGTCCGCGGATTGCGCGCCTTCCGCGGGGCGCGGCGCTTGACCTCGAACACGCCGAAGTTGCGAAGCTCAATCCGATGCTCAGCCACGAGGGCCTCCACGATAGCATCGAAGGTCTTCTGCACGATTTCCTTCGTTTGCAATTGGGTCAGCCCGATTTCTTCGGAGATAGTTCGGACGATCTCTTTTTTTGTCACGACTCAATTCCCCTTGAGAAGGTCGTCGCAGCAGGCCATGGAAAAAACGGCTTCCGCAAACTGTTCCTGCTCCAAGTGTAGGTGCCACAACGATTAGTGTCAAGGGCAATCTGCCTAACCAGCTTCCAATGTGGTCCCCAACAGGGGGACCGAGGGCTCGAAACCCGGCAACCAGACGCGGGCCGCAGTTTGCGCGTAAGTGCCAATTTTCAAACAACTTACACAGACCCGTGCGGCTCCGGTCGGCGTGCATCCGCCGTAAGTTCTTTTGTGCTACGGCATAACGGCTCGATTGCACCCGCTTCTGTCGCATCGACCCCCGCAGGGCCACAACGTACAGAGACCGCAACTCCGCCAGGGCTGCCTACTATAATCGGTTGCGCAACCGGAAAACTCTAGGCAGAAGCTACAAACCTTCAAACCCGGACCACTTCCAATTGGACCAGAATCTCGTCACACGGCACCAGCCGACCGCGGTTGCAGCCCGGGCAGCGCTCGGCCGTGTCGGCCCAGTGGGCCGGCGAGACGAGGTTCGACGGCCAAAAAGGCCATGTGCGGCACTGGCGGGGTCGCGCGTCATAGACCTGGCAGGTGCGATTCTCACCCTGGAAGAAGATACAGTCGCCGTTACCCCACTCAATGAGGCTTTTGCGAATGCCCACCTTACGCACGTAGCGTCGTTCGAACTCCGGCACGTCGACGCCGACGGCGCCGGCCAATGTGGCAATCTCGGCCTTGTTGACCCACACGTAGCCGGGCTCTCCGGTGCAGCAATCACCGCAGCCCGTGCACGTAAACTTCAGTCCTTCGTGAAACCAGGGATCGCTCACGGTGCTATCTCTCCTCGCCCGGTCGGGCGTTTAATGCACAACCAGCAGGCGTGCCATTTCGGGCATCAGGCCGTAGGACAGCGCCAGCAACTTGATGGGGTGCAGGGTGGGCTTCGCCGTGCCCTGCTCCATTTGCGTCTTGCACGTGCTACACTCCGTCACGCCCGCTTGCAGAGCCGGATCGCGGAGCCGCGAGATCAGTTTCCAGCCGGCGCGGAGACTGTTACGGTAGTTCTTGTGCAGCAGGCCGAAGGTGCCGGCCATGCCGGAACACGCCGTCTCCACGTGGCGCAGTTGCAGGCCCGGGATCAGCCGCAACAAGTCCTCGCCGGGCGAACCCACTTGCAGCGCCCGAAGATGACAGGGCGTGTGGTAACCAAGGACCACGTTCAGCGGTTTCAGATCGAGTTGCAATTGGCCCCGCGTGTGCAGATTCCAGAGATAAGTGCCGGCTTCACTGCTATTGGCGGCGACCAGTCGTGCGTCGTCATCGTCGAGCAACTGCGGATACTCGTGAATCAGGCACAGTGCCGCGGCCGGTTCGGTCGTCACGATATGGTATCCCTGCCGCACCGATTCGACCAAGATGGCCACGTTGTGGGCGGCCAATTGCCGCGAGTGTTCCGTAGCGCCGCAGGCGATCGAGGGCATGCCCGCTTGCTTCTGGTCCGCGGGAACGTAAACGGCGATGCCATTGTGTTCCAGCACGGCGACCATGGCCTCAGCCAGTTGCGGGTCGAAGTAGTTGGCGTAGATGTCGACGAAGTAGAGCACCTTCTGGCCGCTGCGGCGCGACGGCCGGGTGAGACGGCGGCGGGCCGCGCGGCGCAAGAAGCTTCGCGACGTCACGCGGGGCAGCTTCCGCCCCTGGGCAATTCCCAAGGTCTTCTCCAGCAGCCAGCGCATCTGCCGGTTCGCCAGCGCGCGGTTGGCCACCGGGGCGATCAGGCTGCCGAACGCGGCCAGCAGATCCAGCCGGGTCATGGCCCAGTCGGCCAGCGACAGACCGTTGGCCGCCACGTAGGCCGCCTTGCTCTCGCGCATCAGCCGCGGAATGTCCACGTTGGCCGGACACTCCAGCCGGCAGGCATGGCAGTGGACGCACAGGTCGGCCACCTCCTTGAACTCATCGCTGGTCAACAGGTCGAGGCTAAGCGTGCCGGTCAAGACGCCGCGGATCAGGTTGGCTTTTGCCCGGGGCGACGCCTCTTCGCTGGGGGCGATGCGGAACAGGGGGCACATACGGAGGCCGGGCGTCTGCGTGCGGCACTCCCCGCAACGGTTGCAGGCTGCCACCGCATCGTAGACCTGCTCCGGCTTCCAGTCCAATTGCAACTCGACGAGGTTCCGCAGCGGCGGCCCGGCAACAGGTTCCGTGCCGGCAGTCGTCGCCGTGGTCGCCGGAGATGGCGCAGCCGCATGGGGCGGCGCCGGCGCCCGGGCACTGTCGGCCGCAGAGACCGGCGGCGTCGAAGGTGGCAACGGCCGACGCAAATGGCGGGTGATCAGGTCGGGGTCGTCGCCGACGATCTTGCCCGGGTTCAGGATGTTCTGCGGGTCGAAGATATGTTTCACTTCGCGGAACACATCGAACAGCGGACCGGCCTGCTGGCGCATGTAGGCCGTGCGACTCAATCCGCAGCCATGCTCGCCGCTGATGCTCCCGTGGACGGCGCGAACTTCTTGATAGAGTTCTTCGGCCAGTCGCCGCATGCGTTGCACGTCGTCGGCCTTAGCCAGATCGAGAAACGGTTGGACGTGGAGGTGTCCGTGGCCGGCGTGGCAGAACACCGAGGCCGTCACCTGATGGCGTTTCAGCACATTCTGCATACGCACGAGAAAATCGGCCAACACCTCGGGGGCAACGACCAGATCTTCGACGATCGGCACGGGGCGACTGGTGCCCTTCAGCCGATACAGCGACAGTTGCACTTTGTCGACCAGTCGCCAGAACAACTCCCGTTCGTCGTCTTCGAACGCTTGACGGGCCCCGAATGCCAATCGTTTTTGCTGCCACAGCTCGCCCACGAGGCGATGCAGCCGGCTGTGGACTTCCAGGGGGTCCTCGCCCTCCTGTTCGACCAGCAGCACGGCCTCGGTCTCGGCGGGAATCAGTTGCTCGAAGCGGGGGTCGGCTTCGCGGGCAAGGCTGAGGTGCCGCCGGTCCATCAACTCGCAGGCCGTGGGCCGCTCGGCCAGAACGTCGAGCACGGTGCGTGCGGCCTTCTCCAGACTGTCGAACAATAGCAGCGCCACGCCGCGGTGTGACGGCAACGGTTCGGTGCCCAGCAGGGCCTCGGTAATTAAGGCCAGCGTGCCCTCGGAGCCGACCAACAGTTTCGCCACGTCGACATATCCGTCACCCAGGACGTCCGCCAGGTGATAGCCACACGTCTTCCGCAGACTGTCGGGCTGACATCGGCGAATCAGCTCGGCGTGCTGCGTCAACAGTGTGGCGAGTCGGGTTACCAGTTCCCGCTTCCGCGGAATGGCACTGGTGCTCGCGCCATCGGCCAACGGCTCGCGTCCCACTTCTAGCACCTGGCCATCGGCCAAGACGATCTGCAAACTGTGGACATGCCGGCCCGTCGAGCCATATTTCAGCCAATGGCTGCCCGCCGCATCGATGGCGAGCATACTGCCGATGGTAGTCATGCTGCTGGTGGCCGGATCGGGGCCAAACAGGCTGCCTTGCGCCCGCAGTTGCTCGTTGAGCCGCTCGTGGACCACGCCGGCCTGGACACGCACCCGGTTTTCGTCGATGCGGATCACGCGGCGCAGATAGGCGGAGAAATCCACCACGAGCCCCGCCCCCAGCGATTCACCGGCCACGCCGGTGCCGGCGCCACGGGCGTGGATGGGGAGATGTTTTTCGGCCGCGTACTGCACACAGGCTGCCACGTCGGCGGTCGAACGCGGACGAACCACCGCCAGCGGCTTAATCTCATAGATGCTCGCGTCGCTGGCGAAAAGTTCGAGGAAAACGTCGTCGCAGCGGACGTCGCCTGCGATCAGCCCGCGCAAATCGTCCTGAATGCGTTCGCGCTGCGGATCCAATGGGCTCATGCCGAAGCCTTCTGATGTCGGACAGCCGCCCACGGCTGTGTTTGTCTGTTCTCCGAGCCGATGGCGGTCCCGGGGGAAGCCGCTTCCCAGCGAGTTGCCGGTCACCAGCGTTACCGACGATCTCCGTAAATCAGCGTCATGAGTTCCGCACGCGTCGAAGGCTTGGTGCGGAAGCAGCCCTTCATCGCCGAGGTCACGCAGATCGAGCCCGGTTTTCGCACGCCGCGGATGGTCATGCACGTATGCACTGCTTCGATCACCACCGCCACGCCTTTGGCGTGCAGCTCATTGCCCAACAGGTTGGCGATCTCCTCGGTCATCCGTTCCTGAACCTGGGGGCGGCGAGCGACTTCCTCGACTACCCGAGCCAGTTTGCTCAATCCGATCACCCGCTCGCCGGGCAGATAGGCCACATGTGCCGTACCCATGAACGGCAGCATATGGTGCTCGCACATGCTGTTGAAACTGATGTCGCGAACCAGGACGACTTCGTCGCAGGTTTCGGTGAAGAACTTGCGCAGGTGGCGCCGAGGGTCCTGGTGCAGACCTCCGAATAACTCGGCGTACATGCGTGCCACGCGCGCGGGGGTTTCTCGCAGGCCCTCGCGGTCGGGGTTTTCGCCAATGGCTGCCAGAATTTCTCGCACCGCACGCTCAATTCGCGGCTGATCGACCGATGTTTCCGCCGGGCGGTCAGACGGGTCATCGAGCTCGCCATTCATGCTGCCCGTGAGGCGCTCACGTAGTTCGGGGGTAACTGCCACAGTTCCATACCTCAGTGGGGGAAAACCAGCCATTCATCTTAAGAGCCGCTTGCCAAACGGTCAAGGCTTGATGAAGCCGCGAACTAGTTCGTGCTGAACTCGGGCGGGAAGCGGATCGCGGCTGGACTGGCCGACAGCTCGTCGGCGGCGTCCGAAAGATGGGCCAGCAGTAGCTCTGCCCGGCGGTATACGTCCAACTCGGTCAGCAGCAACTGCTTGCGGGCCAAGTCGATGTCGAGCATGTAACTAATCACGTCGGTCAGGACGCCGAGCGGCACGTCGTTGCCCAACAACTGATCCAATTGCTCCTGGGCCTCGGGCAGCAGGGGCAGGACGGTCAATAAGGCATCGTGGAGCTTCCGTTGGAGGGCCTTTCGTTGGGCGCTCGGGCAGGCCGGGTATTGGTCTTCGCACAACTCGACCTCCGCCTCGCGGAAACGACGCTTGGGCTCCATTTCCCGAACCAGCCGTACCCGTTGCAGCCCCAGCAACAGCACATTGTAGGTGCCGTCGGCCAAACGGAAGTGGGTAGTTACCCGGCCCAGGCAGGCCATGGAATAGAGGGCCGGCCGGCCTTCGTAATTCTTTTCCCAGCCGGAGGTGAGCACTGCCATGGCGATCAGCCTGTCGCCGGCCAGGGCGTCTTCCAGTAAATCGCGATAGCGCGCCTCGAAGATGTGCAGCGGCTGCATCACGTGGGGGAACAGCACGAGGTTTGGCAAGGGAAACAAGCGGACCTTGCCGGAAAAATCTTCGTGCGAAAGCGATAATTCGTCGAACGTTGACATGACCGCGCCCTTGGTACGTCACCCCTTCAAGAATAGCTTACGCCGCCTCCTATCACCGCGGGAGAAACCCAACCTCCCAACAGAACTATTATAGGCAGCGGCACGGGAAAAGGCCAATCGCACTCGAAAAAACGCGACCCCAAGAGTCGCCGTTTCGTACTTTGGAGCGGCGCTGCAACCGCCCCCCATACTTGACAGAAACCGCTCCGGGGGACGACAATCAAGCCTTTCCGATGAGGTCTGCTCATGGCCGCCACCGCCCACGCGAAACGGCACGCCGCCCAGGTTGCTCGGCGTCTAGCCAGGCAGTACCCCGATGCGACCTGCGCGCTCCATTTCCAATCGCCGTTGCAGTTGCTCGTGGCCACGATCCTCTCCGCCCAATGCACGGACGTGCGGGTCAACCTGGTGACCAAGGATCTCTTTCGCAAGTATCGCACGGCGGCCGACTTCGCCCGGACCAAGTTGCCCGACCTGGAGCGCGACATCCAAAGCACGGGCTTCTTCCGCAACAAGGCGAAGAGCATCCAGGCGTGTTGCCGCGCGATTGTTGAGCAGTATGACGGTGAGGTGCCCCGGGATATCGACCAACTGGTGGAAATGCCCGGCATCGGGCGAAAAACGGCCAACGTGGTCCTGGGTACGGCCTACGGCATCGCCACCGGCGTGGTAGTCGATACGCACGTCACCCGGGTCAGCTATCGGCTCGGCCTGACTAAGGAGAAAGACCCCCAGAAGATCGAAAAAGACCTCATGGGACTCTTTGCCGCGAAGGATTGGATCATGTTAAGCCATCAGATGATTCATCACGGCCGCCGCTGCTGCACGGCCCGCAATCCGAAGTGCGGCGAGTGTCCCTTGGAATCGCTTTGTCCAAAACTGGGGGTTGAAAAGAAATAGCCTTATGGTCCTATCCGGTCACGAAATCGAGCGGCAGTTGGGCACGAACATCATCATCGACCCGTTCAATGCGGCGCGGCTGAACCCCAACAGCTACAACCTCACGCTGCACGATGAGTTGATGGTGTACGAAGAGGTGGTGTTGGACATGCGCAAGGCCAATCGCGTCCGTCGCCTCTCCATTCCGCCGGAAGGGCTGACCCTGCAACCCAACCAGCTTTATCTGGGACGGACCGTCGAGCGCACCGAAACGCACAACCTGGTGCCGATGATCGAGGGCCGCTCGTCGATCGGCCGGTTGGGGCTGTTTGTCCACGTGACGGCCGGCTTCGGCGACGTCGGCTTCTGCGGCTACTGGACGCTGGAGATGTTCGCCGTGCAACCGGTGCGGATCTACGCTGGCGTGGCTATCTGCCAGATCTTCTACCACGACATCCACGGTTCCTTCACCGAGTATCAAAGCGACAAGTACCAGGGCAATACCGACATCCAGCCGAGCCTGTTGTTCAAGGAACTCGATCCTGACCTTCAGCACGATCCGCAATTAAAGCTCCCCTTCGGCATCGAACGTTCGCACGGTTGAACTGCCTGTTGAGACGAGTACCACAACTCAGCACCGGAGAGAAATAATGCGCAAAACGCCGCGGTTCGTTCGCTTGGCCGTCTTCGTCGGCTGTTTTGCCAGCCTCCTTTTCTGCCCCCGGCTCGTCGCCAGCGCCGACAAGGCCGAGGCTCGATCCAAAATCAAGAGCCTGCTCCAAGAGCGGCTGGCTGTTCTCCAGAGGATTCAACGGATCGTCGTTGCGCGATACCAACACGGGGCCATTAGCGCCGATGTTCTTCGCGACGCGGGCATCTCCGTCCTGAAAGCCAGGCTCGACCTTTGCGAGACGAAGGAAGAACGGGTTCGCGTCCACGAGGACATGGTGACCGATGCCGAAGCATGGGATAAACTTGCCCAGGCGGAGTACAAGTCGGGAGTCCACGGGACGGAAATCGATGCCTTGCGGGCCCGCGCCTATCTGCTCGATTGTCGGATCGATCTCGAACGGGCGAGAGCGGAGCGGTAGCCCCTTCGACTAGGGAAGAAACGGATCGGCGGACGGCTGCGACCAGACGACTCGGGCGGCGAACACGCTGCCATCGGCGCCGCGCGGGCTTGGCCGGCTGCCGAGAACGTATTCTGCATCCGTCACCCAGGATTCATGCGGGGTGATGGCCGCGGCGCCGAAATTGCCCAAGGCCGCACCCTGCTCGGGGATAATCACCCGCTCCGTCTCGCGGATCACACATACGGCCCGATCCTGTGCCGCCGCCGGTGCGGTTCACAAACCGAGCATCGCCATGGCAACCATCAGCGCGCCACCGAGCATGGCACGGTTCTCGCTCTGCGTGAAAACTCTCTGGGGAGGCTGTATTACGGAAACTTCACTTCCCGGCTGTCCGCGTCGCGACAGTCGATGACCAGGTGTTCTGGGGCGACTCCCTCAACGCCGACGATTTGTATCGTCATCGTGCCGTCTTGTTCCAGGCGGGCAAGCTCCAGCCGCTTGCGATTATTCAAGTAATTGGCCACGTCCTCGGCGGCCGTAATGGTAACCCGGCTGATCGGCGGACGCTGGCTGGCGAGAATCAGCAAGCGGACCACTTCAATCGCCATGCTCTCTGCGGTCTTCACGACTCCCGATCCGCTGCAACTCGGACACTCCATGTAGGCGCTGCGCTTGGGGTTGGTGCGGATCCGCTGCCGAGTCATCTCGATCAGACCGAAGGGGCTCGTGCGCAGGATTTTGGTCCGCGCCCGGTCACGTTTCACCGAGTCACGCAAGGCGCGCTCCACGCCGCGGCGATGTTTCTCCTTGCGCATATCGATAAAGTCGTTGACGATTACGCCGCCGAGGTCGCGGAGGCGGATTTGGCGGGCGATCTCTTTCGCCGCGTGGAGGTTCATTTGGAAGGCGGTTTCCTCGGCCGAGTCTTCGGCGCGGAAACTGCCGCTATTGACGTCGATGGCCACCAGGGCCTCGGTCTGGTCGACGACGATCGAGCCGCCGGCGCGCAAGGGCACGCGGCGGCGATGAATTTTGGCGATTTCCTCGTCCAGGTTGTACTTGCAGAACAGGGGCTCTTTGCCTTCATAGAGTTGCAAGCGGTGGACGTAGCGGGGCATGACCAGTTGCAGAAACTCTTTGGCCCGCTCGTACGCCGTCGGCTCATCGATGTAGATGGCATCCACGTCCGCGGTGAAGATGTCGCGGATGGTGCGGATGATCATGTCGCTTTCTTCATAAATGCCCACCGGCGCCGGCTGCTTTTTCACCCGCCGGACAATAACCTTCCAGAGTCGCAACAGGTAGGCCATGTCGCGCGAGAGCTCGCGCTTGGTGCGGTCGCTGCCGGCGGTGCGGACGATGAATCCCACGCCCTTTGGCGGGTTCAACTCGAGCATAATGTCGCGCAGGCGGCGGCGGGTCACCTCGTCTTCGATCTTCCGCGAAACGCCGATTCGCCCTAGCGCGGGCATGAGCACTAGGTAGCGGCCGGGGATGCTGATGTAGGTCGAGAGCGTGGGCCCCTTCGAGCCGATGCCCTCCTTGATCACCTGGACGAGCACTTCTTCGCCGCGGCGGAGGATTTCCTGGATGGGCGGCTTGAAACGCGGCCGGCCGCCAAAGCGATGATTGCGCGGCCGCTCGCCCTCGCCCTCGCCCTCGTCTTCGACGCCTTCCTCGAACTCGTCGCCGACGGCCGACTCGCTATTGCGCTGTGGCGGGCGACGCGGGGCGGCGGGCGCTGCCGATCGGCCCGGGTCGTAGCCGCCCTGGCGGAAATATTGCGGCTCGATGTCGCTGATGTGGAGGAAACCGTTGCGGCCCACGCCGAAATCGACGAAGGCCGCCTGGATGCTCGGTTCCAGGTTGACCACCACGCCTTTGTAGATGTTTCCTACGTAATTGTCTTGGCCGGCCCTTTCAACATACAACTCTTCGAGGACTCCGTCCTCCACGATCGCGATCCGGCATTCTTCCGGCTGCGCGACGTTGATCAGCATTTCCTGTTTCATGTTGTCGCTTTCTTGTTCGGCAATACCGACCAATACGCATTCGTTGCGGGCAGGAGATGCGGCGCTGGTGCGGGCGGCGCGGAGTCATGTGCAGACCTCCACGGCCGTGCGGCGAAGGTGAACTCCCTGCTGCTCGAGATCGGCCAATCCCAGGGCCGCCAGCACGTCGCGCGGACCGACGCTGCCGTGGCTATCCACGCGCAGCCGCATCTGCAGCACGCCCTCGTCAAGCGCCAGCTCCACGATGAGCGGGCGGAGATCGATCGGCCGGCGCCCGTGCGCGCGCTCGATCGGCCACGAGGAGGTGGCCAGCAGATGCTCGATCCGGTCGCAGAGCGCCGTCTGGCTTGCTGAAGGGATGGGGGCCTCGTAGGCGACGCTTCGCACTTGCGCCTTCTTGGCCTCCTGGGGAAGAACGTCGATCGTGCGAATGGCGAGCCCCGGCGGGCATTGCGGCGGCAAACGTCGCAGCAACTCCTCGGCGGTATAGCTTTCGGCCAGCTCGACTTCCATCACTTCGTCGACTCCCTCGATGCCCACCGCCAGCGCCAAGGGGAACGTCATCCGTGCTTTGGGATGGAACCCCTGACTGAAACTCAAGGCCAGTCCGGCCCGGCGGAATACCCGCTCCAGACACCGCATCAAGTCGCGATGTCCGATCAGCCGCAAATCTCCCTGCTTGGAAAAACGAATACGTACTCGTAATCGAACCCTGCGTTCGATTTTCTCCGCCACTGCCGTTGCCGGCGGAGAACTCTTGGCGTCCGCCACGTCAGTTCGTGGCGAAGCACCCATTTTTGTTGTGTCCGTCACGTCACGTTGCAGCGGACCACCCATTTTTTTGCACCCGCGGCGTCGATTCGCCGCGGAAATCCCTCTCGGTTTACTCGGGAACAATCGCCTGAATGCGTTTCTTCACTTCTTCCTTGAGATAGCTTTTCACGTCGCGGGCATTCTCCATCGTCATCACCCGGGCGGCCACCGCTTGGCAATCGGTCAGGGTCACCTTGCGGCAAATGTTCTTCACTTCGGGGATGGCGCTGGGGGTGACGCTGAAACGCCGCAATCCCATGCCCAACAGCAGCATCGTATACAACGGACTGCCGCTCATCTGACCACACATGTTGATCGGCACTTGTTTTCGGTCGGCCGCCGCGATGGACATCGCAATCAGCTTCAGCACCGCCGGGTCGGCCGGATTATACAGACCCACCACTTCCTTGTTGCTCCGATCGACCGCCAACGTGTACTGGATCAGGTCGTTCGTGCCGATGCTGAGGAAATCCACCTCGTCGACGAAATGATCGATCATGATCACCGCTGCCGGCGTCTCGACCATCATTCCCACGGGCACGTCGCGGTTGAACGGGACATGGTGTTCCTGCAAGTCTTCCATGACGTCGGCCAAGACCATTTTGGCCTGCCGCAACTCCATTAAGGTGCAGATCAAGGGGAACATGATCTGCAAGTTGCCCAACGCCGTGGCACGGAGCGCCGCCCGCAACTGCGTGCGGAACACGGGCAAACTGCGCAGCGCCAGCCGTATGCTCCGCAGTCCGAGGCTCGGGTTACGCTCGTCGTCAAAGTGGGGGATATTGGGCATCTTGTCCGCCCCCAGATCGAAAGTGCGGATCGTCACCGGCTTGTCATTCATCGCCAGAACGACGCGGGAATAGGCTTGGAAATGCGACTCTTCCGTCGGCTCTATCTCGGCGCCGAGGTAGAGGAACTCCGTGCGGTACAGACCCACGCCGTCCGCGCCGCGATCAACGCAATGGTCGACCTCGTAGGGAAACTCAATGTTGCCCATCAACTGGACGCGCACGCCGTCGAGGGTTTCGGCCGGCAGATCGCGGAGCGGCTCGAGCTTGGCCGCCAACGTGCGGAGCTCCTCGGCCTCGTGGCGATAGCGGGCCAACGCTTCTTCGTCCGGTTGGAGGATTACCAGCCCCTTGTCGCCGTCGATGATCACCAGGTCCCCGCCGGAGACTTCGGTCAAGAACGGTCCCGTGCCCACCACGGCCGGAATTTCCAGGGCCTCGGCCACGATGGCCGTGTGGCTGCCGGGGCCGCCGATCTCGGTCACAAAGCCGCGGACGAAGCGGCGATCGAGATTGGCGGTCTCGCTGGGAGTAAGGTTGTGGGCCAGCACCAGGACCGGCGACGTCAGATGCGCGATCCCTTCGCGGCGGCGGCCCAGCAAGTGCCGCAAGAGGCGTTTTTCAATGTCAAAAATGTCGCTCGCTCGCTCCGACAGATAGGAGCTTTCCAGTCGCTGAAAAACCTGAGCGTAGCGGCGCAGCGTGCGGCTGACGGCGTATTCGGGCGAATAGTGCCGCTGGCGGATCATTTCCTCCAGCTCGCTACGGAGCCGCGAATCCTGCAGCATCTGCAAGTGGGCTTCGAAGATCGCTCCGTATTTTTCTCCCAACTCCGCGGCCACGGTCTCACGGTGGTGGGCAATTTCGCCGGCCGCGGCCGCAATGGCCTTGTCGAGACGCTCCACCTCGTCAACGACCGCATCGCGTGCAACGAACCGCCGGGGGATACGAAATCCCTCGTTGTCCATCACCAACGCCTCGCCGATGGCTACGCCCGGCGAAACGGCAATCCCTTGAAGTTTCTGCATCAGCGATTAGACGGATTTGGCGGCCTCGTCGCCGAATCGGCCGGCAAACAAAGGCTCGAGCGCGCTAAGGACGGCTTCGGCGTCTGGGCCGACGGCCTCCAACGTCACGGTCTCACCTTGATGGGTCACCATGGTCAATATCTGCAACACATCCGTTGCCGCAACCGGCTCCTGATCCTTCACCAGCGTCACGCGCGACTTGCCGCGGCGCACCGTCTCGGCAATAGCTACGGCGGTGCGGGCATGCACGCCCGCCGGATCGGTGACGACAACGGTCCGGGTTGCTCTAGTCTCCGACATGCTTGCGTCACGATCCGAACTGATTGTTGTCGGCCTCATTCAGTAATTGTTGAATTTCCCCTACCGTCTTGGCCTGTTTCAGGAACCGGCAAAACGTGTCGTCGCGTAGTTGGCGCGAAATGTTTTCCAACGCCCGCAGATGGTCGCCGGGCCGGTCGGGGGGGGAAACCAGCAGGAAAAACAGGTGTACGACCTCGCCGTCGAGGCTGGCGAAATCGAC
>Ga0181529_10002936_pt1 | contig 19890 bp, 15 predicted proteins | sample PEATcosm2014_Bin_36_FD_119763 | JGI IMG/M metagenome (GOLD analysis project Ga0181529, IMG submission 119763) | Peatland microbial communities from MTU Mesocosm Facility, Houghton, MI, USA - PEATcosm2014_Bin10_30_metaG | ecosystem: Environmental > Terrestrial > Soil > Wetlands > Peat | place... | reverse complement strand
CACCTGATTGCCGGGCAAGCCGTCGTGAACCGAGAACTGGGAGCCGCCTTCATTGGAAAACTGCAGCAGGCCGCCGTCGCGAAACCCCACCCACACTTTGCCGGAGCTGCTCTGGAAGACCGCAGACGGCTGATCGCTGGGCAACCCTTCGCTTTGTCCCCAGACGGTGAAGATATCGTCGCGCATGCGGATGAGGCCGGTGCTGGTGCCCACCCAGAGGTCGCCCTCGCGGTCCTCAAAGAGACAGCGGACCTGGGTGCGGTCGCGAGGTCCTTCGGCGGGCGCGGTAACGAAGCGGTCGCCTTCCATGCGGGCCAGACCGGAATCGGTGCCCACCCAGATGCCGCCATCGCGGTCGAGAAGAACGGTGCGCAGGCGCAGATCGGGAAGACCGTCGGCGAGACCATACTTGCGCATGTGGCCGTCAGGCTGCCGCACCACCAAGCCCTGATTGCCCGTAGCCATCCAGAGAGTACCGCGGGCGTCGACCGCCATGGCGGTGCCGATGGCGCCCGCCAGCTTGGCGCTATCGATGGTGGTGGTGAACTTGCCGCCCGACAGCTTGGCCACCGACTGGTAGCCGGCCACCCAGAGCTCGTGATTCTGGTCCTCGCAGACCAGGCGGACGAAGTCGGCGGGGTCGGGGCCGGGGCCGAAATTGGTGAATTTCCCGCCCTCGAAGCGGCTGAGGTACTCGCCGGCGACGATCCAGAGAGTGCCGCTGTGATCGGTATAGAGCGCGGTGACGGCGTCGTCGGGAAGGCCGGATTTGCGGGTGTAGGTGAAGAACCGGCCGTTGCGGTATTGGGTGAGCCCGCTGGGGGTGCCGATCCACAGGGTGCCGTCGGCAGTGGCGGCGAGCGCGGAGATGGAGTTGGAGGGCAGATCGCCCTTGCGCCGGCCGTAGGTGGTGAATTCGTAGCCGTCGAAACGGGCGAGGCCTTCGTCGGTGCCGACCCAGAGGTAGCCATCGGAGGTTTGGGCGATGGCGCGGACGGTGTCCTGGGAGAGATCCTGCTGCTGGGTCCAGAGGGTGCGGGAATACTGCGTGAGGGCCTTATGAGGATCGAGCGCGAAGGCGTTGGAGGCGGCCAGAAGAACCGCTGCCCATGCCAGGGCCCGGGAGTGGCGCGCGAATGAGATGCTCACCCTACACAGAGTATAAACCGATACAGTGAGCGGGGTATGGGGGTCCGGTGGGTTCGTTTGGCAAGCGGGTAAGTGGCGAGGGGACTTGCAGTTGGGAGGCGAAGTGAGACGATTAAAGGCACCCACCGTCCTCCGGGTAGACAGCTAGACGTCATCCACCACGTGAATCCGCAAACCGGGGTGAACGTGATGACTGATCCGGCAGGCAACTTCATTTCGCGTTGGAAGCTGAATCCGACGCAATTGCAAAATGTACTAACGCGAGGAAAGCCTTGAACGGGAGAACCACAGTGCAACACGATTCGGCTGAATATCAGGACCTCATCAATCGTTCTGTGAGCGGTCGCCTCGGAGTCGCCGAATTCGAAACGGGTTATCTCCGAATGTTCAAAGAGGACTCGATATTATGGCCTGACGCGGAGCACGAAATCCTAAATTATCCTTTTAGCGCGGTGGATACCTATTAGCGCGGTGGATACCTATTGTGAAAATCCGGCTCTTCGTCAGCCATTCTCACTCGATGAGGAGCAACTGCGTGCGGAGGCTCGGGATGCCTTACGCGCCCTTGCGGCGCTGAGAAGCAGTGCGTAGCGGGGAACTTGGGAACGGTGACGAATTGGGCATCGATTCCGGCGGCATAGAGGCGAGCGGAGCTTCGCGGTCGCGCTGCTGGCCGCGCGCGACGGTCGGGCGCCACGGAGGCTCAGCGAGTTATCGGCCGGTATCCAATCTGCGAAAAAAAGGCTATGCCACGCATCGGCAGATGGGGTGGCGCGCCACTCCAGAATCGCTCCCTGTATTGACGCCGTATATACGCTGGTGTAGAGTGAATTTGTGGCGGAGGCTGGCGTCGAGTTCGATTGGGATGACGCCAACGTCCGTCACCTGCGGCGCCACCGGATCAGCGCGTTGGAATTCGAGCAGGTTCTTGTGAACAGCCCACTGGATTTGGACTACCAGACCGAAGGCGGGGAGGATCGCTACAAGTCTCTCGGCGTGACGGATCGTGGGCGTGTTGTGGTGGCAGTTTGGACTGTTCGCGATTTTCGGATCCGAGCAGTGACGGCGTATCCCGCGAGCCGTCCGATGCGCCAACTTTATCAGCAACTTGTCAAGGAGACCGATGATGACGAAACGTAAGGTGCCTCCTTTTCAGAACGAACGGGAAGAAGCCTCCTGGTGGGATCGGAACCGGGCTGAACTCGACAAGGACTTCGTCAAGGCTGCCCAGAAGGGTAGATTGAAGCGTTTGGATCCGATCGCGTTACGAACGCGGGTGGCCGCCACCACCAAGGTCATTTCGCTGCGGATGTTGGAGGATGATCTGGCACTGGCACGCGAACAGGCGTCGGCGAAGGGTCTGCCATACCAGACTTTCCTAAAGTCCCTTTTGCACGAGGCCCTTCGACGGACGGAGTGAGGAGTGATTCGGGAGTTGTTACGATGCCCTCGGTACGCGAATGTGGTTACGATGGGTGGCGCGACCAGCCGGGCTCGCCAATCTCGCACTCGTCCGCGCGGGTTCCGCAGTGGGCGAAATGAGTCCGGAGACGGGCCTCGATTACTTCGGGGCAAATATACTTTTCCGGCGGCGCAGGGGCGGCTCACGTCGCCTGACTGGTCAGGGGCACTCGAGCCGGCTCCCTATGCGGATCTCCAGGACCCTTAGACCCTGAATCCGTATGAATATTTCCGCAACAATCCGCTGTCCCAGGGCGGCGTTGCTTTAGCGGTTGGCGGCGCCGCTGTTGCGAACGCGGAGGACATGGATCCAATCAGCATGATCGTGGAAACGAACGCGCCAATCGCCGACGCGGAGACAGAACTCGGGCGGATGAATGCCGCGCAGTCCCTGGACGCTGCCGGCACTGGTGGTGGCGAAGCGGTGGATCGCTCCGGCGATGCGCAGAGCCACAGGGCCGCCGAGCGCGGCCAGAACGGCTTGGGCCTGGGTGGAAACGACGACGCGCTTCACGAGGGGTCCTGGTAGTTTTTGAGTTCCTCCATTGTGAAGCCGAGTTCGGCGACCACTTGTTCAAACGGAATCCCCGGATTCTGCTTGAGCCACTCGCGGGCTTCGGCGACGGCGCGCTCTTCTTCCTCCGTGATGGGTTCGTCGTCAATGGGTGCGTTGGCCAGGGCGCGGGAGGCGGGATCCCGGCCCTTGCCCATCTTGAGGATGACGGCAATTGAAGGTCAAGCGAGGACCGCCGGCACCTATTCGTAATGCAGCGCCGTCATGGGGTCGCTGCGGGCGCCGCGGCGGGCGGGGACGAGCATGGCGGCCAGCGCGGCGACCGCCAGCACCAGCGCGGAGCCGAGATAGACGCCGGGGTTGGCAGCGTCCAATTGGAACGGCATATTCTGGAAGATCTGGCGAATGGCGCCATCGGCGGCCAGCGCCAGCCAGAGTCCCAGGAATAGTCCGAGCAGGACTGGGCGGGCGCCGGCCACCAGAACCTCGCGGAGAATGTCGAACTTCTGCGCGCCCAGGGCGAGGCGGATGCCGAGCTCGCGGGTCTTCTGCGTGACGGTGAAGGAGACCACGCCGTAGATACCGGCCACGCTCAGCGTCATGGCCACCAGGCCGAGCAGGAGGATGAGCAGGATCACGTGGCGGGTTTCCTCCAGGGCGTCATCGATGCGCGACTGCAGCGTGCGCGGGGTGACCAGTACGTCGGGACGCCACTGGCGGACGGCGGTGCGCACGGCCTCGGCGGCGGCAGCGGGAGCGCCGGTGAAGCGTACCAGGAGGAACGTCTGGCGCCGACTCCAGCCATCGAAGGTGTAGACGATGGGGTATTCGGTGAGGGCGCTGGTGACGTCCTTGGCCACGCCGACGATTTCGTACGACGAGCCGGGCAGCAGTTCGAGGGTGCGGCCCACGGGGTCGCGATCGGGAGACATTTCGCGCGCTAGCGTTTCGGAAACGATGGCACGGCCGGGCTGGGTTCCGAAGGGCTGATCGGAAGGGCGGAATTCGCGACCGCGCAGCAGACGGATTCCCAGGGTGCGGAAGAAGTCCGGAGCGCCGGGCTGAAAGCTCAGCATGCGCGCGGTCTCGATGCCGCGGTCGGCGAACTTGGCGGAAAGATTGCGGCTGGCGGTGAACGGCACCTCGTTGCAGCGCGAGACCGAAGCCACGCCGGGGATGGCCTGCAGACGATCGACCGCGGCTTCGCCCAGCAGGTTGGACACTGCGGCTTGGGAACCGGCCGGAAAATGCAGGGGAGCGACCAGCACGCGGCGAGTTTCATATCCGGGGTCGGCGTAAAAGTGGGTCCAATATCCCTGCAGGAACATGCCGGCGGCCACCAACAGGGCCAGGCTCAACGCCACCTGCGCGCTGACCAGCACGGAATGCAGGCGCACGCCGCCGCCCGAGGGCGCGGATCCCTTGAGAGAAGCAGTGAGGTCGACCTTCAGAGACTCGAGCGCCGGCGCCAGCGCGGAGAGACAGCCGGCGCCGATAGCGACGCCAAAGATGTAGGTGAAGACCCGCCAGTCGGGTTGCAGCGGAAACTCGGCCGGCTGGCTCTCCAGGTATTGGAAGAGCAGCCCGGGGACGTGAAACGCAATGTACACGCTGAGGCCGCCGGCAGTCGCGGCCAGCAGGAAATTCTCGATGAGCAGCATGCGCAGCAGACGCGCGCGGGGCGCTCCCAACGACAAGCGCACGGCGATCTCCTTGCGGCGGGCCACGGCGCGAGAGAGCAGCAGGGTCATGACGTTGGCGCAGGTGATGAGCAACACCATGGCAAGCGCCGTGATGAGGAACAGCATGGCCCAGTAGCCTTTGGACGAGGCCACGCCGCCGCGGCTCATGATGGACTGCATGGCGAGGAAGGATCCATCGGTGACCAGGACGGTGGTCTTGCGGCCGGGATAGCGACTGTCCAATTGGCGGGCCAGGGAACTGAATTCGGCCTCGGCGGTGGAGCGGGAGACGCCGGGACGAAGGCGGCCGTCGAGCCATAGCCAGGCGACGGGATTGTGGAACGGGTCGAAGCCGAGATCGAGATAGGGCTGCGCGGTGTAGGGAATCCAGATGGCGATGCCATTGATGCGCGCGGGATTGCGGGCGGGGGCGACGCCGACGATGGTGAAGGGCCGGTCGTCGAGAGAGATGGTGCGGCCCACGATGCGCGGGTCGGCGGAATAGCGGTCGCGCCAGACTTCTTCGGCGAGGACGGCGACGGGCGCGGCGCCCGAGGCGCATTCGTCGGGGCGGAAGAAGCGGCCGGCGCGCGGGACGTCGACGCCATAGACTGCGAAGAAATTGCAGGATACGAGGAGCGTCCGCGCGCTGGACGAGCGATCGTTTTCGAGGGTGACATCGGTGCGGAAGGATGCTGCCAGGCTGGCCATGGTATGGGCGGAGTCGCGGTAGGCCGTGTATTCGTCGGCGGTGATGGCGCCGACAGAGGACATACCCGGGCCGGAGCGGATGGGCGAAATGTGCGCGAAGGATTCGGGATGGGGTACGCGGGCGCGGAAAGCGGCGGCGTTGAGCAGGGTGAAGACGCTGACATTCATGCCGATGCCGAGTACCAGGGTAGCCACCACGGTGGCGGATAGGCGGAAGTTCTTGCGCAGCAGGCGGAGGCCGTAGCGGAGATCTTCGGCGAGGCCGGCGGGGTGGAAGAAAGGCGCGGCCTCGCGATCTTCCTCGGCCAGGGAATTCCAGAAGGGCGTGGCGGGAACGGGCGCGAGAGCGTCGGGGGCGGCGGGCGGCGGCGGGGTGTACAGGGATCCGCGTTCGAAGCCGATATTTAGAGAAGAGACGGCAGGCTCCGGCAGATCGTCATAGAGCAGCGCGGTTTCGGGCCAGCGCCCGGTGCGGCGGCGGTGGAGCCAACGCCACCCGCCGAACAGCAACGGAAACGCGGCGGCGAAGGTGACCCAACCGGCGGAGAACGCGTGCACCAGCATGACCGCGGTGCCGATGTAAAAGACGGCCGCGAAGGCCACCAGCAGGAGTTGCCACGCGGGGCGCTTGCCGGGAAGGTAGGAACAGGTGAACGGCGCTTTGCGCCAGTCGCGGAAGAGGAATTCGAAGACCACGAGGACCAGGAAGAAGCCCAGGAGGGTGGCGCGAACGGCTTGCGCAAGGCCGAAGACGGCGATGGCGGCGGGTACGGTGCAGGCGTACACGGGGAGCAAACCGCAGCCGACCACGAAGCGATCGACGGCGCGCAGCCAGGAGACGCGGCCTTCGCTTTCGGCGGTCTGGAAGATCCAGTTGGCGCGCAATTCGGAGGGGATGGCGAAGAGATAGCGGAATCCGCCGATGAGGACGAGCGACACGGCTAGAGGAACCGCCACGACGGGGAATGCGTCGCGGCTGCCGAGATCGCCCGAGCCGATCATCCAGGCGATGGCCAGGCCGGCCGAGACCTGCAGCACCAGGCGGTGGACGCGACTGCGCGTGAGGGTCTTGCAGAGGAAGGAAAACATGGCCTGCTCGCGGGGATCGCGCAGCGCGAGACGGGCCGTCCAGTCGCTGCCGGTATTGCGCGGTTTGGCGACGGGGGTTTCGATCAGCAGGCGGCGGTAGCGATGGTAGCTGACCAGGTAGGTGGCGATGGCGAGGAGCGGGGCGAAGGCGGCGGCATAGACGGCGTAGCGGGCTTCCGGCGCGGCGCCACCGAGGAGGGCGGAGCCGAGCGACAGAAACCAGTGGGGCGGCCACCACCCGGCGGTGGGCTGGCTCCAGAGAAACGGCAGGGCGGCCACATTGGCGGTGAACAGAATCGCCTGGACGAAGAGGGATACGCGCTGGAACAAGCGCGGCGGCAGCAGGTTGAGCAGCAGGCCCTGCAGCGCCAGCATGCTGAAGAATACGAAGACACAGCCGGCGATGGCGGCAGAGAAGGTGGCCGCGGCCTGGGCGGCCCAGGAGTGTTCCTGCCAACGGCCGGCGACCAGAGCGGCTAAGAGGGCGGCGGGCAGAACATTCATGGCGAGCGCGAAGGCGGCGAACGCGAGAACCACCGCGGCCAGCTTGCTCCAGAAGATTTCGAGGGCGCTGATAGGCAGCGAGGCCAGCGCCAGGCAATCGCGCAGGGTGGGAAAGAGCGACTGCCAGTGGAGGGCGGTCGCGAGGCCGGTGACGCACATGGCGAGACCGACGATCCAGAGCGTGTCGGTGTGCACCAGGAGCAGGTACTGCGCGTGGTAGTCGGCGACGGCGGGGCAGCCACGGGTCGGCGTGGCGATGTCCAGGCAGGAGTAGCGATGCACGAAGGTCGGAACCATGAGCAGGCCGGCGGAGAGCAGCACGGAGACCATGCCGATGGCCACCTTCATCCACTGGCCGGGAGTGGTGACGAGATCGCTTTCGAAGAAGCCGCGCAGGAAATGGCGCACCACTTCGAAGCGGGCGCCGTGAGTGTCGGCAAGCCAGTCGGCAAGGCGGCTCATGGGGCGACCACATGGAGGATGCGCTGTGCGACGGCGTCGGTGTCCTCGGCTTCGGTGAGGTGAGCGAAGACGCCTTCGAGGGAGGATTCCGCCATCAGGCGGCGGAGATTGGCGACGGAATCGTGCGCCACCACCTCGCCCTTGCGCAGGATGAGGACGGTGTCGCAGACCTTTTCGACCACCTCCAGCACGTGCGAGCTGTAGAGCACCATCTTACGGCGGCCGGCGAGGGCTTTGAGGAGGCTGCGGAGGACCAGGGCGGCGTTGACGTCGAGTCCGGAGAATGGCTCATCGAGGATCAGCAACTCGGGATCGTGGAGGAGTGCAGCGGAGAGCAGGATCTTCTGCCGCATGCCTTTGGAGTAGGAGGCCAGCGCGGAATGGCGGTCGTCCCAGAGGCCGAAGAGGCGGAGCAGTGCGTCCACTTTGGGTTCGAGCGCGGTACGGCCGAGACCGCGCAGGCGACCGACCAGTTGCAGGTGTTCGCGTCCGGACAGGTGCGGATAGAGGTGAGACTCTTCGGGAACGTAGCCGATGCGATGTTGGAAGTCCTTGAGGTTGCCGGTGACGTCGCGGCCGTGAAAGAGGATGTGGCCGGCGCTGGGCTGGATGAGGCCGATGAGCATCTTGACGGTGGTGCTCTTGCCGGCCCCGTTGGGGCCCAGGTAGCCGAGGATTTCGCCGGGGCGGATTTGGAAGCTGACGCGGTCCACCACTACGGCGCCGCCGTAGCGTTTGGTCAAATGGCGCACTTCGAGCATTTCAGGTAGACTCCGGAAGCGGGGCTGAGGTTTCCGGGAAAGGCGGGCGAGTGGAGGAGCCTCCGCGGCGGCCGCGGCGTGGCGCAATGTGGCGGCCCCGCGGAGGCGTGGAACTATCGCTTTTTCTGGGCGGGCGGAGGCGCCTGTTGTCCACCGGCGGCGGGCTGTCCCGGTCCACCGGCGCGGCTGGCGGTTTGTAGCTTCTGGTATTGCTCCGGCGTCAATACGCGGCGAATGGCCAGCAGCATGCGGGCATTGGCCTTTTCGAGTTCGGCCCGCGCCTGCGCCACTTTGTCGATCTGGGCCACGATCTTGGCCTCGTCGGGCTGATCGGCGGCCACCAGCGGCTCCATGACGGTCTCTTCCCGCTGCACCGTGGCGTTGAGGTCGATGAGTTTCAGACGATGCTGCTGGAAGATGTCGTCCATCTTCTTTTTCTGGTCGGCGCTCAAGCCCACCTGGTCGGCGATTTGCGGGTTGTCCCACCACTTTCCATGGGGTCCGGGGAGCAGACGCTGTTCATATCCTCCGCCGGGCGGTAGCGCGCCGCGGCCGCCACCCCGGCCGCCGGGAGGCGTCACCGGTTTCCACTGTCCCGCCGGGCCCTGTTGACCGGGCGGCGGACCCTGTTGATCGGGCGGGCCCTGCTGACCGGGCGGCGGCTGTTGCGCCATCGCCACTGTTCCCGCAGCCAGCAGGAGCAGCGTCCATCTGAGTTTGCTTGTTTTCATCGAACTTCTCCTTTGGGTGTACTGCTTGGGGTATTGCCTTGCGAACTATCCTGGGAAGCCGGACCCCAGGTGACGAGCTGCGCCAGCGGCTCCATGGGGCCCGGAACGGCCTCCGAGACTTCCCGGTCCACCTGCTCCAACAACTGCGCGTCCGCCTGGGCCTGGGCCGCCTGGCGGTTCAGGCGGACGGTCTGGTAGACCGGCGCCAGGCACAATACCAGCGCCGCGGCGGCCAGAAGCGGCCAGCGGAACCACCCAGGGGCCGGTGGGCGGCGCGGCACGGACTGCAGGCGGGCGAGGACGCGTCCGCTCTGCTCGTCGCTCCAGGCGCGCATGCCGCCGCGGAAGTGTCCCAAGGCGGACTCCAGCCGGGCGGACTCGGCGGCGCACGACGGGCACTCGGCCACATGCCGCCGCTCGTCCGGCGTGGCGTCTCCGCAGACGAACCCGGCCAATCGCTGTCCCGACAAATGCTCCGTCATTCCGATCTCCCTACCTGGCGGCGAATCGCTTCCACGGCGCGGAACAGGTGAGTCTTCACCGTACCCACGCGCAGCCCGGTCGCGGCCGCGATCTCCAATAAATCCATCTCTTCCACAAAGCGCATCAGAAAGACCGTCCGCTGCCGCTCGGGCAGACGGGCGGTGGCGCGCCAGACGGCCTCAACCTGCTCGCGCGCCCCGGCGCGGGCTTCCGGACCGGCGCCCACTTGCGGAAGCCGCTCATACAGATCCTTCCAATCGACTTCGGTCTGGCGGGTCTGTTTCCAGAACCGGAGCCGCCGGTTGCGGGCATGGTCGCGGACCAGGTTTACAGCAATCTGCATGAGCCACGTGCTCACGCTCGACTGGCCGCGAAATCCGGCGGCGCTTTGGTGGGCCTTCAGCAGGCAGTCCTGGGCGACGTTCCCGGCGGCATCCGGATCGCGCAGGGAAGCCAGGGCAAAACGGAACACTTTGGGCCAATACTTGCCCACCAAAGCGTCGAAATCCGCGAGTTCCCTGCCCGGACTGTCTATCGCGTCCGCCAGGAGACTGATGCTGGCCACCGGCTCCATTCGTGGGTGTAGACGAGATTGCGGGGGGTGGGGTTTACAGGGTGCTGCCAGTAAACAGTTAACAGTTGACAGTTACCAGTTTGAGTCGGCCGCCGAGACCCCAGTTGGCTCCCCCAAAATTGCGCGAAAGGACCCAATGTCCGGGCTGGGGCGCGCCTGGGCGCGGGTACTGGGGAATCGCGGGCGGCGTGCCCACAACCGCCGCTAGGGCTCAATCTGTAAGGAAACACGTCACTCCGTGGATGTATTGGACACTTTCGCCTGGGCCGGCGGATCGACGAGCGGATGTGGATCATAACCTGCTGGAGTATTTGGGATATTAGGAACTCTTATTCGCGAAAGGAGAAGTGATTCCATGAGAAAGCACCTGGTTAGTGCGCTTCTTGCCCTAGCCGTTGTAGCTTTATTCAACACAGCGTCTGCTGATGACCACACCAAACCGCCTGTGAAGTTTGACGCAACTCCCAGGCTGAATGGCCCCACAACATCCCTCGGCCACACCGGTGTCGTGGTGAAACTCCAAAGCGCCTCGATTGGCAAAGATGGCACGATCACGGCTCGTGTCACCATTGTGGATACCGATGGTATCCCGCTGGACAATTTGGGCGTCGCCACGCCAGGCCCGGTATCCCTGAGCTTTATCTGCGCCTACATCGCCAAGGGCCAGACTCAATATACGTCGTACACCACCAGCGTAGACGCCTCGGGGACGAACAGCAACCCGTCGCAAACCCAGGCCGCTTACGATTCCGGCGGAACGATCACCACCAACGCCATCGGCGACTATACCTATACGTTTAAGACGAAGGCGCCGACGACCTTCGATGCCACCGTCACCCACTCGGTGGGCGTTGCGGCATACCGCAACCTCTCGGAATTCGGCACCTTCGACGAATGGAGCGAGAGTTCCAACGACGTGTTCAATTTCGTCCCCAACGGCTCGGCGGTTACCGTCACGCGGTCGGTGGTGGCCACCAGCGCGTGCAACCAGTGCCACGACCCAATCAGCGCTCACGGTGGATCGCGCCTGCAGGTGCAACTCTGCATCATGTGCCACCAGCCGCAGACCGTCAACCCGGACACTTTGAATACTATGGACATGAAAGTCTTCATCCACAAGCTTCATTCCGGTTCCAGTCTGCCAACCGTGAAAGCCGGCACGCCGTACGAGGTCTATCATCGCGGCGCCTGGGAGAATTTCTCAACTATCGTCTTCCCGCAGGACCTGCGGAATTGCACCACCTGCCACCAGGCGCCCGCCACGCAACCGAACAACTGGAAGACCAATCCCAGCGCCGCGGCTTGCGGCTCCTGTCATGACGATGTAAACCTCGCCACCGGTGTGAATCACGCCGGCGGTCCGCAACCCGACGACACGCAGTGCAAGAACTGCCATAGCTCGGTCTATGTGCAGGATTTCGATTCGTCAATCCCCGGCGCGCACGTGGTTCCCTCGAATTCCACGGAGCTTCCCGGACTAGTGACCAAAGTCATCAGCGTGACCGGAACGACCCCGGGCACGGCGCCCACGGTCACCTTCAGCGTGCTGGACAAATCCGGCAATCCCGTGGACATCAGCAAGATCACCACCATCCGCATCGTTCTGGCTGGCAACAACGTGGACTACAACACCGGTCCGAGCGCCATCCGCGTTTCCGAGAATCCGGCTACCACCGCCGGCACCAAGGGCGTGTATGTGTACACTATGACCAACAAGATTCCGACCACAGCAGTTGGTTCCATGACGGTTTCCATCGAAGCCACCAACACCGTCACGCTGATGCCGGGCACCACGGTTTCCACTTCGGCAATCGAATTCGCCGCGCCGGTGGAATATTACTTCTCCGTGGATAAGACGCCGGTGGTTCCGCGCCGCGTGGTAGTGGCCACCGCCAAGTGCGCGGCCTGCCATTATGACCTGAGCTTCGTCCACAGCGGCAGCCGCGCCGCCACGCAAGAGTGCGTGATTTGCCACGACCCGGCCCTGACGGATGGCACTTCCGGTCAGAGCGTGAACTACGCCTGGCAGATCCACAGCATTCACACCGGATCGAACCTGACGAATCCCTACACGCTGGGAACCACCAATTATCAGTCGGTCCTGTTCCCCGGCGACACGCGGGATTGCACCACCTGCCACGAGACCGGCACGTACCTGGTGGAGAATGTCGGGGCCAAGGCGCTGGTGGCCAGCCCGGGCGGATTCACCAAGACGACGCCGCCGATTTCGGCCGCCTGCCAGGGTTGCCACGACGACATCGGAACGGCATCCCACACGCTGGCCAACACCACGGTGCTGGGCGAGAGCTGCACGGCGTGCCATAGCGCCGGCATGGAATTCTCCGTGGACCGCGTCCACCAGAGAATTTTCTAGATATAACTCGGCAATTCCAAGGGGCCGCGCGATGACAGCATCGCGCGGCCCCATTTTTTTGGTCGTCCGGCCTGAAATTCGGTTTGGGCGGGGCCGCGTTTCGGACGAGATCGGGAACAAAATATGTCGGGGGGTTGTCTCACCGTGATACCCTATCGATCCATAGTTCGTCTCGATTGGTATCTTGTTGCCTGAGGGAGGGAAGTTCATGAAGCGCCTGCTCGCCAGCCTGGGCTGCGCCATTCTCTGGTGTGGTATCGCCCCTGCCCAATCCTCCGATACCCCAACCGCCTTTGAAGCCGCCGATATCCATTCCACGGTGGCGGGAGTCCTGTTTAGCACCAGCCTTTCGGCTCGCCACGGACGCGTCGAGATGCATGGCGCCACCCTGGTCGACCTGGTCTCCACGGCATATCAAGTCGACCGCGAGAAGGTCTTCGGTGGGCCCGCCTGGGTGGACGCGGACCGCTTCGAAGTGATCGCCAAGACCGACCCCTCGGTGTCCCAGGATGTTGCCCGCATCCTGCTTCGCGCGCTGCTCGCCGACCGCTTCCAACTGGCCATCCATACTGAGGACAAACCCATGCCCGTCTTTGTCCTTCTGCCGGGAAAGAAGGTGGCGCTGAAGCAATCGACCGGGGAAGGTCCCGCCAATTGCAAACGGGGCGGCGTCAACGCCTATCAAACTTTGGAGTGCCACAACATGACCATTGCCGGCCTGGCGGAATTGCTGCCGCAGACGGCTCCCGGCTATTTCAACCATCCCGTGGTCGACAGAACCGGTCTTAGCGGCGCATACGATTTCACCTTGAAATGGACCGGCCGCAGCGGCCTCGGCGCCACCACGGACCCCGACAATCCCCCCATCAGCCTCTTCGATTTCTTCGACAAACAGATGGGAATCAAGGTGGAACCGCAAACCCAGCCGTCCTCCGCCATTGTCATCGACCATGTGAATCGGACACCCACTCCCAACGACCCGGACATTGCCGCCAGAATCCCGCCCGCGCCCGCCGAATTTGAGGTTGCGGAAGTGCGGCCCAGCAAGGCCGACGCCCCGCAGAGCGCCAAAATCAACAACGGCCGCATGGAGGTCTTCGCCTGGCCGATGAAAACCTCGGACATCCAACACCCGGGATTGATCAACTACGCCTATGGCCCCCCTGGCGATGGCATCCCAGTGATTGGCGGCGACAAGTGGCTGGAATCCGACCGTTTCGATATCATCGCCAAAGCCTCGCCCGACACATCCGTCGAGACCCTTCAGCTCATGCTGCGGAATCTTCTGATACAGCGCTTTAGGCTGGCGGTCCACGAGGAAAAGCAGCCCCAGCCGGTCTATGCCCTGACTGCGCCCAAGGGCGCCGGTAAGCTCAAACCTTCCGACGGCGCCAGCCGCACCGGATGCCACTCCAGTCCCGCCGACGGGGCCATCCTGTATACTTGCCGAAATACGACTATGGCGCAGTTTGCCGAGCGGCTGCCATCATTGGGGGCAGGATATCTCGATCACCCTATGGTCGATTTGACCGAACTGAAGGGCGCTTACGATTTCGAGATTACCTTTGCCATTGCCGGCCGCGCCTATGGGTACGGCGGCCGCGGCGGAGACTCCCGACCAGCCGCGCCTGCCGGCGACGCTGTAACCCCCAGCGCCCCCACCGGCGGCATCACTCTGTTCGAAGCCATCGACAAACAACTGGGGCTCAAACTGGCCCCTCAGAAAGTCCCGATGCCCGTGATCGTCATCGACCACATAAACCGCACTCTCACAGACCAGTAGCGCGCCGAGTTCACCGACGCGACAGTTATGCACAAAGGCCGGAGCAAATCCGGCGGCGCACCTCGCCCTCGCATCTGAGCCTGGTGAAATAGGTCGAACGATCATTCAGCGCTCATTGCCCTGGGGGCACGGCTTTGTATCGGACCCAGTCAAAATCGGCAACCCCACGCTCGGCCGCGGCGGCATTCTCCTGGTTGGCGACGAAGCTGAACAGGCAGATGCGCGCACCCTTCCACCAACTGAAGGCGATCGGCAGGCTCTGGCCCAGCGCGACAAACGTCTTGCCGCCGTCGATGCTGTAGGAGTAGCTGGCAGCCTCATTGCGGACCTGTACCCGCAATTGCACCCGGCTGGAGGACAGCACGGGGCCGAGCGTCTCCGCGCCGGCGGCGAAAATCGCCAGGCGGCGTTGATGGCCGCTCGCAACCACGCCGATCCCATGCGGGTGATTGAAGAACATCCCGAGACCGGCGCGTTGATTGTCCTCCATGCCGGCGACGTCGAGGAGCGTGACGGCGTCGAGTGCCGGATCCTGCAACATCAGCGTCAAAGTGTTGCGCGCATCCAGCAACCCCGTGGCGGGCATGGCATGTAAGCGCAGGAATCCCTTGCGTTCGGACAAGGACCAGTGGGCATCATCGGGATTGTGGTTCCATTCCCACTGCGGTCCCAGCGTCTTGCCGCTGAATTCGTCCGACGTCTGGGGCTCGAGGACAGGAAACGTCCGGCCCACGTTGGGCTTCTTCGCCGTCGCGACGGGACGTCCGGTAGTGCTGTCCGGGCTGGCCTCGCCGATTACCGGCCAATCGTCCTGCCACCGGACCGGCTCCAGATGCACGATGCGGCCGTACGCTCCGCGCTGTTGGAAGTGGAGGAACCAACCCTCGCCGGAGGGAGTCTCCACGTAACCGCCCTGGTGCGGGCCGTTGATCAATGTGTCGCCCTGGGCCAGCACCACTCTGGATTCATACGGACCGTAGACGCTACGCGAACGCAGAACCACCTGGGGGCCGCGAGACACGCCGCCGATGGGAGCAAAAATGTAATAGTACCCGTTGCGTTTGTAAAACTTTGGTCCTTCCAGCGTGGGAAGTTTTTGAGGATCGCGCACGATGACCTGTCCCTCGTCGAGCACCGCGGTCCCCGCGGGATTCATGCGATGCAGGATCAATGGGCCGGCGCCCAGCACGGAATGCACCAGGTAGGCCTGGCCATCGTCATCCCAAAGCGGGCACGGATCCTCCAGTCCCGGTTTGGCCAGCACCATCGCGGGCGGTGTCCAGGGACCTTCGGCGGATTTGGCGGTGCTCACGAGAATGCCTTCGTCGGGAGTCGGGAAGTACACGTGGAATCGGCCGTTGCGATAGCGGATGGCAGGCGCCCAGGAACCGCGTCCATAGCGATTGCCGCCGATGAGGCTATATTTGGGATCGAGCTCCAGGCGCTGGTAGACATGGCCGATGATGGTCCAGTTCACCAGGTCGTGCGATTTCAGGATGGGGATTCCGGGCACGAAATGGAAGCTGGACGAAACCAGATAATAATCCGACCCCACGCGAATGACATCGGGGTCGGAGTAATCGGCGAACAGAATCGGGTTGCGATAGGTGCCGTTGCCCAGATCCGCCGGGCGGGCGCGGATCCACCAGGCGGCCAGCAAAACAATGCAGGCAATGCAGGCGAATCGGCACTTTGCAGCGTGAACAAGCCTCATGAGACGATGTCCGTAAACCACCCGGATTGTAGCACCGCCATGGGCTGGCGGTCTGCTGCGCAAATGGCAGGCAGGAGCCCCGCGCGAAGGGCAATCCACTCCCTCACGGTCGGCATGGAAAGCGTCCGCACCGGGCTGCCGTTGATGCTGGCCCTGGCGCTGATGAATCGGGACGATCGCGAGGCGACGACCGGGTATTTGCCTCGGTCTCGATCTGCTGGTGGCGCCGACCCTCAGCGCCGTGACGCAACGGGCGCTCTATCTTCCCGAAGGCACTTGGATCGATTATTGGAGCGACCGTTGTCTCACCGGCCGGCAGGCGATTTCGGCGGACGCACCCCTGGATCGAATTCTGCTATACGTCCGCCACGGCACGATCCTGCCGAAAATCCCAGAGGACGTGATGACCTTGGTCGCGGAGAAGGACTTCGAGGACCGCAAGGTCAAAACGCTGGACGATCGCCGCGTACACGAGCTCTGTCCCGGGAAGGAACCGCGCACGGTCACGGACTTCGAGCCGCGGCATTTGGATTACGATCCGGCCCGGGGCGCCTTGAGGATTCGCGGAGGGCCCGCGAACATCCGTATTTCCTGGAAATTCGTTTATCCCTCGAACGCGACCCCCAACGGCCGCGCGTTACCGGGATTGCGGCGGCGCCGGATGGCGTGACGATGGAGTTCCATCATCAGGGGCCGGCGCTCTGCATGGGCGCTAAGGCTTCGGCAGTGCGAAGTGAAACGACGCGCCCCGATCCATCTGTCCCTCCGCCCAGACTCGCCCGCCGTGGCGTTCCACGACGCGTTGGACAATGGCCAGCCCGACACCCGTGCCTTCGAACTCCTGGGCACTATGGAGGCGCTGAAACACTTCGAAGATCTTTTCGGCGTACTGCATATCGAAGCCCGCGCCATTGTCGCTCACGGTGTAGATGCATTCGCCGCCGGTCTCCTCGCCTCTCACGGTAATGATCGGCTGCTCGCGGCGGGCGCTGAATTTGACGGCATTGGACAGCAGATTCACCCAGACCTGGCGGAGCAACCGCGGGTCGCCCACGGCGCCGGGCAGGGGTCCCAGGTCGAAGCGGATGCCAGGAGCAGCGAGGCTCCGATACTCCGCCGCGGCCAGGGCGTGCATGTCCACCGGCACCGGCACCATCGCGGTTCGGCTCAAGCGCGAGAAATTCAGCAGGTCGTCGATCAACTGTCCCATGTTCCGCACGTTGTCGGAGATCACCCGGCAAACGCGCTGGGCTTCGGCATCGAGGGACGGCCCGTAGTCCTCCAGGAGAATGCGCGCATATCCGTCGATGGCGCGCAGCGGGGCCCGCAAATCGTGCGAGACGGAGTAAGAAAATGCCTCCAGTTCTTTGTTGGCGCGGTCAATGCGGACCTGATATTCGGACAGTTCCCGATACGAGGTTCCCAACTGCCCAATCGTCCGCGATTGCCGGACTACGCGCCTTCGCAGCATCTGGTTCCAAATGATGACGGCGAGGGCGATGACCAGAATCGCGGCGGACACCCAGGCGATCCTGCGCACCAGACCGGCGGATTTGTCCGGCCTCAGCCAGCGGTCGAAGATCCGTTCGTATTTGCCGGTCGCCTTGACGGCAGCGACACCCTGGTTCAGCGACTCGATCAGATTCCGCCGTCCTTTGCGTGTGACGAACGCATATTCCGTAAGCAAGACCGGCGGACCCGTGACGGTGATTTGGCTGGCGAGATCGGAGCGATCCTGGAAGGGCCGGGCCGCCGTTTGGGTGACGATGGCCACATCGCCTCCGCCGCTCGCCAGCGAGCGTAACGCTTCCGGCTCGCTGGCAACGAATCGTAGCGCGGGGGCGTAGCCCAGCTCCGTCAGCGCATCCACGGAGAGGGCATCGCTCTGCACCAACACGCGTTTGCCGGCAAGGTCGGACAGGGAGGTCAGCGGCGGAGCGCCGCGGCGGATAAACATCTCGTGATAGATGAGCTCATGGGGGATGGCGAAATCCACCTCTTCCGCCCTGGTGGAAGACCGATACATGGTCGCCACATCGATGGCGCCATTCAGGATGCCCTGGCGAATGGTGTGCCATGGCCCCAACTGGACCCGTACGCGGAAGCCTTGCGACTCGGCGACCGCGCGGATCAGATCCACATTCAGGCCGGCGGGTCTACCCTGCTGGTCGAGGAACTCGTAGGGAGCAAAAGCCTCGTCGCCCCCAAAGACGACTTCCCGGACAATCCGACTCTGTGCGTGAGCGGCCGGAGCGGTGACCCGCATCTGCGCGAGAAAAACGCAAACAAGTAACGACACCCAGCGCCTGTGCCGACCGGCGCTGGGAACAGACTGGCGACGTAGGACCGTCATGGGAACACCGCCTCTCACCTGCCTGATCGAGAGGAACACCCGTTTGCGTATCGGGTAGGCTTCCTATTACGTGTTGGCAGTGCACTCTTCTGCCGCGCCTCTACGAGGCCGCTTTAGCCTGTTCATCCGCAGGTATTGTATAATACGCGATTGCCGGGAGGTTGTCATCAGACAGAGCTCTCCCCAAGAGTCCGGCAACGGCGGGCTCATTCTTGCTCCTCATCGCGAGCGAAGAAACGACAGCACTCATGGATGAACCCACCAGAATCCTCATCGCCGAAGATCTTGAAGCGGATTTCGAATTGGCCCGGCGGGAGCTCCGGAAAGTCGTGCCAAACAGCGAGTTTCAACGTGTGGAGACCAAGGAGGCGTTTGTAGCGGCCCTGGCCACCTTCCAGCCGGACGTGGTCATCTCCGATTTCCGGATGCCGGTTTTCGACGGACTCACGGCTCTGAAGCTGTCGCTCGAATACGCGCCCGAAACGCCCGTCATCATTCTCACAAGCGCTATCAACGAAGATACTGCCGTGGAGTGCATGAAAGCGGGCGCGGCTGATTATGTGATCAAGGAACATCTGAAACGACTGGGGTCGGCGGTTGTCCGATCGCTGGGCGACAAACAGGAGAGAATCCGGCGCCGCCAGGCGGAAGCGGCACTCAATGCGAGCAATGAACGCCTCCGGCAACTGGCGGAGAACATCGATTCGCTGCTATTCGTGGTCGATTGCGACGCATCCGGGCCGCGGATCAGCTACCTTAGCCCTGCGTGCGAGCGGATCTGGGGCAACCGGCGCGAAGACCTCTTCCAGGATCCATTCTCGTGGATGGAGAGGGTCTGTCCGGAGGATCGTCCGTGCGTCGAACAGGCCGTGCGGCAGCTTCTGAGCGAGGGCGTTCCGGCAGCGGAATTTGGCTACGGAGCCTTGCTGGCGGACGGGGCCAAACGGTACATCCGCATTAAGGCGCAGAAGATTCTCTCGGCCGAAGGAGGCGCTTTCCGGGTTGTCGGATTGGCTGAGGATGTCACCGCGCAAAGGGAAGCCGAGCAGGCGAATGCCCAGTTGCAGGCTCAGTTTGCACAGGCCCAGAAGATGGAGATCGTGGGCCGCCTGGCCGGCGGAGTAGCCCACGACTTTAACAACCTGCTGACGGTGATCAGCGGCTACAGCTGCATGCTGCTCAAGGAACTGAGGGAGGGCGATCCCATCCGGGACAGAGTCGCGGAGATCTATAAAGCCGGGGAGAGCGCCGCGGGATTGACCGGGCAACTGCTAGCCTTCAGCCGCAAACAAGTCCTGGCACCGCGCCGGTTGGACGTCAATCGGGTGGTGGAGGAGATGATACCCATGCTGGAGCGGCTGGTAGGCGAGGACATCGAGGTGCGTGTCGCGCTCCACGCGGAGGGCGGGACGATCCACGCCGATCCGCATCAATTGAAGCAGGTGGCAATGAACCTGGTCGTCAACGCGCGGGACGCCATGCCGCGCGGCGGCAAACTGCTGATCGAGACGGCCATCGTCGAGTGGGACGAGAGCGATACCCGCT
>Ga0181529_10002934_pt1 | contig 19909 bp, 17 predicted proteins | sample PEATcosm2014_Bin_36_FD_119763 | JGI IMG/M metagenome (GOLD analysis project Ga0181529, IMG submission 119763) | Peatland microbial communities from MTU Mesocosm Facility, Houghton, MI, USA - PEATcosm2014_Bin10_30_metaG | ecosystem: Environmental > Terrestrial > Soil > Wetlands > Peat | place... | reverse complement strand
TCCTCGAAGGCGCGCACGGAGCCGATCGGCCGCTTCCAGCCGCGGAACTTGCGAAGCACCGGCTCGGCCTCCTCGAGGTCGGAGACCGAGGCGGGGAAGTCCTCGACAATGCGGCCCTTGACGCGATAGGCGACGCAGGCCTCGAACTCGTCGAGCTCGTCGTAGACGTCGAGGTGCGTCAGCACGAGGCGGTCGATGGAGTTCGCGGTGGCGGCGTAGCGCAGGGCGACGAGGTCGAGGTAGCCGCAGCGCCTGGGCCTGCCCGTCGTTACGCCGTACTCGCGGCCCGTCTCGCGGATGTAGGCGTCGAGGGCGCTCTGCGAGGAAGGATCGAACTCCGTGGGGAAGGGGCCGTTGCCCACGCGGGTGGTGTATGCCTTGAAGACGCCGAGGATCCTGTCGATGGCCCGCGGTCCGATGCCGCCCTGCGCGGCCGCGCCCGCGGCGCAGGACATGCCGCTCGAGACGTAGGGGTAGCTGCCGGTATCGATATCGAGCAGCGCGCCCTGAGCCCCCTCGAAGAGCGTATAGGCGTTGCGGTGCGAGCGCAGGTAGGGCACGAGATCGACCGACATGGGCCCCAGCCGCTCGGCCCAAGGCCCGATCCACTCGCTGTCCGCCTGGGAGAGGTTCTCCAGCCTCGAGGGGTCGGAGAGATCGGCCAGGCGGACCCCGTCTCGCGAGGCCTTCATCGCGTAACTCACGCCTATCCCTCGCCCCGTCGTGCCGATCGGGCGGCGCCGCGCGCTGTCCATCTCCTTGTCCTTGAGCCGGTAGCTCGGGAGCACGATGTGCGCGCGGTCCGAGACGAGGACCCTCCCCCGCCAATCGACGCCTTTCGCCTCCAGGCCGGAGAGCTCGGCGAAAAGGGCCTCGGGGTCGATGACCATGCCGGTCCCGAGGATGACGGTCTTGTCAGGATAGAGTATGCCCGAGGGCACGAGGTGGAGCGCGTATTGCTCCCCGCCGAGCACGATCGTGTGGCCCGCGTTGGCTCCTCCCGAAAAGCGCACGATGAGGCGCGCGTCCGCCGCGAGGTAGTCGACTATCTTTCCCTTGCCCTCGTCGCCCCACTGAGCCCCGACGACCACGATGTTCATGTTCTCCCCCTCATCCCCCCCGAAGCCTCGGCGCCGAGAGTATACTCTTTCGATCAGCGGCGGGAATAGTTGGGCGCCGCGGGGCCCGAGGGCCTTGGATTATCCCCTTATCTCATGGGCGGGAATAATTCGGGGCTTCCTGGGTAATCGTCACGTCGTGGGCATGGCTCTCCCTAAGTCCGGCGGGGGAGATGCGGACGAAGCGCCTGTAGCGCCTGAGTTCCTCGAGGCTCCTGCAGCCGCAATAGCCCATGCCCTTGCGAAGCCCCGCCACGAGCTGCATGAGGTACTGGCGAAGTTCTCCCTTGTAGGGAACGCGGCCCTCGATGCCCTCGGGCACCGGCGTCTCGTCCTTGGAGATGCCATAGCGGTCGCCCGATCCGTCCTTGAGGGCCCCCATCGAGCCCATGCCGCGGTACTCCTTGTATATCCGGCCCTCGTAGAGGACCTCGCGCCCCGGAGCCTCCTTGAGCCCCGCGAGGAGGTTGCCTATCATCACGGCCGCCCCGCCCGCGGCGATCGCCTTGACGATGTCGCCGGAGTACTTGATGCCGCCGTCGGCGATGATCGGCAGGCCGGACTTGGCGGCCTCCTCGGCGCATTTCATCACCGCCGAGAACTGCGGCACGCCGACGCCCGCGACGATGCGGGTGGTACAGATCGAGCCCGGGCCGAAGCCGACCTTGACCGCGTCCGAGCCGGCGTCGATCAGCCGGCGCGTCCCCTCGGCCGTCGCCACGTTGCCGCCTATGACGGGGATCTCGGGAAATTGCCGCTTGATCCCGCGCACGGCCTCCACCACGTTGCGCGAGTCGCCGTGGGCCGTATCCATCACGACGAAGTCCACGCGGGCCGCCTTGAGCAGGGGCATGCGGACCTCGTAGTCCTGCGGGGAGATGGCCGCCCCCACGACGAGGCGGCCGGACTTGTCGGTGGCGGCCTTGGGGTAGCGCTCGTGCTTCTCCATGTCCTTGACGGTGATGAGGCCGGCGAGACGACCGTCGGAGTCGACGACCGGCAGCTTCTCGATGCGGTGCTCGTCGAACTTGGAGCGTGCGCTCGCGGGCGTCGCGGCGGGCGTCTCCACCACGACGCGCGAGGTCATGGCGTCTCGCACGAGCGCGAGGTCGTCGCGCCGAAAGCGCAGGTCGCGGGCCGTGATGATGCCCAGGAGCTTGCCGGCGGAGTCGACGACCGGCAGGCCGGTCACGCGCTGGCCCTCCATGAGGGCCCGTACGTCGCGCAGGGTGCGGTCGGCCTCGACCGTGACGGGGTTCTCGATGATCCAATTGAGGTAGCGCTTGACCGATGCAACCTGATCGGCCTGGACGCTCGGGCTGAGATTCCGGTGGATGACGCCCGCCCCGCCCTGAAGGGCGATGGCGACGGCCATGCGTTCCTCGGTGACGGTGTCCATCGCGGCCGAGATCACGGGGACGTTGAGCGCCACATCCCCGGCTATGACGGTCGTGACGTCCGTCTCCCTCGGCAGAATCTCGGAATACCCGGGCACCAGGAGGACGTCGTCGTAGGAAAAGGTTTCTTCGAACATAGGGCCTTCCGCGCTCGTTCGCGCTTGCAGGCGCCCCCGAGGCGCCCTCCGCGCGGCGGCCCTCGAGGCCGCCGCCATGGCTATCCCCGCCCGGCGCCGGCCTTGGGGGCCGGCCCCGGCCGGTCCTCAGGACCATCCAGGCCGGTCCTCAGGACCATCCAGGCCGGTCCTCAGGACCGTCCAGGCCGGTCCTCAGCGGCCCGAGTCCGCCCCCGCCTTCGGTCCCTCAGGGCCCTCGGCGGCGACGGCCCTCATCAGGCCGCGGTACTTCTCCCCGATGGCGCGGGCGCGCTCGGCCGCCCGACCTCGGTATCTCCAAGGCTCGTCGAAGAACGAAGCGGCGCCTTCGACCCCGAGCGTCTTCAGCCTCTCCACGAGGGGGCCGAGCGCCCCTTCGCGCTCGAGCGCCTCGCGCAGGCCCAGCCCTTCCTTTTCGCAGAGCAGCGTTATGCGACGCAGCCTCTCGTGCGCGTCGGGCAGCCCGGACTCCGCGAGGAGGATGTAGGCCGGCTCGGCGAGTACCGCGCCACCGGTCATGAGCAGGTTGGCGGCCATGCGCTCTCGGTCCACCAGAAGACCCCTGAGGACCGATAGCATGCGGTTGGCCGCGGCCGACAGGCCCGCGAGGTACTCGACCACGAAGCGCTCGCTCGCCGAGTTGGTGAGGTCGCGCTGATGCTCCGAAATCTGGTCCATGTAGAAGGTGGCCACCCTCGGGGAAAAGGCCTTCCAGAGGCTCTTCACGTGCTCGCTGTTCCAGGGGTTTCGCTTCTGGGGCATGGTCGAGGATCCGACCTGGGTCTTCGCGAAGGACTCCCTCACCTCGGAAATCTCCGTGCGCTGGAGGTTGCGCAGGTCGTCCGCGAGGTTGGCGAGGACCCCGAACGCGGCGTTGAGCTCGAGAAGGAGGCGCAGCACCGGCTCGGGCTCGACGAGCTGGGTCGAGTGCTCGCTCGGCTCCAGGCCGAGCTTCGAGAGGAAGAGCCTCTCCGCGGCCTCGGGATCGGCATAGCTCATCGAGAGCGCGTTGTACGATCCTACCGCGCCCGCGAGCTTGCCCCGCAGCTCCCCCGCCAGATCCCAGGAGCGCAGCACGCACTTGCCCAGGCGGCTGGCGTACTCGGCCATGGCGAACCCGAAGGTGAGCGGGACGGCGTGCTGGCCGTGGGTGCGCCCGACCTGGGGAGTCTCTGCCTCATCGATCGAGAGCCTGCAAAGCTCGAGCGCGACCTTGGAAAGCAGGGGCAGGACGACCTTCCGCGCGGCCTCCCTCAGGGCCAGGGACTTCGCCGTGTCGAGGATGTCGACGCTCGTGGCGCCCAGGTGGACGAGGCTCGCGACCTCCGGCGGCAGCTTGCGCTGGAGGACGTTCACCAAGGCCCGGATATTGTGCTTGGTCAGCTCCTCCTCGGCGTAGACCTCGGCGGCGTCTATCGACTGGGCGATGCCCCTTATAGAATCGAAGAGCTCCGGGTCGGCGCGGCCCCGGAGCTCCAAGTGGGTCATCAGGAGGGCGGCCTCCGCCCTCGCGCACCAGCGTACCTGGGCGTTCTCCGAGAGTATGGACGAGAGCTCCTCGAAGATTTCCCGGTTGGCGATCCAGTATCTATGGTCTAGGGGGGAAAGATTCTCGAATATGTCACGAGTCTCCATGTCGAACTATGACACGAGGGAGGATCGAAGATCAAGCCCCGGCGCGCCCTCAGGCGATGTCCGCGAACTCGCCGCGCCCGCCGAGGGCCCGCATGAGATCGGCCGGTGCGAGGAGGACCTGGCGGCCCCGCTTCCCAGCGCTGATCGAGATCTCGCCCAGGTCCCGCGCCGATTCGTCCACGATCACGTCGTAGGCCCTCCTGGTGCCTATGGGGGAGCAGCCGCCGCGGAGGTAGCCGGTGGCCGCCTGGAGCTCCGCGAGGGGGAGCATGGCGACGGACTTCTCGAGAGCCGCCTTGGCCGCCTTCTTGAGGTCGACTTGCGCGCCGGCTGGCACGCAGCACAGGAACACGCCTCGCCTCTCGCCGCGCAGGGCCAGGGTCTTGTACACGATGCTCGGGTCGAGGCCGATTTTCGCCGCCGCCGAGAGCGCCGAGAGGTCCTCGAGGTCGAAGTCGTAGGCGAGGACGCGATGCGCGATGCCAAGCGTCTCGAGCACCCTCGTCACGTTTGTCCTCTCCGGCGACCTGGCCGCGCCGTCCCTGGGCATCCGCGCCTTCCCCTACCGCTTGCGGCGGAACATCCGGTAGTTGATCGAGGGGAAGAGGTTGTCCCGCTTCTCGAGCCGCGTGAGCCACTCGGTGCTCACCGTGTTGGAGCAAAGCATGTCGTAGATCCGGCCAAAGTTCGCGATGGGCTCCTCGACCTGGCGCCTCGCGAAGGCCGAGGACTTGCCGGCCCGCATGAGGAGGGCCCAATCCGAGCACATCGAGAGCAGGACCTCGCGAGAGGCCTGGTTGAGGATCCGCTCCCTGAGGCCCGACTCGTCGGGAAAGCGCTCCGCCAGCTCGGACATGCGCTCGACCGCCTTGCTCGCGTGCCTGTAGATCCAGTCGTTGGAGCCGTCGAGCCAGACCTCGCCGAAGCCTCCGTCGCCCCAGGAGGAGTACTCGGGCTGCGAGACCTGGTTCACGGGATAGTCCTTGAGATACTCGCCGAGCGAGACCAATCGGAGGGGGCAGAGCGCGGCGCGGCGGAAGAGCGCCTCGAGAAAGGCGAGGCCCTCGAACCACCAGTGGCCGAAGAGCTCGGCGTCGAAGGGACAGACCATGATCGGCGGCCGATCGAGCAGTGCGGCGGAGGACTCGGCGGAGGCGGTCCGTTCCGCCAGGAAGCGGGCGGCGTGCTCGACGGCCTTGGCGGCGGCCGCGGCCGGGTCATAGGGCCGCTTCAGCTCCGTGCGCCCGGTGACGGCCCAGTACTTGAAGCCAGTGAATATGCGAGAGCCCGAGTCCTCGAGGTGGCTGCGCAAATAGTCGATCGGGAGGTCAAAGCCGATATCGCGGTAGAAGTCCCGATAGACCGGGTCCGCGGGATAGCCGGAGGACTCGGACCAGACCGCCTGGGTGGCGCCCAAATCCCGCACGAAGACCGACAGGCCCGAGGGGCACTCGACGGGGGCGAAGGATCCCCTCGCGGGAGTGGGCTCGCCGAGCAAGGCCCCCTTCGTCGTGACGATCGTGTATTGCGCGTTGTACGAGCGAAGGACCTCCCCGACTCCCGGGTACCAGCCCAGGTTGGGAAGCCAGAATCCAAGGGGTTGCTTGCCGAATATCTTGCGGTGGGAGATGATGGCCGTCTCGATCTGCGAGGTCACGGCCTCGCGGCAGTCGCGGAAAATTGGAAGGAAGGCATGAGTGGCGCAGCTCGTCATGAGCTCGATGCGGCCTTTCTTGTAGAAGTAGTCGAAGGCTCCGAGGATGTCGCGCCCGTAGAGATCCTGGAAGTCGTCCTTATCGGCGCGGTAGAGATCGCGGTACATCCGCGCCAGGGGCTCGAAGGCCGGGTCGCCCCCCACGCGCGATAGCTCGGCCTCGCCGAGGGCCAGCTGGGCGTCGAGATAGGCGACATAGCGGTCGCCCATCGCCTTGTCCCCGAGCATGGCCGCGAGGGTCGGGGAGATGCTCAACGAGAGGCGGAAGGGAACAGAGTCGGCCTCGAGGGACCGAAAGACCCGCAAGAGGGGCAGGTAGGTCTCGGAGATCGCCTCGAAGAGCCATCGTTCCTCGAGGAAGCGCGGGAACTCCGGCCTCTTGACGAAGGGCATATGCGCGTTGAGTACGAGGGCGAGGTAGGCGCTCTCCATTGTCCCCTTCAATCCGCCCGGTTGCTCGGCCTGGCGAAGCCGGATGGCAGGAGCCTCAAGGGGTTGGAGTCGCCCTCGGGGTAGAACGAGAGATCCTCGACGCCCGATAGGGCGAGGAGCTCCCTAGCCTCGGCCGACAGCGACTCGGGCGGCGAGGCTATGCCTTGCCGCGGCGACTCGACCTCGTTGGAACGGGCCAGGACTTTGATCTTGCCGGCCGGCCCTCCCCGCCGCGCGCAGAGGTCGATGCGGAAGCGCACGCCGGAGCGCGGCAGGTTGATGTACCACTGGGAATCCAAGTCGGCCACTGGGATGTCAAAGAAGTCCTTGTGGGCCTCATCCGCGGGGTTCCTCGACTCGGCGGCTGAGCCTCTCGGCTCAGCGCTTCCAAGTTCCGCGACCCGGAGAAAGAGCCCCGCCGAGCTCTCGTCGCCGCGCATGGACTCGAGATCGGCGTCGGAGACGTCCCAGTAGGCGAAGGCCCACGAGGGATCGCGGGCTATCGCGCGGATCATCGTTTCGTTGTAGCGCTTGGCGAGGACCTCGCCAGGGCCTGGATCAAGATCGTAGTCGCCGGCGCTCAGTCCGAAGTACTTCTTCTCGTCTACGTGGACCGCGTCGCCCCGCGACTCGCGCCGATCCTCGGAATCCTCTTCGAGCGTATCGAGGATCTCCTCGATGACGAAGAGGCGCTCGAGCCCCGGTGGAAGATCGAGTCCCGTCCTATCCGCGAGGGAATAGAGTTCGTCCAAGGAGAGGGCCTCGAGCTGTTCGGCTGTCACAAGGACATTCTGGGAAAAACGCCGAAGACTTGTCAACCCTTGGCGCGCGGCCGCCAGAGCGGGCAAATGTCGGAAAGGCCAGCCAATTTGATCTATGAGAACTCCCAAGCCGCATGAAAGCTCTCATAGATGAAAAAGCCTCAGGTTCTTGGCATTTGCGCCCGCTGCTAGTCCGCGGGAGACTCCGGTCCCTCGGAGAGCGGGCCGGGGCCGAGTTCTGGCCTCGGTTTTCCGCGTTTCCTGCGCCGTCTCCGCTTCGCGCCCTGGCTCAGCGCTTCGGGCGGCTCGCTCTTCTCGCTCGGCCTCTGCTGGGCGGGATGTTTCTGGCCCTCCTTGCGATTGGCATCGGCCCGGTCGCCGCGGCCCCGCGGAGATCGCTGATCGATCCTTTCGCCGGTCCAGGAGCGCGTCTTCTGCGCCGGAGCGAGCCCTTTCTTGCGGAAAATCGAGAGGACCGCGGACTCAAGTTCGACCCTCGGAGGGTTCAGGGGCGAGAGGAAGGTCCTGCACTCGCGTAGCGCCTCGCGAAAGGCATCGCTCGTCTCGGCGAGCCGCTCGGGGCGAGATTCGAGGAAGGGCTTGAGGAAATGGGCGAGGAGGCCCGAGAGCTCGCGCCTGCTCGCCGGGTCCCTCGCGCTGTCGTCGAGCGCGCCGAGGGCCGCGCTCAGGGCGGCGGCGAATGCTGGGCTCGACCCGATCTCGGAAACGCAGGAGGGCAGCATGTGGCGCAGGAGGTCGAAGCGGGCAAGGCTCGTGAAGATCACCGAGGCCGAGCCGGAACCGAGGATTTTGATGAACTCCTCGGTGAGCCGCGACGCCCCCGCCTGGGCGAGGAGCCCCGAGTCGCGCTTGAGCGCGAGCCTGAGCCCCAGTGGGATGCGGAAGCCGGTCATCGCGGCGTACTTGACGCAGCGGATCATCCGGACCGCATCCTCCTTGAAGATGACCTTGACCGGGATTACCGGCTCGATCCGTTTCGCCGCGATGTCCTTGAAGCCGCCGACGTAGTCGACGAGGGTGGAGTCGTATGGATCGTAGTAGAGGGCGTTGAGGCTGAAGTCGCGGCGGCGGGCGTCCTCGTCGATGGTGCCGAACTCGTTGCCCACCGTGCCGTTCGCTATGGACCTGAAGGTGGAGACCTCGAAGATCTTCGGACCGCAATAGACGTGCACGAGCCGGAAGCGGCGCCCGATCACGCGGGCCGAGCGGAAGACGCGCTTGATGCGGGCGGGCGGGGCGTCGGTGACGATATCGAAATCCTTGGGCGAGCGAGCGAGGAGAAGATCCCTCACCGCCCCTCCGACTATGTACGCCTCATGGCCATTCTGCCTGAGACGCTCCGAGATCCGGAGCGCATCGGGATCGATGGACGCGCGGTCGATCCCGTGCTCGGCTTGGGTGTAAACAACGGCCTTGGCGACGGGCTTGCCGTCCTCTGATCTACGGTAGCGGATGAGCAATACTGGGCCTCGCAGAGATCTTGGATGAAGCGGCCGCCATTATACTGTCTCAGCCGGGAGTCCGGTCAAGCTCGGCTTTCGGGCCGATTGACAATGGCGAGAGCGCTTTTGCTGCCGCCCGGCTATAGCCGGGACTCCAGCCAGGACTTGATGTCGGAAAGCACCTCGTCTCGATTGGTCTCGTTGAGAATCTCGTGGCGCGCCCCGGGGTACAGCCTCGTCTCGACGTTCAGGAGGCCCGCGGACTTGTACTTGTCCGCCAGGATCGACACGAAGCCGGAGGCCCCGCCTACCGGGTCCTCCGCCCCGGCGGCGATAAAGATCGGGAGGGCCTTGGGGAGGCCGGCGAAACCCGCGCCTCGGTAGATCGAGGAGAGAGCGCCCAGGAAGTCCCTATAGAAGCCGAAGCTGCAGACGAAACCGCAGAGGGGATCGGCCACGTACTTATCTACTTCGCCCGAGTCCCTCGACAGCCAGTCGACCGCGGTTCTCGAGGGTTGGAAATCCTTGTTGCTCGCGTCGAAACTCATTTTATGCAGGGAGACCGCGGGGGCCTTCTGGCCCTTGAAGGCCGAGCCGAGAGCGGCGATGAGCCTAGCCAGGGCCAGGATAGGGGGCGGGGGCGGCGCGACGACCCCCGAGAGGACGCAGCCCGACAATTCGGAGCCGTAGGCCGCGACGTAGGTCTCGGCGAGGACCGAGCCCATGGAGTGACCCAGCAGGAATACGGGCAGGCCGGGGTACTCGGCCGCGGCGTCCCGAGCTATCTCGTGGATATCGTCGCGGACCCGCGCGAAGCCGTCCCGCTCGGCCAGCCAGCCCAAGGCGCCTTCCGCCGTGCGCCCATGGCCCCGATGATCCGGCGCGTAGACCGCCCAGCCAGATGCGCTCATGGCCGCAGCCAGCCTCTCGTAGCGGGCGGAATGCTCGGCCATTCCGTGGGCCACGAGGAGGATCGCCTTGGGGCCGCCCGCGGGGAGCCAGGAGCGGACGAAGACGGTCTTGCCGTCGGATGACGCATGCGTGAATTCTGTCGGTCTCATCGGACCCTCCGGATCAAGGCTGCTGACATTGTAAGTCCTGGTCCCGGAACGGGCAAGACAGAATGCCGATGGAGGGCGAGTCGCTTGGGCTCAAGATTGGCTGAGGAAGTGCCGATACACAAGGCGAGGGTCTATGTTCTGGGCGGAGCGAGGCTCCGGGACCTATTCCCCCTCTCTTCTATTGTCGGATGCGGGGGATCCGGCATTAGCTCTTTCGCGTGAGCGGGCCCGCATCGGGCCCCGTTCCCCTTCACGAAAGGAGGCTCGCGGGGAGGACACTACTGGCTTAGACGCGCCTGAGGGCAGACCGCCGTTCCGGCAGGCCCAACCCCAGGGGCGGGAAAGCGGGGCAAGGAAGTCCCGCTTCATATGCAAGGAGGATTCAGATGATTATCAACCACAACCTGAGCGCGATGTTCGCGGACAGAGTCCTCGGCATCACCAACGATGCCACGGGCAAGAACATGGAGAAGCTCTCCTCCGGCCAGGCCATCAATCGCGCCGGCGACGATGCCTCCGGGCTCGCCGTCTCGGAGAAGATGCGCAGCCAGATCCGCGGCCTCAACCAGGCCAGCAAGAACGCCGCCAACGGCATCTCCTTCATCCAGACCACGGAAGGCTACCTCCAGGAGTCCGAGGACATCCTGCAGCGCCTCCGCGAGCTCTCCGTCCAGGCATCCAATGGCGTGTACACCTCCGAGGATCGCATGCAGATCCAGGTCGAGGTTTCCCAGCTCGTCGATGAGATCGACCGCATCGCGAGCCACGCCCAGTTCAACGGCATGGGCCTCCTCACCGGCAGGTTCGCCCGCGACAACGGCGAGAACGTGGTTACGGGCTCCATGTGGATCCAGGTCGGAGCCAACATGGACCAGCGCAAGAGGATCTACGTCGGCACGATGACCGCCAAGGCCCTGGGCGTCCGCAACGCCGGCAACGACGGGATCGTGAGCCTCGAGGATGCCGATGGCGCCAACCGCACGATCGGCGTCGTCGATCTGGCCCTCAAAAAAGTCAACAAGCAGCGCGCCGACCTCGGCGCCTACCAGAACCGGCTCGAGCACGCCATCAAGGGCATCGACGTCGGAGCCGAGAACCTCCAGGCTGCCGAGAGCCGCATCCGCGACACCGACATGGCCAAGGAAATGGTCGAGTATACGAAGAACCGCATCCTCGTCCAGGCCGGCGGCGCCATGCTCGCCCAGGCCAACCAGAGGACGCAAACGGTCTTGCAGTTGCTCCAGTAGCATAGTATCATTACGGGGAAGGCGGCCCTTCGGGGCCGTCTTCTCCGTCGGTCTTTGACAAAAACCCTCCCGCACGCATGGGCATAGAGGGCGTCCTGCAGAAGGGACGCGCTCCTTGCCATACGGGGACGAACGGATTGGGGCGGCGCGACTAATCGCCCCATTCCCCGGTCGGCTTGCGCGCAAGGCACGCGACGGCATGGAAGGCCGCCGCGGATTCACCTCAAGGAGGGTCACATGATTATCAACCACAACATGAGCGCGATGTTCGCTAACCGGACGCTCGGCAACACGGGCGCCGATATCGCGAAAGACATCGAGAAGCTCAGCTCCGGCCAGCGCATCAACAGGGCGGGCGACGACGCTTCGGGGCTCGCGGTCTCCGAGAAGCTCCGCGGCCAGATCCGAGGCCTCAATCAGGCCACGCGCAACATCGAGAACGGCGTCTCGTTCATCCAGACGACGGAGGGCTACCTGAGCGAGACCCAGGACATCCTCCACCGTATGCGCGAGCTGGCCGTGCAGGGCGCCAATGGCGTGTATACCTCCGAGGACCGGATGCAGATCCAGGTCGAGGTATCGCAGCTGGTCGACGAGATCAACCGCATCGCGAGTCACGCCCAGTTCAACGGCATGAACCTGCTCACCGGCCGCTTCGCTAGGAACGGGACGGCGGCCATGCAGCTCCAAGTCGGGGCCAACATGGACCAGAGCAAGCAGATCTTCATCGGGACGATGACCGCCCAGGCCCTTGGCCTCGCGGGCGCCCAGGGAACCGCGGAGATGATTTCCATCGAGGACCCGTCCAAGGCCAACCAGGCTATCGGCGCCCTCGACTCCGCGCTGAAGGTCGTGTCCAAGCAGCGTGCCGACCTCGGCGCCTACCAGAACCGCTTCGAGATGGCCGCCAAGGGCGTCTCCGTGGCGGCGGAGAACCTGCAGGCTGCTGAGAGCCGAATTCGCGATACCGACATGGCGAGCCAGATGGTCGACTACGTGAAGAACCAGATCCTCGACCGCGCCGGCTCCGCGATGCTCGCCCAGGCCAACACGCGCTCGCAGAACGTCATGACTTTGTTAGGCTGACGCAAGACCGTTCATTCTGATGGGGTAAAGAGAGACTTCTGGACGTCTTCTCTCCGATTCCCCATGCCGGCGCCTTATGGCGCCGGCGATCCTCGGCGGGAGGGGAACGCGCCCCCTTCCCGCTTTCTTGCAGACTCTGTCGGAGGCTCACTATGGCTCTCGACGTTTCTTCTATACAATCTTCCTCCCCGCTCCTCCTCGAACAGGCGAAGCGCGGCTCTGCGCCTGAGGAAGGCTCACAGCGCCTCCAAACGCCCGTCGAGCTGCCCGCAGATCTCAAGTCGGCGATCCAAGACCTCCAGCGAGTAAGCGAGGTATACAACCGCCACCTCTCGTTCAGCTTCAACGAGAAGCTCGACCAGGTCGTCGTCAAGGTCATCGACAACGACACCGATAAGGTGGTTAGGGAGATCCCGCCAGTCGAGCTCCAGCAGGTGTACGAGCGGATCCGCGAGGTGATAGGCCTGCTCTTCGACAAGTCGGCCTAACGGCCCCGGTTTCGCGGTATATTGGCCTGGAGGGGCCCGCTGAGGCTCCCTAGGGGCGTTCATGTCCGATTTCTCCATCCCGGGAACAGCCACCGACAAGTACGGCACCCAAACTCTCATAGACGGCCTCATGAAGATCGCGAAAGTCCCTCGCGACGAGATGGCCGACAAGATCAAGGCCCTCCAGACTCAGAAGTCCGTCTGGCTCGACTTCAACCAGCGCCTAGCCCTGCTCCGCACCGGCGCCCAGGGACTGTATAACTTCAAGAACCCCTTTGACACGCGCCAAGCCAAATCCTCGGACGAGAGCGTCCTCACGGCCAGCGCTACGAGGGAGGCCCTCGAGCAGACGAGGACAGTCCTCGTCAGGCGCGCGGCCTCGGCCGACCGCTACATCTCGCGCGAGCTGGCGAAGGACTACAAGGTCCCCGCCGGCGACTATATTTTCAGCGTAGGAGACAAGAAGGTCGAGCTTAAATTCTCCGGCGGCAACCTCCAGGACTTCGCGGATGCCCTCTCGCGGAAAGGCGGGGATCTCCTCAGGGCCCAGGTCGTGGCGGTCTCGCCCTCGACCAAGTCCCTTGTCATAGAGTCGCTCAAGACGGGATCGGCCAATCGCCTCGGCCTGGACGGCGACGCCGTCCAGCTCGGCCTCGACTCCGGCCTCGTCGAGCGCGTCTCCTCCTCGAGGCAGGAGCTCGATCCCGCCAAGGCCGTCGCCTGGTCGGCGCCCTTGGACCCGGCCTCGGTCTCGGGCGGCGGTCTCTCGCTCGCGGCCGGCGGGGAGGCCAGGCTCGATCTCAGGCCGCCGATCAAGGCGACGGGCATGGTCCTCGAGATCGAGTACCGCATGACGCGGCTTCCCGAGGACCAGCAGCCCACACCCCCTTCCGGCCCAAGCCTGGGCGCCGTGGGCTCGGCCACCTACGAGGGCATCACCGTCACCGGGGCCCCCTCCGCCTCCGGCCTGCCGGCGTGGACGCCTCCGCCGGTCCCCAAACGCGTGGAGGATCTCTCCATGGCGAGCGTCATCGGCCCCGACGGATCCGCCAAGGCCCTGAGCGACCTTTCGGACGGCGACGGCGTCCAAAAGCTCACCCTGCCCCTCGACGCCTACGGGCCGACCATCTCGGCCTTGGGCTTCCGCGTGCGCGACACGACGCGGCGCCTCGAGGTCCTCAAGGCTCGAGTCTACGACCCCTCCGAGACCGGGGGCCTTAAGCCCATCCGGCCCATCTCGACGGCCCAGGACGCGGAGGTATCCGTGGACGGCATCGAGGTCACGAGGCCGAGCAACACCGTCACCGACGTCATTCCGGGCGTCACCCTCAACCTCAAGGCGGCCTCCGACAAGCCGGTCGCTCTCAAGGTCCAGCCCGACAGGGACGCCGTGCAGCAGACCATCGTCGCCTTCATCGGGACCTACAACAAGCTGATGGGCCAGATCAACATCCTCACGCGATCGGACGACAAGGTCATCGACGAGATCACCTACTTGACGGACGATGAGAAGAAGACGGCCAGAGCCAACCTTGGGACCCTCCAAGGCGACTCGACCCTCTCGATGCTCTCGGCCTCCTTGCAGCGCCTCGCCTCGTCGCCCTATCAGACCAAGGACGGCGCGGACATGAGCCTCCTGGCCCAGATGGGGATATCGACCAACGCGGGCGCGACCGGCGCCGGCGGCTACGACGTGTCCAAGATGAGAGGCTATCTGGAGATCGAGGACGAGACACTGGCCAAAGCCCTCGACCAGCACTTCGAGGCCGCCAAGCAGCTGTTCGGAAGCGACACGAACGGCGACCTGATCGTCGATTCTGGCTTCGCCTACGCCCTCGACAGCCTGATCAAGCCCTACGTAGAGACGGGCGGCATCCTCTCGCTCAAGACGGGAACGATCGACACCCAGGTCGACGACGACAAGAGGCAGCTCGACAGCCTCGACACCCAGCTGGCCAACAGGGAGCAGGACCTCAAGACCAAGTACGGCGAGATGGAGGCCAACCTCAACAAGATGGAGAGCTCCTCCAGCTCGATCGACAATTTCGTGAAGCAGAATTCCGGCCAATAGGCGGATAGGAAGAGGTTCGGATGACGATACGAGTGAACGGGGCCGAGCTGGCCCTCGATCAGAAGGAAGGCGCGAGCCTCGGCGAGGTCCTCGCGGCGGCCGACGAGCTGCTCGAGAAGGCGGGCACGGTCATCGTGGCCCTGCGCGTGGACGGGGCGGAGGTCGACGCGGAATCCTACGGGGCGGTCGCGCGGAGGCTTGTCGCCGAGGTCGCGGCCGTCGACATCAGGGCGGAGGACTCTTCGGAAATCCGCATGCGGGCCATCCGGAGTTTTCTCGAGCTCCTCGCACGGGCCAAGGCCGTTTGCGAAAACGATCAGGCCGAGACCCTCTGGGCCGAGCTCCGCGCGAAGGTCCGCGAAGCCCGCGAGGGCTTCGGCGGCCTCTTCCCCGCGGACGAGCTCTCCTTCGTGCGGCTTTTTGACGAGCTGCTGGAGCGTTATGGAGACCAGCCAGACCAGGGCGCCCGGATCGAGCTCTCGGCCCAGGCCGGCCGCATTTCCGCCTTTTTCGGCGAGCGCCTGGCCGAGCTCTACGACCCGCGGCGGGAAATGATGACGGCTGCCTCGCTATTCGAATCCCGCGCCTCGGAGCTGGCCGATATCCCCATCCTTCTCCAAACGGGCAAGGAGGACCAGGCCATGAAGGTCGTCCTCTACTTCATCGAGGTCTTCAACAAGGTCATCCGCGTCCTGCCCGAGCTCAGGAAGGCCGGGATCGACACCTCGGCGGTTTCGATTGGGGGAGTGGCCCTCCCCGACTTCTACGGCTCATTCAACGACGTGCTCCGCGAGCTCATCGGAGCGTTCGAGCGCAAGGACGCGGTCCTCATCGGCGACCTTGCCGAATACGAGGTGCTGCCGAGGATGCGCGAATTCTTCGCAGCGATGAGGGAGGCGCTGCCAGGATCATGACGCCGCAATTGACGCTAGCCCAAGTGGGCGCGACGAGCCTGTACACGACGAGCAGCTCGAGCCCGAACGCCGGCATCTTCGTTGTGATCGGCCTCATCCTGATCATAGTTATCGTCGCCGCCATCGCCAGGAACGGGGGCGGCGGCTCAAGGCGAGGCTCGTCCTCGTTCAATAAATCCGCCTTTCGGCGCGCCGCGAGGAGCGCCGGCCTGGCTGAGGAGGAGCTTCGCTCCCTCGAAGAGTACGCGCGCGCCGCGGGCCTCTCCAATCCCGATTTCGTCTTCCGCAACCCTCAGAAGATGGACGCGTTCTTCCAGGAAGCCTACAAGCAGATCGACAAGGTCTCTGACTCCGAGGCCGACGCGGAGGAGCGGAAGGCCCTCCTTTTCTCGGCCCGCGAGCGGCTCGCGCGCGCGAAATCCCAGGGCGGCGCCGTCCGCTCGAGCCGGCAGCTGGGCCGCGGCACGCCGCTGACCTTCATCGCCCCCGGCGAGGAGTCCTATCCATCGGTCATCCTCGCGGTCGAGCCTTCGGGCATCGCGGTCGAGCCGGTATCCGACTCCTACGGCGAGGCTCTCCGCTTCAGGCGCGGGACGAAGTTCACGTGCTTCTTCTACGCCAAGGGCCACGAAGGCTACCAGTTCCCCACCCACGTCGTAGGCTGGGAGAAGATAGGCGGCCAGGACGCGATGGTGCTCGCCCACAGCGAGGCCGTGCGGCCCCTTCCCGCGAGGAGGCATACGAGGCGGACGATGAAGGCCCCGTGCACCTTTTACCGCGTGGCGGTCACGGCCGGCGGCTCCGGCGCCGCCGGCGGGGACAAGGGCAAGAAGGGAGCGGCGAAGGTCGAGAACATCCCCTACCCCGGCACGATCGTGGATATCTCGGCCGGCGGCCTAGGGATACAGTGCGCGAGCCCCCTCCAGGAGGGCGAGTACGCCAAGGTGGTCTTCAACGCGGCGGGGGGAGCGCAGGCCGCCTTCGCGAAAGTTCTCCGAATGAATAGGACGAAGACCATGGGAGGCATCATGCACCTCCAGTTCGTCAAGATCTCCAGGCAAGGGCTCAACGCGATACTCTCCCACGTCTACGGCTACGCGGACTAGGCGACCGCCGGCCGGCAGCGACGGGCTTCACCTTGACTCGAGCCGCTGCCCTCCCTACAATCGAAGCATGAGGGTCGTGGAGCTTAGGGACCTCTCCCGCAGGGAATCCCCGGTGCATTACATCAAGGAGCTCACGGCCGTCGCGGTGGTCGAGTGGAACGAAAGACAGTCCGAGAGCGATATCGCGATCATCCTTGAGCATAAGCCCCTCGGTCCTCCTGAGGTGCGCGTGCACATCCTGGACGCAGTCGAAGGCCCGACCCTCCCCCTTATCCACGCGATCAAGGACATGGTCGTGGACCTGGAGCGCTCGGGGAGACTTCCCTGAGGGAGTTCCGCTTGCGCGATCCCGAGGACACGATGGCCCTCGGCGCGCGTCTCGGAGCAACGGCGCCTGGCGGGACTGTGATAGCGCTCAAGGGCGGGCTCGGCGCTGGTAAGACCACCTTCGTCAAGGGACTCGCCCTCGGCCTCGGGATCGAGGACGAGGTGACCAGCCCCACATTCACGATCGTTTCCGAATACGAAGGACGATTGCGCCTCCACCATGTCGACGCATACCGCCTCGCCGGGCCCGAATCCTTCGACTCCGTCGGAGGCGAGGACCTGGTCTCCGACTCGGGCGGGGTCTGCGTCGTCGAGTGGAGCGAGAATGTCGAGTCGGCGCTTCCGCCTTGGGCCGCGATCGCGGAGATCGAGGTCGAGGATGACGGGTGCCGGGTGCTCAAGCTCGAAGGCGCGGGCCTGGAAGGGCTGCTGGCGTGACCGTCCTAGCGATAGACTCTGCCACGGACATACTTTCGGTCGCGCTTGGCTCGGGCGAGCGCTGGTCAGAGACCTCGATCGACATGGGGCTCAAGCATGCCGAGCGCGTGATGGGCCTAGTCGACTCATGCCTGAGCCAGGCAGGGATCCGCCGCGAGGAGCTCGAGCTCGTCGCCTGCGCCAAGGGTCCGGGGTCCTTCACGGGCCTGCGGATTGGCATGTCCTCGACCAAGGGCATAGCCGCCGGCCTGGGCATTCCCTGGATAGCCGTGCCCACCCTCGACGCCTTGGCCTGGGGCTACGACTTCTTCGACGGGGCCGTCGCTCCCATTATCGACGGCAGGAAGGGCCGGTTCTACTCGGCCGTCTACGAGCGAGGGAGTCGGGTCTCGGAGTGGCTGGACCTGCCACTTGCCGAGCTAGCCGGCCTGCTGGATACTTATCCTGTGGCTCTCGTCACTGGACCGGACGCGGAGCAGTTCCGCTCCTACGCGTCGGAACGTCCTGGTTTCAGGGTCGATGAGCGCGGCAGGCGTCCCGTTGCGCGCGCGCTCGCCGTCCTGGCCCTCGAGCGACTGGGGCGCGAGGGCCCCGGATCGCCGGACGAGGGGCCCCTCTATCTCAGGCCGAGCGAAGCCGAGGAGAGCGCTCTCCGGCGCGAGGGCCTACCTAGGCTAGGCCTGGGCGGGGCCTAGGCCCGGAAGGACGAGATGGACAGGAAACTCCAAGGGGGGAGCGCTCCCGAAGAAACCGGGGACTTAGGGGAGCTCGAGGAACTCGAGGAGCTCGAGGAGCTCGAGGAAATCAAGGATCCCGAGAGGCCCAGGGCCCTCGGCGTCTCCTCGCCTCGGCCCACAGCGCGCGCGAAAAACCCAAAGGGCAAGGCCACGCGTTTCCTGTCCGATCAGGGCGCGAGGAGCCTCCTTCGCAGCTACGAGCAGAATCCCCAGCCGATGGCCATCATCGACGACTCCCTCGGCTACATCTTCAGCAACCGGCCCTTCAAAGAGCTCATCAAGGCCTTTGGCTACCCCGAGTCCCCGAGCCTCTTCGAAACCTTCGCGCGGGCGATCCCCCTGGAAAAGGCCAAGCTCATCGCCGATAGCCTCGCGAGAGAGGACATGGGCTATGCCTGGAAAGGCACGATTTCGCACAAGACCCGCGATGCCGCCGCGATCATCACCAAGGTCCACATCTTCCCCTTCTTCGCGGAGAAGCGGCTAGGCTCCGAGGGCCTCATGGCCAAGATCGTCGGGGGCAGGCCCCAAGCCTATTCCGTCTACCTGGACGATGTCACCGAGGAGAACCGCAAGGTCCTGAGAGACATGTTCTCGTCCTTGCTGGAGGCCTCCAAGCTCAAGGACAACGACACGGGCAAGCACATCGAGAGGGTTAACCTCTATGCTAGCCGCCTCGCCGAGGCCATGTTCGATGCCCCGGCCTGGCCCGAGATCGACAAGGACTTCGTCCAGGACATCGGCTTCCTGGCCGCGATGCACGACGTAGGCAAGATCGGGACTCCCGACAATATCCTTAATAAAGAAGGCCCCTTGAGCGACTTCGAGTGGGCGGTCATGAAGGAGCACACGATCAACGGCGCCTTCATCCTCTCGAGCTACCCCAATCCCATGGCGAGGGAGATAGCGCTGTCCCATCACGAATGGTGGAACGGCTCGGGCTACCCCTACAACCTCGTGGGCACCATGATCCCGCTGTCCGCGCGCATCGTCACCATCGCCGATGTCTACGACGCCCTTCGCATGAAGCGCAGCTACAAGCCCGCATACAGCCATGAGTTCGCGATGCAGAAGATCCAGCAGGAGCGGAGCGTGCACTTCGACCCGGAGATCGCCGACCTGGCCATCCTGATCGAGAAGAGCTTCGAGACCATCTTCGCCGAGAACGCCGACGCCTGAGGCACCAACCCCAGATACAGGAGAACGGCAACCGCGGGAAAGCGAATAGAAAGGCAACCACGGAGCCACGGAGACTAGACCACGGAAATCACGGAGGAGTGATCGCATAATAGCAATGATGACGGCTTCTATTAGCCTGATCATTTTCTCTTCTCCGTGATCTCCTCAGTGTCTCTGTGCCTCCGTGGTTGCCTTTCGCTTTGATGCCCTAGAAGGTCTTTATAAACGCGCGGCGGCGCTTGTGCTGGCGCTTCTCGTAGTCCTTCCACATGCTCTGTACCTTGACGTTGGTCTCGAGCTCGAGGTTCGTCTCGGAGAACTTGACGCCCTCCTCGATGGCGCTCTTGTTGAGCGCGTTCATGATGAGGGCGACGACGCCGCGCTCCTGGTACTCGCGCTTGACCGCGACGAGATACAGGTCGATGACCTCGGGATGCCTAAGGGCCTTGAGGAAATAGTACCAGCCCAGAGGGAAGAGCCTCCCCTGGGCCTTGCGCGCGGCCTCGGAAAGGCTGGGCATCGCGATGCCGAATCCGATGAGCTTGCCGCTCTCGTCGACGAGGAGCTTCACGAAGCGGCT
>Ga0181529_10002932_pt1 | contig 19915 bp, 14 predicted proteins | sample PEATcosm2014_Bin_36_FD_119763 | JGI IMG/M metagenome (GOLD analysis project Ga0181529, IMG submission 119763) | Peatland microbial communities from MTU Mesocosm Facility, Houghton, MI, USA - PEATcosm2014_Bin10_30_metaG | ecosystem: Environmental > Terrestrial > Soil > Wetlands > Peat | place... | reverse complement strand
GCGGGAGAATTGCGGCCCTCGACGGCCAGCGCCTCGGACCACGTGGCCGCCAGATCGGGAATGGAATTCTGTTCGAACTCGGCATCGGCGATCTCGCTCTTCCGCGCCGCTTCCACCAACGCCGCCGGCACGCCCTTCTCCGCATAGCCGGAGAGAATCTTCTTGATTTCGGAAACGATCGGGGCCGGGTCGGCACTGGCGGGAATAGCCGCGGCCGCGTATCCCACGCTGGCCTTGTCGTAAGCCTCGGCGACGCCGAACTCCGCGCCCAGAGCCTTGCCCGCGGGCACCAGGCCGTACAGATCGGCGCGCTGGCTGGCGGCCACGTCGGCCAGAATGTGCGCCGCGGCGTAGTCCGGGCTGGACGTCCCCGGCATGCGGAACGCCACGAACACCGTCTCGTAGGGCAGGTTGCTCTCCAGCGTGAAGGTCTCCGGCTTGACCGGCTGCAGCTTCACCTCGGGATGCGCCGGAATCTCCTTGCGCTTGATGGACCCGTACAACTGCTTCACCTTGGCCAGCGCGGCCGCGGGATCGACATCGCCCGCGATCACCAGGATGGCGTTGTTGGGCGCGTACCAGTCCTGGTAAAACTTCTTCAGCATGGCCGCGGTGGTGCCGTCGAACGACTCCTTGGTGCCCAGCGCGTCATGGGCGTAGGGCGTGCCGGAGAAGAGATCCTGGTTGAGGCGGGTGACGAATTTGTAGGTGGGATTGGACAGGTCGCGCGACACCTCCTGTTCGATGGCCCCGCGTTCCCGCGCCCATTCCTCTTCGGAATTCTGGACATCCTGCATACAAGCCGCGTCCACGCGCAGCGCGACTTCCAGGTCCTGCGCCGGCACGGTGATGAAGTACTGCGTGACGTTCTGTTGCGTATCGGCATTCGAGCTGCCGCCCAATTGCGCGTAGATGGCGGCGATCTGGTCGCCGGTCAAGCCGGCGCACCCGCGGAACGCCATATGCTCCTGCGCATGCGCCGTCCCCGGAAAGCCCGCAGGCGTCTCATTGCCGCCCACCAGGTAGTTCTCCTCGACGGTGACCACGGGGGCCAACGGGTCGCGCACGATCACTACGCGCAAGCCGTTATCGAGGGTGGCGCGGACCACGGATTGTCCCGCGTCCTTCTGGGGTGTGGCCACTCCGGCCATGAAAACAGCAGTGAGAATCAAAAGGATTGGGCGGCGCAAGATGTTCCTCCGGCTATCCTTACTTGACCATGCGCGCCGCGGGAGATGCAAGCGGGGGCGGTGCCTGAGATGTGCGTTGAAGGAAAACCGCCCTCGCGCATCCCGTGGGAACCCACTATTAAGTACGAAAGGTCAAATTGGGAAATGCCCCTCCCTATAGAGATTTTGGTGTTCGCCTACCTGCTATGCGGTAGCCTTCTTTTGGGCGGTTCGTTCGTCGCGGCTTGGGTGGGTGACCGTTTTGGAAGCTGGGCGTTGGGGACAGGCGAAGTTTTCCTGTTGATGCTTCAGCGGTTCCTACCTGCGGTTGGGGACAGTCCCGACATTGGCCACGCTGACGGCGATTTTGACCTAGCCACTGAATTGCTGTGCGCGCACGGTCTCAAGGCCGGTGATTCCCAGATATGGCCTCTGGCTGGCTTCGATAATCTCCCTGGTGGCGCGCGTATTCTGCCAGGTGGCAAGCCGGGTTAGAAGGGTGAGAACCGTGTAGAGGATTGCCGTTGCAGCGCCACCGGCGGCCACTATGACGGCATGGTCAGACCGATGTGAAATAGATTTGATTTTCTTGCTTCTGGTTAGACCACATGGCGCAAACGGAAGCAACGGGCACGAGAAGAGCGCGTTGAGGGAAATTTCAGGATTCTGGCTCGCCGGGGAGCAACTGCAGCGTTTCGCCGTCGAACTCCGCGACGAGCCACCCCACCGTAGCGCCAGCAACCGCTTTCTTCAGGCGGGTGATCTCCCGAGCGCTCACGCCGGCGTTGCCACCTTTCAACTGGACAAGCTGAATATCCAAGAGATCGGAGTCTTTTCGGCCAAGCCGGAAGGCTATGGCGTCAATGATGCCGGTTCGGGGAGCGCCCGTCTTGCCTTCAAAGAATGCGATTCTCCAGCCGTTCTCCTGGCAATACATCCTCAGGGCATCCTTGCTCGCAGCTTCGGCGGCGTGGGCCTTTTCCCATGCGTTCATTCGCTTGCGCGTCTGCCACATTTTCCGCGCAGCCGCGCGACGCTTTCTGGTTCGGGCAGCTTTTTGGCCAGCGGTCAATTGTTCAGCCATGGCTTTGAATTATAGCCCGTAGCACTCCTCCGTCATTTCCGATTAGACGGGGGAACGGACCTCCGGAAATCCGCGCGCGTGGTAATGGTGGCGGCATGACGGTGTCCGCAGATCTTGGCGCATGGACGATTATGAGGATTATCTGGATATGATGAAGTAGGCCGAATCCGTTACAGGGCCGTAGAATTCACGGGTCGGAGAGAATTGCCGACCTGATCGACTCCGGGGCATTTCGCCTCGCAGGATTCGCAAGTCATTGTGATTTCAGCCTCTTCTGTGCTCTTCATCATTCGATAATCAGGTTCCCCTATCTGTGTGCCAACCGGAAAAGACAGTTTTCCGGTGTTTATTCGATTTACTTTCAAAGACTTACGGAGTACACTGGAGAATATCAAACCGTACGCCTAGTACGCCAATCTTAGGCGTTCGGGTTTATCGTGAAGACCTGAGGAACGCTGTGCCGAAAGCTATTGACGTAGGCAAGTACTTCTTGTCGCTGGTTGACGATGAGAGCGGAGACTCGATCTCAAACCTAAAGCTGCAAAAGCTCCTGTACTACGCCCAGGGTTTTCATTTGGCGGCCTATGATGAGCCGCTATTCCCCGAGAACATCGAAGCGTGGGCTCACGGGCCTGTTGTCCCCGTCGTTTATTATCAGTTGAAGCACTTTGGCGCCAACCCTGTCGAGTTGCCTCAAGACGTGGATTTCGATGCGATTTTTGGAGACCAGAAAAAGGAACTACTAGACGAGGTTTACGCCGTCTACGGGCAGTTCTCTGCTGCCGCTCTCCGAAATATGAGTCACAACGAGTCGCCGTGGAAGCAGACACCGCAAGGCGACACGATCAGCCATGATCTGATGCGCGACTACTTCAAAACCCGCATTGCCTCCTAAAATCAAGCAACCCGACCAGGAACGGGGCAAGCGCATCTCCGCTCCTCAGCCACCTGTCGATACTGGACGAGAACCGCCGGCATTTTGTTTCCGGCACTGCAGTAAGGACTACTCCATTGAGTGTTGCAGCACCGAGCAAAAGAGCGCCTTGGCCGACACCCTCTGGAAGTTGACACAGCGGACCTGGAATGAGCTTATCAGCGCGCATCGCCACGGAGTGGGCTGCGAGAAAATAGCCCGTGATTCCATCCAGGCGCCTATTCCAAAGCAAGTTACAGATGACGTGACTCTTTGGGCGTTTAGGTTTTATGGGAAAGCCCCAATGGTCGGATATCGCTCTGGCCGGATATTTCACATCGTCTGGCTTGACCGTGATTTTACCGTCTATAGCCACTGAGCGCCGGTCCCGATGCAATGGGCAACGATGAGCGTGCCAACGTCCGTTCCGAAGCGCCTCGCCAACTACGCCGAGCTTTTCGTTTTCACAGACCCATTGTAGAGAGCTGTGATCCGATTGGATTACTCTTCTTGCCTACGGGGCCTGCCGCCGCCGTGGGTCCTCCGCGCCGCCACCTTGCGATAGTGGCGTGCGCCCAGGTGGCGCGACGTGACGGTACGGCCCTTGAAACCCGGTCAATTGGCATACTTTTGTCGTGCGGACGAATAGGCTAGCGTGCATGCGTTCGCCGCTTTCTCTTCAACGCACTTTTCAGACACTACCCAAGCGCCAGCGAATTACGCCACCGTGCGCGGCGCCGCTTCCGACGCCACTACCGTCACCTCGCCGGTCCCAATCGCCGACGCCGGCAGCGACACCGAGAGCGGCGCTTCATACATCTGCGGCCGGAACGGGAGCGACAGAATCGTCTTGTTCCCCGCGCGCACTTCGTAGGAACGGACCGGCTCGCGGCCGGCGATGGCCGTGGTCCATTCCACGATGGCGCGCTCGCCGTCGCGCTTCACGTTCACCGAGGCGGGCTGCACCAGAGTATTGGTCTTCTCCTGGAAGTAATTCGTTGCGGCGCCGTGGCGCGCGGCGGACTCCTTCTCGATGCGGTCCCGCTCCGTTTCGGAAGGCATGTCCTTCAACGCGGCAGTCAAATTGGCCACCATTTGGTCGGTCCCGGGCTTCTCGCGGTTGATCGAACCCGTGCCGATGATGGCGCACGACACGCCGGGGAGCGAAAGCGAGTAACGCACCAGGTCGGAGTATCCAATGGCGTCCGGCTTGCCGACCGACAGGATTACGTCGTCGGGCGTGCGCGAGAAGCGCGGCTCTTTGCCATAGTAGGCGCCGTCGGCGAACACCTTCATCGCGATCACGCCCAGTCCGCGCGAAATGGCCAGCGGCAGCACGTTGTTCTGGTGCGAACTGCACACGCGGTCATTGGCGTTCAGCGCTACCAGCAGCGTGTCGATGACATTCTCGGAGTCGCGGCGGATGGCGCTCATCAGCACCGGAGAGCTCTGGTGCCCGGTGATGCCGATATGCCGCACATAGTGTTTGCGCTCGGGATTCAGACCCGTATAATTGGTGCCGTCGCGGTAGTCCAGCAGGCCGGCCAGGGCGCCGATTCTCTCCGGGCGCTTGGAGGCGCGTTCGGCATATCCCTCGAAGGCCTGGTCCACGTCCGGCATGGTCGTCAGATGGTGGAGTTGGATGGAATCCAGGTAAGCGCCCTCGGGGATGAAGCCCTTGCCATCGCCGAAGATCTGCGTGAGCGAGCGCTTCAGGTCGTCGATCGCGCTGAGAACCTTGCCGGCGGGATCGAGAGCGTAGCGGGACGCGGTCTTGGTCGCGAGGAACAGCCGTTGGCGCAGCGCCAGGTCGTAGTTGGTATCGGTAGGAGTCAGATGCAGCCGGCGGAACGCCTCGCCGTAGTTCACCTGGCTGGGCCCATATCCGTTGGCGGTATCGAGGTAGTTGAGCCCGAGTTGCACCGCGCGGACGATGATATCGGCCGGGTCGATTCCCGGCTTGGTCCATTGCAACGAAGCCTGGCCGCCCAGGGCCAACGGCACCACCGTGCGTCCGGTGCGGCCCAGAAGCCGTTTGGGAAATGCGGTAGCGGTCTGCGCGAACAGCCGTCCCGGACTCAAGACGTCGGCCAGAGGAATCGCGCCGAGTACACCAAGGATCTCACGTCGAGAAACCATAACGCCTCCTTGCACGCTTACGATCTTTCAATTCTAGACAAAAGATGGGCGCAGTACAAAGTGCCGTAAGGCACAAACCGTTTCACTACAACTGATGCCCGCAAGATGCCTTATGTGGGGCAGGTTGGCAACCTGCGGCCGATTGTCAATCGGCCTGCCGCCCAGGCGGGTTAAAACCCGCCGCAGGTTGAAAACCTGCCCCACATAAGACGAGTGCTTATCGTCCGAATGGCCGAAACCAGCCCAGGCCATCGACGGTTTTGCCGGCGGGGCGATACTCGCAGCCCACCCAGCCGTCATACCCGATATCGTCGAGGAGCCGGAAAATGTAGTCGTACCGCACCTCGCCGGTGTCCGGTTCATTGCGCTCGGGCACTCCGGCAATCTGGATGTGGCCGCAGTGCGGTGCATAGCGCTTCAGCTTGATGGCAAGGTCGCCTTCCATGATCTGCATGTGGTAGCAGTCCATCTGCATTTTGAGATTGGGTGCGTTCACCTCGGAGCAAATGGCGAACGAATCGGCCTGGGTGGAAACGAAAAAGCCGGGCATGTCGCGCGTATTGATGGCTTCCAGAAGCAGCATGATCTTGTGCGGCTGCAACTTCTGGGCGGCGTACGTGAGGTTCTCGATCAACGTGGCGCGGCAGGCCGCTGGGTCGGCACCCGAGGGAGGAATGCCGGCCATGGCATGCAACCGCTTGATGTCCAAAGCCGCGGCGTAGACCAGCGCTTTGTCTACCCCCGCGCGGAACTCCGCTTCCCTGCCGGGGATGCTGGCGATGCCCCGCTCCCCCGCGGCCCAGTTACCCGCCGGCATGTTGATGAGGACGTTTTCCAGATGGTTCTCGCGCAACTTCCCTGCCACCACTTCGGGCTCGTAGTCATAGGGGAAGAGGTACTCCACCGCCTGGAATCCGGCATCGCGGGCGGCCGCAAAACGGTCGAGGAATGGCGCCTCGTTGAACATCATGGATAGGTTGGCTGCGAACTTGGGCATATCTATATTCTCCTCTTCACCAGGTAAGTCGAATCAGCGAGACGCCGTGCAGGGGCAAGGGAAATGCCATGTGGATAAGGCCACCCTGCGCGGTGTCCCATCGCGGCGAATCCATCAAATGAAGCTGACCGGCGGCCTCCAACTGCGCATATTGATCCGGCGCCGGCGGTTGCGGCGAGCCCAGTTTCTTCCATACCTCGTAGGAGTTGCTGTGCTCGTCGTCCACCCGAAAGTGCGATACCAGCATGCGGGCTTGCGGCAGGCCCGAGATGGTGAGATCGATGAGCGCGGGCGGCCCGGGCCGGTCGGAGTCGTGATAATTGGAGATCAGTACGGACGCCGAGTGCCCATCCGCACTGGCCATCGCATGGACATCGGGCTTCCCTTTGACGCCCGAAGCTAACATGCTTTCGAGCGACGCAGCCCCCGCGCTCTCGACGGTCAATCGGTCCCCCGTCATCATGCCGAGCATGCGGAACACGTTCAGAACCGGCTTGTCGATGCCGTTGGTCGCCAAGTCGCGGAAGCCGTCGAAATAGGGCTGATCTTCAAACTCGAACGCCCATGTCACCGCGCCCAGCAGGTTCACCCCGGCCTTCGCCGCCAGGTCCAGATGGCGCGGCATCACCGCCGCCGTGTAACTCGCGTACATCAAACCGTTGCGATAGGCGTTCTGCGGATAGAAGTGGGAGGAGCAGGCGGCGCAGCCTTCCGGGTCGGACTCGCCGATGACGATCGGCCGGCCCTTCAACTCCGGAATCGCGGCGACCGTCTCGAAGCCCTTGGCCAGGTCGCGAAGTTGGTTTTCGATTCCCATCACCACATGGCCGTCCACGAACTTGGGCGAACCCTTGGCGTGGAAGCTGATGAAATCCAGCGGCGATCCCGTCTGCCCCGTGGCGTAATTTTTGCCGTGAACCGCGTGATCGAGAAAGTCGCGCAGGAACGCCGCGGCGCTATTGCCGGCCGGTCCGGTGGAATCGGCGCCGCCTACGCGTGCCGATGGAAGCGCCCGTTTCACCGCGTCGGCGGAGTAATCGTAGAGCTTTCGATACTCCTCGGGAGTGCCTTTCCAGTAGCCGATATTGGGCTCATTCCAGACTTCCCAGAGCCACGATTCCACTTCCTGGCGCCCATACTTCCGCACGCAGTGCGTTACCCATTGGTAGACCAACTCGGCCCACTTGGCGTAGTCCTTGGGTGGATATGCCCAGCCCAGGAAGATGTCGTTGTATGGGTTGCCGGGCGTCCAATGGTGACGGTACGGCTCCGGGTGGGAGGAGAGCGCTTGCGGCATGAAGCCGATCTGCACCAGCGGCTTCATCTTGCGCTCCATATAGGTATCGAAGATCCGGTCGATGATGGTCCAATCGTAGACCGCGTTGCCGTTGGCGTCTTCGGTGTACGCGTTGGTAGAGCCCCACTTCAGGGCCGCCTCGCCATCGCCCGTCACCAACAGGCTGTGAACCCGCACGTACACCGGAACCGAGCTGAGCGCCGAAATCTCGGACAGCAGTTTGCGGCCATCTTTCATGTAGGTATAGTTGGGCTCATCGTGACCGAAGAACGCCCAGATTGGTTTCAGCGGACCGGTAGGCGCCCCCGCGTCCACGCGGATCGCCACGGAATCCTGGGCCAGGCCGGGAACCGCGGCCAGAAGAAGTAGAGCAGTCAGGCGCATGGTTCGGAAATTGAATTTTAGCGCCACGTGAAGACTCCTGACTCAGGCATCTATTGAAGCCCGCAAGATGTCTTATGCGAGGCAGGTTGGCGATCTGCGGCCCGGCCCCACGTGGGCACCCCGCGCTCACGCCTCCGGGGTATCCCTCAGATCGGAACCACACAAGCTGTGGCACCCTCACAGGATGCTCCTCGAACCCTTGCAGCAAGGAATACCGAACGAAGCCGTCTGGTTTCCTCCCTGTGAGACGCTATTGACTTCATGTCATTCATGCGTATAATTGAATCAGTCGTATAAATCGAATGATTGACACGAAACAGAGGATCCTCGACACCGCGGTACGGCTTATCGCCGAGCAGGGGTATGCCGCCACATCGCTGCGGCACATTATCGCCGAAGCGGGGGTGAACCTGGCGGCGATTCATTACCATTTCGGGTCCAAAGAAGAGTTGTTGGACGAAATCATCGGGCAGAAGGCCGAATGGGTGAATGCCGAGCGGATGGCGCGGTTGGACCAGGTCGAACAGGAAGCGGGCGATGCGCCGCCTTCGATCGAGAAAGTACTGGAAGCCTTCTTGACGCCCATGGGGGAGGCGGCCGACCGCAACCCTCTGATTGTGCCGTTTATAGGCCGGCTGATGGCTGAAGGGCTATGGCCAGGGGTCGTCCGGAACCACTTCGAGGGTGTCATCGCGCGGCTGGTGGCAGTGATGCGGCGGGCGCTTCCGGATCTGCCGGAAGAGGAATTCACCTGGAGGATGCACTTCATGTCCGGAACCATAGTCCAGACCATGTGCGGCATCCGCCACTTCCCCAACCTGGGCGCCGTCGAGGGCGATTTTCGGAGCCGCATCGGCCGGCTGATCACCTTTCTGAGCGCTGGGTTCCGGGCGCCGGCGACCGTAGAGGCAAAGAGTGAGGACAAGTAGATGAGACTGGCGTTGGGAATTCTGTTGATGGTGGCGCCGCTGGCCGCCGCGGATGGTCCCGGGGAGCAGACTGCGGCGCCCGGGCCGGTGGCGCTCAGCTTGAAGCGCGCGGTGGAAGTCGCCCTCACCCCACAGGGGAACGTCAACATCAAGTTGGCGGGAGAGGCGCTGCGGCAGGCGCAGGAGCGGTCCACCGAGGCGCGCGCCGCGCTGCTGCCGAATGTGGATGGCGCGGTATCGTATCTCAGCCGCACCGCGGACCTGGCGGCGCAGGGGCTCAGTAAGCTCGACATACCCATTCCGGGTTTTCACTTCCCCCAGTTCGTCGGCCCGTTCAGCGTTATGGATGCCCGCCTCTCGGGCTCGGAAAGCGTGTTCGACCTGAGCGCCATCCGCCGCTACCAGGCCGCTAAAACCGGCGTTTCGGCATCGCGCGGAGACGTGGAAACCACCGACGAACAGGTGGCTGGCACGGTGGCGCGCAGTTACCTGGCGGCGGTCAAGACCGATGCCGACGTGGAATCCGCCGAAGCTAACGTGAAGCTCTCCGAGGCCGTCCTCCAACAGGCCCAGAATCAGAAGGACGCCGGCACCGGAACCGGCATCGAGATTACCCGCGCCAAGGTGCAACTGGCCAACGACAAGCAGCGGCGGCTGGAAGCCGAAAATGCGCGCCGCGCCGCCTATCTGCACCTGCTGCGCGCCATGGGAATGCGGCTGGACCTGGAGGTGCAATTGACCGACAAGCTGTCGTACACGCCCATGGACGCCGTGGCGCTCGATCAGGCCCGTGCGGAGGCGCTCAAGAGCCGGCCGGATTTCCGCGCCCAGCAGGAGCGCGAGCAAACCGCGCGCTACTCGGCCAGCGCCACGAAACTGGAACGGCTTCCTTCGGTCGCGGCGTTCGGCGACTACGGTTCCAGCGGATCGGGGATGGAGAACGCTTTGCCCACGCGGACCTATGGCATTTCGGTCAAGGTGCCGATTTTCGACGGTGGCCGAAGAGACGCGCGCCGCGAGGAATCCTTCTCGCAATACCGCGCCGAGCAGGTCCGCACCAACGATTTGAAGGCGCAGATCGAACTGGATGTCCGCCTGGCGCTCGACGAGCTGAAATCGGCGGAAGATCAGGTGTCGGTTGCCAGGGAAGGTCTCGGCCTGGCCGAGAACGAACTGGCCCAGGCGCGGCGGCGGTACGAAGGGGGCGTCACCAACAGCATCGAGGTCACCGACGCGCAGACGCGGCTGGAACGGGCGCGCGACAACCAGACCGCGGCATTATACGGATACAACGTGGCGCGCATCGACCTGGCGCAGGCCATGGGAAAAGTCAGGAGCACGGTGCAATAGCATGAAAAAGCGAATCCTCATCATTCTTGTGGTCTTGGCGCTGGCGGGCGCCGGAGTCTATGCCTTTCGCGGGATGAATCACCAGCCCGACAACCGGCTCGTCATCTCGGGCAACATCGAGCTGACGGAGGTGAACATCGCGTTCAAAACCTCCGGCCGCCTGATCGAGCGCGATGCCGACGAAGGCGACTCGGTGAAGAAGGGCCAAGTGATCGCGCGCCTGGACCGGGATCAGCTTCTGGCGCAGAAAGACCGCGAAACGGCCGGCCTGGAATCGGCGCAGGACCAACTGGCGCAGGCGGAGACCTCGCTGGCGTGGGAGAAGGCTACCCTGGCGGCCGACATCGAGCAGCGCACCGCCGATGTGGCGTCCACCGAAGCGCGCCTGGCGGAATTGAAGAACGGATCGCGGCCGCAGGAGAAACTCGACGCCAAAGCCGCCGTGGATGCGGCCCAGAGCGAGGCGCAGCGCGCCCAGTTGGATTGGGACCGCGCCCAGCCGCTCTTCAAAAACGACGACATTTCCAAACAGCAGTACGATCAATACCGCATGCGCTGGGAAAGCGCCGTCGCCACCCTGCGTTCCGCCAAGGAAAAGCAGGCGCTGGTGGATGTCGGGCCGCGCGTCGAAGTGATTCAGGCGCAGCAGGGACAACTGGAACGCGCTCGCGGCGCGCTCAAGATGGCCCAGGCCAACAGTCTGGAAATGAAACGCCGCGAACAGGAGCTCGCCACGCGCCGCGCCGAGATCGAGCGGGCCAAGGCCAGCCTGGCGCTCATCGATAGCCAACTCTCCGACACCATCGCCATCTGTCCGGCGGATGGCGTGGTGCTCGTGAAAGCCGCCGAAGTGGGAGAAATCCTGGCGCCCGGAACCTCCGTACTCACCGTGGGCGACATGGACCATCCCTGGCTGCGCGGCTATATCAACGAGACGGACCGGCCCAGAGTCAGGATCGGCGCCCGGGCCAACGTCACCACCGATGAACCGGGCAAAGTCTACAAGGGCCGCGTGAGCTTCATCGCATCGGAAGCCGAGTTCACACCCAAGCAGATCCAGACCCAGCAGGAGCGCGTCAAGCTGGTCTACCGCATCAAGATCGACCTGGAGAATCCCAAGCATGAGCTGAAGGCCAACATGCCGGCCGACGCGGAGATCGTCATCGAATGACGTACGTTTCCCCCCACGGAACCGCAAGCGTCGGCGAGCGGCCCGAACCGCCCATCATCGAAACTCACGACCTGACACGCCGTTTCGGCACGCTCACCGCCGTGGACCATCTGAATCTCTCCGTCGCCAAAGGCGAGATCTTCGGATTGGTAGGCCCGGACGGAGCGGGCAAGACCACCACGCTGCGCATGTTGTGCGGCCTGATGGACCCGAGCGATGGATCGGCGATGGTGGCGGGGCACGATGTGGCGCACGAATCGCGGGCCGTCAAAGACCAGATCGGCTACATGGCGCAGCGTTTCGGCCTGTATGGCGATCTGTCGGTCCAGGAGAACATGGACTTCTACGCCGACCTCTTCGACATCACCGGAGCCGAACGCCAGCGCCTCACCGTGGAACTGCTCGGCATGACCCGCATGGAGCCATTCCGTGCGCGCCAGGCCGGGCGCCTCTCCGGCGGCATGAAGCAGAAGTTGGCACTGATGTGTACCCTGCTGCACCACCCGCAGATTCTCTTCCTGGACGAGCCCACCAACGGCGTCGATCCCGTGTCGCGGCGGCAATTCTGGGCCATCCTGTACCAGCTTCTGAAAGACGGCATCACCATTTTCATGACCACGGCTTATCTGGACGAAGCCGAACGGTGCAATCGCGTCGGTCTGATGCATAAGGGCAAGCTGATCCGCTGCGCCCCGCCCGAGGCCATCAAGCGCCAGACCGGTTCCGCCACGCTCGAAGCCGCCTTCATCCAGACCATTCGCGAAGTGGAGGCAGCCGCATGAGTTCCCAGGAATGGGCCGTCGAGATCGAAGGCCTGGTGAAAACCTTCGGCGCCTTCGTCGCGGTAGATCATGTGTCCATGCGCGTCCACAAGGGCGAGATCTTCGGCTTTCTGGGACCGAACGGCGCCGGCAAATCGACCACCATCCGCATTCTGTGCGGCCTGCTGACGCCCACCGAGGGGCGCGCCTCGGTGGCCGGCCTGGATGTCGCCACCCAGCCCGAGCGAATCCGCCGCAACATCGGTTACATGTCGCAGAAGTTCTCGCTCTATGACGATCTCACGGTCGAAGAGAACATCGACTTCTTCACCGGGATTTACGGCGTACCGCGCGACCTGCGCGCCCAGCGCAAAGATTACGTGCTCAAGATGGCCGGCCTCTCCGAGCGGCGCAACGCGCTGACCCGCACGCTGTCGGGCGGCTGGAAGCAGCGGCTGGCGCTGGGCTGCGCCATTCTCCACGATCCGCCCATCCTGTTTCTGGATGAGCCGACATCCGGCGTGGACCCCATCGCACGCGCGTCCTTCTGGGCGCTCATCCAGGACCTGTCGCGCACCGGCCACACCATTTTCGTCAGCACGCATTACATGGACGAGGCCGAGTACTGCCACCGCCTGGCGCTGATGTATGCCGGCAAGGTCATCGCCCTGGGCACGCCTTCCGAACTTAAAAAGGGGCTCACCGCGCGCACCCTGTTGCGGCTGGATTCCTCCGACCCGCTCGAAGCCATGCGGGCTCTGGAAGGGCTGGCAGGCGTCACCGACGTCGCGGTATTCGGCGGCGGTCTGCACGTCACCATGGACGGCGGCGACCAGACCATGGAGCGCATCCGCGCCGCCCTGGAACAGCATGGCATTGAGGTGCATCGTCTGGAGCGGATCGAAGCGTCCATGGAAGACGTCTTCGTGGCCATGATCGAGGCCGAGGAGCGTAAAGCCGCATGAGCTATCGCCGATTGCGCGCCATCTTCGTCAAGGAAGTGCACCACATCGTGCGCGATTCGCGCAGCCTGGCGCTGGCTCTGGCCATGCCGGTGATGATGCTGCTGCTCTACGGCTACGCGTTGAGCCTGGATGTGGACCGCGTCTCCACGCTGATCTACGACCAGGACAACACCCAGGCCAGCCACGACCTGATCAGCCAGTTTCAAGGGTCGAAGTACTTCGAAATCGAGGGCTCCGTCTCGGACTATGCGGCCATCGAACGGGCCATCGACCGCAACAAGGTGCTGATGGGCGTGGTGATTCCACGCGATTACTCGAAGTTGATCCGCTCGGGTCACGATGCTCCCGTGCAGATTCTGCTGGACGGAAGCGATTCCAACACGGCGTCGATCGTGCTGGGCTACGCCGAAACCGTGGTGCGCTCCTACTCGTTCGACGTGCGCGCGGATATGCAGAACCGGCGCGGCGGAGAGCGTGCCGTGCCCCCCGTGGATGCGCGCTTGCGGGTTTGGTACAACAGTTCGCTCGAATCCAAGAATTACGTGGTACCGGGCTTGATCGCCGTAATTCTGCAAATCATCGCGGCCCTGCTGACCTCGCTCACCATCGCGCGCGAATGGGAAATGGGAACCATGGAGCAGTTGCTCTCCACCCCCCTGCGGCCCGCCGAAATGGTGCTGGGCAAAATGCTGGCCTACTTCGTGTTGGGGCTGGCCGACTCGGTGCTGGCCGTGCTGGTTGGCTTATTCGTCTTCACCGTGCCATTGCGCGGCAGCATCGTGCTGCTGACGGTGTCCACCTGCGTATTCCTGGTGGGCGTACTGTTCTGGGGCATATTCATCTCGGCGGCCACGAAATCCCAGTTGCAGGCGTACCAGTTGGGAATGCTCAGCTCGTTCCTGCCGGCGCTCCTGCTCTCCGGGTTTGTGTACTCCATCGAGAACATGCCGCCGGTGATCCAGGCGATCACGCGCATTGTGCCGGCGCGCTACGTGACCACTATTCTCAAGGGCATTTTCCTGAAGGGCGTGGGACTTCGGATTCTGTGGGGGGAGTTAGGTTTTCTGGTGCTGTTCGCCGTTATCGTATTTCTGGCGGCCACGCGCAAGGTGAACCAGAAGCTGGCGTAAACTATGTGGGAACGGATCTGGGTCATCATCCGCAAGGAATTCATACAGACGCTGCGCGAGCCGCGCATGCGCACGCTGCTGTTCATCCCGCCGATCGTGCAACTGCTGGTGTTCGGTTTCGCCGTGAACCTGGATGTGGACCACGTGCGCATCGCCTGGATGGACATGGACCGCACACCGCTCAGCCGCGACCTGCGCGCGCGCTTCGAAAGCTCCGGCCGCTTCACGGTGGTGTCGCTTCCGCAGAGCGAAGACGACGTGCAGCAGACGCTCGACCGCGGGTCGGCGCAAGCCGTGGTCCGCGTCCTGCCGGATTTCGAGCGCGATGTGCGGCGCGGGAAAACCACGGCCGTGCAGGTGCTCATCGACGGCACCAATTCCAATACCGCATCGCTGGTTGCCAGCTACGGCACGGACATCATCGCCACGTTCTCCAACGACGTGATGGCGGACCGGCAGACTCCCCGCATACTGACGCGGGGCGCCACGTCTCCGGTGAACCTGGTGTTCCCGCAAGTGTCCGCGCGCACGCGGGTATGGTTTAATCCCGATCTCTACAGCCGCAACTACTTCGTCCCGGGCGTGATCGCCAACATCATCATGCTGGTGACGTACATGCTGACGGCGCTGGCCATTGTGCGCGAAAAAGAGATCGGCACCATGGAGCAGTTGATGGTTACCCCGCTGCGCCCCGTCGAGTTGATGATCGGCAAAATGCTGCCCTTCGCGGTGGTGGGCCTGGTGGACGTGGCGCTCATCACCAGCGTGGCGCTACTGGTGTTTCACATCCCCTTTCGCGGCAGTCCGCTGCTGCTGCTGTTGTGCTCCATGGCGTACCTCATGACGTCTCTAGGAGCGGGACTGTTCCTGTCCACGGTTTCGCACACCCAGCAGCAGGCCATGATGATGAGCTTCTTCTTCTCCATGCCGGCTTTCATGCTGAGCGGGTTCGCCTTTCCCATCCGGAACATGCCGGTGGTGGTGCAATACCTGACCTATCTGAACCCGCTGCGCTACTTCATCGAGATCATACGCGGCATTTTCCTGAAGGGCTCGGGGTTCGCGGCGCTCTGGCCGCAGGTCGCCTGCCTGGTGGTCTACGGGATTGTGGTGCTCGGTCTGAGCGTGGCGCGGTTCCACAAGAAACTGGATTGAAGGGAGGCGGAAGCCGGCGGCCTCAAGAGGCGCAGCGGGGCTATTTCGCCTTGCTTACGAGCTGCCGCAAGTCTAATAAATGCTGCGGCTTATAAGTCTTCTTGGACCAGCGGGAATCTTCTTCGAATTCCACTCCCACGAAGTACCCGATCTCGCGGTAAACACAGTAGCGGACATGCCCGGAAAAATCCTGCGTGGGACATGTCCAACGGATCTCGGTACCCGGCGCCACGGCGTTCTCCAGTTGAAGGCATGCTCCGGACGGCGAAATATCTTCCAGGAGACCTATGGTGCGTCTGCGCTTGCCAAAGGCGTCCTTCCACGAAACTTTTACCATGTCCGCACAAAGCATGCGAACTTCAGAGCGCCGCTCTTGCATAAATGGCATATCGGCGGAAATGGCTGGCCTCTTTACTGGATCTGGCAGCGGGCGTATCCGCGCGTTCCATTCTTGCTCAAAATCCTAGCGGATTACCCGAGTTTTCGCAACGCTTGCGAGCCATGCCGCTCCCTTTGGCCGCCAGTTAGAGTGAGTTTCCGTACCTGGCTAACGGATAAACGGGTCCGCGACCCCGAAACATGGAAATATAACCCGAGTCCGCGCGGGATTCTATAGCATTTCGCCCGGAGCCGCTTTCCCGCTGCTAAAACTGCAGCCGCGTCGAGAACTCGACCACGCGCGGCAATTGCGAGGTGGACGAGATGGAGCCGAAATCGGTGCTTGTCGGCGTGGTGTTGGGCATGCTGAATTGCGTGCGGTTCAGGGAATTGAACGCATCGCCACGGAAAGTCAGGCGCAGCCGCTCGTTCAGCTTGATGTTGCGGCTTGCGCCCAGGTCCAGCATGTTCATGTCCATGGTCCGCACATTGGCGAGGCGCAAGGGAAACTTGCGGATGTTGTAGACCAGTTGCAAGGCGGAGTTCTTCTCGAAAACCGAAGTGTTGAACCAGTGGGTGACGCTCCGCTGGCTGGACGGAAGCGCGATTTGGCCTCCCAGGTACAGCACGTCGCCGGTGCTCAGGGGGAAGTTCAACGGAGCGCCGCTCTGCTGCTGCCCGATCCCGGAAATCTGCCAGCCGTTGGCCAGCGCGCCCAGAACTCCGCGCCGCGTGGAAGGCGCCAGATACGTGAAGCTGGTGACCAGCCGCTGCGGCCGGTCCTGACTCGAAATGACGCGCGACGGGACCGGATCCGGATCGTTGAGGTACGTGATCGCCTCCATGTACTTCGACCAGGTGTAGGCCACGGTCACCAGGTAGGCCTTTGTGAAGCGCTTCTGCAGGCCGACTTGCAGGCTGTGATACCACGAGAATCCGTCATTGGTGGCGCTCGAGATGCTTGTGAACTGCGGGTATGGGCGGAGCAGTTGCGAGACCGCCACGGTGCTGCCCGATAGGCTGGTGCTGGGCAGCAGCGGGTAGAACGGATTGGCCACGCTGGTGGTGAGCATGGAATTCACGGCGTTGTCGCGGAACGGCGAGGTGCTCAGGTACTGCGCGGGTATGGGGTCGAGCTGCCGGGCCACGCGAAGATGCGTTCCGCGACTGCCCACGTAGGCGATCTGCAGCAATGCCTGCGAACCGCCGAGTTCGCGTTGCGTGCCCACCTCCCACCGCTCGGAGTAAGGGTTCCGCAGCCGGTCGGGGAAGACGCTGATGGATTGGCCCACGTTGGTCATAGCGCCCAATGACGATCCAGTGGGCTGTAAAAACCCGCTGGGGAACGGATTGGCCAGGCTGTCCACATACGTCTGTCCGCTGTTGGTCGAGGCGACCAGTGAGGTGGTCCGGTTGAACCCGGTCTGGATGGCGTTCTGCCGGGCGACGTCGTAGAACATTCCGTACGACGCGCGCAGCACCAACTTGGGCCGGACAAGCCACGCCACGCCAATCCGCGGTGCCAAATTGTGCGAATCGCTGTTCCAGAGTGTGCGAGGCTGGCCGTTCACCCCGGCGAAGGTCACGCCGCCGGTCACCGGGAAGCTGTTCTTGGGGATTTGCGCGATGGGGCTCTTGTTATAAGCGGTCTCGACGGCGCTCGAAATAGACAATGCCGCGAACGGGTCGAATTCGCGAACCGAGCGGTTGTACCGTTCCGTCAGCGGGATCTCATATTCCCACCGCACGCCCGCGCTCACCGTCAGGCGGGGCTTCACCTTCCACGTGTCCTGCACATACCAGCCGGAGATCTGGTACTGTTGCGCCAGGCTGGGATTGATGTCGAAGCTGCCGTCGGTGGGCAAGCCGAGCAGGAAACTCGCCATGCCCTGGCCCATCGGCGCGGCCGCGGAGTTGTCTAACGGCCCCAGGGTCCAGGTGGTATTGAAGTTGAGTTTGCCGGCGGAGCGGCCGGTATTGGCGCTGGAATCGCGATAGATGCGGTACTCGCCTCCAAATCGCACGGTGTGGTTGCGGGCGGTGTGAGTGAAGTCCACGCCCCAGGCATGTATGTCGCTGGCCAAGCGCGCCATCGCCTGGGCGTTCAGCTCCGGGTAACCGGTGGGCGTGATGTCGGGCAGCATCAGATTGCGCGGGTCGATGGAGCGGATCTGGTCCACGTAGGTTTGGGAGAAACCGAGCGTAGTCAGGTCCAGCCCGGCGGTGGGTGGCTGGTAGTTGTCCACGTAGCGGGTGTAATTGTAGCGGACGTCTACGATGAGGCTCCGGCCCATGATATAAGCGTCGTCGATGCCGATGCCCTGGTTGTCGCGCTCGCCGTTGTATCCGGCGCCGCCCGCAAAGCGAAGTTGCTGCGCCTGGGCGCGCTGGTTCACGGTGGCGCGAACGAACAGGCGGTGCTTCTGGCCGATGGCGTGGTCCAGGCGGAAGGCGTGATTGTCGAAGTCGTTCGCCTGAATGGACGGCATGGTGTAATCCACGCCGGTGGGTTTGGCGCCCGGCAGATTGGGAAGCGGATAGTACGCGCCAATGATATTCAGCGCCGTCTGGCTGAGGCGCGATTGCGGAATCATGTTGCCCGGGAAGGTGCTGCGAGTATAGCGCCCAGCGGTGGTGGAGGGCTTGGTAGTGGCGGGGTCGTAGATCTGGTACGAGGAGCCGTACGCCAGCAGATCGGCGAAGTTGCCCAGGCGCTCGGCCGCGGTGGGGACGGTGTACGTCAGATTGGAATAACCGTAGGGCTGGGAGGCATGGATGCCTTCAAATCCGTACATCCAAAAAGTGCGATTCTGGCCATCGTAAATGTGGGGGATCCAGACCGGGCCGTTGGCGTTGACGCCATAGCGGACCTCGCGGAAATTGTCGTGGGTGGACGCCTTGTTGGAGAAGAAGGAATTGGCATTGGTCGCGGGGTTTTCCAGGTAGGTGTAGACCTGTCCGTGCAGCAGATTCGTGCCGGGTTTCAGACTGAGGCTGACCGTGGCGCCCGAGGAGAATCCGACGCGTGCGTCCACCAGCGAAGTCTCCACCTTGACTTCCGACACCACCCCGGACGGGGGAACGTAGGCTACATTGCCGCTGCCGCCGCCGGTATTCGCCGCGCCATCCAATTTGTACTCCTGCGTACCGGAGGGGCTGCCGTTGACGGTGATGGCGGAAGCGTTCTCATTGTCGTACGGCCGGCTGGTTCCGCCATCGATGAGGTTCGAAACGCCGGCGGACAGCATACTCAGAAGGACGGGGTTTCCATCGCGGGAGGGAAGCACTTCGATGGTGTCGGAATCCGCCACGAATCCCGATCCGGAAACGGCGCTGTCCATACCGGGAGCGCCGGCCACCACCTTAACGCTATGGCTGGGGCCCATGACGGCAAGCGTCACGTCAACGACGGTGCTTTCGCCGGTCCTCACAATCACCTTGGCTTCGCGGTACAACTGAAAACCGGCGCTCTCCACCGACACGACATATTCGCCCTCATTGAGGAATGGAAGCAGGTATTCCCCGGAAGAATTGGTAGAGGCTTTGGTGCTCTGGGTGGTGGCGATATTGACTGCGCAGACCTTAGCCCCGGCGATCACCGAGCCGGAAGGGTCGGACACTCGTCCCGTGATTTCGCCGCGCGCGTCTTGCGCGGCCAGACGCCCGGCAAGAACCGCGGATGCCGCGAGAATGGCGAACGAGCGCGTCATGGCTGCGGATCCTCTCTATCCATTATCGCAGGCGTAGGATATCCGATTTCACATTTGAGAACAAGTTGTGTACAGGAGTGGAAATGTCCGATTTTGAAGGGCTTGGCGGGGGTGGGCTTACCCCGACTGTCTCACAGGTCGGAATGCTGGAAGTTGTGGCGCAGGGTGCGAAATACCACTTGGTCTTCCCGGCATTGGAAATGTTGCGGAATTCGTGGGGCAGGATGGTATCCTGCGGCCCGGCCCCGGGTGGGCGCCCCGTACTCGGCCTGGTCGGCATTTGCATGCTGGTCGGCAGGCCGAGTGCCACTCGGCCGCAGGTTGCCAACCTGCCCCACATAAAACCGCGTGCGAGACTCAATCAACACCGGTGTCCGGTTGTG
>Ga0181529_10002931_pt1 | contig 19917 bp, 17 predicted proteins | sample PEATcosm2014_Bin_36_FD_119763 | JGI IMG/M metagenome (GOLD analysis project Ga0181529, IMG submission 119763) | Peatland microbial communities from MTU Mesocosm Facility, Houghton, MI, USA - PEATcosm2014_Bin10_30_metaG | ecosystem: Environmental > Terrestrial > Soil > Wetlands > Peat | place... | reverse complement strand
GTCGTTGATCGCCGCGCGGTGTACCTGCGCCTCGGACTTGCCCGACAGGTATTCGCCGGCGCCCATCGAGAGAGCGCCGGCGAAGGCCTCGGCCACGCCGGCGATCACCACGATCTTGCTGTCCGACGTGCCGCCGGCCACGCCCGAGACCACGCCCAGCGGCACAAGCAGGCCGTCGAGGCTGCCGAACATGAACTGGCGGATGCGCCCGCGCGCCGCGATCCGCTCCTTCTCGGCGAACAGTCGTGTGGCGTCGAAGGTGCGCTGCTTCTCGGCGAGCTCGCGGACGCGCTCGGGCGAGAGGCTCGTCGCGTCCGCAGCCCGCAGCGGCAGGTCGGCGTGCGACGGCAGGTCGGCTTGCGAGTGCGGCGGCAGGTCGGCGTGCTGCGGCGGGTCAGGCGAGTCCATGCGGCGCATGCTATGGCCCAAGACCGGCCGCTGTGAAGTGTCCGGTCACTCTGGCGGCGCCGCGGGTGCGCCGTTTCGGGCGACCGTGCTTTGGCAATGACTCGTACGCAAGGGTCGATCAGGCTTTGCCGGGCGTCGCCCCGACGCCTGCCGAGGGGAAGGACACATGGCTCAGATCGAGGTCTACACCAAACAGTGGTGCCCGTACTGCCTGAAGGCGAAGGCGTTGCTGCACTCCAAGAACGTCGAGTACGACGAGATCGACGTGACCTCCGACGAGCCGCGCCAGGCCGAGATGATCGAGCGCTCGGGCATGCGCAGCGTGCCGCAGATCTTTCTCGACGGCGAAGCGGTCGGGGGCTACGACGATCTCGCCCGCCTGAACGCGACCGGCGAGCTCGACCGGCGGCTGGGGCGCGGCGCAGAGGCGCCGCTGCGCGACATCTACGACGTCGCCGTGATCGGCGCCGGCCCCGCCGGGCTCACCGCCGCCATGTACGCCGCCCGCAAGAACCTCTCGACGATCGTCATCGCCATGGACGTCGGCGGTCAGGTGGGCCTGACCCGCGAGGTCGCCAACTACCCGGGCTTCGACTCGGTCACGGGACCCGACCTGGCCGACCGCTACCACGAGCAGGCTGCCAAGTACGAGATCACCGAGCTGATCGGCGAGCGCGTCACCGCCTTGAGCGTCGACGGCCGCTGCAAGGTGATCGACCTCGAAAGCGGTCGCAGCGTGCGTGCCTCGACTGTGATCATGGCCACCGGTGTGCAGAAACGGCGCCTTCACATACCCGGCGAGGCCAGGCTGACCGGCCGCGGCGTGGTCTACTGCTCGACCTGCGACGGGCCGCTGTTCAAGGGGCTCACGATCGCCGTGGTCGGCGCCGGCAATTCGGGCCTCGAGGCGGCCATCGAGATGGACGGCGTGGCCGCCAAGGTCTACCTCATGTCGATCGGTGACTGGATCGGCGACGCCATCCTGCAGGACAAGGTCTCGGCCGCCAAGCACGTCGAGTCGCTGCGCTACCACGAAGTGGTTGAGATCCACGGCGACGACAAGGTCGAGGCGGTGACGCTGCGCGACGTGCGCTCCGGGGAGACCAGGCGGCTCGACGTCGACGGCGTGTTCATCGAGGTCGGCCTCTACCCCAACAGCGAGTACGCCCTCGACCTGCTCGAGACCAACGTGGTCGGCGAGATCGAGGTCGACAAGAACGGCGCCACCGGCGTGCGCGGCGTGTTCGCCGCCGGCGACGTCACCGACAACCACGACAAGCAGATCGTGGTCGCCGCCGGCGAGGGCGCGCGGGCGGCGCTCGCCGCCTTCGAGTACCTGGTCAAGCAGCTCTAAAGGCCGGCCCGCGCCGGCGTGGGCGACACCGCGCCGCCGCGCGCCGGCGTGGACGCCGGCGCGACTCGGCGCCGCAGCAGCACGCTCCGCTTCTTCTGTCGGAGCGCGCCTGTACAATCGACCGGTGAGTCCCGTTCGCCTCTCGAAGTCGCGCATCATGGCCTGGCGTCAGTGTCCCAAGCGCCTGTGGCTCGAGATCGCGCGCCCCGAACTGATCGTCTGGGCGCCCTCCACGCAGCAGAGCTTCGCCATGGGCCATCAGGTCGGGGCCGTGGCCCGCGACCTGCAGCCGGGCGGCATCCTCGTCGATCCGCCCACCCTGGGCCAGGCGCTGCGCGAGACGGCGCGCCAGCTCTCGCGCCGCGGCGATCTCACCCTCTTCGAAGCGACTTTCAGCCACGGCGGCGTGCTGGTGCGCGCCGACCTGCTGCTGCGCCAGGCCGGCGTGGCCCGCATGATCGAGGTCAAGTCGTCCACCCAGGTCAGACAGCACCACATCGACGACATCGCCGTGCAGACCTGGGTCGTGCGCGGCGCCGGCGTACCCCTCGAACGCGTCGCCCTGTCGTGCATCGACCGCGACTTCGTCTACGGCGGCGACGGCGACTACCTCGGCCTGCTGCGCGAGACCGACGTCACCGCGCAGGTCGACGAGCTGGTGGCCCAGGTGCCCGACTGGATCGAGGGCTGCCGGGCGACCGTCGACGGCGAACAGCCCGAACAGGGTCCCTGGGGCGGCTGCACCGAACCCTACTCGTGCCCGTTCATCGAGCTCTGCGCCGACGGTCGGCCCGACTATCCGGTCTCGCTCTTGCCGCACGGTCGCGAGCAGGCCGCAGCGTTGCTCTCGGCCGGCTACGACGACCTGTGCCTGGTGCCCGACACTGTGCCCGACGCGCTCGCCTTCAGCACGCTCCAGCGGCGCGTCTGGCAGGCCACGCGCACCGGCCGGGCTCACTACGACGCGCCGGCCGCCGCTCACCTGGCGGCGCTGCCCTTCCCCCGTTTCTACCTCGACTTCGAGACGATGCAGGCGGCGGTGCCGGTCTGGGCCGGCACGCGGCCCTGGGAGCAGCTTCCCTTCCAGTGGTCCTGTCACATCGAACGGGCCCCGGGCGAGCTCGAGCATCGCGAGTTCCTCGACACGAGCGGCGACGCGCCCATGCGCTCCTGCGCCGACACGCTGATCGCCGCCCTTGGCGCGGAAGGCCCGGTCTTCGTCTACAGTGGCTTTGAGCAGGCCGTGCTGGCTGGCCTGGCCGCGCGCTTCCCCGACCTGCGGCGACCGCTCGCCGCGATCGGCGATCGCCTGGTCGACCTGCTGCCCGTCACCCGCGCCGCCTGGTACCACCCCGCCATGAGGGGCTCGTGGTCGATCAAAGACGTGCTGCCCACCGTGGCGCCCGAGCTCGACTACGCCGACTTAGGCGAAGTCCACGACGGCACCGCAGCGCAGCTCGCTTTCGCCGAAGCCGTGCACCACGACACGTCACCCGAGCGCGCCGACGAACTCGCCCGCGGCTTGCTCGCCTACTGCGCCCAGGACACCCTGGCGCTCGTGCGCCTGCGCCGCTTTCTGAGCGGCGAGTAGACCGCCAGCGGATCGAGCGTTCCGGTCGCATCGCCACCTCGGGGCCACTAGGCTCCCGTTATACCGTCGTCATCGCAGCAAGGAGCGCCCATGAAGGTCGTCGCGTTCAACTCGAGCCCCCGCCGAGACGGCAACACCGCCATCCTGCTACGCCACGTCCTGGCCGAGCTCGAGGCCCAGGGCATCGAGACCGAGCTCGTGCAGCTCGCCGGCAAGCGCATCTCGGGCTGCGCCGCCTGCCTCAAGTGCGCCGAGACCAACGACAATCGCTGTCACGGCGTCAAAGACGACGGCGTCAACGACTGCATCGCCGCCATGCTCGAGGCCGACGGCATCCTGCTCGGCACCCCCGTGTACTTCGGCGACGCGACCGCCACCATGCGCGCCCTGATCGAACGCAGCGGCTACGCGACCCGCAAGAGCGGCAACCCTCTGGCTCGCAAGATCGGCGCGGCGGTGATCGCGGAGCGCCGCGGCGGTGCCATGCACGCCTTCGACTCCGTCAACCACTTCTTCCAGATCTCGGAGATGGTGGTCGTGGGCTCGACCTACTGGAACTTCGGCATCGGCGCCGAGATGGGGGCGGTTGAGAGCGACCTCGAGGGTGTCGCGAACATGCAGAACCTGGGGCGCACCATGGCCTGGGTGCTCGGCAAGCTGCACGCCTGAGAGAGCCAGACGAGCGGCGGATGCCGGGCGGCGACGAGCGGCGGTGCCGGTCGACGGGCGGCGGTGCCGGTCGGCGGGTGGTGCGCGCCGGGTGGCGGGTGGCGCGGGGCGCGCGCGCAGGAACGCGCCCCGCACCGCTCGCCGCCCCTAGACGGCCATGCGCGCCGAAAGGTCTGCGGCGTCGGCCTCGGTAGAAGTCTCCTCTCGGCTTTGCCGAAAGTGGCGCCGTGCAAACCGTGTCGCGGGTGGCGTGCCGCCGCGCCCTAAAGGAGATCGACCAGGCCGGCGTCGGCGCCGCCGCGCAGCTCCGCGCGTCGCGGCAGCCGGTCGAGCCGCATGAGCTCGGAGAAGGCGGCGAGGTCGAGATCGCGCGTGCCGGCCGCGGCGACCAGCCGTTCGCCGTGGGCATAGACGACCGTAAAATCGCCGCGTCCGATGTCGCCGACGACGATCGTCTCGTCCCAGTCGCGCCCGACCCCCACGTAGGCCACGCGCAAGCCGAACTGCTGCGTCCAGAAGCCGGGTACGGCGGCGAAGGGCCGGCCATGGCCGGCCATCGATGCCGCCGCCGCGCGCCCGAGCTGCTCCGCCAGGCGCCAGTGTTCTATGCGCGCGCGGCCGCCGACGTGCGCCTCGGGGTAGCGTGCCACGTCGCCCGCCGCCCACACGCCGTGGTCGTTCACGCGCAGCTCGTCGTCGACGTCGAGGCTGCCGTCGTCGTTTACCTCGACATTGGCGACAAAGCCGGTGGCCGGCGCCACGCCGATGCCCGCGACGACGAGGGCGGCGTCGATCCGGCTGCCGTCGTCGAGCTCGACCGCGCACACGCGGTCGTCGCCGTCGACGCGCGCGACCGTGCGGCCCAGGCGGAAGCGCACGCCGTGCCGCTCGTGGCGTGCCTGCAGGTAGCCGCCCAGCTCGGCGCCGAGCTGGGTCGCCAGCGGCACCGCGTCGGGCGCCACCACGGTGACCTCGAGGCCGCGTTCGCGCAGGCTGGCGGCCGTCTCCATAGCGATGAAGCTGGCGCCCACTACGACCGCCGCGGCGGCGCCTTCGAGCGCCGCGATGATGGCGTCGCAGTCGCTCCACGAACGCAGCGTGAACACGCCGGGCAGATCGGCGCCGGGAACGTCGAGACGGCGCGGCGTGCCTCCGGTGGCGATCAGCACGGCATCGGGCGTGAGGGTGGTGCCGTCGGTGAACTCGAGGCGGCTCGTGGCCACGTCGAGGCGCTCCACGGCGGCGCACCGCAGCTCTATGGCGTGCCGCTCGTAGAAGCTCTCCGGACGCAGCGGCAGCCAGTCGGCGCCGGCCGTGCCGGCCAGGTAGTCCTTGCTCAGGTTGGGACGGTCGTAAGGGCCACGATCCTCGCGGCTGATGAGCACGATGCGGCCCGTAAAGCCGTGCTGGCGCAGCGCTTCAACGGCGGCGCCGCCGGCGGCTCCGCCGCCCACCACCGCGAAGGTGCGCCGGTCGTCGCGGTCGCGCTCGGCCATCGGCATGGTGCGCTGTCGCGAGGGTCTGTCGGGCAGGTCGACGATGACGTCGCCGTCGGCGACGCGCACGGCAAGCGGGGCGAGGCCCGCCAGCGGGGGCGGTTCGAGCAGGTCGCCGGTGTGGGCGTCGAAGGTGCCGCCGTGCCACGGGCACATGAGGCGGCCGTCGTGCAGCAGACCATCGGCGAGGGGGGCGTCGTAGTGCGGGCAGCGCGCTCCGAAGGCGCGCACGCCGTCGGCGCCGCCGATCAGCAGGACCTTCGTACCGCCGGCATCGACCTCGCGCAACGTACCGGCCGGCAGCTCTGTTTCCCGGGCGACAGTGTGTTCCATGGAGACCCCCTCCTCGCGGTGAGCGCCGCGGCGGTCACCAGGCTATGGCTACGGCGTGCCCCGCGTTGGTGTGGTCGTCGAGCTGATCGAGCATGAACTCGGCCACGTCGGCGCGGGCGATCTTCGTGCCGTGCGGCAGAGCATACCCGGGACCCGATCGGATGGAGTGTTGGCCGCGGTCGTCGGTGAGCTTCGCCGCGCGCACGATGGTCCATGAGAGGCCGCTGCTCTTGCGCACGGCCACCTCCATCTGCCGCAGGTCGGCGAGCCGGCCGGCCGGCGGCGTGCCGCCGAAGAGCCGGGCGAAGAGCCCAGGCCGGTCGCCCTCGCGGTCGCTTCCGGGGCCGCCGACCGACAGGCAGACGAGGCGACGGACATCCTCGTCGCGCATGGCGAGCAGCACGGTGCGCATGCCCTCCGCGGCGCCGGTCGCGCCCTCGCGGCCGCCGGGAGTCTCGACGGCGTACAGCACGGCGTCCTGTTCGGCGACGGCGTCGGTCACGGCGATGCGGTCGAGCAGGTCGCCGTGCAGCACGCGCAGCCGGCCTTCGGCGGCGCCCGCGGCGGCGCCGAAGGCCACGTCGTGACCGGAGCCGACGCCCACGGCAGTTCCGGAGCCGAAGGCCGTCACGTTGTGGGCACGCTGCAGCGCGCCGGCGACGAGCAGGCCGCCGACGCCCTGACTTGCATCGAGCACGACCACGTTCATGGCGGCAGTCTACCCCGCGCAACGCGGTCGCCGCTTGCGGCTCGCCGGCGCTCGATCGCACGCGGTCGGCAATCACTTTGCACTAAGAAAATAGGGTTAACTTGACGCGACCATGGGTAGAACGCGCCCGTGAAGGAGCTATGCCTCGGGCGCGCCGCGCGCGGCCGGGGTGTCTGGGGAGGGTGCATGCGACCACGCAAGACCGCACGCCTGCGTCGTCGGCGTCGTTCCCCAGGTCATCACGCGCGCCAACGCCGGGCCACACGTCTGCCCTGCGAAGGCGCTGATAGCATAGGCATCTCGACCGGCTGAAGCGATGCTGCGCGGACCACAAGGCGGACTTCTGTCCCGCCGACGGGCCGCGCCTCAAGCGAACCCCACAGGAGGGAACACCATGGCAGACGCGTTCAAGAACACCCCGCCCAAGGCCGAGAAGCTCGGCGCCATGACCGAAGAGAACCTGAAGGCCGCGTTTGCCGGCGAAAGCCAGGCCTCGCAGAAGTACCTCGCCTTCGCCGCCAAGGCCGACGCCGAAGGCTACCCGAACATCAGCCGCCTCTTTCGCGCCGTGGCCTACGCCGAGAGCATGCACGCCCGCAACCACCTGAGTGTGCTGGGCGGCATCGGCGACACCGCCGCCAACCTCAAGGCTGCCTGGGGCGGCGAGACCTTTGAGATCGACGAGATGTACCCGGCCTACGACGCCGTCGCCAAGCTGCAGGGCAACGCCGAAGCGGGTACCTCCATCCGCTACGCCCTCACCGCCGAGAAGGACCATCAGGCGATCTACGACAGCACGGGCAAGGGCCTCGGCGCCGGCAACGACCTGACCGATGCTCCGGTCCGGGTCTGCCCGATCTGCGGCCACACGGTCATCGGCGACGCTCCCGACGAGTGCCCCGTCTGCGGCACGGCGGGTCAGTTCTTCACCGCGTTCTGAGGCTGTCGCACAAGTCCGCTGGTGCGTTTGCGCCGCGACGTCGCCCCTTCCGGGCGGCGTCGCGGCTCTGAAGGTCCGTTACCCAAGGAGGACACGCGATGAGCGACGGTGAGACGTCGGTTCTTGGCGAACTCGAGCACAGGCTGCCGCGGCCCGATGCGCTGCACGCCATGGACCTGGCCGACCTGAAGGCGGCCTTCGCCGGCGAAAGCCAGGCGGCCGAACGGTATCTCGTGTTCGCCGAGCAGGCCGCGGCCGAGGGCCTGCCCCACGTGGCCACGCTGTTTCGTGCGATCTCGTTTGCCGAGACGCGCCACGCCCGCAACCACTTCCGGGTCATGGCCGGCATCGGCGCCACGGCCGACAACCTGCAGACGGCCTTCGAGGGCGAGTCCTTCGAGATCGACGAGATGTACCCGGCCTACGTCGAGGTCGCCAGGCTGCAGGGCGACAGGCAGGCCTTCAAGTCGCTGCACTGGGCGCTCAAGGCCGAGGTCGATCACAAGCGCATGTACGCCGAGGCGCGCGAGACCGTGCTCGCCGGCGGCGACATCGCGGAACAGCAGGTGAGCGTCTGCCAGGTGTGCGGCCACACGGTCGTCGGCGACGTGCCCGACAAGTGCCCGGTGTGCGCCGCGCCGGGCAGCGCCTACCGCACGTTCTCCTAGGTACCCCATGGGCTCCGGCGCGCAGCCTGCGCCGGGGAGCCGGCGCAGGTGGCATCGTGTAGACTCTTGCGTGCCGCCGGCGCCGGCTTTCCTAAAGGCCATAGCCGGCGGGTCGTCAGGCCGACCCTTTCTTTGCGAGCGGAGGTCACGGACCGTGGGCAACACCTTCGGCGTCGGGCGCGAGGCGCCCCAGTTCGACCTTACCGCGCACGACGGCAGTCGCGTGTCTCTCAGACAGTATCGCGGCGACTGGTTCGCCGTCGTCGTCTTTCTGGGCGCCGACCCGGCGGCCGCGGCGGCCGAAACGACCGCTCTGAGCGCGGTCGCCGACCGGCTCTGGGGCCGGCGCGGCCAGCTCGTCGGCCTGCTGCACGGCGACGAAGCCGCGCTGCAGACCGTGGCCGCCAAGGCCGAGCAGGCCGCGTTTCCCCTGCTTGCCGACCCCGACGCCGCCGTGGCCCGCGCCTTCGGCGCCTTCGACGGAAGGAGCGGATGCGTGCGGCCCTCAGCCGTCATCGTCGACCGGTCGGGCAAGATCGTGTGGAGCGCCGACGGCGGTCCGGCGAATGCCGACGGCGACTTCGCCGCCGTCGACCCCGACGCTCTCGTGAGCGCCATGAGAGACGTCGCCCGCTAGCGAGCTCACCGCCGCACCGGCGTCCGTCGCCGGGCCTGCCGCGCGCCGCGTGGCGCCGCGATCCAACCATCTGCGTGCCGTGCCGGCCACCGCCTTGTTCGAACTCGCGCTTGAGCGGGCAAGTAGGGCCCGTAAGCACTAGCCATTAAGGAGTAACTCGTCATGATCGTCGGTCAGACGGTATTCAGCGTCAGGAAGGGCACCGAGCATCGGGCCGAGACCGCGTTGCACGATCTCGACGGTCTCCTGCGCGCGGCGGCCGGTCACCAGGCTCACCGCGTTCTGCGCTCGTTCGGCATGTCGCCCATCGGCAGCGCGCTGCACGATGAGGCACGCGAGGGCGAGCTCGGGGCGGTCCACTTCGTGGTGCAGACCGAGTGGGAGTCGCACGACGCCCACGACGACTTCTACCGCGGCGAAGCGCTCGGCCGGGTCTACGCCCTGCTCTCGTCGATCCTGACGACCGGCCCGTACGAGGTGCTCTACGACGTCCTGGAGCAGGCCGACCGCAGCGGCGTGGCCGCGTAGCGGTCCGCCCGCAGGCGTCCTCTAGACGCTGTCCCGGTCGGTACCGTCGCGCCCGGCGAAGCGCAGCCGCATGCCGTTGCCGATGACTGCCAGCGACGTGCCCATGTCGGCGAAGACCGCCATCCACAGCGTGACCAGGCCCAGCGGCGCCAGCACCAGGAACACCGTCTTGACGACGATCGCCAGGGCGATGTTCTCGCGGATGACGCGCGTCGTGGCCCGCGAGAGCGCCACCGTCGCGGCGACCGCCGCGAGGTCGTCGCCCATGAGGGCGATGTCGGCGGTCTCGAGCGCCGCGTCGGCGCCCGCCACTCCCATGGCTATGCCGACCGTGGCCGCGGCGAGCGCCGGCGCGTCGTTCACGCCGTCGCCGACCATGGCGACCGCGCCGTAGCGTTCGGCCAGCCGGCGCACTTCGGCGACCTTCTCTTCGGGCAGCAGGCCCGAGCGCACCTCGTCGACTCCGGCCTCGCGGCCGATGGCCGCGGCCGTCGCCTCGTTGTCGCCGGTGAGCAGCGCGATGTGCCGCACGCCCCGCGCGCGCAGCGCGGCAAGCGCGGCGTGCGCGCCGGGGCGGATGGCGTCGGCCACGGCGACGAGGCCCTCGATCCGTTCGGGCGTGCCCACCACGACCACCGTTTTGCCTTCGAGCTCGAGCCGCCGCATCTCGGCGCGAAAGAGGCCGTCGCGGCCGGGCGCCGCGAGCAGGGCGCCGGCGTCGTCGAACAGCTCGGGCTTGCCCACCAGCACGGTCTCGCCGTCCAGGTCGGCACGCGCCCCCTGGCCGGTGATCGCGCGAAAGCGGGTGACCGCGTAGTGGACGTGTCCGTCGCGGTCGTTGCGGTCGTGATGCCCGTCGTGGTCGTGAGGCTCGTCGAGCTCGTCGTGTCTGTGGCCTTCGTGGTCGAGGCGCGCTTCGACTGTCGCTCTGGTGTGAGCGTGGCCCTCGTGTCCGCCGTGCATGCCGGCGGTCGCCGTGTGAGCGTGGCCCTCGTGTCCGCGCGGCGCCTCGGCGGCGTCGTGGCGCTGCGCCTCGATGCGGTCGGCCTCGGCGACGATGGCGCGGGCCAGAGGGTGCTCGCTGGAGCGCTCGACGGCGGCCGCCCGGGCGAGCACGAGCTCGCCCTGGTCGCCGTGCAGCGACAGCACGTCGGTCACGCGCGGCACGCCGCTGGTCAGCGTGCCCGTCTTGTCGAAGGCCATCGCCCGCAGGGTGCCGGCCTGCTCCAGATAGGCGCCTCCCTTGATCAGCACGCCGCGCCGCGTGGCCGCGCCCAGCGCCGCCAGAAAGCTGACCGGCGTGGAGATCACGAGGGCGCACGGGCAGGAGATGATGAGCAGGGCGAGGCCGCGGTAGAGCCAGGTGCTGAAGGGCTGGCCGAACAGCAGCGGCGGCACCAGTACGACGGCCGCCGCGGCTGCGACCACCACCGGGGTGTACTTGCCCGCGAAACGGTCGATCGTGGTCTGCAGCGGGGCGCGCTGCGCCTGGGCCTCTTCGACCAGGTGGATGATCTTGGCGATGGTGTTGTCGGAGACCGTCGTGGTAGCGCGCACGGTCAGCGTACCGCCCTGCACGATCGAACCGGCGAAGACGTCGTCGCCCGGTGCCTTGCTGACCGGCATCGACTCGCCGGTCACCGGCGACTGGTCGACGCCTGCCTGCCCGTCGACGACCGTGCCGTCGACCGCCAGGCGCTCGCCGGGCAGCGCCCGCACGAGGTCGCCGGGGCGCACGGCCGCCGCCGGGATGGTGTGCGTGTGGTCGCCGTCGACGACGCGCGCCTCGGCCGGCGCAAGGCTCACGAGACCGCGCACCGCGCGTCGCGTGCGCTCCATGGTGAGCGTCTGCAGCAGGTTGCCGAGCGAGAACAGAAAGACGACGAGGCCCGCCTCGCTCCATTGCCCGATGGCGGCGGCGCCGATCGCGGCGATCGTCATGAGGACGTTCATGTCGACCGAACGGGAGCGCAGCGAGTACCACGCCGCCCGCGCGGTGAGGTAGCCGCCGATAACCATGGCCGCCGCGAACAGCAGCGGGGCGAGCGAGGGGGCCTGGGCTTCGGCGACAAAGCCGGCGGCCACCGCCGCGCCCGAGAGGGCGGTCAGCACGGCGCGGGTATCGCCCAGCAGCGCGCGCAGGCCGGCGGCGCCCCTCTCGTCGCCCGCCGCCTGGCGCTCGGCCCCGCCGTCGTGGGCGGTTTCGCGGGCCTGGCGGCCCTCGAGGGTGTCGTAGCCGAGCCGCCGCACGCGGTCGAGCACCTGATCGAAGGCGATCTCCTGGGGGTCGAACACGACTTTGAGCGTCGCCGCCCCGAAACTGGTGGTCGCGCTGACGACGCCATCGGTGTGCTGCAGGGCGCCCTCGAGCTTGAGCGCGCAGTCGGCGCAGTCGAGGCCGGTGACGTGCGCCAGGCGCTGCTCGTAGCGGTCGGCGCCGCTGGGGTCGACCACGAGCTCGCAGCCGCAGGCGTCGTGCCCGTCGTGGCTGCCGTCGCGCGGACAGTGGGCGGCGCAATGCGTGGCGGCGCCTATGCGCCGGGCGTCGCGCGTGAGGTCGTCGTAGGCGAGCAGCTCGTTGTCGAAGCTCACGTGCAGCAGGCCGCGGGGCACGTCGGCGGCGACGTCGCGCACGCCGCGCAGGCGGCGCAGGCCGTCGCCGAACTCCTCGACGCACTCGGCGCAGTCGGCGCCGCGCGGCAGGACGACCGGCAGATCGAGAGCCGTGGTGGTCACTCGTCCCCGCCGTGGCGCACGTGTTCGAGCGTCATGTCGAGCAGCAGTCGGATGTGGTCGTCGTCGGGGGCGTAAAAGACCTGTTTGCCGGCGCGGCGAAAGCGCACCAGGCCGTGGGCGCGCAGCACCGAGAGGTGGTGAGAGACGTTGGATTCGCTCATGCCCAAGTGGTCGGCGAGCTCGCCGACGCAGATCTCGTCGCGGCGCAGCAGGGCGTAGATGAGGCGGCAGCGGCTGGCATCGCCCAGCACGCGAAAGACGGTGGCCACGCGAGCCGCGTCGACCACCTCGACGTCGTCGCGAGTCTCGCTTGCCACGCTCGCCGGCTCCTGTCTTGAACGCATGAACAGATATTCATATGTTACCGGGCGGGGGTCCGCCTGACAACCATTTGTCGGCGCCGGGGCGGGCCCGTCCACGGCGGCCGAGTCGACTCGTACGGCAATCGGGTAAAGTCATGCCGCACACGCGGCCAAGACGCGAGAGAAAGGCACGCCACTGAAGCGCAGCTTCCTGTCCGATCTGTTCTCGCGCGAGCTGTTTCGCTACCTCGGTCCCGGGTTCATCGTCACGATCGGCTTCATCGACCCGGGCAACTGGGCCACCAACTTGGCCGGCGGCAGCCAGTTCGGCTACGCCCTGCTCTGGGTCATCACGCTCTCCACGCTCATGCTGATCTTCCTGCAGCACGTCGCCGCGCGGCTGGGGATCGTCACCGGCGCCTCGCTCGCGGTGAACGTGCGCAACCACTTTCCGCGGCCGCTGGTGGTGCTCTTCGGCGGCACGATGGTGCCGGCCCTGATCGCGACCTCGCTGGCCGAGATCCTCGGCGGCGCGCTCGGCTTTCAGATCCTGTTCCACCTGCCGCTCGTGGTCGGCGCGCCGCTCACCCTGGCGCTCGTCGTGCTGGCCATCCTCGCCCAGCGCTACGACCAGCTCGAGCGCCTGATCATCGTCTTTCTGGCGTTCATCGCGGCCGCCTACATCATCGAGATCTTCATCGTGAGGCCCAACATGGGGGTGGCGGCCGGCGACTGGGTCGTCCCGACCTTCCCGGCGGGCAGCATCGTGATCGCCATGGGCATGCTCGGCGCGATCGTGATGCCGCACAATATCTACCTGCACTCCAACACGATCCAGTCGCGGGAGTGGGACTTCGGCGGCGACGACCAGACCAGGCTCATGCGCTACGAGCTGATCGACACCTCGCTGTCGATGGGCATGGGCTGGCTCGTGAACTCGGCCATGATCCTGGTGGCCGCGGCCGTGTTCTACGCGCATGGCATCACGGTGACGAGCATCCAGCAGGCGTCGGCTACCCTGCGGCCGCTGGTCGGGCCCCTGTCGCAGCTGCTCTTCGGTCTCGCCCTGCTGGTCGCCGGCCTGTCGTCGTCGATCACCTCGTCGCTGGCCACGGCCAACGTCGTGACCGGCTACCTGGGCAGACCCGAAGACCCTCACAGTCGTCTCTATCGCTTCGGCATGATCGTCATGGCGCTGCCCGCGGTGGTGCTCATCATGGTCGGCCTGAACGCCTACCGGGCGCTGATCCTGAGCCAAGTGGTGCTCAGCCTGCAGCTGCCGCTCACCATCATCCCGCTGCTCGTGCTGACGCGGCGCGCGAGCGTGATGGGCGAGATGCGCTCCGGCAGGCGCACCATGGTGTCGGGCTGGGCCCTTGCGGCTATCATCATCGGGCTGAACGTGTTCCTGCTCTACCAGACCTTCTTCCCGAAAGGGCACCTGCGATGACTCTCTTCCGGCGGATCCTCGTTCCCCTCGACGGCACGCCGGTCGACGACGCCGTGCTCAATCACGTGATCGCCCTGGCCGAGGCTTTCCACTCCGAGGTCATCCTGCTGCGCGTCGCCCACTTCCACACCCGCGACACCATGACCCACGAGGTCGACGACGCCCAGGCGGTGCTCGATCGGGTGGCGCCCCGCCTTGAGGGTCGCGGCTTTGCCGTGCGCACCGTGGTCGGTCGCGGCGAGCCGGCCGACGACACCGTCGAACAGGCCACCAAGCTCGACTGCGACCTGATCGCCATGGGCACCCACGGCCACGGCGCCCTCAAGCGCGTCGTGTTCGGCAGCTTTGCCGAGAGGGTGCGCCACGCGACCGACGTGCCGCTGCTGCTCGTCAAGGCGAATGCCGGCGCGACGGCGGCGGGCGAGGTCTCGCCGGCGGTCGACGCGTGAGCACCGGCGAACGTGCCGGCGAGCGCGCCGGCGAACACTCCGGGGCCGGGTACTCCGGCACCGGCGCCGGCGCCGAGCGTTCGGGCGCCGTCCACCGCCTGGTGCTGTTCGACGTCGATTGCACGCTGATCGAGTCCCACGGCGCCGGCGGCCGCGCCATGTTCCGCGCCATGGACGAAGTCTACGGCGTGCGCGGCGAGCTCGATGGCTATAGCTTTCACGGTCGCACCGACCCGGCGATCATCGTCGATCTGGCGACGCGCTGGGGAGCGCCCGAGACCCTGGTGCGCGCCGGCCTGGCACGCTGCCTCGCGCGCTACATCGAGTGCCTGCGCGACGAGATGACCGACGGCGAGATCGAGGTCCTGCCGGGGGTCCACGAGCTGGTCACCGCGCTTGCCTGCGACCGCCGTGTCGTGCTCGGCGTGCTCACCGGCAACGTGGCGGACGGGCTCGCTATCAAACTTGCGCCCACGGGGCTGCTTTCGCTGTTCAAAGTGCAGGCGAGCGGCTCCGATTCGGCGCTGCGGCCCGAGCTGCCGGCGGTCGCCGTGGCGCGCGCCGACCTTCTCACGGGCCGCCGCTACACCGGCAAAGAGGTGGTCGTCATCGGCGACACGCCGGCCGACATCTCGTGCGGCGCCGCCCTTGGCGTGCGTGCCATCGCGGTGGCCACCGGCCGCCACACCATCGACGAGCTCGCCGCCTGCGAGCCCGACTACGCCTTCGCCGACCTGAGCGACTGGCGGGCGGTCATGGGCGCCATCCTCGCCTGAGAGCGCCGCGCGCGCCGCGAGGGGGACCCCGCCGTCGCGCCTGCCTCTCTTGTCTCAATCGAGCACGTGGGCCTTGATGAGATTGGTCGTGCCCGACTGGTTGGACTGCAGGCCGGCGGTGACCACGACGATCTGACCGCGCTCACCGAAGCCGTGGGCCAGCACGAGGTCGTTGGCTTCGCGGATGACCTCTTCGAAGCTGCCCCGGTCGGTGCCCAGCAGCGGATACGTTCCCCAGCACAGCGCGAGCTGGTTGACGACGCGCTGGTTGGGGCTGACGGCGACGATCGGCTGAGCGGGCAGGTTGCGCGCCACGGCGCGCGCCGTGGCTCCCGAGAACGTAGCGCTGAGGATCGCCTGGGCGCCGACGCGGTGGGCGACCTCGCAGGCGCCGTAGCTGATGGCGCCCGAGACCCCGGTGCTGCCTGCGGCCCAGGGCTGCGGCGCGCGGTCCTCGCTGCCCATGTCCGACTCGACGGCGAGCGCTATGCCGGCCATGGTGCGCACCGCTTCGGCCGGGTAGCCGCCGATCGCGGTCTCGCTGGAGAGCATGACCGCGCTGGTCGAGTCGTAGATCGCGTTGGCGACGTCGCTCGCCTCGGCGCGCGTGGGCCGCGGCGAGGCGACCATCGACTGCAGCATCTGCGTGGCGATGATCACCGGTTTGCCGGCCAGGTTGGCGGCCCGGATGATGCGCTTCTGCCAGATGGGCACCAGGGCGGGGTCGATCTCGACGCCCAGGTCGCCGCGCGCCACCATCACGGCGTCGGCGGCGGCGATGATCTCTTCGTGGGCGGCCAGAGCCTCTTTCTTTTCGATCTTGGCGATCACGAGCTGGTCGCCGCCGGCGGCCGCGATGAGCTCTTTAAGCTCGAGAACATCGGCGGCGCCGCGTACAAACGACAGGGCCACGTAGTCGACGTCCTGCCGCACGCCCCAGTCGAGCAGCTCGCGGTCGGCGGCCGTGAGGATGCTGGCCGGCAGCTGCGTGTCGGGCAGGTTCACCACCTTGCGCGACTCGATCGTGCCGTCGTTCAAGACCTCGAGCGTCACGAGCGGGGGAGTCACGTCGCTCACGCGCAGGGCGACGGCGCCGCCGTCGATCAGGACGCGCTCGCCGGCGGCGAACAGCGGCAACAGTTCGGGGAAGCTCACCGGCAGCTGGGCCGCCGCGGTCGGACCAAAGGTGACCGAATCGCCGGCGCGCACCTCGAGCCGGCGCGGCAGGTCGCCCAGGCGGAACTTGGGGCCGGGCAGGTCGATGATGACCGCTAGCGGCGCATCGCCGCCGGCCGCGGCGCGGCGCGCCGCAGCGATCGACGCCGCGTGCTCGGCCGTGCTGCCGTGGCCGAGGTTGATGCGGGCCACGTCCATGCCCGCTTCGAGGAGCTGCCTGAGCACGCCCTCGTCGCGCGAGGCCGCGCCCAGTGTGGCGACGATCTTGGTCTTGCGCCGGCTCCTTGCCGCCGCCATGCCGCCGTCTTCAAGCGTGAGCGTCACCCCTGTACCCCCTCGTCGTCTGCGGACACTGCACTGGTTCGCGACCGGCAAACCACTTGCCGGCAAGCCTACCCTCGACACCCACTTCACGAGGCGTTCGTGGCCGAAGCGCGTGGCCGCCGCGCGCGTTGCTGCCGGCGGCGAGGTGATTCTTCAGTGATGCGCGGCCGGGCCCTGCTGCCGCGAAGTCGCGGCGGCCTGCCGCCGCCAAGAGGGGCGACCCGCGTGGCCTGGTGCTCCCCGGTACCGGCGGGAGTCGTACACGGGTACGCCCCGTGCCGGACTCTCAGGCCGCCTGATCGCCGCCGATCAGGTCGCGTGCCTGGCGAAAGAGCTCGCCGCACACATAGCGACGGGCGGTGCGGTCGGCGATCTCTGCCGCGTCGGCCAGCTGCCCGCACTGGCGCGCCTCGCAGGCGGCCGTGTCGAGGTGTCCGCCGTCGGTGAACTCGACCAGGTAGATGGGGTCGGCCGCGGAGGTCGGCTCGACCTGCCGCAGGGTGAAGACGGCGGCCGCGTCGTGGCCGGACGCCGGCTGTGCGGTCTGCCGGCGGATGGTCCGGGCGGTGAAACGAAAGCGCCAGCCGCCCAGATCGCAGAGCGTCTCGCCGTCGTTTGCGGCGAGGTCGCAAAGATCCTTTTCGTCGATCGGGACGCCGTTCTTGCGCCACTGTCTCATGCTGCCCCCCTGTGAGGACCGGCTTGCCGTCTGGGGTGGTGCGCACCGACATGGGACCGGCGCACGTGGTGTCTTTGTCGTCCCTGCGCGATACCCACCGGCGGTCGTGCCGACACCGAAGCATCGAAAGGGCACGATCACCGCGAGAGTCTTCCATGCGATTGTCAGGAACGTGTGAGCGCCGACGTCCACCACCCGGCGCACGCTCACGAGGTCCTAACGTTGCAGGGCTATACTGCAGCGGCGTAACGCGTGAACTGTGATTTGAGGGGTGCGATGTCCAGGGAATCCATCCTCGTCGTCGACGACGAGCGGGAGATCCTCGAACTGGTCAAGTACAACCTGGCCAAAGAGGGCTACAGCGTCGTCTGTGTCGAGACCGGCGAAGACGCCTTGAGCGCCGCTCGTCTCAAGCTGCCCGACCTCGTGCTGCTCGACCTCATGCTGCCCGGCGTCGACGGTCTCGAAGTGTGTCGCAAGCTCAAGTCCGATCCCAAGACCCAGGACATCCCGGTCATCATGCTGACCGCGAAGGGCGGCGAGGCCGATATCGTGGCCGGCCTCGAGCTGGGCGCCGACGACTACGTCACCAAGCCCTTCAGCCCGCGCGTGCTCACGGCGCGCGTCAAGGCGGTGCTGCGCCGCGATCAGTCCGAGAACGCCGACGGCCAGGCCACCATCAAGATCGGCGATCTCGTCATCCACCCGGGCCGCCACCAGGTGCTCGTGGCCGACCGCCCCGTCGACCTCACGGCTTCGGAGTTTCGCATACTGCTCTTCATGGCGCGCAAGCCGGGCTGGGTCTTCACGCGCCAGCAGATCGTCGATGCCGCGCAGGGCGACGACGTGTACGTGAACGAACGTTTCGTGACCGACCGCTCGGTCGACGTCCACATCGTCTCGCTGCGCCGCAAGCTCGGTCCGTGCGGCGGCTACATCGATACCGTGAGGGGCGTGGGCTACAGACTCAAAGACGAGTGAGTCGTGCGCCACACCCCGCTGTTCTGGAAGCTCTACCTCACCTATCTGCTGGCGGTGGTGCTGTGCGCCGGGGTCGTCGGCTGGCTGGCCGTCGGGAGCGCCTCTAGCCTGTATCACCAGCAGGCGGTGAGCGACCTGAAGGCGCGCGCCGAGCTCGCCACCGGCCGCGTGACGCCCCTGCTCGACCGCCCGGCGGCCCTGCAGAGCCTCGCCAAGGGCATCGGCGCGAGCGCCGACACCCGCCTCACCGTGATCGCCGGACCCGACGCCGTCACGGGGACCGAAGGCCAGGTGCTCGCCGACTCAGAAGCCGACCCGGCGACCATGCCTAACCACGACACTCCGTCGCGGCCCGAGGTACAGGCCGCTTTGAACGGCGCCACCGGCGAGGTGACCCGCTTCAGCGACACGCTCAAGCGGCGCATGATCTACGTGGCAGTGCCGGTCTTCAACGCCGACCACCAGGTCGAGGCGGTGATCCGCACCGCTCTGCCGCTCACTCAGATCAGCACCAAGGTGAACGTCATGGCGCGGCGCATCGTGCTGGGGACCCTGCTGATGGCGCTGGCCGTGGCCCTGCTCGGCCTGGTCGTGTCGCGCAGCATCTCGGGACGCATGCGCGAGATCAGGCGCGGTGCCGAACGCTTCGCCGGCGGCGACTTCGCTCACGAGATCCACGTGTCGACCACCGACGAGATCGGTGAGGTGGCATCCGGCCTCAACGTGATGGGCCGGCAATTGAGCGAGACGATCCAGACCATCACCGACGAGCGCAACGAACGCGAGGCGGTCCTGGCCGGCATGAGCGAGGGTGTCCTGGCCGTCGACGGACAGGAGCGCATCATCACGATCAACGCCGCGGCTGCCGCCCTGCTCGGCGTCCCGCCGGAGCAGGCCCGAGGTCGCAGCATCCAGGAGATCGTGCGCAACCCCGAGCTGCAGAGGTTCGTCGCCGCCGTGCTGGCCGGAGAAGAGCCCGTCGAGGACGACGTCGTCGTGCACGCCGAGCGCGACCCGCGCGAGCTGCGGGTGCACGGCGCCCGGCTCAGGGGCGGCAACGGCAACGCAAGCGGCAACGCAGGCGGCGACGCCGAGGGCGGCGCCGAGGGCGGCGACAAGGGCGCGGTGATCGTGCTGAACGACGTCACGCGCATGCGCCACTACGAAGCCATCAGGCGCGACTTCGTGGCCAACGTCTCGCACGAGATCAAGACCCCCGTGACGACCATCAAGGGCTTCGCCGAGACTCTGCTCGACGGCGCCCTCGACGATCGCCACGACTCGGAGAGGTTCCTGCGCATCATCGTCGGTCAGGCCGACCGCCTGAGCGCCATCATCGAAGACCTGCTGAGCCTCTCGAGTCTCGAGAGCGGCTCCGAGGACACCGCGATCTCACTCGAGCGCGGCAGCATCCGCGACGTGCTGCAGGTGGCGCTCGACGTCTGCGAGATGAAGGCCCAGGCCAAGCACATCTCCCTGGCGCTCGACTGCCCCGAGGACCTGTACGCCGAGATCAATCCCCCGCTGCTCGAACAGGCCGTCGTCAATCTGATCGACAACGCGGTCAAGTACAGCCCCGACGATTCGGCGGTCGGCGTCTCCGCGACGGTCCAGGGCACGATCTTGTCGATCAGGGTCACCGACGCCGGCCGCGGCATCGCGCGCGAGCACCTGCCGCGGCTGTTCGAACGCTTCTATCGCGTCGACAAGG
>Ga0181529_10002930_pt1 | contig 19924 bp, 17 predicted proteins | sample PEATcosm2014_Bin_36_FD_119763 | JGI IMG/M metagenome (GOLD analysis project Ga0181529, IMG submission 119763) | Peatland microbial communities from MTU Mesocosm Facility, Houghton, MI, USA - PEATcosm2014_Bin10_30_metaG | ecosystem: Environmental > Terrestrial > Soil > Wetlands > Peat | place... | reverse complement strand
GCCATTGAGGACTTCGTCGCAGTCTACGGCCCGGAAGCTAAGCCGTTCGTCTGGCGCAAACGCGAAGTCAAAGGATCGCAACTGCGCAACACTATCGTAAACTTACGCAATTAAGCACTAGTATATGACTCCTCGCCGCCGAAGAGCCAGAAATTGCCGCTGCTGTCGGTCCAACTCACTGCGGACTCACGACTTGCGGGGATATTTCCAGCGGCATACGTTCCCAATGCGCCGTAGACTCCGGGCTGGGCATCTGTGCTGCTTCCGCCCATCCATGCCCATTCCTTCGTTGAAGGATTGAACTTCCACAGGTCGTTGAAGATGCCAAAGTTGGGATAGCTAACGTAGACAACGCCGCCAAATAGCCAGAGATTGCCGCTCTTGTCAGTCCAGCTCACTGCGCCGGATCGGCTTCCGGGGGTGTTTGCGGCGGCAGGCACCCCCAACGTGCCGTAGACTGCGGGATAGGAAAGGTACTCAGTGTCGTTACCTGACTGAACCGCATTGAATGTGCTGTTTCCGCCCATCCAGGTCCATTCGCTCGTGGAAGGATTGAACTCCCAAAGGTCGTTGAGAGGGTATGCTCCGTTGCCGTTGGCATCGATGCCGTTGCCGCCAAAGAGCCAGAAATTGCCGCTGCCGTCGATCCAGCTCACAGCGCTATCTCGACCACCTGGTATATTTCCAGGGGCGGGCGTACCCAAGGTGCCATAGACTCCGGGGCTTGTAACCGTACTGCTACCGCTAATCCAAGTCCATTCATTCGTGGAAGGGTTGTACTCCCAGAGGTCGTTAAGATTACCCCATGTGCCGCTGGCATCGTCGCCCGCGCCCGCAAAGAGCCAGAAATTGCCTTTGCTGTCGGTCCAGGTGACTGCGCCTGATCGGCCACCGGGATAATTCGCGGCGGCAGGGACACCCAAAGTGCCGTAGACTCCAGCTTGGGGTGCTGTGATGTTTCCGCCGACCCAGGTCCATTCGTAGGGGGCGGTGGTTTGGGAATGGGCTTGCTGGGCAAAGGCGAAGAGCAGGCAGAGGGTGAGAAGCGCGCTTGCGTGTAGCCGCTTGGCGTTGGTGCGCGGCGGCGATTGCAGAGCGGAGGATGACTGCAAAGTTGAATTCTTCATCTTCGTTCTCCTGAATTTCGGATTTCCGATTCGATTTTCTGAACCGGGTGGGAGCGGGGGCCCGGGCTCGCGTGGATTCTAAGTAAGGGAATGCGAACGCTGGAAGTTTATATCGAGCGCGGGCCGTTTGTCGAGCGAAGTTCCATAAATTTCAGGGCAATCGCCTTTGAGGCTAGCGCAGTGGATGAAGGGCATGGGCTTCGGCCGGTACATCGAACTGGGCAAAGCGGATATCCCAACGCCACCGGAATCCCCCGCAAACGCAAGAGAAGTCCGTCAGAATCCAATGGAATTCTCTGGAACCAGTCGGTTTGGAAGTTTATCCACGGCCGTCGCGACGAAATTCTTACGCTTTTCGACAATTTTTTTCGGCCGCTTGCCAAATCCGTGCTACACTCTTTTCAATCGTAGAATTCGATCTGAAGTACTTGCCTGTTCCGCGTTACCGCCTACTCGCAACACTTCCACATTGCGTTCGCGGTAAATCGGTAATGAAGGAGCAAGACAGATGGAACAGGGAACAGTCAAGTGGTTCAACGACGCCAAGGGATTTGGATTTTTGAGCCGCGAGAACGGCGAGGACGTATTCGTCCATCACACGGCCATTCAGTCGAACGGCTTCCGTTCGCTGCAAGAAGGCCAGCGCGTCCAGTTCAACGTGACCAAGGGTCCGAAGGGCTGGCAGGCAGAGAACGTTCAGGTGGTCTAGTTTTCGCCTGAAGCGATCAGGCCTGAAGCGATCTGCATGAGATCGAAAAACAATACAGGGACGGCATCGCTGCCGTCCCTGTATTGCATGGATGAGACTTGGCCCCGCGATGTGCCTAAGCGGCCGGTTTGAGGCTCTTGACGCTCACCTGCGGAATGGCCGGGTGAAGATTCGATTTGGGCGTATCGTCGTTGCCCAGGTATTGCAGCACATCGTTGATCGAATCCTCAAAGCGGGAACCGGTCTTGTGGGTGGCTTTCACGCCTTTGGCCACGAGCTGGCAGACTTCAAAGCGGTTCATTCCTTGGGCAAGGGCGCGGTGTATCTGGTCGGAACGCATGACGGTACTCCGGTCAACCTGGTGGAAGGTGCGTGAAGTGCGGAGCTCGTCAGGAGCGGTGGGACGGCCAAAGCCGAGCAGGCTTTCGTTTGGGTCTCCCTCCATTGTACGCCGGAAACCGATCGAGCGCGGGCAGAAAGCGACCCGCGCAATGCTTTCGCCGAGGTGAAATCCCTGTTAACATAGAATTCTGACGGCCCGAATCGCGGGAAACCTTGAAAAGATTGCAGTGAAAGAGGTTACAAGTGGCAGACACAACCAAGATCGAAGACAAGCTGGAACGCAAGAAGCTGAAGCGCGCCGCCCGCAAGAAGGCCGCTCCCAAGGCGAAGCAGACGGAGCCGCGCGGATCGAAGAAAAAGAAGGTCAAAAAGCTGGCGCGGGGGCAGTCGAAGCGGTAATCCGCTACTCTTGCGACGATGACATCGGATTTCGGACCGGCTCCCCCATAGCCCGGTCCGATGCCTGAACGTTCTCTCCCTCAAAATGCCCTTTTTCCTTTGCCGGGCGGTTGGCCTGTTCATTGGAACGCTCCAGATATGCAGGATGAGGAGAACCGCGCTGCCCAGCCAGCTTTTTGCCCGCAAATCCATCGATAAGCTGATCCGGGACTCGGAAAACCCGGAGCACGCGCTGCGCAAGACGCTCGGCCCTTGGTCGCTGACCGCGCTGGGCATCGGCGCGGTGATCGGCTCGGGCATCTTCACGGTGATCGGCACGGCCATCTCCGGCGAGCAGTTCGATACCTCCAGCATGGTCAACACCCCGCTGGCCGACTTCATCATCCATCACACGGCGATGGCCGGACGGCCAGGAGCGGGTCCGGCGATTGCCGTCTCGCTGATTCTGGTGGCCTTTGTCTGCGCGCTCACCGGCCTCTGCTACGCCGAACTGGCCTCCATGATCCCCATCGCCGGCTCGGCCTACACCTATACCTACGCGACCATGGGCGAGCTGATCGCCTGGATCATCGGCTGGGATCTGATTTTGGAATATGCCGGTTCCAATATGACGGTCAGCGTGGGCTTTGCCGCGCATATGGTGGACCTGCTGGATTGGTTCGGCCTGCATCCCTCGCCGATGTGGATCTCGCCCGCCTATCTGCCCGAAGGCTTGCAAGACCTGGCCGGCAACTGGCTCTACCATCCCGGCTGGCACTTCGGCTTCAATATCCCGGCATTTCTCATCGTCTTGATCCTGACGGTGATTCTGGTGCGCGGCATCCGCGAGTCGGCCAGCACCAACAACATGATGGTGGGCATCAAGCTGATCGCCATTCTCATCTTCGTCTTCGCGGTCATCGGCTTCATCCATCCCGGCAACTGGCATCCTTTTATGCCCAACGGCTGGAGTGGGGTGCTCACCGGCGGGTCAATTATATTTTTCACCTATATTGGCTTCGACTCGGTCTCGACGGCCGCCGAGGAGTGCCGCCAGCCGCAGCGCGACCTGCCCATCGGCATCATCGCCACGCTGATTGTATGCACCGTGCTTTATGTGGCGGTGGCCGTCTGCCTTACCGGCTTGGTTCCCTGGCAGTCGATGGTGGGCGATGCGGCACCGGTGGTGAACGCGCTCAAGAAGCTCTCCCTGCTGCCCGGCGGCCGTTCTCTCCACTGGATTCGGCTGGTGGTTCTGGGCGGGGCCATCATGGGGATGCTTTCGTCGATACTGGTCTATCAGCTCGGCCAATCCCGCGTCTGGTTCTCCATGTCCCGGGACGGCCTGCTGCCCAAAGTCTTCAGCAATGTGCATCCCATTTTCCGTACCCCGGCCTTTTCCACTTGGGTGGCGGGATTCGTCGTCGCCATTCCTTCCGGCCTCTTCGACATCGGCACCCTGGCCGACCTCTCCAACATTGGGACGCTCTTCGCCTTCGTTCTGGTCTCCATCGGCGTCATCGTCCTACGCTACCGTGAGCCGGAGCGCCGCCGCGGCTTCCGCGTTCCCTTCGGCCCGGTGATTCCGGTCCTCAGCGTGTTCTTCTGTTTCCTGCTGATGGCCGGCCTGCCGATCATCACCTGGTTCCGCTTCCTCATCTGGCTGGCGATCGGCCTGGCGATTTATTTCCTGTATAGCAGGTATCGGTCGGAGTTCGCCGAGACGCGGCATGGTAAGTCGCAACCATATACCGAATAACACCTGGCCGGCAATAGCGCGACTATTTCCCGGTTCCCTCTGCGATCGTCACAATCCGGTCCACTCCAGGCACGGTGAACCGTTCTATCTTGCCGCTGGGCCAGCGAACTTCTATGGCATCCACCGTCGTGGCCTTTCCCAAGCCGAAGTGCGGGCGCGGATCGTTGCTGGAAAGATAACTCCCACCGCTGAGCACATCGCCCCGCTGCTTCATGCCGTTGGCGGTAACATACACCGTAGCTCCCACGGCGTCGCGCGGGCTTTTGGGGCCGGCCACCAGCTTCAACTCCAGCCAATGGTTCTTATCCGGGTTGACGTTGCGCAGCAGCACCGGGTGGCCGTCCATGACGTTGATGACGGCATCCAGTTTGCCGTCGTTGAACAAGTCGCCCACGGCCATTCCGCGTCCGGCAATCACATCGGAAAGGCCCGTGCCCTCGACGGCCGGGACGGCCTCGAATCGCTTGCCCTCGATGTTATGAAAGAGCATGGGACGCTGCTTCCAACTGGTGCCCCAGTTATACTTGTCCGCTTCCGGGTAGACATGGCCATCGGCCATGAGCAGGTCCTTCCAGCCGTCGTTGTCGTAGTCGATGAAGGCATCGCCGAAGCCGAGGAAGGGAACGGAGATTTCGGCAATTCCAAGCTGATAACTTATATCGGTAAGATTGCCGTCGCCTTCGTTGCGATAGAAAGGCTTGTAATCGTCGGAGAAGGTGGTATTGAAGACGGCCAACTGGCCGTCGTTGCGGTAATCCCCCACCGCGATGCCCATCGATGCGGTCTCGCGCCCGGCCTCGTTGAGCGCGAAGCCGGAGGCATAACTCACGTCCTCGAAGGTTCCGTCGCCCTTGTTCAGATAGAGATAGTTGGGGGTGGAGTCGTTTCCGACCAGCAGGTCGGGCTTGCCGTCGTTGTTAATGTCCGCAAAGACCGCGCCCAGGCCGTAGTAACCGGGCTTGTCGGCCACGCCCGCCTTTTCGCTCACGTCGGTAAAGGTTCCGTCGCCGTTGTTATGAAAGAGATGGTCCGGCTCGCCCTTGAGGCCGCGCGGACCGCAGGCCACCGGCTCGCCGCGGAAAGTGCAGAAGGCGTTGGTCGCTCCGCCCTCGCCGCTTGCGGGAGGGTTGTTGCGGTCCCAGTGAAGATAGCCGGCGACAAACAGGTCCAGCCGCCCGTCGCCGTCGAAGTCGCCCCAGGTAGCTCCTGTCGACCAGTTTCCCAGAGCAACTCCGGCTTTTTCGGCGACGTCGGTAAAGGTTCCATCGCGGTTGTTATGATAAAGCCGGTTCTTTCCATAGTTGGATACAAAGATGTCCGGCCAGCCGTCGTTGTCGTAGTCGGCGATGACCACACCGAAGCCCCAGCGGTCGTTGGTCACGCCGGCCTTGGCGGCCACATCGGTAAAGGTTCCGTCATGGTTGTTATGGAAGAGGGCGGCGTGGGGCGGCGTCTCCTTGCCGTCGAGAGCGTCGAAGGTCGAGCCGTTGACGACATAGATGTCGAGCCAGCCGTCGTTGTCGTAGTCGATCAGCCCCACCCCGGAGCCTTTGGTCTCGATGATGTAACTCTTGGCGGGAGTGCCCATCTTGTGCGTCCAGTGAGTTAGCCCGGCCTTCTCCGAGATGTCCTCGAAGACGATCGGCCCGCTCTTCACAAAACCGCCCGCGGTGATGGGCCGGTGCTGGGCATCGAGCAGGGCGGGTTGGGGCGAACCGGTAACCTGGCCGCCCATTGGGGCCGGTAGCGGGGCCGAATGCGCCGGGAGGGGAGCGACGGGTGATGTTACTTGCGCGGAAGCCAGCGCGGAAACTCCCGCTGCCAGAACTCCCAGTAAAGCGGTCGCGCACAGTGCCTTCAGCATGGCGTCAGTATACTGGGGCGGGTGGCTGCAAGTGTATCGTCCGAACGGTGGAGGGGCGCGACAGTTTCCATCCCAGCATGAGGGACCGCAATGCGCTCCGACAAATGTGAGCGGCATCACATCGGCTAGACTGGACAGTGGCTAATCTCGAAGACACCCCTGAGGGTTCCAGAGGCATCATGCAGCTCAATCCCGCTTTTCCCGCTGTCGATCCCATTCCGCTGCCGGCTCCGATTTGGCTCTTCAAGCTGCTGCATATCGTCACGCTTGCGCTGCATTTCGTCGCCGTGGAGATGCTGCTTGGAGGCTTGCTGCTGGCGGTTCTGCTCAGCCTCTTTCGCGGCTCGCCGCTGGCCACGGTCACCGCTCGGGCGTTGGCGCGCCGGCTTACGGTGGTGATGACCTACGTGATCAACCTGGCCGTTCCGCCGCTCTTGTTTTCCCAGGTTCTCTATGGTCGCGCGCTCTATACCAGCAGCATCTTGATCGGCGTATATTGGATATCGATTATATTCATTCTTTCACTGACTTATTGGCTGCTGTATCGCTTCACCGGGTGCCTGGAGGCGGGCAAATCGGCTTGGTGGGTCGGCCTTTCCGCCTGGCTTCTGGCCGGATTCATCGCCCGTATGCTTTCCACCAATATGACCCTGATGCTGCGCCCAGAGGTCTGGCGGCAGATGTATTCGGCCTCGGCGATGGGCGCGTATCTGCCCAGCGGCGATCCCACGCTCGAACCGCGCTGGCTGCTGATGATGGCCGGCGGGCTGTTCGTCGGCGGATTGTGGATGGTCTACCTGGCGGGACGATCGACCTTTACGGCGGAAGAAAAGCGCTTCATGGCTGGAATCGGCGGCAAGGTCGCGGCGCTCTTCGGCATCGTCTATCTGGCGGCTGGAGTCTGGGCGGCAAGCGTTCAGCCGGAGGCCGTCAAGGCAGGCTTCGCCGGCCATTCGGCTTATCCGTTGCTCTATAAGTATTTCGGCTTGGCGGGTTACGGCTGGCTGGCGCTGGCCGCGGTGGCCGTGCTGGTCGCAGCTTACGCCGGATTCGGCAAAGTCGCGGCAAACTGGCTGGGCTGGGTTGCCGTTCTGTTAGTCGTACTTACGGAAATTATGTTTACCGTATACCGCGACGGCGTCCGCGACTTGACTCTTCTGAGCAAGGGCTACGACGTGTGGGACCGCGCGGTGGTGACCAATTGGAGCGTCGTGAGCCTGTTTCTGGTTCTGTTTGTGGCCGGGCTGGGCGCTATCGGCTGGCTCGTCTCCGTGGTGGCGCGAGCGAAGAAAGCGATGGAGGGCGCGGCCTAACTCTCCGCGAATGGCAGCGATGACTCAAGAGACAAGTCTTCCCGTAAATATCGTCGAGGAACCGGGCGAAAGCGTAACTCGACGCTTCTTTCTGGCCGCGGCCGGCGCGGCGGGATTGCTGTATACCGCGGCCTTGGCCTATCCGATCTATCGTTACCTCGCTTCGCCGGAAGAGATGGCCATGAACGCCACCGCCGTCACCGAGGTCATGCTGAAGGATGCGCAAAAGCTTCCCGCCGGTTCGGTGCTGATGTTCAAGTTCGGCACCGCCCCGGCGCTGCTGATTCACCATCAGGACGGCCGCTGGATCTCGATGACCGCGGTCTGCACCCATCTCGGCTGCACTGTGCAATACGAGCCGCAGGCCGACCGCATTCACTGCGCCTGCCACGGAGGCGTCTACGATGCGTATACCGGCGGCAACGTAAGCGGCCCACCGCCCAAGCCCCTCAAGTTATTCAAAGTGGCCGCCAACGAGGCCGGAGTGGAAGTCTCGCGCGTTTAGCGCACAAGGATTGAAGGCATGACTTCAAAGACAATTGCAAGCTCCGTTTACGATTGGGTGGACGAGCGCCTGGGCCTCTCCGAGTTAGCCGCCTTCGCGCGCCACAAGACCGTCCCCGTCCACTCCCAATCTTTCTGGTATTACTGGGGCGGCATTTCGCTTTTCCTCTTCATGGTCCAGTGCTTCACCGGCGTGCTGTTGCTGGTTTACTACCGGCCCGGCGCGGAGGCCTTCGAGTCGGTGCGCCAGATAACTTTCGTCATGCACTTCGGCTGGCTGATCCGCTCGGCCCACTCCTGGTCGGCCAACCTGATGATCTTGGCCATCCTGGTGCATATGTTCTCGGTATTCTTCATGAAGGCCTACCGCAAGCCCCGCGAGTTCGGCTGGTTGAGCGGCATGGCGCTGCTGGGGCTGGCCTCGGTCTTCGGCTTCTCCGGCTATCTGCTGCCCATGGACGAACTGAGTTACTTTGCCACCAAAGTCGGCCTGGAGATTCCCGTGGCCATACCGTGGGTCGGCCCATTCATCGCCAATATGCTGCGCGGCGGCCCGGAGGTCTCGGAGTTTACCGTGCAGCGCTTCTTCGCCCTTCACGTAGTAGTCCTGCCCGCGTTCTTCTTGCCGCTGCTCGGCTTCCATCTTTGGCTGGTGCAGCGCCACGGCAACGCAGCGCCTCCCTGCGTGGAAGCTCTGCCGCCCGAAGAGCGCAAGAGCGAACCGTTCCTGCCCAACTTTCTGCGCAAGGATCTGGCCATGTGGCTCATCTCGCTCAACATTCTGGCGCTGCTGGCTTCGGTCTTTCCCTGGTCGCTGGGCAAACAATTCGATCCGCTGGCGCCCGCGCCCATCGGCATTCATCCCGAGTGGTATTTCATGAGTCCATTCGAGATGCTCAAGGTGCTGGGCAATGTGCTCCCCGGTGAGGCTGGCGAGATTGCCGGGATTCTGCTCTTCACCCTGGGCATCGCGCTCTGGGTTTTGATTCCCTTCTACGATTCCAGCAAGGAATCCGGCCAGCGTGCCCGCGCCGCGCATTACTTCGGCCTGATCGCGGTCATTCTGCTGCTAACTACGACGGTGGTCGGTTACTGGACGATTCGGTAAAGCAGCTTCTAGCCTCTAGCTACTAGCTTCTAGCTCATGGTTATTAGCCACTGGCTCTTAGCCCATTGCGTTGTCGAACTATTTGATGAGTTGAAGTTTTGAAATGGCACGGCTTTAGCCGTGCCACAAAGGTAGCAAAGTCGACGCGGGCTTTAGCCACTGAGGGAATGCTTGCTGGGCAACAAAATTTGTGTAGAGATTCCTTAGTAAGATTGCTGAGTCGCAAGGAGAAGTGATTGTAATGGACGGAACCGTTATTGCAGCCCTCATTACCGGTCCACTTTCCTTTGCAGGTGGAATTGTAGCAATCGTCCTCACACAACGCGGCAGCAAAAAGCGCGATCACGAAGCGGATTGGCGGAAGATGAAGCTTGAGCACCACAAGGCATATATTGCTGCATCATCCGAAGTTGTAAATCGAGGCTCTGACTATTCAGCGCTGCTGCGATATGCTAATGCGTCTGTAAGTATAGCACTCGTCGCGCCACCAAGAGTCCTCATTGCGCTATACACCTTTCAGAATGGACTCAAATCTAAAGATTCCAAGCCCAATGACTTGCAGGCCATGTGGAGCTCTCTTGTGCGAGCCATGCGGTATGATTGCCATCCAGAGGACCTACACGACAGTCCGGAGTTTGTGTTCGAGACGATCGGTCCAGGGCCTATCAATGCAAACAACGGCAAAGAACTAAGAACATAAGGAGCTAGTGTGGCGAATCAGAAGTTCATTCAAGAATTCAGCAGTAAAACCGCAGGTCCTTCGACTGCGTTTGGCGCAAAAGACGCGCCAAACTCCGCTCAGGATGACAAGCATTTTTAGGATCGAGCTAAAAGCTAAAAGCTAGAAGCTAGCAGCTAGGAGCTAACACAAATGAACTATCCATTCTGGGACATTCCGCATCTCGGCTCCGGCTGGGTGATCGGCATCATCGCCATCTTCCACGTCATGATCTCGCAGTTTGCCGTGGGCGGCGGCCTCTATCTGCCCATGGCCGAGCGCAAGGCCATGCGCATGACAGACAAGAAGATGGGCGCCGAATGGCTCGCGCAACTGGCCAGCCACTCCAAGTTCTTCCTGATCGTCACCGCCGTCTTCGGCACGGTGAGCGGTGTGGGCATCTGGTTCGCCATTGGACTGACTCATCCCGAGGCCACCAGCACACTGATTCATAACTTCGTCTTCGGCTGGGCGATGGAATGGGTCTTCTTCGTCGTCGAGTTGAGCACCATCGCTGTCTATTACTCCACCTGGGGCCGCATCGACCCCAAGCTGCATCTGGCCGTGGGCTGGCTTTATGCCGGAGCGTCGCTCTGCACACTCATCATCATCAACGGCATTCTCTCCTTCATGCTCACGCCGGGAGATACCTGGCTCGGCGTCGCCGGAACCGGCCAGGAAGCGAGCAAGTTCTGGAATGCCTTCTTCAACCCCACTTATTGGCCGAGCCTGCTGCTGCGCTGCTGCGTCTGCGCCTCGCTGGCCGGGGTATGGGCACTCATCACCGCCAGCCGCATCGACGGTGACAAACAGCCGGAGTTGAAATCCAGCATGGTGAAGTGGAGCGTCCAATGGCTGGTTCCTTCCTTCGTCGCCATGCCGTTCCTGATGATCTGGTATTACATGATGGTTCCAGCGTCGCAGCAGGCACTGCTAACTCTTGGCATCGATACCATCAATGCCGGAACCTTTTCGACGGTAACTCGCATGGCCCTGGTCATCATCGTGACTTCGGCCACCATCGTCGGCGTCGCTTACTTCCTTGCCTATCGCAATCCGGTGGACTTCCATCTTCCCCATGCCCTGAGCATTCTGCTGCTGGCTTTGATAGCCACTGGCGCCGGAGAATACTCTCGCGAGATGCTGCGCAAACCCTACGTCATCGGCCGCTGGATGTACTCGAACGGAGTCCGCGTCCCTTACGCGAACCGCATCGACCAGGAAGGTTATCTAGCCCGCTCCAACTGGGTGTGGAATGGCTCTCCTTCGAGTTACTCGCGCGGCGAAGCCATCTTCCGCGGCGAGTGCGGCTCCTGCCACACGCTCAGCGGCTACCGCCCGCTGAAGGAGTTACTGGCCGGGCGCGACCGCGCCAACATTGCGAGTTTCATTTCCATGCTTCACGACTACAAGCCGGACTCGCCCTATCGCCGTTTCATGCCCCCCATGGTGGGAACCAAGGAAGACATCGACGACTTGGCAGACTATTTGAACGCGCAAGTCAATCCACCGGCGTCGAATCCCCTGTTGACAGCGCTTAAGTGATCTTTGACGCCTTTGGCGGCGACATTCCGCCAAAGGCGCGATTCGTTTCAAGCAGCTTTTGCGTCGGACACCGACCGCACCCGGAAGTGCTTCATCTGGATCGAAAGCGTCCGCTCGATCTTGCGCAGGTCGCCGCGCTCCGACGGTCCGGCGAAGGTTGAAGCCACTCCATGCGCCGAAGCGCGGCCGGTGCGGCCGACGCGATGCACAAAATCCTCGGCCACCTTGGGCATATCGAAGTTGACCACGTGCGCCACGTTGGCCACGTCGATACCTCTGGCGGCGACATCGGTGGCGACTAAAATGCGATGGCGGCCCTCGGAGAAGCTGCGCAGCGCCTGATTGCGCTGGGCCTGAGAGCGATCGCCGTGAATCTGCGTGGCGGAGTGGCCGGAACGGGTCAGGCGGCGCGCCACGCGGTCGGCTCCATGCTTGGTGCGCACAAAGACCAGGAAGCTGCCCTGTTCGGCTTCGAGCAGGTGCTCGAGAAGCTCCTGCTTTTTGTCCGGCTCGACCTCGAAGGTGCGCAACTCGACATTCTCGGCCGGTTTGAGCACCGAGCCGATCTCGACGCGGGCGGGATTGTTCAGGTACTTGCGCGCCACCTCCTTCACCGAGCCTTCGAGCGTGGCGGAGTAGCAGAGGGTTTGGCGCGCGGCCGGCAGAGTGGCGGCAATGCGCGCGATGGCCGGCTGGAAGCCCATGTCGAGCATCCGGTCCACCTCGTCGAGAACCAGAATCTTCACCTGATCGAGCTTGACCAGCTTGCGCTTGAGAAAGTCCTCGAGCCGCCCCGGCGTGGCCACAATCAGCCGGGCGCCGCGGCGAATCGCGTCCAGTTGCGCGCCTTCGCTCAGTCCGCCGACCACCAGGGCCGCGGTCTGCGCGGAGCTGGAACGAATAGCACGGAAGGCCGTTTCCACTTGTATAGCCAGCTCGCGCGTGGGCAGCACGATCAGGGCATAGGCACCCTTGCCTTCGGCTTTTTGCAGCATCTCCACGATGGGGATGAGGAAGCTCAGCGTCTTGCCGGTACCGGTCTGCGCTGTGGCCAGCACGTCGCGGCCTTCGAGCGCGAGAGGAATTGCAGCCTCCTGCACCGGCGTGGGAGTTTCAAATTTGTTTGCGTTGAGCCGCGCCATGAGCGGGGCTGAAAGATTGAACCGCGAAAACTGTGTCGTCAAAATTGGGTACATTCCTGTTGGTTTCCGGAGCGCCAGCGAAACTGGGGCCTGCATCGGAACCGGACTGGAGGCGCGCGCGAATGCTTTTCAGGCGCGAGCCTGTCTATCGATTGCGCGCAAGAGAGAACCAAAATCGTCCCTAAGACTGGCCAAAGAGCGTTCAAGGGGAGAACGCCCGCGGCCCGGAACTGACCCACGCTAGCTCATCGCCGCCGGCACAACCGCCGAACGGCACCACCTGACCGGCGCATACGCCCACGCAATTCGCTTGCGTTTCCCGGTTCCTTCGCGCCGATCCTATGCAAGGATGCGAAGGCGCTAGAACGACTGTCGCGGCCGATCCGCAATTCAATGCTGAAGGCCAGAGGCAGAGATCCCGGGCAGGAAGACTCAGACGGTTGCGCTCTATCGCCCCAAGAACTGATATTTTTTGGAGGCCCCGACGTGCAGGGGCTTGGAAAATCTGTTCCCGGCAAACTTGCCTTGTTAGGCTCGCCGCCGCTCACGGCCAAATCGCTGAGCGCAGATACAGTGTAGCACGGTTTCGCATTTCGCTTGCCGGGAGCGGAAGCGGGCAAGGGGCATCGTTTGAAGGCGTACCAATAGCGTGGGCTGGGTTCGTACCGCCTCTTGAGGGCATCATGGCCCAATCCCGAACCCGGCGGCGAAGGCTTGCGGAAGCTGAAGTCGATGCGATGGCCGGTTACGGATGTGCGAATCGGGCTGGTTGCACAGCGGCGCGCTACCGATCCGAAGATCCGCCTTTACCTCTTCAACCTCGCGTGCAGGACGGTCGAGGCGCCAGCGCGGGTAATGATGCAAGCGGCCTTCTTGTCGCACCGGAAATGAACGGCGGCGGGGAAGACCTGCCAGCCGGTCGCGTAATCCTCCAAGCCGCCGCCGCCGATGATAAAGACTCTTCCGCCGCGGGTTTCGGCCACTCCCCTGGATGGAGCAAAGCCAGTGATGACGTCGTCTCCCTCGATAGGGGCGGACAAGAAGTTGCCCCCCGAAGAGCCTTTTTTCGAGGGGACGGATTTGGAAGTCTTCTTCGCTGGGCTATCCGCGGGCTGGAGCAGCGCTGTCTGTTCGGCCAGGAGGGGAAAGTCGGAGGAAAAATCCCAGGAATCCATGCGGCGATATTCCTTTTCCGAACAGGGAAGGTTTCCCTGGGCGACAATCGCCGCGATCTTTCCATCCGAACCGGTCTCGTTCCGGAACAAGTCGTTGCCGCGCTCCCTTTCAATCTCCCGCAGTTGCAACTGAGCGGCATCTGGCGGCGTGGGAACCGCGCCCGCATCCGATTTGTCGAGGACGGATTGGGTGGGGTCGAATTTGAGGAGGATTTGCTTTCCGCACAAGGCAAATCCGGAGGCGTCCATCAACTGAATCTTGACGGAGAGGGGGCGGGGCGGGGCGACGGCCACGGCAGCGAAGCCGTCTCGCTGCTGCATACCGATGGGTTCGATGCGCAGTAGGTATTGTGCGCTTCCCTCCCATTTTGCAATCAGGTGGCCCCGCAATCCGGCGGCGGCGAAGACGCCATCGCCCAAGTCATCTTGTGGATGCGGGGGACTGAACAGAATGCGTATGGAAACTGCCAGCAGAAGCGCGACGACCGCGCCCAGCGCGCTGAAGAGGAGTATCTTTCCCGTTGCCAATCTCGGGACTGCGTTTGCGGCTGGAGTTTGCGGAACTTTAGGCTCAAGGTCCAGGGGATTGAGCGGCGCCGTATCTGGACGGATGCGGAAGGAATAGAGATCCCGCTCGTCTCTGGTCTCTTCGCCGGAGTACAGTCGGTAGCCGAAGTCCTGTTCTTCGGCAGGCTCCGGCGGATTTTCGTCGCTTGGAAGATCGTTGGGCGGTTGTCGGCTCGCATCCATCGTCAGGCCCACGCTTTCCCAGTCTTTGGAACATTGCCTCATCGGGGTAATTGCCATTGAATCATCACCGGGCCTTCCGCTGCAACTGCAACTTTTCGGTCGGCGGCGCGGAGTGGAGATGCCGCCCGACCGGAGACAAGGATGCCGAAATCCAAGACGCTATAAAGCCGCCTTCACAGTTTGTGAGCCGAATCACGAAAGAATCGCTTAAAGAGTCGCTTAACGCCTTCCCGTTGGGCATGGAATCCACGATGGTTTACCCGTCCGATAAACTTCTTGCGAAGAGATGGGGTCAGGTTGATATGATTCTTTCGCCATTTCATTACAGTCTTGGCGGTTTTGAATCGCAAGGAGAGAACACGTGCGCAAGAATGTTTTCGCAGTCATGCTTTTAGCCATTTGTCCTTTGCTGGAAGCCCAACAACCGTCATCCGCATCACCAACGGAACAGCAAGCGCCCGCGGCTCAGGCGCAGACCGCTCTGACACAACCTCCATCGCCGGATACCTTGCTCGATGGAACCCCCGTGAAGCTACGCCTCAGCCAGACGATCTCGTCGGGCGATACTCACGTCGGTCAGGAGGTTCCATTTGAGGTCCTCGAAGATGTAGACGTCTCCGGCGCTACTGTCATCAAGAAGGGCGCAACGGCGATCGCCACCGTAACTACCTCGGAAAAAAAGAAGAGCATGGGACGCGCGGGCAAGCTGGATATTGCCATAAGTTATGTGCGCCTTGTGGACCAGGAGAAGGCCGCCTTGCGGGCTGTCAAGGATACCAAGGGAACAGGACACGTTGGAGCAATGACCGGAGCCATCGTGGCCACTTCCATTGTTTTCTTTCCGGCCGCGCCTCTGTTCCTCTTCATTCATGGCAAAGACATCACCATTCCTCAGGGTACTGAGATCACGGCGTTCGTCGAGGGCGATATGCACCTGAATATGGCTAATTTCGGCGGCGCGCCCTCTGCATTCGCTCCTGTTCAAGCTCCCGCCGCTCCGGCTGCTCCAACTCAAACATCGCTCGCCATCGAATCCACTCCGCCCGGCGCGGACATCGAGATCGACGGCGCATTCGTCGGCAACACTCCCTCCACAGTCTCAGTCGCTCCCGGCAGCCATCAGATAGCCGTCAAGAAGAAGGGCTTTACTGACTGGACCAAGACCCTCAACGTCACCGGCGGCACGGTCCACCTGAATGCGCAACTGGACGAGGGAGCGGTAAAGCAATAGCGCTGACTCTGGCGGCCCTTTCACGGCTTGGTCCGGCCGCCAGGCTTTCGAGTCTGGCGTTCCGTCCAGCCGGTCTTTATCTTTTCGTAGGTGGCCTGCATTTCCTCCAGTTCCAAATCGCTCAACCTCTCGATATCGATCATTTGATTGCGCGCCGACTCCATGTCCCGGATAAGTTCGTTGAGCTTGAGGTTGATGGCTCGCGCATCGCGATTCTGGGTGCTTTGGATCAGAAAGACCATAAGAAACGTCGCAATGCAGGTTCCAGTGTTGATGACCTGAATCCAGGTTTGCGAGTAATGAAGAACGGGGCCTATCGCGATCCATGCAATAACTGCCAGGCCTGCCGCCGCAAACGCCCCGGCCGACCCCAGCCAGACGCAAGCCAGCGCGGCGAAGCGACCGAAGCGGGCGTGCAGGGTTCGATCCTTGACTTCAATCGGTTCCACACTCATCGCTAGAAGCTCTGCGCATACATTCCCCGCCTATCAGTTTGCATCCTTCGGGCGCGTGGCCTTGACGGCCGACAAAATGCCCGCGCCGATCATGACCGCCGCGCCCACGACAATCCAATGGGTAGGCAAACGAAGCAGATGCGCCGCGTAAACGAGTCCGCCGATCATGATTGCGAAGCCGGCAATGTAAATTCCAAAGGACATAGAATACCCTCCGCGAATGGATAATCCGGGTTGCCTCCGCGCGAACGCGCAAGACCCGCTCCAAAAGCCTTTCACGCCGGAGGGTATAGGTCTGTACTGTATAGCTCTGCCATTGCAACGGGCTGGAAAGGCGGGCCACCGGATTGCACGAAATCCATGTTTGCATCTCCCATTTACCTTTGCATCATCGAGACGATTTCGACCGCTTTCTCCTCCAGCCCCAGAAACTCCTGAAAGACATCGTTGGAGAGCAGTTGCCCGCGCGCGGTCAAGCGCACCGTCTGGCCGTCGCAAGTTACCATCCCATCCTCGGTGAGCCGAAGAGCGGCTAACATCGCGGGCGCCACGGTCTCTTGGCCAAACTCCCGCTCCAGCGCGGCCACTTCCACGCCCGCGTTGAGGCGCAGGCCTAGAAACCAAGCCTCCTCGTGCTGACGCGCGGGAGAAAGCCAATCGGTCTCCGCGGCTTCCTGCCTTTGCATAAAAGCAGTCAGGTCGCTGGTCGTCGTGGCGCGCAGGACACTGCGCGGTTCCATGCCGTCCGAGGCGCGGAGCATGGAGGAGGCATCGAGGCCCAAGCCGAGATAGGGGCGACGCTGCCAGTAGCGAAGATTGTGCCGCGACGAAAAGCCGGGGCCGCTGAAGTTGGAGATTTCATACTGGCGCAAGCCGGCTTCACCCAGCCTCTCGATGGCCAATGAGTACATCCGGGCAATGGCATCGTCGCCCGGAACCAGCCGGGCGTGGTAGCGCGCGCCCCCGGCCATCATCTCTCGGCCCAGCCGCGAGTCCTCGTCCACCTCGAGCATATAGATGCTGGCGTGAGGAACGCCGCAGTCCGCCAGCACCGCCAGCGACTCCCGCCATGAAGCGTCGGTTTGGCCGGGCAGCCCGGCGATCAGGTCCACACTCAGGTTTGCAATCCCGACCTGGCGTAGGCGGGCTATATCTTCGAGCGCCACGGCCCGGCTGTGCAAGCGTCCGCTTACCGCCGCTTCGCGGTCGACGAACGATTGCACACCCAAGCTGACGCGATTCACGCCCGCCTGCCTCAAGGCATCCAGAGTGCGGTCGGCGATTTGGCCGGGAGCGCACTCGACGGCGATCTCGGCGTCGGCGTCGAAGTCGAACTCCGCGCGCATGGCCGCAAAGAGCCGCTCTATCAGCTCCGGCGCCAGCAGACTCGGCGTTCCTCCGCCCAGATAGATCGAGTCCACGCGGCGCGGCAACTTGGCTCCCAACTCAGTCGCCCACTCTCCGGCACATCTCAGGTCTTCGATCAAGCGATTTACGTAACGCTCGTGTTCGCTTGCCGGATATACACCCGAGGCGAAGTTGCAGTAGGTACACTTCGACCGGCAGAATGGAATCGAAATGTAAAGACCGAGCGCGTCGTTGTGTGAACCGGCCATGCAATGGATTGTTTCATGTCGCGAAGGCTTTCTTTTCCCCGGGTTGCCTCTCCCAATCCATGCCATCATGGAAGCAAGGAGACGCTTTTGAAAGCATGGCCCATCCTGGGCATTTTCTTCATGCAGGGCCTCCTGCTTCTCGCCCAGTGGTTCATCGATCGCACCTGGATGGACCTTTACGGTTACGCGGGCCTGCCGGCGGCTCCCGCATTGCGGGCGGCGGCTTACGTGCTCACGGTCAGCTTCATCTTTGCCGCCCTGCTCGGCTTTTACTTCGCCAATCCGCTAATTCGGATCGTCTACCGCATCGCCGCCGTATGGCTGGGGCTGCTTAACTTTTTCTTTCTGGCGGCCTGCCTGGCGCGCCTTACGGACCTTGCGCTGCGCTTCACCCCGCTGGCCCCGCAGCGGCTGCAATACCGCCCCTCGATCGTCGCCGGCCTTTACGCGCTGGCTCTGGCGGTCAGTCTCTATGGGCTGCTGAATGCCCGCTGGATTCGCGTCCGCCGCATTCCGGTCAAGCTCCCCAATCTACCCGAATCCTGGCGCGGACGCACCGCTCTTCTCATCAGCGACCTGCACCTGGGCAACGTCAACGGCCACGGATTCAGCCGCCGAATCGCGGGTTTGGCGGCTCGACTGCGGCCCGATACGATTCTCATCCCCGGCGACCTCTTTGACGGATCGAAGGCCGATCTCGGCCTGCTCATCGCGCCCTTCCGTCAGCTTTCTCCACCCTTCGGAATTTATTTCTCGTCGGGCAATCACGATGAATTCGGCGGCGCGGAGCACTCCGCGGCGCTCACCGAGGCTGGCATCCGCGTACTGAACAACGAGCGGGTCGTCGTCGATGGCCTCCAGATAGTCGGCGTCGCCTACGGCGATTCCACTTACCCTATCCGCTTGCGGGCCTTTCTGGAGAGCCTTCATCTTCATGAAGGCGCGGCCAGCATTCTGCTCAACCACGTGCCCAATCGCCTGCCAATCGCCGAACAAGCCGGCGTGAGCCTGCAACTCTCCGGGCACACTCACGGCGGACAGCTCTTTCCCTTCACTTGGCTTACACGTCGCGCTTTCGGCAAGTTCACCCGCGGTTTTCGGCAGTTCGGCGCATTGCGACTTTACACATCCACGGGAACCGGAACCTGGGGACCGCCGATGCGCGTGGGAACCAACTCCGAGGTCGTGCTGCTCCGCTTCGAATAGGCGAATTTTGGCTTGGCACTCATTCTCTTCGAAGTCGCTTGAGGGGCCATCCTGCGATCGTCGTAGGTCCGCGAATACCGCTTGCATTGGGATCGAGCTTCTGTTAATCTCGTAAACGGTAGATGAATGTGAGTCGAAAGAGCCGGAAGAGCGAAGCAATTGTTGACGCTTGCAAACGGAACCTGTTCGTGGTATGTTGTGAAAGTTGAAGTTGAGAAGTGAAGCCTCCCAGTGGCCATGAGGCCTGCCCAATGAGGGAAGTGGGAAGCAAGTTGTGATGCTGGTTCGTTGGGTCGGGCGAGGCAAATGCCCCCGAACCCCTGTAGGGAATCCCTCAGAGAACAAGCCATTGCAAGACCCAGGAGTTTATCTCCTGTGAGCCGTTAGCGGCTCAGGCGCGGTTTGCCGGTCCGATCTTTGAGATTTTGCGCTGCGCGAATACCGACCGAGCCGAAGTGCATTTCGATGCTCTTCAAAGCGAAATCTCCGGTCGAAATATCTTGCCAAAGTGGAATTGGGTTTTGCAAAAATAAACCTTGACAAGGAAATGAATGTTCGGTAAATTCAAAAAGTTCGCGTAAAAACGCCCTGAGTCGCGATCTAACGCGAAATGGGCGAGCGCAACAAGTTCGAGGACACCTTGGCGTCACAGCCCGGGCCTCGATCCAAACGGTCCCGCTCAGGCGGACAAACCGCAAGGATCTTTGACAATTAGGTTGAATATGCCAGTCGTGAGAAATGATCGGGTTTGGCTTGATCGTTCTCACAAGTATGGCGCCGCGAGTTTTCGAGCGCGCGGCGCGCGCTGAACCTGAGTTGACCTCCGTCGGCCAGGGGATGCAATCAGGTTTCAAACGAGAGTTTGATCCTGGCTCAGAATCAACGCTGGCGGCGTGCCTAACACATGCAAGTCGAACGAGAAAGTGGAGCAATCCATGAGTAAAGTGGCGCACGGGTGAGTAACACGTGACTAACCTACCCT
>Ga0181529_10002929_pt1 | contig 19924 bp, 23 predicted proteins | sample PEATcosm2014_Bin_36_FD_119763 | JGI IMG/M metagenome (GOLD analysis project Ga0181529, IMG submission 119763) | Peatland microbial communities from MTU Mesocosm Facility, Houghton, MI, USA - PEATcosm2014_Bin10_30_metaG | ecosystem: Environmental > Terrestrial > Soil > Wetlands > Peat | place... | reverse complement strand
GGTCACGCCGCTCCTCGGATAGGCCCCGAGGCCTCTCGATAGGGCTCCTGGAGAGCCAGGGCGATTACCTGGATTTTGCGCGGGTCGTCGCGGTCAACCTCTTCGGCGAGAAGCCCGAGTCGGGGCCCGCCTTCGCGCGCGTGCTTGTCTCGATGGATCGCGACCGGGCCTTCGGCTTTCTCGCGCGAATCGGCGAGCAGCCGGTGTCGTCGGCCTACGCGTTTCTGGATGGCGAGGGAACGGGCGGAGTCTATTTCGTCGCGACGGACCTCGACAAGAGAGGCCGCGGATACGGAGGAGCGACTGTGAGCGCTGCCCTGGATGAACTCACGCGGAGGGGCGCGTCCATCTGCATACTTCACGCTACCGAGCTCGGGAAGAGAGTGTACGAGAACCTAGGCTTCGTGGAAGCCTGTCGCCTCCCTATCCTGTCCATCCCGACGTAGCGACGCTGGACTTCGCCAAACCGGGCTGGAGGTCGAGGCCCTCGTGGTCAACCTTGATGTCGGCCGCTTCCCCATGGGATCGATCGCCTCGGGCTTGCACTGGACGATTTTTGACTGGCAACTCTTTACCTGGGAAATATTTATACAGCGATATTTCGCTGCCGCCCTAATTGTCCGCTATACTTTTCATATTTTTCGCCAATTCGTTGTATGGAAGCGAAAATAGCCGTATAATAATGCTATAACACGAACACGCGGAGCAGGCGTCATGAAGGCGGATTACGCGTGAACAAAAAGCGGGGCCTGCGGCTCGCAGGCAATATATTCTTCATCCAAATCGGGGCTGTCCTCGCGGCCTTCTCTCTGGAGCGCTTCCTCATCCCCAACAAAATGATGGACGGTGGCGTCGTAGGCGTATCGATCATCGCGAGCTATCTCAGTTCCCTGCCCCTTGGCCTCTTTGTTTTTGCCCTTAACCTGCCTTTCATCTTCCTGAGCCTCAAGCTCATCGGTCGGCGGTTTCTGATCCTGGCGCTCTATGCCATCGCGTCCTTCTCGGCCTGGGTTTCGGTATTCGGTCCCCTGGGCGTCGTCACCAACGATCTCTTCCTGGCGACGGTCTTCGGCGGGATCCTCCTGGGCGCTGGCGTCGGCCTGATAATCAGGAACGGAGCTTGCCTCGACGGGACCGAGATCGTCTCAATAATTCTCACGTCGAGACTCCCCTTCTCGGTCGGAGAGCTCGTCATGGGATTCAATGTGCTTGTCTTCTCGGCGGCCGGCATCGTGTTCGGGGTAGATCGCGCGCTCTACTCGGTGGCGGCCTACCTTATAGCCTATAAGGCGATCGACCTCGTCGTCGAGGGCATAGACGAATCCAAGGCGATGTTCATCGTGTCCGATAAGAGCGAAGAGATCGCCGATCTTCTCTTCGAGAGGCTCAAGGCGGGGATAACTATATTCAAGGGCATGGGCGGCTATTCCAAGGCCGAGCGTGACATCATTTATGTAATCGTCCGCAGGCTGGAAATAGCCAAGATCAAGAACGCCGTCCGCTCTCTCGACGCTGACGCTTTTATTACCATTCACAATGTCCACGAAGTCATCGGTAAAAACGTCCGAAAGGGGGCCCTGAAGTGATGGCCTCGGCGTCGGGCCCGGGCCACGGCCTCGAGTTTATAGCGATTGGCCCTTGGTCAGGCCATAGAGCAAATGTCCGTTTCAACCTCAATCACGAGCTCGTCGTGGAGGTACCGTGAGGAAGAACGAATGCGCCGGCACGCTTCTGGAGGAGTTGACCGATTTCGCGAGGACTTTCATCTTCCCCAGGTCGGACTCGAGCGCCGAGGGCATCGCGCGAGCCTCGGCAGAAAGCCACTGGCTGAGGACCCTCGTACGGGGGAAAACGGGTGGACTGGAGACCTATAGGCGTTGGGCATCGGATAACGTTCCCAAAATGATCAAAAGTTCTCGCTATGTCATCAATCAGGCGCAGTTCGATATCCTGGCCCGCCGCACCGGAATGGACTTGCTGCGTTCGTGGAGGTCTAGCTTCCCTGGACATCACGAGAAGTTGAGTCTAGGCGCGGCCTTCCGAGCGGTCGATCTGCTGTTCATGGCGATCAACGAATCGGAGTCCTGCCGCTCGGGGCAGGTACAGGGATTCCTGCACGCCCCATTGGGAAAGGCCACGCTCCTCCCCCTGCGCGCATGCATCGACGAGCTTGTCGACGAGGACTATTCCGTCGAAATGCCGGCCAACATGACGTACGATTTCATCGTCACGGAGGACCAGTACATCCTGCTCCAGAAGGCCATTCTCGCCATATCAGGCATGGCGAGAGTCGCGCCTCTCACCTACGCGTATTTTTGCTCGGCCCTCACTCCCCTTTGAACAGCCGCCTGATCCTGGCGAGGATGCCGGGCTTGCCTGCAGGCGTCGGGGCGACCTTGGCCGGAACGGGCGCCACGGCCTTGGCCGGAAGGCCCTGGGCCTGCTGAGGCCGCGGCCCTCGCGACGGCTGAGCACGGGGCGGCTGAGTGGACCGCTGCGCCTGCGGGGGCTGCCTCTGTCCTGGCTGACCGGCTGCATGGGCCGCGGGGCTCGCCGGCTTCTGTGTGGGCCTCTGCCCACCGCCCTGCCGTCTTTGGCCTTCTGCGAGGGGGCGTGGCTGGGCTTGGGGGGGACGAGACTGGGCCTGGGGCCGTCGCTCGCCCGAGCGCCGAGAATCGCTTTGCCTGTCGGGGCGGCCGCCCGCGTACGCGCCGCTTCGCGCACTCCCGTAGCCGCGGGCGCCTCGCCGGGAGTCGCGGCTGCGGCCCTCGCCCCCGCGATCTCGGGAGAATCGAAGGCCGAGGCTCTTGTCCTCGAGGAGGAGGGCCTCGTCGAAGGGGGCGACCGGAATCTTCGCGCCGAGGAATTTCTCTATGCCATAAAGACCGTAGACGAATTTCTCGCAGGCCAGCGTGATAGCCTTGCCCGATTTGCCGGCTCTGGCCGTGCGGCCAATGCGGTGCACGTAGGACTCTGCGTCCTCCGGGACGTCGTAGTTGACGACGAGATCGAGGGCTTCGATGTCGAGGCCGCGGGCCGCGACGTCGGTTGCGACAAGGATTCGGATCTTCCCCGCCTTGAGCCTCTCGATGACCTCAAGGCGCTTGGCCTGCGGGAGGTCTCCCATTATGAATTCGCAATCGAAGCCGTTTATCTTTAGCCTGCGGGCGAGCTCCTCGACCATGAACTTCTGGTTGCAGAAGACCAGGCAACTATTAGGGTTCTCGCGATCGAGGAGACCGAGGAGTAGGGAAAGCTTCTCGTGGCTGCCGACGTGGTAGAGCTCCTGGGTCACGAGCTCGACCGTCACCTTCTCGGGCTCGATCGAGATCTCGTGGGGCGAACGCATGTACTCCCAGGCGAGGTCCTTGACCCTGAGGCCGAGGGTGGCCGAGAAAAGGAAGGTCTGGCGGTTGTCTGCGGGGGGAAGGTATCGGAGCAGCTTGCGCAAATCGTCGATGAAGCCCATGTCGAACATCCGGTCAGCCTCGTCGATGACGAGGAATCCGACGTCCTTGAACAGCATCTTGCCCTGCTGAAGGAGGTCGATAATGCGACCCGGCGTGCCCACGATGATCTGTACGTCGGCGCGTAGCATGTCGATCTGCGGCCCGTAGCTGACGCCGCCATAGAAGGCGCCGGCCGAGATGCTCAGGTACTTGCCCAGCTTCTCGGCCTCGGCCTCGATCTGGACGGCCAGCTCCCTGGTCGGCGCTAGGATGAGGGCCTTGCGAGTCCGCAGCGCCGGTTCGACCATGATCCTCTGCATGATGGTAATGAGAAAAGCGGCGGTCTTACCCGTCCCCGTCTGGGACTGAGCGTAGATGTCCTGGCCAGAGAGGGAATGGGCGAAGACCATCTCTTGAACGGGCATGCAGGTCGTGAAGCCCGCTTCATCGATGCCTTTTTGCAGGTCAGGATAGAGGTTGAGTTCTTGGAATTCCATGTATATGCTCGATCGTAAGGAAGATATTTCGAGTATAATCCATCCGCGGACAATTATTAAGGGGTCACCGCTCCGAAGGGGGAAGTATGGCTAAGAAAGCGGCTGTTCTCCTCACCTTGACCCTCACGGCCCTCCTCGCCTACGCCCAGGGCCAGGTAGGCGGTCTCATCGAGGGGGATACCTGGGCCTATCTCGTGTCTGCCCCCGAGGGATGGGTATGGGATGGCACGACCCTCCGGGTCCAAGGCATCCGTGGCCTGTTCTACAAGGCCGGCCAGGCGTACTCGCCATCCAAGCTCCATATCTACATCAGCCCCACGCCCAAGAAGGCGGGCGGTCCCGTCGGGTTGGCCCAGTTCATCGTGGCCGATGAGGCCTCCTTTATGAGGGCCGATACGGGCATCATCGTGAAGGACCTGCCCCCCTACGAACCGGGTCCGGGCTATCGATTCGAGCTCAGGGACTTTGACGACCGCAACGAGGACTATTATCAAGCCCTGGCCTATTACGAGGGCGATGCCGCCTTCTTCATCTTCGTGCTCTCGTGCCGCAGCGTTGAAGAGCGGGAAGCGGAGCGAGCATCCTTCCTCGCCCTCCTCGATACCTTCACCTACATCAAAAAGGAGGGACCATGAAAATCGAGGCCGTGAGGCTCGAGTGGAGCCAAGACTGCAATATCATCGTAGGGCAATCCCACTTCATCAAGACCGTGGAGGATTTGGCCGAGGTCCTTGCAGCATCGATCCCGACCGCCAAATGGGGCTTGGCCTTCAATGAGGCCTCGGGCCCCTGTCTCGTGCGGACGGAAGGCAACGATCCGGCTCTTGTCGCCGACGCCGTCGCTTGCGCCCGCGCTACGGGAGCCGGGCACAGTTTCTACATCGTCCTCGGACCAGGCGCCTTCCCGATCCAGGTTCTCGATCGAGTCAAGGCCTGTCCCGAGGTGTGTCGTATCTTCTGCGCCACGGCCAATCCCCTCGAATTGGTTGTCGCACGCTCGGACCAAGGCACCGCAATTCTCGGTGCGGTAGACGGTTTTTCGCCCAAGGGACTGGAGGGCGATGCCGACAAGGCCGAGCGCAAGGCCTTGCTTCGCCGCTTCGGCTATAAGCTCGACTAGGCATGCCAGGGCAGCAGCCGGAGGAGGAGATATGACCAAAGAAGCTAAGCTAGAGTTGATTGCCGATTTCGAGGATGGCTATTCCCTGGTGGACAAACTGATCGAGGGGATAGGCTCGGAAGAGATGAAGTTCGTTCCCCCGCAGAGGGACGCCTGGTCCATCAACGATTTCCTCGTCCACTTCCTCGATGCGGACGTTAGCCTCTGCTTTCGCGTGCGCTCGGCCATCGCGGAGCCCGGAAAGGCCGTGCCCGTTTGGGAGGAGGAAGCCTGGCACGATGCCTTGCGCTATGACGATCAGGACGGCCTTGCTTGCCTCGCCCTCGCGAAAGGCCTCCGGGCCTTTGCCGGCAAGGGCCTGCGCTCGGTCGTCGATGAAGACTGGTCGAGCTATAGCATCATCCACCCTGCGAGGGGGAGGCTGGAGCTGGAACAGCTTATCGAGATGTACAGGCAGCATATCGTATTCCATTTGCCCCTGATCAAACGGAACAGGCTAGCTTGGCTGAGGCGTGACGCTTAGGCTGCCTTGCGTGCGGGCCATATATTCCCCGCTCCGCGAGCCAGCGCAGCTATTTCCCGCCGGCAGAGTTCGAGCCGCTGACGAGGGCTTTCAGCTTAAGGTACTCGGTGTTAAGCCTTGCCGTCCTCGCATTCAGCCGGGCGAGCCGCTGGGCGAGGAGTCTGGCCAGGAAGATACCGTAGTGCGGGCTCTGCTTGATGAGGTTCACGAAATCCTGCTTTGAAATCTTTATGAGCGAGCAGGGACCCTTAGCCACGACAGTGGCTGAGCGCCTATTTGATAGGAGGAAGGACATCTCGCCCATGAACAGGTCGTCCGGCGTTAGGGAGGACACGAATTTCCGCTTGGAGTAAACGTAGAGAGTCCCCGATACGATGTAGTAGAGGAAGTCCGACTCCTCCCCCTCAGCGCAGACGAATTCCCCATCCTTGAAAGCGACCTCTTCCGAGCGCTCGAAGATCTTGGGGATGGCGTTGGACTCCGCTCGGCGGTGGTCCATCTCGAAGACGACCTCGTTGCCTCTGTCGTTGTACGTGAGGTCCCGCACGTAGAGCTTGGCCATCTGCATGCCCATCCCGTGAAGTCCGGGCGTCTCGGGGGAGGCCGCCAGCCTCGTCCGCCAGTCGAAGCCCGAGCCTTCGTCTCGGATGGTGAAGCGCGACTTCTCCGGCGTGATCGTGTACGAGAAGTAGACTTTGCGGGCCTTGATGGCCTCGTCCTTATTCTTGTCGCGGATGAGCTCCATGATGTCCCCGTTGCTCTCGAGCCACATCGTCTTCTCGTCGTAGCCGATCTTGCAGTTGCCGTGCTCTATGGCGTTGATGAGGAGCTCGAGGAGGGCTACATGGAGCTTCTCCCTCTCGTCCCGGCCGATGAGGTTGGAGTTGTAGAGGTAGTTGGTCACGAGGTTCGCGTAGGTGGTGATGTCGAGGGGGTCATTGTCGATCACGAAGGCGCCCGATATGGTCTTGAGAAGGTGCTGTTGGATGCCTCGCTGGAAGAGGATCTGCTTGTTCTGGCGCACGATCCTCAGGAGCCGCGGGAGGTTCGCGATGAAGTCCTTCCTGCGCAGCACCGCCACTATGTTGGCGTCGCGCATGGACTCAAGGAGCTTCTTGTCCTCCATGTTGTCGTGGATGCCGATGATGCCGCCGTAGTGGAGCCAAGGATCCTCCTGGATCTCCTTGAGGATGTCGAGGCAATCGAGTTTCGCGTCCGAGAAATAGAAGATCTTCATCTCGGGCAGTTCATACTTGAGAAACTCGATCACCTCGCCCTGGTCGGAGAAGAAGACAGGCGTGAATTCCCCTTCGGAGCGCGCGCACTCGAGGCGGATGATCTCGTTGAGTTTGTCGTCGCTCGAGATGACGGGAATCTTGCGCATGTGACCTCCAGGAAGCTGGGAATACGACTATGTTTTTCGGCCATTTCCATGCTCCGATTGACTTTTTTCGGTCCCTATGCCTTTATTATTCGACCAGTTGCCGGGCCCATAGCTCAGTTGGTTAGAGCTGCGGACTCATAATCCGTCGGTCCCTGGTTCAAGTCCAGGTGGGCCCACTTCTACGCTCGCGGCCGACACGGGGGAGTCATCATAAAGAAAGAAATCAAGGCCTATCGGCCGGTCTATCCCTCCCCTGCGGCGCTCATCACCTCGATCGACACGAAGGAAACAGCAAACATCATCACGCTCGGAGAGGTATTCAACGTCAGCATCCGCGATCCCGTGATCCTAGGCATCGCCATCCGACCAGCCACTCATTCCCACGGATTGATCTCGGCGACGAAAGAATACGTGATCAACCTGCCGACCACGAAAATCCTCGAGCAAGTCGATCGTTGCGGGACCGTCTCCGGCAGGACATGTCCCGACAAATTCCGCGCATTCGGCCTCACGCCGGTCCCCTCCGTCAAGGTGAGGCCTCCGTGCATCGAAGAGTGCCCCGTTAACATTGAATGCGAGGTGCTCGAAGTCACTAGGGTAGGCGACCACGATCTCTTCCTTGGGAAGGCCGTCGCGATGCGGGTCGACGCCGACAAGCTCGATGAGCGGGGCGAGATCCTCGCGGGAGCCTTGAATCCGATCGTCTATATCACCGGCGAGTATTGGAGCATCGGAGAGCGCCTCGGGACGCTCTATTTCACGGCACGGGATAAGTAGGGACCCCTACCTGGAGCGCAGGTCATGATCGATCTCGAGGTCGATTACCATGAAAATGAGGCTATCCAGGGGCTGAACCTCTCGAACGGGGACCTCTCCGGAAGGGAATTCTACCGCTGTGCGTTCGCGGCCTGCAATCTAACCGAGGCGGACCTGTCTCGCTCGGTCTTCGAGGACTGCGTGTTCCGGGAGAGCAACCTATCCAACCCTCTGATCGCAGGCTCTCGTCTGCTCAATGTCGAGTTCCTCGATTGCAAGATCGTCGGTTTGAATTTTTACCACTGTGACCAGCTTCTCTTCGAGTGCGGCTTCTCGAAGACGCACCTACAGAACTGCAACTTCAGCGACCTCAAGATGAAGCGGGCCTCCTTCATCGGATGCCGGATCGACGAGTGCGATTTCGAGAACGCATTCCTCGTCGAGGCGAGGTTCGACGACTCCGTATTCAGGCAAACCTTGTTCCACGGCTGCGACCTGACGGGAGCCTCCTTCCTCGAGGCCAAGGGCTACGGGATAGATCCGAGGAACAATATCGTGAAAAAGGCCACCTTCAGCGTTCCCGATGTCCTCGCCCTCGTCGAGTGCTTCGGCGTGGAAATCAAGAATCGGGATTGAGGATCCGAGAATATGCTCGAGCTTCGGAGATCATCGCCCGTCGACCAGGAATTCCTCGACCTCATCGAGGAGCTCGATAAAGAGTTATGGGAGCGCTATCCCTCGACGCAGCAGAATCACGCCGCGGGCAACAGGGTCGCCGCGGACGCGCGGGCCGTTGTCGCCCGCGCGGAGGGATCGGCCATCGGCTGCGCCTGTTTCAGGCCTGCATCGAGAATCGGGGCGGCCGAGCTCAAGCGGATGTTCGTTCGTCCCGAACGTCGCGGCAGCCCGGCCGCTGCGTCCATCTTGGCCGAGATCGAGAACTGGGCCATCGAGGAAGGCTACTCGTCGATGCTGCTCGAGACGGGGGTCAGGCAGCCTGAGGCCCTGCGCTTTTATGGGAAGCGCGGATATCATCGAATACCCAACTATGGAGAGTACGAAGGCAACGTGGAGAGCATTTGCATGGCCAAGCGACTCGATCGCGCGCTTCGCCCTGCCCGAATCCAAGTTGAGGCTCTACGAGAAGTACGAGGATGAGCACCTGGGCTATGTCCGGGAGGCCGTCGATCTTCTTCTAAGCTGCCCGAAGGTCGGCCTCACCTGGGACATCGGCCACGACCACGCGGCGGGTGGTGTGGACTGCGGCTTCATCCGAGATGGGGGCTTCGGGGTCCGCCGCATGCGCCTGCACGACGCTCTCGGCGAGGCGCCTAGACCTCGGTCGGCGGCCTGGACGGTCGACGGCCGCCACGGCAGAATACTCGTGACGAGGAGGGCGGCATGAAGTGCGAAGTATCGAGGCGGTTTTTCGGGTCCGGCTTCAATTGCGCCCAAGCGGTGCTTGCTCCCTTCGCGGCTGAGCTGGGGATACCAGAAGAGGAGGCGCTCAAGATAGCGTCCGGCTTCGGGGCGGGTATGGCCAGGACCCAGGCCACCTGTGGGGCCGTCACCGGCGGCCTCATGGCCCTCGGCCTGTCGCGGGGCTTCGCTAGGGCGGATGACGCGGAGGGAAGGGCCATGATGGTCGCGCGGGGCAAGGAGCTGCTCTCGGGCTTTCGCGCGGAATTCGGAAGCCTCCTGTGCGGGGACCTTCTGGGCTGCGACCTCAACACCGAGGAGGGACAAAAGAGGCACGCCGAGGAGGGTCAGCGCGAGGCAATCTGCATGAGGTGCGTGACATGGTCCTCCGCCGAGGTCGAGCGACTCGCAGGGATATAATAATAACATGAGGGGAATCGTGGACAAGATCATGGCCGGGCGGGGATTCCTCAAGGGAAGTCTTGGCGAGGTCGACTTCGCCTCGACGGATCAAGCGCTGAAGAAGCCCTGCCCCGCCCAGGAAAAGCCCTTCGACCCGAAGGGGGCGATCGTGGCCCTCGTTCCCAAGAATGATTGGGACATCCGGGGAACCTCGGTGGTCGAGGCTATCATGGGCAGGCGCAGCAGGCGTAAATTCCGGGACGAGCCACTCTCGCTCGCTGAGCTGTCCTTTCTCCTCTTCGCCACTCAAGGCATCAAGGCGAAGCAGGAGAACTACTCCTTCCGCACGGTACCCTCGGGAGGCGCAAGGCATCCTTTCGAGAGCTACATCTACGCCGATCGCGTCTCGGGGCTTGCGAAGGGCCTTTATCGCTACCTGCCGATCGAGCACGCGCTATGCCTCGAGGCCCCCTTTCGCGAGGGCATGGCCGAGGAGCTCGACGCGGCGACCGATGGCCAGCTCATGGGAGCGGCGGCCTTTTTCATCTGGGCGGCCATTCCCTACCGTACGGAGTGGCGTTATTCCATCGCCTCGGCGAAGCTCATCGCCCTCGACGCTGGGCACCTCTGCCAGAACCTCTACCTCGCCTGCGAGGCCGTTGGCTGCGGAACCTGCGGCATCGGGGACTATGATCAGCGCCTTATGGACCTGTTCCTCGGCGTCGATGGGATCGAGGAATTCGCCGTGTACATGGCTCCAGTCGGGAAGGCCCAATAGCCTCGCCCTGGAGACATTCAGAATATCAGCTTCTCGAGAGTCCGATCGTCCTTCTTCCAGTCCGGATCCACGCGGACCGATAGCTTGAGCGCGATCGCATAGTCGAAGATATCGGCCAATTCCCTTTCTGCTTCTTCCCGTATCCGCTTGATCATGGAACCGCCTCGGCCGATGAGCATGCCTTTTTGGGACTCCCGCTCGACCACGAGATCGTAGCTCGCCAGCAGGCTGCCATCCTCTCGCCGCGAGGAGTCCTCGTAGGAGACGTAGACGGCGTGAGGCAGCTCGTCGCGCATATGCGCGAATATCCTCTCGCGAATGATCTCGGAGATCCGGAAGACTGGTTCCTGGTCGGTGTAGTATTCCGCGGGGTACCATGCGGGCCCATCAGGGGCACGGTCGAAGAGGGCTGAGAGCAGCTCGCCCAAGCCCGTGCCCGCAAGGGCAGATATCTCGAGGATGGGCGCGCTCGGGAATCTCTCGGCGATGAAGCGGCGGGTCGAGCCTTGGTCCGCCGAGGGCAAGTCGATCTTGTTGACGGCCGCCACAATGCGCGCACGGACCGGGGCAAGGGCAGCTGCGACGGCCTCCTCCTCGGGCCCGGGTTTCCGAGTCGCGTCGACGAGGTAGAGCACGATATCGGCGTCGGCGAAGGCCTCGTTCGAGACATCGCGGAGCCTGAGGTTCAGCTTTTTCCCGGAGATGTGGTAACCTGGTGTGTCGAGCAGGACGAGCTGGCCCTCGGCCTTGTTCACGATACCCCTGACCGCATTGCGCGTCGTCTGCGGCACCGGCGAGACGATGGAGACCTTCTCCCCGCAGAGGGCGTTGACGAGGGTGGACTTGCCGGCCGAAGGCCTGCCGGCTATGGCTACGAAGGCCGATTTGGGCATGGCTCCCCTTCTTAGGCGAAATAGGTCGAGGGCGGCTCGCGCCCCGTCCAAAGCGCGAATTGAGCGGCCGATTGATAGCGAATCATCTTCCAGCCATTGGTCGTGCTGCAGCCGGCGGCGCGGGCCCGTTCGAGCAGGATACTGCGCTCAGGCCGGTAGATGAGGTCGAAGACGGCCTCGCGCCCGGAGAAGTCGAACCAGTCTAGGGGGTCCTCTTGCCTTTCGCCCTCGGTTCCCACGCTCGTGGCCTGTATGACGAGATCGGAGTGATCGGAGACGAGGTCGGTGGAGTGCTCTGTACAAGGGCCGTAGGCGAATCCGTATCGCTGCGCGAGGAGGCGGGCCCGTGCGACGGTCCGATTCAGGATGACAGCGCTCGCGCCGAGACCGGCGAGGACATGGGCGATCGCCTTTGCCACTCCGCCCGCTCCGACGAGGGTGGCACGGAGGCCACGCAGGTCATCGCGCCCGAGGAACTCGACGAGAGCCCGCTGGAATCCCTGGGCATCGGTATTGTAGCCCGTCCATCCACCCTCCTCGCGCACGAGTGTGTTGCAAGCGCCGATATCGTCCACCTCTGGCGAGCGACGCGCGAGGTAGGGGAGGAGCTGCTCCTTGAGGGGCACTCCTATCATCGCCCCGCGGGCCTTCGTAGCCTCGAGGGCCTGGAGGAGAGAAGGCGCGTCGTGCGCCGGCATGGGCAGGTAGACCGCGTTCATGCCGACGGCCCTGAAAGCCGAGTTATGAAGATGGGGAGTCTTGGAGGCCAGGACGTTGATTCCCCCGCCCAGGGCGTAGATCGCCGTATCAGCGTCGATCTCCCGGAAGCGGAAGGTTTCCTCGAGGGTGCTGGGGTCGAGGTGGCCGGGCGCGGCGCCGGGGAGCCCCGCTCGGAGCGCGCTGGAATAGGCGATATAGGAGCCGAGTCGCTGCGCGAGGACACGGCTGGGGGCACCGTATTCGCCCATGCCCACGACGATGCGCTCGCCGGGGGGAAGCGTGGAGGACCAGGAGTAGAGGCGCGCGAAATCACCTGCGCCGCGCGGCGTGACGGCGAACTTCGGGATCTCGTCAGGTCCGGCCTCTAGCCCCGTCCAAGCCGTGTCGAGGTCGGCCGGCATGCCGGAGACATCGTGCATCGACCTGATGATCTTGGTACCGAAGGTGTGACAGGCTTCCTCGACCGAGGGAACGCGGAAGTCGCTCTCGAGGTCGACGAAGGAGTAATTCGCGTTTCGGTCGGGCCTCGCATATGCGATGGCCTTGGCGATCATCACGAGCCTTTGTCCCTCGCCGTCAACGAAGCCGCCCCCGTCGCATTTCCTGCGGACGGCCAGAATGCAGGGAAGGCCCGCGAGGACCGGAAAGTCTCGAACCGCAAAGACCTCCGAGGGGTCGAGGAGGTCGGCCCTGAGCTCGGCGACGTCGATCTTATCGCGGTAGCGCTCGAGCACAGCGAGGTTGTCCGCGATGGTCTTGGCCGTGAGCGACAGGCACACGAGGGGCATGCTTCCTCCTAGAAATCCGCCCTAAAGAGGTAGGCGTCCGTGATGCAGTCATTTTGCATGACGAGTCTGAGACGGACGGGATAGGCCTTATAGGGCATCCGGTAAACGAGGAAACCCGCTCCGCTCTCGTAGGGTTGGCCGAGGATGGAGAGTACCTTGGCTGAATCGTCGCCGATGAATAGGCCATAGATCGAGCCTGCGTAGGGCTTAGTAAACCGAATCTGCCATAGCCGGTCGCCGTAGAGGAAAATGGTATATCCGGCGGAATAGATGAAGGCCACGTCGTCCTGCCAAGCTGCGTCCCCTCGGACTGCGCCGACGGAGTTGGGCGCGCCGAATCGCATGAGTGAATCGCCGAGGCTGAGGCCGAGCATGACGGCAGGATCGTCGTCCAGGATCGACGCTTGATCCGCCCTCAGGGCCTGGGCCAGCAGAAGGGCCAGGACTAGAGCCAGGAAGGCCGGGCCGGGGAAGCGTCTGCTCATACTAGTCGACTCTACAGGAAGGCGAAGGGCCTGTCCATGAGCGATCGGCCCGTGGCGCCTTTTCCCAGTCTTGCCCTGATGGCGGCTTTCGTAGAGAATACAGAAAATCCGACGTTAAGGAGAAATACGTGCCAAGCGAAACTGCCGCGAAGCGACTCCCCCCCGATGCCCTCGACGCCTTCCTGGATGGCATCCTCGCCGAGCTTCGCGGGCCCACGGACCCTGCCGCCCTCAATCAGATCCGGGCGGCCTTCCGGAAGAGGGTCCCCTTTCATCTCCGCTCCTACGCGGCTGCGGCCCTCATCCTCCGGGCGGCGGGCATATCGAGGGCCCAGGCCCAACCCGTGAAATCCAAGAAGGCCGAAAAAAGCGTCGATCGCGATTCTCGCCAAGGCGGAAGGGCATCCAGGCCCAAACAGGAGGCCGAGACCAAGGAGGTAGAGCGAGGCGGCGCATCGCCTCGCCCGCGCTTCGTCGGGGAAGGCTTCACTCTCTTCTTCTCGATGGGCAAAAGGCAGCGCCTCTACCCGAGGATACTCATCGACCTCATCATCGAGGTTGGCGGCCTCCCGCCAGAGTCCATAGGCGACGTTCGCGCCTTCGACAATTATTCCTTCGTCGATGTCGACCCGAAGAGGGCCGACGCCCTCGTCATCGCGCTGGACGGCTATGAGTACAGGGGCAGGAAGCTTTCGGTCGGCCCGGCCAAGAAGCGCGATGGGCAGGCTGTCGCCGAATAGCCGGGGGGCCCTTGCCTAAGGCCGCCTCAGGATGCGAATAGGCGCCAGAGCGCGAATGCAAGGGCGAAATTGAGGGCTATCGAAAGACCGAAGGAAAGGCCCGAAGCCGCGACGTAGAGGGCAGAGGCCCATTCGACCTTGCGAGCCCTGGTCTCGGGATCCCCATCGACGACGAAAGACTGCGCCGATGGATCCACGGGGTCAGCCGTAGCGAAAAGCGTCGGCGGTGCGTAGCCGGACTTTCTCGGGCCCTCCTGGATGGGGATGGCAAGCCAGGTCGCGCTCTTGGGCGGCTCCTCGTTTATCGCCATAGTTTGCCGGAAGGAGCAGCATCGCAAAGGCATTCTCAAGAGATCCCGCGACGTGCGCGACGCAATACCCAGCCTCCAGAATCTCCGGTAGGCGAAGAAGAGCGCGAGGCCCGGCGGGGCGAAGGGCAGGATAGGGAGGGCCCCGGCGAGGAAGACGAGCGTGCGTAAGCTAGGCAGGGAAGAGCTGCCATAGGCTAGGAGAATGCCGCTGATCGTGGCCACGCCGAGCGAAAGCGAGATCACCGTCATGTAGTTCCAGTACTCGTTCGGGGCGCGGCCGCCAGAGACCAGCCGGGGCAGGAGCTTGCCCTCCTCCTCGTCATGGCAGACCGCGACGAGCATCTCGTCCGAGGAGTCGACGAAAATCGGTCGACCGTCCTTGATCGAGAGCAATCCCCCTACGAATATCGTCGTCCCTTCTACGAGGGAGGAGACCGAGCCCCATCGAAGCCTAGAGATCGATCCGGCCTCCGAGGGGCCGGGCGATGCGACATAGAGGGGCGCGTGGGAAAGATCGACGAGAGCGCTGACCGAAGGGCCTTTGACCCATACCTGGTCGCTTCCTTCGATGGCCTCGATCGTGCCGTAGAGGCGGAATGGGCCAGCGAATGACCTGCCCTCGCGGCGAGCGGCGGCGATGTCGGAATATCGAAGCGGAGGGGCGAGCGCGAGTTGGACGACCCGATCGCGGAAGCGATGCCACTGGCCACGAAGCCTGAAGGCCCCTGCCACTGGGAGGATGAGGTAGAAGAGGAGCGCCGCTGCCAAGGCGGCGTACACGGGGAACAGCATGGCTTGCGACCCTCGAGCTCGCGGAATAGAGTGAGGATACCATGGTGGAGAGGCTGAGTGTAGGACCCTTGAGCGTGAATACCTATATCCTCGCCGAGGGCCGAGCTTGCATTCTCGTTGACCCGGGCGACGAGGCGGAGCGCATCCTTTCGTTCATGGATTCTCGGAGCCTTGTCCCTTCCATAATCGTCGCTACGCATGGCCACCTCGACCATACCGCGGCCATCCCCGAACTCCTCTGCGCCTGGAAGGAGCGGGGCATCGCCGTGCCCCTCGCCGCGCATGCCGAGGACGCGGCTTTTTTCGGGGCCGAGGGCCGAGAGACCAATCGAAGGCTTTTCAAATCCATCGGTGATAGCCATTTCTTCGAGGCCTTTTGGCGTGAGCTCCCGCCCCTCGATCTCCGCCTCGCGGATGGGCAAGCGCTTCCCGTCAGCGGCTTCCGCGTCATCCACAGCCCGGGCCATTCGAGGGGCTCCATCTGTCTCTACGACGAGGCGTCTTCCGTCCTCGTCTCGGGGGACTGTCTTTTCCGCGATGGGGTTGGGCGCACGGACTTCCCCGACTCGGATCCGGCGGCCCTCGCCGCGAGCCTCAAGCGCCTGTTCAAGCTGCCGCCCAGGACGAGAGTCCTTCCGGGTCACGGGCCCGAGACGAGCATCGGCAGGGAGTCGGGATCGGTTGATGAGGGCTAAGGATTTAGGCATATTCTTTCAAGCTATGACACGACGTATTAGTATACCTATGGCGGCTATCGGCCTCGCCGGCCTCCTTTTCTCCTGCGGGCCCGTCTCGCGCAGCGAGTTCGTGCTCGGGACGGCCTGCTCGGTCCGCATCGAGGGCGGAGGGAGCGAGAGGCTCCTCGACAGGGTCTTCGCGCGGCTCAGGCAGATCGAGGACGAGCTCAGCGTCAACAAGCCGAGCAGCCAGATCGACGCCGTCAACGCGGCCGCCGGGGTCGCCCCCGTCGCGGTCGGCCCCGATGCCCTAGCCATCGTACGACGGGACCTCGACCTCGCCTCCTGGTCCGACGGGGCCTTCGACCCCAGCGTAGGCCCCTTGGTCAAGCTCTGGGGAATCGGCTTCGCCCGAACCGGCGCCGCGAGCCCGCCCGCCGAAGCGGACATCGAGGCGGCGAAGGCCCTCGTCGGCTGGAGGGACGTCGCCCTTGATGAAGCCAAGGGCGAGATCTTGCTGAGGCGAAAAGGCATGGCCCTCGACCTGGGCTCGACCTCGAAGGGCTACGCCGCCGACGAAGTGGCCAAGGTGCTTCGCGCGTCCGGGGTTAGGAGCGCGGTCATCGACCTGGGCGGCAACATTCTCGTAATGGGCTCGAAGCCGGACGGCAAGCCCTGGCGCATCGGGCTCCAGGACCCCTTCTCCAGCGAGCGCGGGTCCTACCTCGGGATTGCGAGCCTCTCGGACAAGACCATGGTGACCTCGGGCGTCTACGAGCGCTTTTTCATCGACAAGGCGACGGGGAAGCGCTATCACCATATCCTTGACACGAAGACGGGCTATCCCGTGGACAACGGCCTCATGTCCGTCACTATCGTCACGGCCAAGTCCTTCGACGCCGACGGCTTCACCACGGCCGTCTTCGCGCTGGGGCGCGAGAAGGGCATGGCGCTCGCGAGGGCCAAGGGAGTCGACGTCATCGTCGTGGACGCGAACCGTAAGGTCTACATGAGCCCCGGCGTCTCGACTTATTTCGAGATAACCGATCCCTCGTTCTCATTCGCGGAGTGAATTTCTTCTCGCTCGGCGAGGCCCAGCCTCAGGAAGAGCCAGGGGGCCCCCGCGGCGACCCAGGCCCCGACGAGGGCGTAGCGGAGGAATCGGACCAGGGGAGGTCCGCCCGCCTCGAGGCTCGCCAGAAGCAGCTTGGGCAAGGCGTAGACGATGCTCAGGGTCGCGAGGCCGAATAGGAAGCGAAGGACCCGCCTCCACGGGCCGCCCGAGACGGAGAAAGGCGCGACCTGCCTCGCGTAGATGGCCCCTCCCGCGAATCCGAAAAAGGCCCCTGAGACGGATGTATCCCGGATGTACGCGAAGTTCATGGCGAGGGCGACCGCGGCCACGAGGGCGAGGGCGAGCCTTTCGCGAAGGCCGAGGACGAAGCGCTCGATCCTATCCCCGGCGATGCGGTCCAGGCCGAGGATCGCGGCGCCGATAGCCCAGCCAGCGAGGACGTCGGTGGGGAAGTGGACTCCGAGGTAGACCCTGGAGAGTCCGACGAGGAGGGGCAGGGCGATCGCGAGGACAAGGCCCCAGGGCGAGCGGAAGAGGGGCGCCGCGCTTCCCCAAAGGACGACGGCGCTTTGGGCGTGGTCCGAGGGAAGGCCGAAGGTCGGCTCCCTTGCCAGGGCGACCGAGGGGTCCAGGTCGTAGGGGCGGGGCTGGGCGAAGACGAGCTTGAGCCTGAGGTTGAGGACCGTCGACAAAAAGACGAGGCTGCCGATACGGAGGGCCCTCCGCTTGTCGACGCACCAATAGAGGAGGGGCAGGAGGACGAGGTAACAGTACTCAGTCCCAGTCAGGCTGAAGCCCTTCATGACGAGCGTCAGCCCAGGGCTTGCGAATTTTTGGGCCTCCCGAACCAGGCCCAGGCCCCAGGCGAGCGGGTCGAACATCGAGAAGCCTCCTTGGCTATTCTACGGTCGCGCCGAGGCCCCTCGCAAGTGCGGCCTCGAAATGCTCTTCGGGCATAGGGCGAGCGAAGAGGAAGCCCTGGTACTGGTCGCAGGATGCGGCTCCGAGCCAGGCGAACTGTCTCTCGTTCTCGACACCCTCGGCTACGACGGAGAAGCGGAGCTTATGCGCCAAGTCGATGACCGCCCCCGCGATCGTGGAGGCCCTCTCGTCGCAGGGCAGTGGAGCGACAAAGGCTTGGGGCAGCTTGACCATGTCGACGGGGTAGTCGCGCAGGGTCGCGAAGGACGAATAGCCCGTGCCGAAGTCGTCAATGGAGATGCAGCAACCGAGGGCCTTGAGCTCGGCCAGCTTCTCGATGGCGGCCGTTTGGTCCTCCATGATGCCGCTCTCGGTGATCTCGAGATCGAGTCGGGAGGCCGGGAGCCCCGTAGCGCCGAGAACCCGCCTGATGTCCTTGACGAGGTCATCGCTCCGGAATTGGAAGGGCGAGAGGTTGACGGAGACTGGAACGGGCTCGAGGCCCTTGCGTTCCCAGGAGGCCGCCGCGGCGCAGGCCTTGGCGAGCACAGTGCGGCCGAGGTCGACGATGAAACCCGAGCGCTCGGCCGCGGCGATGAAGTCTGCGGGCTGCCTGAAACTACCATCGGGCAGGCGCCAGCGCGCGAGCGCCTCGGCCCCGATGATGCGGCCCAGGACGTCGACCTTGGGCTGGTACCAGGGCAGGAAGGCCTCGGCGCGCAGGGCCCCGATGAGTTCGCCCTCGACGCTCGTCGCAGCGAGGAGCCGTTGATGGAGGACCGCGTCGTACAGCCTATAGGAGCCCGGGCCGTCCCGCTTGGCCATAAGGAGGGCCGCCTCGGACGCGCGAATCAGCGAGCTCGCCTCGGCCCCATCGTTGGGGAAGAGGGCGATCCCAAAGGAGGCCGAGAGACCTACCTCCGTCCCCTCAACGTTGAAGGAGCGGTCGAAGGCCCGCCTTGCCTTGTCGATGCCCTCCTTTGCTTCATCAGGGCTCTTCATGTCGCTGAGGATGACGAGGAAGACGTCGCCGCTGGAGCGGGCGACCTGATTCCCGTCGCGGAAGGAACGGGTCAGTCGGCCCCCGATCTCGATGAGGATCGCGTCGCCTGCGCCGGGCCCATGGAGCTCGCTTACCCGAGAGAACCTGTCCACGCCGACCGCCATGATGCCGAGCATCGTGCCCCGGTCGGTGGCTACCTTAAGCCCTCTTTCCAGCTCGAGCTCGAAGCACTCGCGGAGGGGCAAACGAGTCAGGGGATCGTGGCGCTCGAGGAAGTCGGCCCTCTGCTCTGCGTCTTCCCTGCAGGCGGACTCCTTGTCGAGCTCGTCCTGCCTGAGATTGAGCTCTGATGCGAGCCAAACCCGCGCTTCGATCGAATTCCTCAGGCCTCGCCGCAGATAGAGCATGGCAGCTCCGACGAATAGACTGATGCCGAGGCCCTCGATCGAGGCCAAGGCGTACCTAAGAGCATCCTGGCTCCAGGAGAAGATACCCGTGAGTTGGGCCAGGCCGAGGGCGAGTAGAATGATCGCTTGAACCGACCAGGAGATAGCTGCCCCGCGCGATCCAAAGGTGAAGGAGGAGAGCATCGTCGCCGCGCAGAACCAGGCTTCACCGGATGAAAGGTTGCCGAAATGGGCGATCGAAAAGGAACCGATGAGGAAGAGCTCGACGGCCAAGGCAGCTTGAAGCACGCGGCCAGATGGGAAGGACCGGAGGACAAAAACAGCCGCATAGGCCAGACAGGCGACGACCATAGGAAGCAGGTCCTGTTCACTGAACGCGAGCAGAACCGTTGGAAGGATAATAGCCGGTCCGACGAAGGACGCGAGCAGGAGCACTCGCCTAACGATCATGTCCGCGAAATCGTCGACTGCGTCAGGTAGCCTGGATCGACGCAATTCCTCGATCTGCCTTCGAGCGCCCCGGGGCAGCTCCCCGTCCCCGGGGCTAAGACTCAACCTATCGATAGCCACCTGCGCTCCAAGCTAACCAGTATTCTACATCTGGCAGTTTATACTATTTTAGACATTTTGTTAAGTGTTTTCGTCATAAAAGCTACAATGCCTTGACTGGCCCTCTGCCTCGTAGTAGAAACGACTCGCCGCCGGCATGGTGAAATGGCATACACGGCAGACTCAAAATCTGCTGCCAGCGATGGCTTGAGGGTTCAAGTCCCTCTGCCGGCAT
>Ga0181529_10002926_pt1 | contig 19927 bp, 15 predicted proteins | sample PEATcosm2014_Bin_36_FD_119763 | JGI IMG/M metagenome (GOLD analysis project Ga0181529, IMG submission 119763) | Peatland microbial communities from MTU Mesocosm Facility, Houghton, MI, USA - PEATcosm2014_Bin10_30_metaG | ecosystem: Environmental > Terrestrial > Soil > Wetlands > Peat | place... | reverse complement strand
TGTGGACGCGCGTCGCCGACACCACATCCCAGCTTCGGATGTAATGGGACAAAAGCGGCATCGCCAGCCGCGTGACGAAGCCGCTGCGCTCGCGGTAGTCGTGGAACATGTTCCAGACGTATCGCATTGGGCTGTGGCAGTAGCAGATGTGAAGAGCGCCGGGCGGAGGAATGATCCCTTTCGCCGGGCCCGATTCGCTGCTGATGACGATGTCGTAGCCGCGCAGATCCAGTTGCTCGAGCGCGAGCGGCATCAGCGGCAGATACGTTTGGTAGTTCCGCGTCGCGAACGGCAGGCGCGCAATGAACGACGTCTGAATCCGGTGCGCCTTGATCGTCGCGGAGATCGCGTCGGGATTATAGACATGAGTGAAAATATCGGCGTCGGGAAACAGTCGGCACAGCGACTCGAGCACTTTTTCGCCGCCGCGCATGCCGACCAGCCAGTAGTGGACAATCGCAATCTTCATTGGGTCACCGCGGTTTGAGGCGCAGCGTTCCGTCGGGGTGCGGCGCGGATGGTGTCGTGGGCGCGCGCCCGAACCGTCGAATCGCCCTATTGCAACGCAGCAAGAAGCTCGCCGGCAGAGTTAAGCCTCTGCCAAAGTCGCTCACCTGATATGCGTTTTTGTTAGATCTACGCTCGGGTATGACTCAAAAATAGTCAGGAATGCCTAGATATTTCACGATTGTGACATGAATTCGTCGCTTTATTGCACCGCATCATATAGTTAAATGTGACGCAAGACAGCTTATATTGCGAGGTTTTCAAAGCTTTATCAGCTATATTCATCGTGTAACCCGTAGTATTGTGTTAGAAAATGCATATGTGAATTAAACGTGTTGCGCTCAGGCGAACAAAAGCACGCTTACCGATCTGTAAGGTACACAATATGGGCAACTTTACGTCGCCATGGTGCGATATTGTGCGGAAAACCGCATTGACTGTCAATTGAGTTTGGTTAACACTATGTATACGACGAACAGTCGCGTTTTGCACCGCGTCATGGGAGAGGCCAATGGAAAAATCCATTTCCACGACGTTCAATGAGCTGACTTACGCGCGTGACCTCGCGGCTTCACAAGGCCGGCTCGGCTCCAAGCGGCGATGGCAGAAAACGATGAAGCGGTCGCTCGACGTCGGCGGGGCGCTCGCTTTCCTGATTCTCTTTTCGCCGCTGCTGCTTGGGGTGGCGCTGCTGCTGCTGGTCGCCCAGGGACGCCCCATCTTGTTCAAGCACAAACGCGTCGGCAAGAACGGCGAGGTTTTCGAGTGTCTCAAGTTCCGCACGATGGTCAAAGACGCCGGGAGCGTGCTCGACAGTCACTTGGCCGCCACCGCCGCGGCGCGGCGCGAGTGGGAAACGACGCAAAAGCTCAAGGACGATCCGCGCATCACGCCGCTCGGGCAGGTGATGCGCAAGCTGAGCGTTGATGAGTTGCCGCAGTTCGTCAACGTGCTGATGGGCCAGATGAGCCTCGTTGGCCCGCGCCCGATCGTGTCGTCGGAAACGCGATTCTACGGATCGCACATTCTCGCCTATTACAGCGTGCGCCCCGGCATCACGGGCCCGTGGCAGATCGGCGGACGCAGCAACGCGTCCTACGCCTATCGGGTTCAGCTCGACGTCGACTACGCCCACAATTGGTCGGTTGGCCGCGACATCGCCATCCTGGCCAAGACGGTTCCTGCTGTTCTGACGCAAAACGGCAGCTGCTGAGCGTCTTCCGAGCCCAGCCGACGGCGCCCATTGCGGCGCAACCCGCCGCTTGAATCGCAAACTGCGGATTCGAGCGGAACCTCGCACTCGAGAGGATTCGTCGCCATGCGTGAAGAAAGAATCTGGGGTGACGGCTTTGTCGACGACGACTGGCGCGAACTGACGCGGGTTCGCGACTGGCGCCAAGTCTCGACCGACGAACTCGTCCGGTTGTTTCCAGCTCTCGTTCCGACGGACGGACGAGCGCCGGCCCCGGTCGCGGCGCTCGTCCTCGCGCAGGTTGAGGCGATCGACGCCGGCCAAAACAGCGAACGCCATCGGCGGCCGACGCCCAGCGCTGATTCGAGCCCCGCCGACGCGGCGTTCCTGCGTCGTTCGGTTTCGCCCGAGTCGCCGTGCGACGCCGACCTGTGGGACATGGCGCGGTTCGCCTATCTGACCGGCGTTCATCCCGCCTATGTCTGGCCGCAAGCCGCGACGCTGGCGGGGTGGGGCGCGACGGCGGCGTGGCTCGGCGCGCTGGCGCGCCGCGGCGCCGCGTTCGTCCCGGCGGAGGTCGCCGAATATTTCGCCGACGTCGCGCCGGTCGGGCCCGACGGCGCCGCCGCGATTCGCGATCCGCTGATCGCCGACCTCGTGCGGCGCTGCGCGGATCCGGTCGATCTGTTGCGGGCGGTGCGGCGGCGACGGGACGGTTCATCGGTCATCGTGCGCCGCCGCTTTCCCGATCAACGCGAGAGCCGGCTGTTCGGTCCGTTGTGGCGTTCGCTTAGGCGCATGGTGTTGACTCGCGGTCCCGCGACCGCCGCCGGAACGCCGACGCCGTGAGCGTCACGCCGCCCGCCGCGGTCGACGCCGGCCGGCCGGCGCGTCTGGGCGACGCGGCGGCGTCACTCGATCGCGTCGGCTTGCATCGTCGCGCGCCTGACATTGCGCGCGTCTGTGTCGGCCTGGCGACGCGCGGACGGCCGATCGAGGTTCAGCGAATCGTCGAGCGCGTGCGCCAACAAACTCTGCGACCGCAACAGATCGTCGTCGCTTGCGTGAACCAGGGCGACGTCGGCGAGCTCCGGGAGAGCGACGATCTGATGATCGCAATCGGTCCGCCTGGGCTGGCGCGCCAGCGCAACCGGGTGCTCGCCAATCTTGCGCCGGATTGCGAGTTCGTCGCGTTCTTCGACGACGATTTCTGGCCGCGGCGCGATTGGCTGAGCGTCGTCGTCGAGGCCTTCCGTCGCGATCCCGCCGTTGCTTGCGTGACGGGAAACGTCGTCGCCGATGGGATTCTCGGCCCTGGGCTGTCCTACGCCGCCGCCGAGCGCGCCGTCGACGGCGAACCGTTCGCGCCGCCGCAGTGGCGGATCGACGGCTACAGCCCCTACGGCTGCAACATGGCTTTTCGCCGCTCGGCGATCGACGGGCTGCGGTTCGACGAGCGGCTCGTTCTCTATGGTTGGCTGGAGGACTGCGATTTCGGCGCTCGGGTGGCGCGCGGCGGCGGCCGCCTGGTCAAGCTCGGCGCAGCGATCGGCGCGCATCTCGGCGTCAAAGGGGCGCGCGTGTCCGGCCTCCGTCTCGGCTACTCGCAGGTCATGAACCCGTTCTACATGCGCCGCAAAGGCACGCTCTCAGCGCGCGCCGCGCTGCGACAGATCCTGCGCAACGTCTGCGCCAATGCGGCGAAGGCGTTGTGGCCGGAGCCCTACGTCGATCGACGCGGCCGGTTGCTCGGGAACTTCATCGCGGTCGGGGACCTCGCGCGCGGTCGATGCACTCCTGAACGGGCGGAGCGACTGTGAAGCACCAGCAATTGAGGCCATTGGGCGGCGGCGCTTGGGGCGCCGGCGAGGAGCCGCGAGACGAGCCGTCGGCCGCCGCTTTCGCGCCGCAGCAGACGGACGACGGTTCGATCCTGCGCGAGTCGCTGCAAAGCCTGCGACGGAGCTGGCGCGGCTTGGCTTTGTGGTTTTGCCTTTGCGTCGGCGCGGCGCTGACGTATGTCCTCACCGCGACGCCGCAGTTCGTCGCCACGACGCAAGTCGTGTTGGAGCCGCGTCAGCCAGCGTCGTCGCCCGATCCGGCCCTGTTGTCGACGACCCAGACGCTCGACAGCGCCCAGGCCGACAGTCAGGTCCAAGTCATCCAGTCCGAGCGCAATCTGCGCTACGTGTTCAACACGCTCGGGCTCGCCTCCGATCGCGACTTCACGAGCAGCGGCTTCGATCTGATCGGCTCGATCATGTCGCTTTTGCCGCGGTTCGGCGCGGCGCCGTCGCTTTCTCCGCAGGAGCAGGCGCAGCGGGCCGTCGATCTCGCGTTCGAAAGGTTCGCCGCCGGCCTCAGCGTGCGGCGACTCGGTCAGTCCTACGCCTTCGAGATCACTTATCGCGCCCTCAGTCCGGCCAAGGCGGCGCGCTTGGCGAACTCGATCACCGCCGCCTACATACGCGATCAAGTGACGTACAACGTCGCGGCCGCCGCCGCCCAACGCGGCGGCGACTATCTTCAGAATCGCATTTCCGACGCGAACGCCGAAATGGAGGCCGCCGCCGCCGCGGTCCAGTCCGGCGTCATTCCCGATTTCATCTTCGGCCACGCCGACGCCCGCATCGTCAGCGCCGCGATCGCGCCGCTGAACAAGTCCTACCCGGCGACGACGGTGGTTCTCTTTCTTGCGATCGTCGTCGCGTTGGCGAGCGGCGGCGGCGCCGTGCTGGTTCGCGACGGATTCGATCGGCGAATTCGCTCGAGAGAACAGCTTCACCGCCTGACCGGGCTCGATGTCGTCGGCGTGCTGCCGCGGGTCGCGGGCGCGTCGGGGGAAAGCGTGGCGACGCTCAGCGAGGTCGTCGACAAGCCGCTCCAGCCGTTTTCGCAGGAGGCGCGCGCGCTTAGAACCCACGTCCTGACCGCGTCGGTCGGCGCGCGATACGCGTCGGTCGGCGTGATCTCGCGGGATTGCGGCGAAGGCCGGACGCTGCTGGCGGCCAATCTCGCTCACGCGATCGCCGCCGCCGGCCAGCCCGTCACGCTGCTCGACGCCGATCTGCGCAATCCGGAGCTGACGCGGCGCTTGGCGCCGAGCGCGGAGTCGGGCCTCAGCGAAATGATCCTGGCGCGCGGCGTCGATGCAGCCGGATTGAAGATCCCGCTGCGGCCGATGCTGTCGTTCATCCCCGCGGCCGGGGCGGGAGGCGAGTACGATCCAAATCTGTTCGCGGGCGCGCTCGAAACCCTGCAAGCGATCACCGCGCTGACGAACACCCGCACCGTCATCGTCGATCTGCCGCCGCTTTCCGTTTCCGCCGACGCGAGCGCCGTTGGGGCGGCGTTGACGGGGGTGTACGTCGTGGCGGCCGTCAACCGAACCACAGTCGACGAATTGGCCGAATCGGTGCGGACGCTTCGGGCAAGGGGCGTCCGAATGCTTGGCGTCGTTCTCAACGAGGGCGCGTCGCAATGGCGACCGTTCAGCGTCTTGAACAGCCTGCGGCGCCCGCGGACCGCAACAACTTGAACAATCCAGCGCCGGTTGGGCGCGCCGACGGCGTTCGAGTCGGGCTCTTCAACGTGAAGTTCAGCCCGAATCTGGGGGACGGCCTGCTGTCCGAATGTCTGGAGGCGGAACTGTCCATGCAATTGCCAGGCGTCACGATCCAGACGCTCGATCTCGCCGGCCGGACGCGCTACTCGCAGGGCCATCGATCGCGCGCTTCGACGCTCGCCGCCCTGCACCATAGCCCGCAATCCGTCCGCCACTTTCTGGTCGAGACGATTCTCGGGCGCAAGCTGCGCAGCGACCTCAGGGTTCGCTGGCGCGCCGCCTTGCGGGAGATCGACGCGGTCGTCGTCGGCGGCGGCAATCTGTTCACCGACTTCGATCTCAACTTTCCGCTCAAGATCGAAGCGGCGATGGCGGAAACGCGCGCGGCCGGCGTTCCAGCGGCGGTGTTTGCGGTCGGCGTCTCCGACAATTGGTCGCCGCGTGGACAGGCGTTGTTCGTCCGGGCGATGTCCGAGGCGGGGCTCTGCTATGCGGCCGTTCGAGACGATCGCTCGGCGGAGGTGTGGCGACGCCGGCTCGGGTCGGCCGGCGTGAGGGCGCCTGAGGTCGTGCGCGATCCGGCCGTCCTCGCCGCCAGTCACTTCCCGCGCGAGACGCGCGGCGATCGGACTGCGCCGCTGATCGGACTTGGGATCATGCATCCGATCGCCTTGAGCTACCACGCCGGCGAGGGCGACGGCCCGGCGCGCAATCTCGAAGACTGGTTCGTCGCCCTCGCCGGCGCATGTCTGACAAAGGGATGGAACGTCGCGGCGTTCACCAACGGCAGCCCGGAAGACGAGGCCTATCTCGCGCGCCTGAGGCCAAGACTCGAGGCTCTGGAGCCACGCGGGGCGCTCGCCGTCGCGCGCCGTTGCGCCAATCCGACCGCCTTCGCGCGGTTCGTGTCGGGGCTCGACCTCGTGATGGCGCATCGCCTGCACGCCAACATCGCCGCCTACGCCTACGAGATTCCCCAAATCGGTTTCGCTTGGGACGCCAAATTGAAGAGCTTTGTCGAGCATGTCGGTCGCGAGGACTGCCTCGCCAACGCCAGGCGCGACTCGGTGGACGCCGTCGCCGCCATGGCGACGCGGCAACTCGAAGCCGGGGTCGAGCCGTTGCGCCATCGCTCGGTCGTGGCCGAAGCGCGCGCCGGCGTCGCCGCGCTCGGCGAAGCGGTCATGAGCGCGCTTTCCGTCGACAAGCGACAGACCTCACAAACGCCGGCGCGACGCCCGGTCGCGAGCGCCGCGCTGCGCGCGCCGGGACGGCTGGTGCTCGTCAACGACTTCAGCGTCGCGCGCGGCGGCGCCACCGCGCTGGCTTTGCTCGAGGCGGAATTGTTCCGGCGGCGACGCGTGCCGGTCACTTTCATCGCGGGAGACGCAGGCGGCAACCCGGACTTCGCGAGGGACGGCGTCTCGGTCGTCGCTCTCGGACAGCAGCGGCTGATCGAGGCCGGCGTTCAGTCGGCGGCGTTGCGCGGCCTCTTCAATCACAGCGCTTTGGCGACCCTGTCCGACTGGATCGTCCGCAATGATACGCCGGACACCGTCTATCACCTGCACGTTTGGAGCCAAGTGCTTTCGCCGTCGGTGTTCGCCGCGCTCGAACCCGTCCGTGCGCGGACGCTCATTTCCGCGCACGACTTCTTTCTCGTCTGCCCGAATGGAGCCTACGCCAATTACCAGTCAGGAACCACGTGTTCGCTGAAGCCGCTCAGCGCCTCGTGCCTTCTGACCGCATGCGACAAGCGTAACTATGGGCACAAGCTTTGGCGTGCGGCGCGGCAGGGCGTGCAGTCGCAGACGCTGCGCTTCGACGGCGGACGGCCGGCGGTGTTGATGATCCACGAGGGCATGCGCGAACCTCTGGAGCGGGGCGGCGTGCCGCCGTCGGCGTTGCGAACGGCGCCCAATCCGGTCCGTCCTTGGCATGCGACGCGCGTCGCGGCCGAACGGAACAGCGAATTCGTCTTTGTCGGACGACTCGGCGAGGAGAAGGGACCAGATCTGGCGGCGCGCGCCGCGCGGCGAGCAGGGGTTCCCCTCGTCGTCATCGGCGACGGGCCGATGCGCGCCAGCCTGCAGGCGGCCTTTCCCGAAGTCACGTTCACCGGCCAACTGGCGCCCGAGGCGGTCGCCGAACGCACCCGATCGGCGCGGGCGCTGGTCATGCCGTCCCGATACCCCGAGCCGTATGGCCTCGTCGCCGTCGAGGCGATGTGGAGCGGAATCCCGCTGGTCGTGGCCAAGTCGGCGCTGCTCGCCGCGGAGATCGAGCGGCGCGGCGCAGGGATGGTCTGCAATCCGCTCGACGAACGACAATTCGCCGAGGCTCTGTCCTTGTTGGCGAGAGATGACGCGCTCGCGCGTCGCATGAGCGATCACGCCTTCGCCGACACGCGCGACCTCGGCCTGACCCCGGAGGCGTGGGCGGAAGAACTGGAACGCGCATTCGACGACGTTCTGGCGGCGGCGTCGCCCGCCGCGTCGACGTCGCGCGTCGCCCCTCAGTTCGGGCAGCGAGTCGTTCGCCCCTCTGGATCGTAAGAGTAGAGATGCACGTATTTGACAGCCAATTCGGACGGGTTGGGCGTCTTGTCGATCGGGAACCCCGAGCCCAGGCCGAGATCGACCAGCGGGAACAACGGCGTGCGCAGCTCCGTCGGCGTCGGCTGACGCCACACCGGCGTTCTGTCGAAATAGTACGTGATTTCGTCGGGCGCGACGCGAACGCCGTAGTCGTGGAAGTCCGCGGTCAGCGAGCCGGGCGCGACCGGCGTGCGATGGACAGAATGGGTCGAGCGGTCCTTGTCGGCGCCCTTGTACCAGACGTGCAACGACGAGGAGTAGGTCTGGTCGGCGTGGCCGTAGTACTCGACCACGTCGATCTCGACGCCGGGCGACGGCTCGCTGACCGGTTTCAGGCTCGAGAGCCAGAATGCGGGCCAGGTTCCGGGGCCCGGGGGGAAGCGCATGCGCGCCTCGAAGTAGCCGAACTGGACTCCCCATCCATGGCCGGACGCGTCGGCGGCGGCGATCAGGCCCGAGCGCCAGCGCGCGCCGTCGTTGCGGCTGGCGGTGATGACGAGCGCGCCGTCTTTCAGCGCGAACGGGCCGTTGGGTCCAGGGTCGGAAAAGGACGCGTCGCCGAAGTCGCCGTTCCACGGCGTGTGCGCGGTCCAGCGCCGGCCGTCGAGAGTCCGCGCGGAGATGCTGAGATTCGTGAAGTCGTCGGCGAACGCCGGCTTGAAGTCGCAAAGATCGATCTTGCCGCTTTCTTGCGCAAGGCTCGGCGAAGCCGCCCAAGCGAGCAGCAGCGCCGCGAAGGTTCCGGTTCTCGTCGTCATCGGTTCAAGATCTCCCGGGAAAGTGCGACATGCGCGCGAACGTAAGCCTCGGCGCCCAAGCGCCCGTCGACCATTCGCATTTGGGCTCGCCGAGCCTGGGCGCAAGCCTCGGCGGGGTTCGCCGCCGTCGACAGGATCGCTTGGCGCAACGCCTCGACGTCGCCGACCGGCGCGTAGCAGACCTCGTCGCGGGGGAAGTATGCGTCGAGCCCGCCCGCGTCGGTCGCGACGATTGGCGCGCCGGCGAGCGCGGCTTCCTGAACGACCGTGATGCCGCTGGCGTGCAGGTTGTCGCGCAACGGCACGCACACCAGCGTCGCCTCTTCGAAGCCGCGCATCAATTCAGCCTGCGTCCGCGCTCTGCGAATCTCGATGTTGCGCGCCCCCTTCGCGAGTCGCGGCGACACTGCGCCGGAGAGGATGAGAAGCGACATATCGGGTCGATCCCGCACCGCTGCGATCAACGTCGGCCAATCGCGATCGCGGTCGTTGCCGACGGCGAGAATGCGAATCGGCGCGGCCCGTCGCTGGCGCGGTTCGATGCGCACGTCGGTCGCGATCCCGTATCGGACGAGCGTCGTCCTGCTGTCGGGAAACAGCCGCGCCGCGAGGGCGAGATTGGCTGGCGAGTGGAAGGTGAGGACGTCCACGCGACGCACGAGGCGGCGGTAGAGCGCGCGACGCAGGGGACCGAACGACGGCCATCGGTCGATCAGCCACACGGTCTGGCCGAGCAGTTTCGTCTTCGCTCCGGTCGCCAGCAACACCGCAGCGACGGCCAGATACTGCGACTCGGTGTGCGTCCAGACGATCTCCGCCTGCGACAAAGCCCGGCGTTGACGCAGCGCGTGAACGAGATCGAAACCCATGACGGCGCGAACCGCGAACCGGACCAATTTTCCCGCTATTCCCTCTCGCTCGGAGCGCGAAAAGGCGACCCGGCATCCCATCTGTTCGGCGCGGCCGTAGCCGTAAGGCGTGTCGTCGTTGAAGCCGATGAGCTTGCCGCCGCGCTTCGCCGCGCGCCATTCCTCGGCGTCCTTGTTTCGCGCCAGATGGATGAACACGCTGATCGCGTCGCCGCGAACGCCGACTGCGACATCCGCCGCGCCGTCAGTCCTCTCCATTGTTGTGGCGGACGATTCCGATCTGTCTTCGCCCATGGCCGGTCGTTCGCTCGAGTGGTTGGCGGGGACGGCGTGGCCGCGTTCCGCGGGAAGCTGCTTGATCGCGCGTCGGGGTCCGCGCGAGTTGTGGGCGGCGCGAACGCGCCCGCTGCTTGGCGATCCGCGAGCCGCAGACGGGCGTCGCGTCGCCTCGTCATAGTGAGTGATAAACGCGACGCCGGCAAGCGCATCGAGGCGGCAGCATGCATCTTGCTCGAGCTTCGCCGTAGTGGGCGGACGCTGTGACGCCGCAGCGGTCGGCAAGGCGCGCAGCGGGCGGGCGATTGTTCCGCGGCGCGAGGAATCGGCGCCGCGTGAGAGCCGCGCAGGTCGCAGGAGGCGAAGTCCATGAACTCGCGCCGGCGAGCGTTCGACCCGCCAGATCCGAGCCGTCGCCGCGTCCGACGACGGCGAAGGCCGCCGCGCCGCCGGCCGTCCGCCGCCGTCTCGGCGTCAACGCGCTCGCCGGCGGCGCGGCCAATTTCCTCAAGATCGGCGTGCAAATCGTGATGTTGCCGTTGATGGCGCATCTGCTCGGGCCGTCGGAGTTTGGCCTCTACGCCCTCGCGCTGCCGACGATCTCGTTCTTCATGATCCTCGCCGACGGCGGGCTCGCCGCCTCGTTGGCGCGCGAGTCGAGCGACGAGACGATCGTTTGGTCGACCGCCTTCTGGCTGACTCTTGTCGTCGGCGTGACGCTCGCCGGCGTGGTGATCGCCTGGGGCTTCATTCTCGGCGCGCTGTCGCACGAACCGCGCGTGACGAAGTTGATGGCGCTGCTGTCGATCAGTCTCGTCATGATTGGCGGCGCCGCGCTGCCGAGCGCAAACCTGACCCGCCAAGGCCGGCTCGTCGTCTTCGCCGCCGCGGACCTGTCGTCGACGGTGATCGCCGCCTCGCTAGCCGTCGCGCTCGCCGCATGCGGCGCGGGCGCCATGAGCCTGGCCGTCCAATACGTCACCTACTACACCATCCGCGCGATCATCCTGAACGCAGTCGCTTTCGTCAGACCGCGGTTTCAATTCCGCCTTTCCGCGGTCGTCGGACATCTTTCGACCGGCAGCGCGCTGCTCGGCGCCAAGCTCGCGGACTTTTCCGGCCGACTGGTCGAGAACCTGCTCTACGGCGGGGCGTTCGGCGCCGCGGGTCTCGGCGTCTACACGTTCGCCAACCAGGCGCCGCGATTTGTCTGCGAAGCGGCGGCCGGCCCGGTGTGGGCGGCGCTCTATGCGCATGCGCTGCACGAACGCGGTCAATCGATCGCCAAGACGCACGCCAATCTCGTCCGCATCCTCGCGACCATCGTCTTTCCCGCCGCCGCGCTGATTTCCGCCACCGCGCCGCAGATCCTCGGACTGATCCTCGGCCCCAAGTGGGACGCTGCGACGACGCTGTTGCGCATCCTCATTCCGTTCTACGCGCTGAACGTCGTCGCCAGCCAGAGCGGCGCCGTGCTGCTGGCGCGCGGCGACGGCTGGTTGTTGTTCTGGCTGTCGATGGTCGTGACGGTCCACCGCGCCGCCGCGGTCGCGCTCGGCCCTTGGGTCGGACAGACCGGCGTCGCAGTGGGGGTGGGCGCTGCGCTGACCATCTTCGCCTGGCTGATGTTCGACGCTCCCGACGAAGGCGCCGGACGCAGCGATCTCAGGCTCGTTTCGGCTATCGCCGCGCCGGTCGCCGCGAGCGTCGCGGCGGGAGTCGCTTGCTGGATAGCGGTGAGCCGAACCGACGGCGCCGTCGTCTGGATCGCAGCGGCCTGGGCGCTCGGCGGCGCCGTGTATCTCGCCAGCCTGTTCGCGCTGCAGAGAGAGACCTTGCTGAACGATTTGAGCGTCCTTCGCGTCCTCGCCGCTCGCCTGGCGCCGCGAACGCGCCGGACCTCCAGCTATTTGAACCAAGGGGCACAGGGAGTGACAACGGCATGACCAACGCCATGCTCAACGCGCTGTGGAGCCGACCAGCGCTCTACGAATCCGCGCGCCGCGCGATTCGCGCCGCCGGTTACGACACGACGGACTGGGTGCGAACGGTCATGTATCGCAAAGCGTTCGCGTTTGTCGCGACGCTGGGTCCCGAGAAGCTCGAGGCGCTGGAAATTTCCGGCGGCAATCAATGGACCCGCGAGTTCAAGTTCAAGAGCTACGAATCGACGAACTATCCCGGGTTTGACATCTGCGCGGAGACGATGCCGCGGCAATTCGACCTCATCATCGCCGACCAGGTGTTCGAGCATCTGCAATGGCCATATCGCGCCGGTCGAAACGTCTGGCGCATGTTGAAGCCGGGCGGACACTTCCTGATCGCGACGCCGTTTCTCGTCCGCATCCATCGCGCGCCGATTGATTGCTCGCGATGGACCCCTGACGGCCTTCGCTTTCTCCTCCAGGAATGCGGCTTCGCCGACGAAGACATCCAGGCCGACAGCTGGGGAAATCGCCGCTGCGTGCGAGGCAACTTCACGCGTTGGCGGCGCCGCGGCTTCTTCGGGTCGTTGAAGAACGAACCGGACTATCCGGTCATGGTCTGGGCCTTCGCAAGAAAGTCGATGGCGGCGAAGTAACCGAGAAGGGGGATTCAATCAGGCCCAATCCAAATCTCTTTGCGCGGCGGCCCGCGAGGACCGCGAGAGCCGTCTTTCGGCGCGGCGGCGCGACTGCGCCCGCAATCTTGCTAGGCATGGAAATGAGCATTGAAATCGCCGTCTGTTACGTGTCCGATATGAATTTTCTGTTGGGCACGCTCATATCATTGCGCTCGTTGCGCCAATTTGTGGCGGCCGAAGCGGCGGAGACGTACGTCTTCTGCATTGATCCGGACCTGGAGGCGATCGAGCGCATCCAGCGAACGGCGGCGGGCTACGGCGCGAAGCTCGTTCCGCTCCGCATCGACGATCAGATCGACTTCGAGGGCAAGAGCTGGAACCACACGCACGTTCCGCAGTCAGCGCTCGGACGCTTCTATATCGAACGTCATCTGCCGGCTCACATCACGCGCATTCTCTATGTCGACGGCGACACCCTGTTTGTGCGCGATCCATCCGAACTCGTGCGCTTCGTTCCGCAGGCGGGCAAGCTCGCCGCGGCCGAGGACATTTCCTATTACGCGCGCAACGACTGCGGCGCCTACGGCGCCAAGACCCGAGCGTATTTCGCCGGCCTCGGCATCGACGGATCGCGAGGCTATTTCAACTCGGGCCTGCTGTTGGCGCGGCGCGACGCATGGCGAAGCATCGTCGCCGATGCGGTCAGGTTTTTCGAACAGCACAGCGACAAGTGCCGGTATCACGATCAGAGCGCGCTCAACGCGATCGTCGGCGATCGACGCGCGCGGTTGTCGCCGCTGTGGAATTTCCAGACGCCGTTCTGCTACTGGGGCGTGCGCGAGGACGCCGAGCCGGTTGTCTTCCACTTCACCGAGTTTCCAAAACCCTGGATGGGAAACGTCGCCCCGTGGCGATTTCTTGACGCCGCGATCACGGATGCGATGGCCGAGTTCTCGGCTCTCCGGCTTCCCGCGCAGGCGTTGTCGGCCGAGCAGGTCCAGACTTACGACCGCCTCAGGAGCGGACAGGCTCGCCGGCTGTCGTCGCGCATGCCGGTCAGACTGCTGCTGCGACGTCGGGAATTCCGCCGCCTGATGGAGGAGGCCGCGCTCTAGAACAGGAAGAGGCGCCCGCATCGGCTCATCGGCCGCGTTCGGGGAGAGTTGGAGGGTGTCATGGCGTTTGTCACGCGCTACGCGAGCCGGAGAGACGGGCATGCCGATCGCTTGGATTTGGCGACGAAGCGGGCGGGCGAAAGAATCAAAGGGTTCGACGGCGTCAGAGGGATCGCCGCCATCCTGGTGCTGGCGCACCACACGCTGCTGACCGATCGTCATCTCGGGACCGTCAGCGTCTATGTCTTCTTCGCCCTCAGCGGCTTCCTGATCATCAAGTCGTTGCACGAGATTCGCGGCTGCGTCGATCGCAAGGCGGGCTCGGCGGCGCTGGAATTCGGCAGGTTCATGTGGCGGCGCGCCCTGCGCCTGCTTCCAAGTTACTACGTGACGCTGGCGGCCCTGTGCCTGTTCTTTCTCGCCAGCGGACGACTGTTCGGCGACGTGTGCCAATATCGCGCCTATTATGCGACCTTCACGCAGAATCTGCTGGTCGCCTTCGTCACGCAGAAATGGAGCGCCTTCACGCAGACCTGGAGCCTGGCGGTCGAGCAGCAGGCCTATCTCGTCTGCGGGCTCGCGCTGCTCGTCGTCCCGGCGCGTCGACACGGCGTGGCGCTCGCCGTCCTGGCGGCCGCCAGCTTCGCCGCGTGCCTCGCCGCAGCGCGGGCGCCCGACGGCGGGTTGATGTTCTATTGCCTGCCGTTCAACGGGCTCGTCTACATGTTGAGCGGCGGGGCGTTCGCAATCTACGGCCCGCAGGCGTTGCGGGCCGTCGGTCTCGGCGCGCGCGCGGGTTCGGCGGTCGCGGCCGTACTGGGGCTGATGATCTTGGCGGCCGCCTTCTCTGCAGACGGACCGAGTTTCCTGGAGTGGGCGCCGGGCGTCCCGAACGTGGCGGCCAACCTCGTTCTGGCGTTGGCGGCCTCGTTGTTCCTGCTGTTGCTGTCCGAGCGCCAGGACTCGCGCGCCGTGCGGTTGCTGGAAGTTCCGCTTCTGGCCGCGTTAGGATCGATCTCGTACACCTTCTACATCATCCATGTTCCGATCGCCCACATCGTCTCGCATGTGTTCGATCCGGCGCCGAATTTCGCCGGAAAGCGGGTCGCGTTGTTCGCAATCGATCTGCTGCTGGCGACCTCGCTGAGCGCGCTGTCCTACGCGATCGTCGAGCGGCCGATGGCGCGTTTCAAAGGCCAGCGGCGGGCAACGCGGGATGACCGTCGGTCGCCGGCGACGGACCAAACGGCGGTTGCCGAAGCCGACGCGCCGCCTCGCTCGGCGCCGAACTCAGGAATCCAAGCGTTATCGCCGCCATGACGCCGATGTCGGGAATCGTGCCGCCCAATTGAGTCATCGCCAGGTAGGGCAACAGGGAAAGCTTGAGCCCGAGGGCGAAGGCGGCGTCTTCGCGAGATAGGCCCACGCCGCGCTGCAGCAGCTTCTGCACGAAATGGCCGATCAGCAGCAGCGCGCCGAAGACCCCGGTGCTGCCCAAGATGGAAATCGTCCAGTTCGAAGTGCGCAGCGAACCGAGCCCGGCGCCGAGTCCGCCGGTGTCGAGAAACGCCTGCCACCCTGTCCGCGTCCACATCGACCGCTGATAGTAGGAATACGACGCGCTCTTTTGCAACACGACTTTGTCGAACACGTCGAAGAGCGGCGCGACGCGTTGCGGCGCTATCGCCGCGACGGCGAAAGCGATCAGCGCGACGATCGACAAGAGGCCGAGTTCCCAACCGAGATTGTCGCGCCCCAGCGCTTTGCGGTCGAGGAACCGGCGGGCCAAGTCGAACAGGTAGACGGCGGCGAGGACTCCGCCGCAGACATAGGCCGTCGCCGAGGTGGACAGCGCGGCCATGATCAGCAGACCGAGCAGCACGGCGGTCGCCGCGAGTCGCTGGCGGCCTTCGCGATAGACCGGGCGCAAGAAGAGAATCGTCGAAGCCGCGGATACGCACAGCCCGCCATAGGCCGACGCCTCGGGCGTGAACCCCACGACGCGCTTCGTCCCGGCCGCTTCCACGTCGGTCAAAAGCGTGTAACTCGCGGTGCGGAACGGATCGAGCAGGGCGCTCATTCCGGCGCGATAGCATACGAGGTCGATCACGCCGGCGGCGATCACCGCCGCGCCGCCCCAGAGCAGCGCTTGCAGGTAATGGCGACGCACATCGGGTCGCGATCCGATCACGGCGAAGGCGACGGCGGTGAGGTAGGAAATCAGCATGTAGCCGGTTTGGGTGACGTTGCCTGACCGAGGCACAAGCAAACTGCCGCCTGTCAGGTCTGCGCCGCCTACCGGGATCACTTCGACGAGCCCGGCGAACATGTGCGGCAGCAGCAATGCGGTGAGGATTCCGTAGGCCATGAACGCCGTGAACAGGCCGAGTCGCACCGGATCGAGCGCCGCTTCCGTCGCGCGCAACAGATTTCCGCGCCCGAGCGCGACTTTGCCGATCAAGACTACCGCAAACACGCTCTGCGGCAGAAGATTCATGCCCCCGCCCTCGCCCGGCAGCATTTGCAGCGACATGAACCCGGCGACGACGCTGATCGCGTAGAGCGCCGCCGGGCCGGAGGAGAGCGCGATCGGCGCGAGGATCGCCCAGAGCAGAATCGCCGGCCAGGACAATGTCTACCTCGCCGTCTGAGGCCGACGCGACGGCGGCGTTCGCGCCGCGGGCGTCGTCAATTGACGACCCGCGCCGCCGCCGCCGGCGCGCTCGACGCCGGCGCGGCGGCGGGAAGCCGCGGCAGCACCCGCACGACGTCGCCGGGACGCACGAGATCGCTCTCCTGGGCTGGCGCGTCTTCGGCCTGTCCCTTGTCGTTGCGGCGGGACAGCATGTAGATGGGCTTGTCGAAGCCTTCGACGTTGGCCATGGTCTCCGCCGGGGCGCGGACTTCCGCCTGTTGAACGAGCGTCTGCGAAGTCTGCATTTTCTCGATTGTCTCAGCGAGCTTCACGCGCACGTCGGCGGCCTCCGTCAGTTCGTCGTTGCGGCGCGTCGTCTTCAGCTCCTGAATGTCGCGATCGGACTTGGCGATGTCTTCGTTGGCGCGAACGATCGCCACCTCGACGTCGAGCTGGTTGCCCTCGATCTGAGCGATGTTCTGCTCGAGTTCGAGTTGCCGCGGCGCTGCGGTCAGCCCTTTGCTGACCAGCCCGGCTATCAGGTCGAGCTCCTTGCGCATCGAGGCGAGCTGCCCGGCGACCGCCGCGCCCTTCTGCCCCAGAGACGCGATCTCGTCATGCAGAAACGCCTTGTTCTTTTCGATCGTCGCGATCTGTGCGGCAAGCCCGGTCCGCTGCGCGTCGAACAGCAACTGCTCTTCGCGCATCGCGCGGACGACGTCGGGGTCGTCGCTCTTGGCGCGCAGTTCGTCGGGAAAGACGATCTGGTCCTTGTCGGCGATCTCGGCGTCGAGGCGCGCCTGACGCGCCCGCAGCGTCGTCAAGTCGGCCGCCAGCACGCGCAGATCGCCGCGCGAAGTCAACGCGTCCTTGATGAAACCCAGCAATGCGTCGGACGTCGTGCGCTCGACGCCCCCGGCGACGCCGACCGCTTGCAGCACGGTCAAGCCCGGGCGGTAATCGTACTCGCCAGGCTTGTCGACAATGCCAACGACGTAGAACGGCCGGAACTTGACCACCTGCACGGACGCGTCGGGCTTGGTCGTCAATCCGGCCTTCGCCTGCAGCTTGGCGGCGATCGCGTCTTCCAGGTCGGCCGTCGTCTTGCCCGCCGCGTCGAGCTCGCCGACCACAGGCAGCGACAGTCGGCCGTCGGGGGCGACGATGAAGTCCGCGGTCCCGCCGCCGCCCGAGAACGCGGTCCACTGGTAGGCCTCGCCGGTTCCGGCGCGGAAATCGGAGACCTTCACTTCGACATGGTCGCCGGGTCCCAGACGATAGACTTCCGTCGCCTGCGCCGCCGAAAACGCGAGACAACAGAGGGCGAGGACAGACGCGCCGAATCGGAGTTCGTTCATTGGACCTCTACATTGTCGCAACAGGAAATCGTTCGCGCCGTCGAGGCTTGCCGACGCTATTGTGCAATGCAATAAACGTCAATCTGGGCGACACGGCGGCGACGCGCCGAGGCGCATGAACGGCGCTCACAGCGATGCGCTCGGCCGCGCGTCGATAGGACGACATGAACGTGTGGACAGGCGATCGAAGCGAAGCTGAAAGCGCGGCGCGGCTGCGGACGTTCGGCGTCGCGCTCCGCCGTTCGCGCTGGTTTCTCGCCGCCTGGATGGCGGCGTGGCTTGTCTTCGGGGTCGCCTATCTGGCCTCGGTGAAGCCGGAGTTCGTCGCCAGCGTCGACGTGGCGCTCGAACCGCAGCTGCTCGCCAACGACGGGCCGGAAGACGAACGGCACTATCACCAGTTCGCGCTCGACACCGAGCAAGCGGACACCGAACTGCGTCTGATGCGATCGGAGACGCTGCTGCATCCGATCTTCAATCAGTTTGATCTTTCCCATGCGCCGGAACTCGCCGATCGCCACGATGGATTCTGGCCGACGACGGCGCATTGGCTGCATTGGATCGCGACCGGCACGACGCCTTACGACGCCGAGACCCGCGCTTTCTTCGCCTTCGTGGATCGCGTGCGCTGTCTGCGCCTCGGCCTCTCCTATGTGTTCGAGATCAGCTATCGCTCCGACGATCCCAATCTCGCGGCTCGCGTGGTCAACGCGATCGCCGCCGCTTATGTCGCGGACCGGTTGGTCGCGGTGCGCGCCCGCCTCGATCGCGTCGGCGGGCCCTATCGCGTCGCCCGCGCCGAGGCGATCGCCAATCAGCTCGCCAAGGCGCGAGCGGCGGCGCTCGCCGGCGCGGCGGCGACCGAGGATCTGCCGTTGTCCGACGTCCGCGTGCTCGGCTCGGCGACTCCGCCGCTGGCCAAGACCTATCCGAAGCCCGTTCCGACTCTGCTGTTCGCGTTCGGATTCGCAGCGGTCAGCGGCGTCCTGCTGGTTCTGCTGGCGCGGGTTCCGGCGGCTGCGCGTTCGCGCCGCCGCGCCAACGAAGGCCCTTCGCCCTCGCCACGCCCTCGCTTCTCGCTGTGACGGCTGCGCCGTTCGACGCCGCCGCGCGTCAGAACACCAGCTTGCCGCCGACCAAGGCCAGCGTGCCGGCGAGGACCGGCCGCAGCACCGCGTCGGGAACCTTCGAGGCGAGCGCGCTGCCAATCGCGATGCCGGGGATCGAGCCGATCAGCAGCGAGACGAACAGCGACCAGTCGACCGAACCGATCCACCAATGCCCGGCGCCGGCGATCAGGGTCAGCGGCACGGCGTGAGCGATGTCGGAGCCGACGATGCGCACGGTCGGCAGCTTGGGATAGAGGATCAGCAGCGCTGTGACGCCGATCGCGCCGGCGCCGACCGAGGAGAGCGACACCAGCGCGCCGATGATCGCGCCGAGCGCGACGGTCAACAACGCGACCTGTCGTTCGCTGCAGGTGTCGAGCGCGTGGGCGAGCCTCCGCAGCAGCCAGCGGCGGAAGACGAGGGTGACCGCGGTGAGGATCAGAGCGAGGCCGAGCACGCTGGTGATCACGGTTCCGACCGACTTGTTGTCGTGGCCGAAATAATTGAGCAGGACCAGCGTCGCCACGGCGGCCGGAACGCTGCCGCTCGCCATCCGGCGGACGATGCGCCAGTCGACCGCGTGGTTGGAGTTGTGAACCGCCGAGCCGCAGATCTTGGTCACGCCGGCGTAGAGCAGGTCGGTGCCGACCGCGGTGGTCGGGTGGATGCCGAACAGCAGCACCAGCAGCGGAGTCATCAGCGAACCGCCGCCGACTCCCGTGAAGCCGACCAGCGCGCCGACGAACAGGCCGGAGAGCGAGTAGAGCGGGTTGATCGCATGCAGAAAGGCCGACATTCACCGTTCCCCGTCGCCCATGTCGTGGCCGCCGGTCAAACGGGCGGGCGCCGCTTTTCGCCCATCGGGTCGCAAAAGCCGGGCCGCACGAGAGACGGCGGCCGCCGCGAGCGCAGACGCGTCCAATTTTTAGACTAATATTCTAGAATTAGTCAATAGAGTGGGTGGCGCGTTACAGCTTGACGACCCGCATATAGGGCTTGGGCGTCCGCCAGCCTTGCGGGAAGCGGGTCTTCGCCTCCTCGTCGCTGACCGCCCCGGCGATGATGACGTCGCCGCCCTGCTTCCAGTCGGCCGGGGTCGCCACCTTCAGCTTCGCCGTCAATTGCAGCGAGTCGATGACGCGCAGGATCTCTTCGAAGTTGCGCCCGGTCGTCATCGGATAGGCGAGCTGCAGCTTGATCGTCTTGTCGGGGGCGATGACGAAGACGGTGCGCACGGTCTGATTGTCGGCGGGGGTGCGGCCGGCCGAGCTTCCGGGCGTCGCCGCCGGCAGCATGCCCCAGGCCTTGGCGATCGACAGGTCGGTATCTCCGATCATCGGGAAGTTGACCGCGACGCCTTGGGTTTCCTCGATGTCCTTCTCC
>Ga0181529_10002925_pt1 | contig 19928 bp, 11 predicted proteins | sample PEATcosm2014_Bin_36_FD_119763 | JGI IMG/M metagenome (GOLD analysis project Ga0181529, IMG submission 119763) | Peatland microbial communities from MTU Mesocosm Facility, Houghton, MI, USA - PEATcosm2014_Bin10_30_metaG | ecosystem: Environmental > Terrestrial > Soil > Wetlands > Peat | place... | reverse complement strand
GTCATCGGGCCCAATGCGTCCGTCACGCAGAATTCGACCAGTTCGGGGCTGACGCTTTCTGCGGCGAACAGTTACACGGGTGCGACGGCCATCACTGCCGGCACGCTGACGCTGGGCATAGCCAATGCGATTCCGAGCGGCAGCAGCGTGACCAATAACGGCACGTTGAACATGAACAACAACAATGACACAATAGACGGTTTGTCCGGTTCCGGCATCGTGACTGCCAGCGGCACAATCACCCTGACCGTGGGCGCGAACAATTCCGGCGGCAACTTCAGCGGCGTCATCCAGAACACCACCGGCACGTTGTCCCTGACCAAGACCGGCAGCGGCACGCAGATTTTGAGCGGCCCGAACACTTACACCGGCAACACCACCAACAACGGCGGCAACCTGCTCATCAACGGATCAATCATCGGGAACGTGATCGTGAACAGCGGTGCCGCGAACGGCGGCAGCGGAACCATTTCCGGCAGCGTAACGGTCAAAAGTGGCGGGCATACTCATCCTAACGGCGGCGTGGCCAACACCATCGCCGGCAACCTCACTTACAACAGCGGCACCGAGGCGGATTTCGATTTGAACACCAACGCGGCCGGCAGCGGCAACGACCAGATCATCTTGAGCGGCGGAAGCAGCGTTTTGAATTGCAGCAATGTCAACGTTGGAATTAACTCCGCGAGTTTGGATCAAAACACTGATTATGCGCTTTTCACGCTGACCGGCGGTTCGGCCAGCATTCTGGGCAGTTTCAACGCCACACCCGTCTGGCTGGGAACGACGCCGACAAATTCGAGTTCTTATTCGATCCTTACTTTGAGCAACTTGGTTGTCCTCCATTTCAATCCGGGCGTCACGAACCTTGCGAGCGTCACGAATCTGCCTGCGTCGAACCTCACCGGAACGACCGCGACCTTGAACGGCAATGTGATTTCGACCGGCGGCCAGACGCCCAATGTCGTTTTGTATTTTGGCCTGACCGACGGCGGGACGAATCCGGTGGCGTGGACTTCCAATCTTTCGCTTGGTTTGCAAGCCGGAAATTTTGCGGCGGCGATTTCCAATTTGACGGGCGGCACGACTTATTATTTTGCCGCGTCCGCTTCAAACTCGGCGGGCGTCGCGTGGGACGCGGCCTCGAAAAATTTCACGACGCTGGCGGTGACTTCGCCGACGGTGACAAACCTGCCCGCGACTTCCATCCTGGCGACGACCGCCTCGCTGAACGGCCAGGTGCTTTCGACCGGCAACGACACGCCGTTGACTGCTTTGTATTATGGTCCGGCTGACGGCGGCACCAACATCGCTGGCTGGAGTAATAGCGTTGCTTTAGGATTGCAAAGTGGAGTTTTTGATTATGCCGCCACCGGTTTGGCTACTAACACGACTTATTACTACGCTGCGACTGCGACAAATGTTGCCGGACTAACCTGGGCCATGCCTTCGCAATCATTTACTACTCTTGCCGCCAATCCGCCGCCGCCGACCAATACTCTTATCCAATATCTTTCCGGCACAGACAAGGATCACACCGTGCCCTGGCAATTTTTTATGACCGGCGGCGGGCGGAGCAACAATGTCCAGACCACCATCCCCGTGCCGTCCTGCTGGCAGACGAAAGGTTTTGGCAACTATAGTTACCAGAACGTCCCCACCTCAACTTCTGTCGGCCAATACACTACTACCTTTTCCGTGCCGGCAAGCTGGGCAGGCCAGCGAATTTTTCTAGTCTATGAAGGAGTGCTCACTGACACGGCGACCATGATTAACGGTCAGACTATCGGCGCAGTGCACCAGGGCGGATTCTATGAATTTAGTTATGAAGTGACCACGAACGTTGTCGTTGGCGCGAATACAAATGTATTGAACGTGACTGTCAGCGAATGGTCAGCCAACAATTCAGTCAACAACGCCGAGCGCGAGGGAGACTACTGGAATTTCAGCGGCATTTTCCGGCCGGTCTATCTGATGGCCAAGCCGCCGTCTAACATTGACCGCCTTGCCGTGGACGCGCAAGCCAGCGGACTGCTCAACGTGAATGTCTTTCTGTCGGGCATAACCAGCAACAGCGTCGTCGTCGCTACAGTGACCGATACTAATAATGTTCAATTGGGTAATTCCTTTTCCAATACCGTGACCGCCGGCACGACGAATGTGTTGCTTTCTGCCACTCTGCCTTCACCGCAGTTATGGTCGTCGGAATTTCCCAATCTTTATACTTTGACGGTGCAATTGAAGGATACAAACAATGTTACCATTCATACGGTGACTAACTTGATTGGTTTCCGCACCATTTCTTTTAGCAATGGCCTAGGTTATTTTATCAATGGAAAAAAAGTCCTGCTGCGCGGCATTTGCCGTCACGAATTCTGGCCGACGGATGGACGCACCACCAGCCTGGCCGAGAGTGACATGGACATCAAATTAATCAAGGACATGAACTTCAACGCCGTGCGCATGACTCATTATCCGCCAAACAAACTTTTCCTGCAGGAATGCGACCGCTTGGGCTTGTATGTTTTTGACGAGTTGACCGGCTGGGCGCAGGCTTACGACAACACTATCGCGCCCGAACTCGTCCGCGAAATGGTGATCCGCGACGTGAACCATCCGTGCATAATCGCCTGGGACAACGGCAACGAAGGCGGCTGGAATACTACCGTGGATAACAACGGCACCGGCTCGACCAATGTCTATGCCATTTACGATCCGCAGAACCGCCATATCAATCGTCCCCGAAGCACGTTCAACAATGTGATAGACGATCATTACCCGCAGTGGAGCACATTTTCAACGAGGTTCGGAGCTGGTGCTACGGTATATTTGCCGACGGAAATTACCCATGGACTTTACGACGGCGGCGGCGGGTCAAGCCTGTCGGACTATTGGGATATGATGCGGACATCCACGAATGGCGCAGGTATGTTTCTGTGGGCATTTCTGGACGAAGGCGTCGTGCGTGACGACGAAGGAGGTGCGATAGATGTCCAGGATCAAAATGCGCCGGACGGAATCGTCGGCCCTTATCGCCAGCCGGAGGCGAGTTATTATACTTACAAGTCCACTTACAATCCTGCGCAAGTTACCGGACCGATTCCGGGCAATTCCTTCAATGGCACGCTGGCGGTCGAGAACCGTTTTAGTTTTACCACTTTGAACAAATGCAGCTTTGACTGGCAGCTTGGCTGGTATCCCGACGCCAATGATCCGGCCAGCACCTTCAACACCAGCACCAATCCGCTCACCGGCGGTTTTCTGGTGGCGTTGGACAGCGGCAGTTTTGCCGGCCCGAACGTGACTCCCGGCGCAACCGGCTCGCTCGTGTTGCCAAATTTTCCTGCCAATGGCACAAATTACGACGCACTGCGTTTGACCGCGTCTGATCCTTTTGGCAACAATCTTTATACCTGGACGTGGCCGTTGCACACGCCCGCGCAAATCCACGACCGGATTTTGGGCGCGGTTTCCCTGGCCGCGCCCGCGATCACCGCCGGCACCAGCGCATCGGAAATCATCGTGACGAACGGCCCGCGCATTTTCCATTTTAACAATGCCAGCGGCATCATCAACAGCCTGACGGTTTCCAATCAACCGGTATCCTTGTCCAATGGTCCGCGTCCGGTGGCAGGCTCGGCCTGGACGGTGACGGGCATCACCAATTATTTTGACGGCACGAATTATATTATTTTGGTCAATGACATTACCAGTGCGGCCAACGGTTTCCAATGGACGCTGCGCCCGGACGGATGGTTGACCCTGACCTATCGTTATACCTTGACGGGCGCGCAAAATTACATGGGCGTCACGTTTGACTATCCCACCAATAAAGTGACGGCGATGAACTGGCTGGGGCAGGGACCCTATCGCGTTTATAAAAATCGAACGCTTGGACAGGAAATTTTTGTTCATACCAAGACTTACAATTACACTTGGACCGGCCAGGGATCATTAGTCGCCCCCACAACCACACCGTGGGTCTATCCTGAATTTGAAGGTTATCACGGCCAGTTGAACTGGGCTGCTTTGCAAACCACCGAGCAGCCGATCACCATTGTCACGCCGACCACCAATCTCTTCTTCCGTGTGCTCACACCGCCCGCCACGGATAAGAGCAATGTCAATCCGGCCTACCCGCCGGGCGTCATTTCATTGCTGCATGGCATCGCGCCGCAAGGGGAAAAATTTGATTCAGGCACCGGCTATGCGCCCTCGGCTGGGCAAAATACCGCCACCGGACTTTACACGGGAGCAGCCAGTTTCTTCTTCGGTCCGCCGCCGCTTTCCGGCGCCGACCGCGATGGCAACGGATTGCAAGACTCATGGGAACTCCAATACTTCGGCGCATTAGGACAAAATCCATTCGCTCCAGGCAGCGATGGCGTTTCCCTCGGTTTGGATAATGCCTTCGGCCTGTCGCCCACGAATGCTGATCCGAATGTTTCGCGCCTGCCCAAGGCCGCGCCCGGCACTGTGACACCGATCTTAATGGCGTATCGCGTGCCGGTTTCGCAACTGGATTATTTCAGTTTCATTCCACAGATCACGGACAACCTGGTTTCCAACTGGTTCGGCGCCGACCAATATCCGCAATACTTTCTCATCAATACCGCGCCGACGAATGGAACGGAGAACGCCTATATGTTTCAGCCGAATCTCACCAACTGGCCGGGCAGCAACAATCACATTTTCCTGCGCCTGCAGATTGATACAAAATGAACTTTTTGACATTGGAAGCGAGAAAATCTTTAGTTCTGATGAACAACTTTTTTATTGTAAAATTAATTTCAGCCTCATCAATCAATCCGTCTGGCTCACGGGATTTAGAGCCGGAATAATTTGTCTGCAAACGATTCATCATTCAGATAACGCCATTTTGGACCGCGTGAATTTGCCGAGCGTCACCGCAAAAGTTGATCTGGTTCCAAATGGAAAATAGAGGCGAAATCACGGCGCGAGTTTCCAGCGCTCGCGGTCGGTCAGGAAAAGACGGTCGGGCAGAAATTTGACGGGCGGCGCGAAACGCAGCGGGAATTTCGGCGGAATCTGGCCTTGAAGGACGGCCTGGATGATGAAGGAACCCCAGCTGAATTCGCGCGGGGTGATCCAGTCGGAAATGAACCTGCTGTCTATGGTTTCCGGCGTGAGGTAAAGCGCCTGAACCGGTTTGATGTAGTCATTAAGGGCGAAGAATTCATTTTGCGCGTCCAGTGTCGTCCAGGTGCATTGGTGCCGGCCATACCATGCCACGGCCCACGGCACGTCGCTCATCATCAGTTCGTTTTCCTTCATCCATGCGGCGGTCTGCTGGATTTCCGGCGGATAATACGGCGGATAGGCCACCGTCTGGGCTTTGGGCGGGCACAGTGTGGCAATCATCGGCAGGCAGCACACCGCCACGAAAAGCGCGATGACGAGATAGCGCAACGGAGGCAATGGCAGGTTCATTTGATCCAGAAACGTCAGGAACAAACTTACGCCATACATGAAAATCAGCGGCGCGAGCAGCACGAGAAGATTTTCGGAATTGACGTCGGGCGATTCCACGGAAAGCTGCGTTTGTCCCAGCGCCTGGCAGACAACCAGCACGCCCAGGCACATCAGCAAAAAATAACGCATCCGCTTCGCCGCCACATTGCGAAATCCCATCAACAAGCCCGTCAGGAACAGCGGCGTCGCCCAGCTTCCGCCCAGCCTCGGCAGATCGGTCTGGACAATGACGCGCAGGTTCATCAGCAATTTATGGACATACGGAGTCAGACGGAACGGCAGCGTCAAATCGGGATGCAGCGACCGTTCCAGTCGGAAAGTCGGAAAAATATACGTCCCTTCAATCCATGCAAAGCCCGCCGTGCCGAAGGGCGTGCCGCTCACCGCGTAATTGCGCGCAACCCACGGCAGCAGTAGCAGCGCGAACATCGCCAGCGCCGCCAGCGCGTTCGGCACGCGGCGCGGCCCGCTGAACAACGCCAGAAATGCCATCAGCGGAATGACGATCCATCCAAACGAATAGCGCGTCAACGCCCCGATCCCGACCAGCGTTCCCGCGGCCAGCGACCAAAGCAGCAGCCGGCGCGCATGGGGCTGTTCCTCGCGTGCCGCCTCTTCGATTTTCAGGATGCACCACGTCAGCGCCAAGAAGATCACCAGCAGCAGCATCGTGGACAAGCCCGACACGCTGAACCGCCAGAGCAGGTCGCAGCCGAACGTCAGCAGCACCGAAAGCCATGCCGCTGTCGTGTCGAACAATTTTCGCGCGATAAAAAACGTCAGCACGACCGCCGCCAGCAGGAGAATTTCATTGAACACCGCGATGAAAAAATCCGGCTGATAGCGCACGAACCTTCCTCCCTCGCTCCAGAATGATTTTTTCATGTCCACGTCGAAATGAAACGGCAGCGCCCTCATCAGCCCCGCCAGCACGACCGGATACACCGGCGCATTGGCGATGTCTGGGTGCGCCGTCTTGACCCGCGCGAAGTCAGCGTCTGTGTTCCCTGGCGCGGCGCTTTTGCCTTCGTTGTGCGATTGGACCAGATAAAGGCTGAAAGGCCGGATGAAGAGCGTCGTATAACCTTTTCCCTCCGCGATGTTGCGCGCTAGTTGCGCGGAATCCATCGCCTCCGGCGTGGAAAAATTCCGATACGCGCACGAATCATACAGCACCGCCATCGTCAGCACCGCCGCCGACAGCGCGACCGCCCGCAGGATGCGCGCGCCGCCGCCGACCTCCATTTTGTGGATCGCGGCCTGGATGAACTCCTGAAAAACCATAGGTCAAAATCCTTCCAAATGGTATGCGTGCAATTTCCGGTGGAACGTCCGCCGGCTCATGCCGATTCGTTTCGCCGCCAGTGTGCGGTTGCCGTCCGTCTCTTTCAAGGCGCGAACAATCAATTGTTTCTCCGCCTCCTTCACCGTCAAAGCTTTTTGTGGTGACAATTGTGTTTCACCCGCCCGGCCGCCGCGCACCGACGGCGGCAAGTCACGCGCGAAAATTTTTTCGCCGCGGCAAAGCACAACTGCGTGCTCAATCGCCGTCCGCAGTTCGCGCACGTTACCCGGCCAGTTGCAGTTCATCAGCGCTTGGAGCGCATCCACCGTGAAATCGTTCACCAATTTGTTGTTCTCGCCCGCGAACTCGCGCAAAAATCTTTGCGCCAGCAGCGGGATGTCGCCCGTCCGCGCCCGCAACGGCGGCAGTTGAATTTCCACCACGCGCAGCCGGAAAAAAAGGTCCTCGCGGAATTGCCCGGCCTTGACCAGCTCCTCCAGGTTCTTGTTTGTCGCCGCAATCAGCCGGATGTCCGCCGTCAACGTCTTGTTCGAGCCGACGCGTTCAAACGTCCGCTCGCCCAAAAACCGCAGCAGCTTCACCTGGATCGTCGCGTCAATCTCCCCGATCTCGTCCAGAAAAAGGCTGCCGCCCTGCGCCTGCTCAAAACGGCCGATCCGTTTTTCATGCGCGCCGGTGAACGCGCCCTTTTCGTGCCCGAACAATTCGCTTTCCAGCAGCGTCGGTGCCAGCGCCGCGCAATGCACCGTCACAAACGGCAGCTTTGCGCGCGGACTCAACTGGTGAATCGCCTTTGCCACCAATTCCTTGCCCGTGCCGCTCTCGCCGCCGAGCAAAACCGTCGCGCGCGTCGGCGCCACCTGTCGGACGATTTCAAAAATTTCCCGCATTTCCGGCGATTCGCCGACGATGTTTTCTAGTCCGAATTTTGAATCAAGCTGTTTGCGGAGTGAAACATTTTCCACTTCCAGATTTTGCTGCTTCAACGCGCGCGCGATCCGCATTTCCAGCTCGTCAATCTGTAGCCTGCCTTTGGCGATATAATCGTCCGCGCCGCGTTTCATCGCGTTCACCGCCAGCTCCTCCGAGCCGTAAGCCGTCATCAAAATGCAGACCGGCGGCTTCGGCAAGGATTTCGCCCGCGCGATCAATTTCATTCCGTCCTCGTTTGGCAGGCGGAAATCCGTGAGCATCACGTCGAAATTTTCGCTTTCGAGCAAATTCATCGCCGCCTTCGCATCCTCGGCCGCATAAACGTCGTAACGCTCCTCGAGCGCGGCGCGCAAACCGTCGCGCGTCGTCTTCTCGTCGTCCACAATCAGCAATGTCGGCTTCATACATTTACCATATGCGATTTACGATTGACGGGCCGCACGGCGTTTTCGCGCGCAAATCGCAGATCGAAAATTCGTTTTCATTCCTTCATTTTGTTTTCCAACAGGCGCGGTTTGCGTTCATGCGACGGCAGCCAGACGCGAAATGTCGTGCCCTGGCCGACGCGGCTTTCCAGGTCAATTTTTCCGCCGTGCGCGCGGACAATTCTTTGGACGATCATCAATCCCAGGCCGCTGCCTTTTTTCTTTGTCGTGTAAAATGGTTCGAAAATGCGGTTGATCTGCTCCTGCGGAATGCCGCCGCCCGTGTCGGCAACGCTCATCCAGACGCCGTCGGAATTTTCGCCGGTCTGCAACGTCAGCGTGCCGCCGGTCGTCATCGCCTGCGTCGCGTTTTTCACGAGATTCACCAGAACCTGCTGCATTTGCGTCGCGTCAACCGGCATCGCGGTCAGATTGCGTGACAACTTTGTTTTCAACGCGATTTCACGGTTCTCAATTTCCGGCCGCAGCAATTCCAGGGTTTTTTCCACGACATCGTTCAGCGACGCCATTTTCAATTGCAACGGCGCCGGGCGGATCGCCTGCAAAAATTGCGTGATGATGTAATCCAGCCGCGCGATTTCGCCCTTGGAAACTTCAAGAAACTGTTCGAGCCGGGAGGTGTCCGCGCCGCGAACATTTTTCTGGCCCGGCAATTTCAACTTTTTCAACTCGCGCTCCATCAATTGCAGATGGATGTGCAGCGCGTTCAGCGGATTGCCGATTTCGTGCGCGACGCTCGCGGCCAGGAGCGTGAGCGCCTGGACGCGTTCGCTTTCAATGGCCTCGAACGTTTCCTGCCGCGCCGCGGTCGCATCGTGCAAAATCAGCGCGACGCCCGAATTGTTTTCCAGCGGCGTCGCATACATCCGCAAAAATCGCGGTCGCGGATAATGGATTTCAAATTCGTGGCGCACGACGCGCTTGCCGCCGGCGGAATCTGCGCGCGAAATTTTTTCCCAGTCCATCTCCGGCAAAATTTTCGAGATGTGCCGTTCCTCGTCGCCGGATTGCAGGCCAATGAGCCGTGTGACGGCCTGGTTGAAATAAATCACGCGCCCGTTTTCATCTACGACCAGCACGCCGTCCTCGATTGTGTTGAAGAGCGTTTCCAGAAAACTGCGTTCACGGGCGAGTCTCTGGACGACGGACTGCAAGCCTTCGGTGTCCAGCCGTCCTATGCGGCCAAGCACCTTGTCAAGAAAACTAGATTTGATTGCAGCCATTGGATGAAATCAGAATTTCAGCGTGACAACTTGGGTCATGCTCCGTTAGTTTGCGCTATTGAGTAATTCTTCGATGGTCATTGGTTTTTCCGCGATTTTTGCCGCTTGTGCTGGCGTCTGTTTATGCGCGGAGTGTATCCGACAAAAATTGAAGTGCCAAACAAACAAGGCAACCGCGTATTTCAGGTTTTCCAGCTTCTTTGAATAGCCGAGCGTGCAACGGGTGAACCGGCGATTAAACAGCCGCACAGACAGATTTGTGCGCTCGCAATGGCAGGTTGTGGCCTGCGTCATGTCAGGACTGCCAATGCGCGATTTGCGGTTCAAACTGATGACACGTCGCGGCAGATAATAGGCTGGCTTTGCATAGTATTTTATTTCGGTCGCATAATCCACTTCGCCACCAAAAACCGTTGCGACTGCGCCAACTTCATTGCAATAAGAAGCCCAGCCATCGGTCGTAAGCTGGAATCGGTTCGCCATGCGATTTTTCAAATCAATCAGGAATTGCTCCGCGTTCTCGCGTGTGCGTTTTCCTACCAGCGAATTTACAATCAGCTTGGAATCGCGGTCAACCGAAAGGAATGTGAATTGATCTCCGCGCTCTAAATCGTCTTTGGGCGTGTTTTGCTGTTTTGAAAATACCGTCGTGTGAATTTCATCCGCCTGAATAATTTCAGCGGACACGTTGCGGATTTTGGCGTCCAAAAACGCAGCGGCTTTTTGTCCTGCGGTTTAGAGGATGTTCAAAATGGTTTCCTGATGCAAGCCGGTGAGCCGTTGAATGGCACGAATCCCGTTTGACTCACACAATAACGCGACGACTTGCGTGGCTTGTTTGAAGTCCACGCGAAGCCCGTCCAAGGGTTGCGATTCACTGAATGATTTCCCGCAACGGTCGCAGGCGTAGCGTTGCACAATTCGATTACGATTTTTATACGAGCCGGATTTCCGGCAGTTTCCAGAGCAGCAATGACAGTTCACTTGACCTTTCACGGCCAAGACTTAAATTTTGCGTGTATCTCCACGATACGCAACTTTAGGTCTATGGCCTTTGGTTGCGCCCCGCCGGTGCTAGACACACTGGCGGGGCATTTGTTTTTTAGTTTTAGTTACGGACTCAACTTTTTGTTATTTCTTTGTTTTCCGGCAAAACCATCAATAAAATCAATAAGAATTGAATGGGCCGACTTTTTGTTATTTGAATGGAAGAAACGCATTCCCGTAGGGGTCGCGCACCGATGGAAAACGGGTGTCTATTTCATGCAATGCCTTTTGCCATTCGCCTGGGTGATATTTTTCTAGGATTGCTTGAATATGCCCCAAATGTTTTAGCAGATGGACATACCCGACATTCGGGGTTAAGAATTGAAATTTCTTGTGGCGGCGATTGCCTTTTTCGTTTTTTGGATTCTTCCGGTTGAGTTCTGCTAAAACTCCATCCGGTAACTTTTCATAAACCATCCGGTTTGTGATGTTGGCAACCGCCCACGGATAATTTTTTTTCTCAATAAGGTGACGCTCCCAGTTCCACTCCTTCAATCGGTAAATGTTGTAATAATAATCTTCCCCAAAAGTCTTAATCCACGGCTGCAATTCTTCGGCAATGTATAAAGATAAAAGTTTTTGATATTCGTCTCGCTGTTTTTTATAGCCGGTCGCCTCATCAATCGCGGCGATGATGCCAACTTTTGCAAATGATTTTAGGAGAATTGCGGCCTGCTTTGCCAACTGAATTTGATTTTCGTAAAGCACTCCGGCCAGCATTGCCTTCAAATACATGTCGCAGAAATCAATCAAATCGGTTGCTTCAAATCCGTGGGCATCGTTAGTGATGTTAAAGAAAAAAAGTGATGATTCGCTTAATCCTTTGTCGCGGAATTTTTGGGGCACGAAAGGCTGTAAATTTTTGGCACTCAAATAACGGTTGAGATCGCCCTTGACGGTGCCAGTGAGAAGTCCGACAATTTCGCGCTGAATCAAAACACGCTTGCGATTGTTCAGAACCGCACAAGGAATTTTGTTTCCAGCGATTGTCAGATGACCAGAACTTACAGCGTATAATTTTGATTTTTCTTTAGCGGGAGATTTTTGAATTTCGGCCTTTTGTTCCTCTGACTCCAAAATTATTGTTGCAGGCAAAAAATCAGAGGGCGACAATTCGACCCCTTTTTGTTGCGCTAACGTTAGCAAACGTGAATGCCACTTGGCCGGAATCGTGCCGACCTTTGCCCAATACGAAACATTTGATTGACGGGTGCCAAGGGCTTCGGCAAGTTTCTGCTGCGTTCCAAACTTTGAGATAATTGACTCTGTTATATTCATGGGTAAAGAATACCAAATTATTTGGTATTGTCAACCAAATTTATTGGTTATTACTGTGAATAAGGTGTGAACATTTTGTTCGAGATTTAATTGCCATGCGGCGCTCTGGCTGGTCTAATTATTGGGAAGTGAATAGATGTGAATAACTTTTGCTTGACAATTGCATCAAAATATAGTTGACAAAGCACTTTCAAAGTGCCAATGTGCTGTCGATTCTTTTGGTGCGGAAAGAATTATGAACTTGTTTTTGTGCTTTGGTGTCAGTTCCTCCAGTGGAAGTGTCGGCCTTTTTCCAAACGGTCTCGGCGGATTTGTGGCATTGCATTTGCTGCGTAATACAGCAGTTGGTCAATCGAAATAATAGTAACAGTATATGGCAATACTTCTAACAGAACTAATCGAAAATCCAGAAAGAGTGGATGACTTGGTGCAGGCGCAAGCGCATTGTGCCTATTGTGGCGTTTTGCTTCAGGAGACAATTACTGGAAATCGGAAAGCGCCTCTCGGCAATGCGTGCAGTGACTGCTATTATGAGGAAATCGGAAAGGGAATAGAGGAGCATCCTGTCGTTTCTGGAAAAGTGCGTCGTGGTTAAATAGGCAGATTCAACCTATTTAGTTGCGGTCTTTTGTTTTATTGGGTAAGGTTCGCTGGAAAAAGTTAGTTCCCCAGCAAACTTATGGTAACATATTTTCTCTCCAAAGAAGATGTTCGGGCGTATTTGAGCGATTTTCTTTCTCGCTTAGAAAGGATTGACCCAATTCCAACCACATGGTGCCCTGTTACATCGTCAGGCAAGTATCTTCTTAAGGAGTTGATTCCTTTGGTTGCGAAACATCATCCTGAACTCGCCAAAAAAATAACAGTCGTGCCAGTTGGGATTGATTCAAAAACCAACGCCGTAAAGTTTGAAATAGATTCCCCTGAACAAATTGCGAATAAGTCGGTGCTCCTGTTTGATTCGGCAATGCATACAGGGAGAACAATGGCTCGATGTGTAAATGAGGCCATAAAACTTGGGGCATCGAACATTACAACCTATTCATTGGTAATGAAAATCGGAAGCTATTTTATTCCGACATTCTGGGGTGTAATCATTGATGACGTTGATCGAATATATTTTCTATTGTCCAAAATTCCCAATGGCAGATTAGATTCTGGCCCGGAGTTGAACAAGGATGGCACAAAAAGAAAAATTCCAAGTGTTTTCATTCGTCGTTTATGTGAAGAGCACATTAAAGTTCCGCAGGTAAAAAGTGGCGTAAATTCCCTTGATCGCGTGACTTGGGGGGATCGCCATTTTGATATGCAGGCCGGCGACCACAAGGAATGCACATACGTTTTACAAACCGTAAGTGAAATAGTTGGTTATATGTCTCTTCATTTTTCAGATCAAACTTGTTTATTTGTCACTGAAATCGCAGTTGATGTATCACAGGCAAAGAAGGGATATGGAGCAATTTTAATGCGGTTTGCCGACACTTTGGCCAGACAGTCTAATTGTTCGTGGGTGAGACTTAACGCGATTGAAAATAAAATTCCTTATTATCGAGGATTTGGTTATGAAATAACTCCTGGCCGGGAAAAAATCAGTTTGGATGATGAAGTTTATTGGCCAATGCAACACAAAATAGCCTGTCTTCCGTTCAAATTGGATTAAGATAGATTCGAGCTAACTACTCATTGCCTCCGAATATCGCTTGTGCCAAAAAAGCAAGCAAGCTGGTATATTCTCTAAAAATCCTTGCGCCACAATGACCCAAAAAGTAGGCTGAAATGAGCTTATGATAGGCAAAAGCGCAAAGCAGCGGAGCATGACCACAACTTGGCACAAATGAGAGTTTAGTCAATCATCAAAAAATGTAATTATTGGCACACTCTTATCTAATTTTCCCCGGCCGTCAGCGACAGAAACATTTCTTCGAGCTGGCCGGAGTTGCCGCTTTGCCGGCGGAGTTCGTCGCGGTTGCCGACGGCGACCAGTTTTCCGCCGTGGATGATGCCGATACGGTCGGCCATTTCCTCGGCGATGCTCAATTGATGGGTGGAGACAAGCACGGTCATGCCGGCAAGCGACCGTTCCTTCAAAACGTCCTTCACGACGCGCGCGTGCTGCGGGTCGAGGCCGACCATCGGCTCGTCAATCACAAAAACTTCCGGCTCGTGCAGCAGCGCGGAAACGATGGCGACGCGCTGGCGCGTGCCGTGCGAAAGCCCTTCGAGCGGGCGCTCCACAAATTCGGCAAGGTGAAAGCGCGAAATCAACCCGTTCGCGTTCGCTTCAATTTTTGCGTCGGGCATCTGGAACAACTGCCCGGTGAAGCGGAAAAATTCCCACGCGGTCAGCTTGTCGTAGAGAAATGGAAAATCAGGGACGTAGGCGATGCGCCGCCGCGCATCGAGCGGCTGCGTTTGCATGTCGAAGCCGCAGACGCGGGTGCAGCCGGTGGTCGGCTTCATCAGGCCGGCGAGAATTTTCAGCGTCGTGGTTTTGCCGGCGGCGTTCGGGCCGAGCATGGCAAAAAATTCCCCGCGCGGAATCGTGAGCGAAATGTTGTTGACCGCGACGAGGTCGCCGAACTTTTTCACCAGGTTAGAAATTTCAATCATGGCTTTGCCCATCCTTCGATCACGGCGGTGATGTTGCCTGGAAGCTCCACGCGCATGATTTCGCCGAGCGTGCTGACGTAAATGACGATTTTATTTTGGAGCAACTGTGTTTCGAGACGGTAAACGGAAACCGGCTCGCGGCCAAGCATCAACCGTTCGCGGGTCGCCTGCCAGCGAAGATTTTGCGCGAGCGGGGCCGACTGCTGAAATCCGGGCATTTCGATCCCGTCCAGAAATCCTCCGCCGGAATTTCCCGCGATGGTTTCGAGAAGCTTGCCGGGATTTTGCAGGTCGGCAAAGGAAAAAACGCGCAGTTCGGTCGCGCCGTCGGCGGTGATTTCCAGGGCGACCGTCTGGTTGGTGGCGAGGGAATGGATTCCCACGGTGACGCCGCGCGAGGAAATTTTCAAGTTCAACTCGCGCCAGTTGCGGAGGGATGAAAATTGAAGGCGTCCGTCGAATTTAATCCGGTTGGTGATGTCGCCCAGGCTGGCGCCGCCGTTCAAGCGGATTTGATAGCCGGCGCGGGTTGCGAGGCCTTCGGGCGGGATGCTGTTTTCGTCGAGCTGGGACATTTCCTGCTCGACGCTCGTGGAAAACTCGCAGAAGCCCGACTGCCGTCCGTCCTGGTAAATGGTCAGCGATGAAATGTCCGGCGCGGTCAGGATTTTCCGCCATACCAAATCCAGCGGCACGCTGATTTCCCCGCCGTGCGCGCCATATTCCGAGCGCCAGAGCAGAAAATTCATCGTCAGCCAGAACGCGGTGATGAAAAAAAATGTGACGCGCGAAATCACGGCGGCGGGATGTTCAGCGGCTGGCCGACGTGCAGCTTGTTCGGGTTCACGCCGGGATTGGCGGCCTGCAACGCGCTCAACTTGACGCCGAATCTCCGCGCGATGGCGGCTTCCGTTTCGCCTGCGGCGACGTTGTGCGTGCGCGGCGCGACGGGATGATTTGCAACTGGATTTGGCGCCGGCGCGGGGATGTTTTGGGCCGTTTGAACCGGGCTTTGGATTTGTTGAACGGCGGAATTGTTTTGCGCGGCGATTGAATCGGATTGCGCCGCCAATTGCGCCGCGTAATAGGCGTTCCACTTTTTCAACGCGTCCACCTGGTCCTGCAACTGGCGGTTTTGATCCGTGAGTTTTTCCAGCTCCTGCTGGATGACGGGGGCGCTGGGCATGGCCATCACGTCGGAGGCGAGCTGCTGTTTGCAGGTGGCGATGCGCGCGGTGACGACCTCGGCGTTTTCGGCGTTCGGTTCGAGCTTCAAATATTGCTGGTAATGATAAATGGCGGCGGCGGGGTCGGAAATTTTTTCGTCGAAAAGGCAGGCGAGTTCAAAATGCGCCGCCGCCGAGTGCGGGTTGGCTTCCAGCGACTGTTCAAATGCCTCGACCGCGCCCTGGTAATCCATGGCGTTGACGCGGTTTTCGCCGAGGATGTAATGCGGCTCCTTTTTGTCGTCCAGCGAGCTTTCCCCTGGCTCGCAGCCGCACAGAACGCCGCCGAGGCACAGGACAATTGCGCCGGGCAAAAAATGTTTCCTGAAATCCATCGCGCGAAATTAAACGAACGGGGCGGGCCGCGCAATCGCGAGCGCGATGAAAATGAATTTGAACTGCGGGGCCGCGCAGCCCGCCGGCGTCCCGATTGAGCGTGCGCGCGGGAGGACTTGAACCTCCAATCCTTGCGGAACCAGATCCTAAGTCTGGCGTGTCTGCCAATTCCACCACGCGCGCATCCATGTTGTTCGTCTCGTCGGCAACATGGAACACAATGATCGGCGGGACTGCAAGCGGATCAATTGCAGCCGATTTCCAAAAAGTAGCCGCGTGCGCATCAGGCTCGGCGTCACGGCGGCCGATAATAAAACGGCAAATAATTACCCTTGTAATTATCCTTGTTGACATTTTCGCGCCAATCCGGCTTAATTTCAGCAATATGAGCATTCAATCATTGACAGCCACACAACTGCGTCAGGCGGCCGATCTCAAAGAAAAGATCGAGAGCCTGCAAAAAAAACTCGCGGCACTTCTGCCCGGCAATGAAATTTCCGCATCCAAAGCCGCCGTCCCGGCAAAGAAAAAGCGCGGAATGAGCGCGGCGGGCAGGGCCAGAGTCAGCGCGGCGGCAAAAAAGCGCTGGGCAAAAATCAAGGCGGCCAAGTTGTCCGTCAAGCCGGCGGCCAAGCCCGCCCCCAAAATGCGCAGGAAGATGAGCGCGGCGGCCAAGGCCAAGCTTTCAAAGCTGGCGAAGGAACGCTGGGCCAAGGCGAAGGCAACGGGCAAGAAAAAGTTGTAATCAAATTTTTCAATCAAGAATGCGGTTCCGCTTCCGGCGGGATCGTATTTTTTGTTTGCAGGACGAAATGCGCGGGCCGACGGCGGAAATCGCCTCAAAATCAACGACAATTTTTGTTGTAAAAATGACAACGGATGGGTAGCTGCCTGAGGCCGTTTATGTGACAAAGGAGCAGAGTCCGGTGATGGAACGTCTCTTCAGTGGACATCCCCTGTCCCACCTCCTTGGCGTCTGTCACCGGACGCTATATTTCCGGGTCAACCCGGTGCGCTGATTGTGATGAACGCTCCACTTTAATTGCAGAAATTTCAAACACGGCAAATTTTAGTTCGCGTTCCACGGGTGAGATGTCATTTTTTCCATCCCTTCCTCTGCATAAAAATGCCGCTCCCTGGCGTTCGTCATTGATTTTATGGAAAATCTCTGATGCCATCGGATGACTGTGGCCAAGAAAAAACTCCTTCAACGCGGGCGCATCCCTGCGCGCAAAGGCGCGGATGCAATTGTTTCCACAGATGTCCGCCGGGAAAACTTCATTGTGTGCGTTTGCCTCGTCCTGATGATTGCCGCCGTGTTCGGCCAGACCGCGAGGTTCGCATTCATCAATTACGACGACAGTGAAAACGTCTATGAAAATTCGATTGTCGAAAAAGGTCTGACGCCGCACTCCATCGGCTGGGCGTTCACTCACGTGCAGGTCGCCAACTGGATTCCGCTGACGACGCTTTCGCATATGCTGGACTGCCAGCTTTTCGGGATCAACGCAGGAGGGCATCATCTGGTCAACGTCCTGTTTCACGCGGCGACGGCGGTGCTGCTGTTCCTGGTGTTGAGGCGGATGACCGGCGGCATGTGGAGAAGTTTTTTTGTGGCGGCGGTGTTCGCCATCCACCCGCTGCGGGCGGAATCGGTCGCGTGGGTGTCCGAGCGCAAGGATGTGTTGAGCGGATTGTTTTTCATGCTGACGCTGCTGGCCTACGCGCGTTACGCGCAAGGCATGTTGAGGGGCGAGGGGCGGGAATCGAAAACAGGAACCGGCGGTCCAATCTTCAACTATTTTCTCGCACTGGCCTTTTTTGTTTGCGGGCTGCTGTCCAAGCCGATGGTCGCCACGCTGCCGCTTGTGTTGCTGCTGCTGGACTGCTGGCCGCTCAATCGAATGCGGAATGCGGAATACGGAATACGGAATTTCACAAGGCTGCTGGCCGAGAAGATTCCATTCTTCCTGCTCTCGGCGGCTTGCTGCGCGGCGGTGGCCTTTGTGCCGGGACTTGCCGTGGCACCGCCGCCCGGATTGATAACGACGAGCGGCGCGCATCTGCCGCTGATGGAACGAACCGCCAACGCGCTGGTGTCCTGCGCCATTTATCTGCGGCAGATGGTTTTCCCGTCGGGACTGGCCATTCCTTATCCCGCATCGCCCGGCGGCGTGCCGGCATGGGAGATTTGCATCGCGTTCGTATTGCTGGCTGCGATTTCGGCGGGTGTGTTTGCGTGGCGGAAAAAGATGCCGTTCCTCTCCGTGGGCTGGCTTTGGTTTTTGGGGATGCTGGTTCCGGTGATTGGCATCGTCGAAATCTCCGACGACGTTTCCCATGCCGACCGCTACACTTATCTGCCGGGGATTGGCATTGCCATCGCGGCGACCTGGGCGGTGGCGGAATGGAGCGCCCGATGGAAGCATCGGCGGCTCGTTTTGGGCGCGCTGATGATTGCCGTGATTGGCGGATTGATCGCCGGTGCCCGCGCGCAAACCGCGTATTGGCGCGACAGCGAAACGCTTTGGAAACGCGCCCTTGATTGCAATCCCAGAAACACCATCGCCCGCAACAATCTTGGCCGGGCTTTCGCCGCAGACGGACAAATCGAGGAAGCCGTCGCGCAATACCGCAGGACCCTGGAAATCAACCCTGGTTTTGCCGAGGCCCACCACAACCTCGGCATCGCGCTTTTTCAGGACGGCGACATCGCCGGGGCCGTCGCGCAATACCGCAAAGCGGTCGAGATTGAACCGCATTATCTGGCCGCCCTCATCAATCTTGGCAATGCCCTCGGCGCTGAAGGACAATCCGGCGAAGCCGTCGCCCAATACCAGAAGGTCATCCAGATCAAGCCCGACGATGCCGAGGCCCGCTACAACCTCGGCGTTGAATTTTTCCAAATGGGACAATGGGACGATGCCATCGCCCAATACCGCCAGGTCCTTGAAATCAGTCCCGATGCCGTCCAGGTCCGCAACAACCTTGCCATCGCGTTATACAAAAAGGGCCGGTTGGACGAAGCCATCGCGCAATACAACAAAGTGCTGGAAACCAGTCCGCGTTACGCCGAGGCGCATAATAACCTTGGCGTCGCCTGCATGAAATCCGGCCGGTCGTCCGAGGCAATTGCCCAATATCGAAAGGCGCTGGAAATCAAACCTGACTACGTTGACGCCATGAACAACCTGGCGTGGATGCTGGCGACGTGTCCCGATGCGTCGCTTCGGGATGGCATCAGTGCCGTGGGATTGGCGCAAAAAGCCGTGCAGCTTGACGGCGGGGAAAATCCCCCGACATTGCGAACTCTCGCCGCCGCGTATGCCGAGGCTGGAAAATTTGCGCAGGCCGTCGCGATCTCGAAACAAGCGATGCAGCTCGCCACTGCCCAGGGCAACGCGCCGCTCGCCGGGACGCTGGAACAGGAACTCGAACTCTACCAGATTGACACGCCCATGCGCGATGTGAAGCAATGATCGGTCATTGCAAAGTTGAATCGTTGCGGCCAACCGGCAGACTCCCTTGAAGCTGTTTAGACGTGTCTAAAAAATCGGAACCTGACTTGTCTTCCTCTTCGTCTTCCTCATCCTCGCTGTCCTGTTTTATTTTGAGGACGAGCATGAGGATGAGGGGGATTCCCTTTCACCCGCCGACGATGATGCTGACGGGTTTGCTCCAGAGGCCGACGTTGGCGTCGTTCACCCGGTAGATGGCGCGGTAGGTCCATTTGGTGGGCGTGGCGGGAAACGGCTGGGTGTCGTTGTAGCCGGGCGTGGTGTCGTAGCACAGATCCACAAAGCCCTTGCCGTCGTTGCGATCCACCTGGATGAGGCACATGTCGAGGTAGTTCACGTAGCCGCCCCAGCCCCAGTCCACTTCCGTGTGGTTGCCGGAGATGACCACCTCAATTTCCGGCTGCACGGTGGTCAGGTCCGGGCCGGGCTGGTCGGTGCCATACACGTCGAGGGTCTTGGCCATGGCGTCGGTGAACTTGGGATTGCCGTTGAGCCGTTTGACGAGCAGGCGGAAG